>Ga0315274_10002498_pt1 | contig 27665 bp, 25 predicted proteins | sample YL17G02_20_MG_FD_203700 | JGI IMG/M metagenome (GOLD analysis project Ga0315274, IMG submission 203700) | Sediment microbial communities from Yellowstone Lake, YNP, Wyoming, USA - YL17G02_20 | ecosystem: Environmental > Aquatic > Freshwater > Lake > Sediment | place: USA: Wyoming | collected...
CGAGGGTGAGGCGCCCAAGAAGGAGGGCCCGCGCATCGGCTACCAGCGCCTGGCCTACAGCGCCGAGGTTCTGTCGTGGGGCGACACCGGCCTGTACCTGTGCTCCCCCGTCGGGCTGCTGGGCGCCGCCGCCGTGGCCGCCACCGGGACACCGGAGCAGAAGCAGCGCTTCCTGACGCGCTTCGGAGGCGACAAGCCGGTCCTGGACGCCATGGCACTCACCGAGCCGCATGCCGGCTCAGCCATGCCGGCCGAGGTGCGCACCACCGCGGTGCGGGACGGCGATTCGTGGGTGCTGAACGGAGAGAAGATCTTCGTCACCGCCGGCCACAAGGCCTTGGTCGACACGCAGGGCTTTGCTGTTGTCTGGGCGACGATTGACCCAACGGCCGGGCGCGCCGGAGTGCGGCCGTTCGTGGTCGAGGCCGGGACGCCGGGCTGCACCGTCACGAAGCTGGAGCACAAGCTCGGCATCCGCGCCAGCGACACCGCCTCGGTCGTGCTCCAGGATTGCCGCATCCCGTTCGGCAACATCCTGGGCAGCCCCGAAGTGGAGAAGAAGACGACCGAGGGCTTCAAGGGCGCCATGGCAACCTTCGATGCCAGCCGCCCGATGGTCGCCGCCTCAGCCCTGGGCGTGGCGCGGGCCACGCTCGAGTTGGTCAAGGAGCTCTTGGCCGCGAACGGTGTGACCCTGCGCACGGGGATCCCCCGCAGCCGGATGACGAACACCGAGCGCGAGGTGATGGACATGGAGATCCTGCTGCGCTCAACCTGGCTGCTGGTCCTCAAGTCTGTGTGGATGATGGATGAGAAGAAGCCCAACAACCTGGAAGCGTCGATGGGCAAGGTGCGAGCAGGAGACGTCGTCGTCCGTATCACACAGAAGGCGGTCGAGCTGCTCGGCCCGCTGGGCTACTCGCGCCAGAACCTGCTCGAGAAGTGGTTCCGCGACGCCAAGATCAATGACCTGTACGAGGGGACCGGGCAGATCAACCGTCTGATCATCGCCCGCCGGATCCTGGGCTACGGCCGGCACGAGCTGGCGTAGGCCGACCGCTTGTGGCTGGGCCGCGCCGCCCCCTTCGGGCGGTGCGGCGGGAGGCATGCGCATGCGCTACCAGATTCGTAAGGCAGCCGTGATCGGAGGCGGTACGATGGGCGGCGGGATCGCCGCGCTGCTCTCCGGCATTGGCATCCCGACGCTGATCCTGGATATCGTGCCCAACAAGCTCACCCCGGCGGAGACCGCCGCCGGGCTGACGCTGCAGGACAAGGAGGTCCGCAACCGGATCGTCGAGGCCGGGTGGAGGTCCGTCGCCAAGGCCAAGCCGCCTTCGGTGCTCAGCCAGGAGTCGGTCAAACTGATCTCGCTGGGCAATCTGGACGACGATTTTGACAAGCTGGCCGACGCCGATTGGATCATCGAGGCGGTTATCGAGAAGCTGGACATCAAGCAGTCGCTGTTCGCCCGCATCGAAGCCATCCGCAAGCCAACTGCGATCGTGTCCAGCAACACCTCCGGACTGCCGATCCATGCCATGGCCGAAGGGCGTGGGAAGGCGTTCCAGGAGCACTTCCTGGGCACACACTTCTTCAATCCTCCCCGCTGGCTGAAGCTGCTCGAGATCATCCCGCAGCCGAACACACTTCCCGAGGTCCTGCAGTTCATGATCGCCTTCGGCGAAGATGTCCTGGGGAAGGGCGTGGTGGTGTGCAAGGACACGCCCAACTTCATCGGCAACCGCCTGGCCAGCATTGGCGGCTCGCAGGCGCTGGCCTACGCGCTCGACCATGACTACACGGTCGAAGAGGTCGACAGCCTGACGGGTGAGCTGATCGGCCATCCCAACACGGCCACCTTCAGGCTGAACGACCTGATCGGGCTGGACGTCGTGCACCACGTCAGCAGCAACCTGTATGACCTGGTGCCGCAGGACGAGGCGCGTGAGGTGCTCAGGCACCCCGGGGCTTCCAAGCTGATGGGGACGATGCTCGAGCGTAAGTGGCTGGGCAACAAGACCGACGTCGGGTTCTCGAAGAAGGTGGTGAGCGAGAAGGGCGAGCGTGAGTTCTGGGTCCTCAACCTGAAGACGCTCGAGCACGAACCGCCCAAGAAGCCGCGCTTCAAGCTGGTGGGCGAGGCGCGCAAGATGGAATCGCTTCCGGAGCGGCTTCGCTGGCTGATGGATCGTGCGTTCGACGCCGAGGCACCGGAGGAAGACCGACGGCTGGCCCGCTACCTGTGGGCCACCACCGCCTACGCGCTGGCCTACGCATCACGGCGCATCCCCGAGATCGCCGACGACTTCACCAGCGTCGACAACACCGTGCGCTGGGGCTTCATGCATGAGCTCGGGCCGTTCGAGATCTGGGACGCCCTGGGCGTCGCCCAGACCGCTGAGCGCATGCAGGCAGACGGGCTGGTGGTCGCGCCCTGGGTGAACGAGATGCTAGCCGCCGGCTGTGCGACCTTCTACCAGCAGCAAGATGGGCGGACCGTCGGGGCGTACAGCCGGACGAAGAAGGCGTATGTGCCGCTGGCGGCGGACCCGCGCAAGCTCAAGCTGGATGTGTTCAAGTCCCGGCCCGGCGCAGTTGTGAAGCAAAACATGTCCGCCAGCCTGATCGACATGGGCGACCGGGTAGGCCTGGTCGAGTTCCACTCCAAGGCCAACTCGCTCGACCAGGACATCTTCGACATGCTGGTGACGGCTTTGGATGAGGCCGAAGGCGGACGCTATGACGCCCTGGTGATCGGCAACGAGGGCAAGCACTTCTGCGCCGGGGCCAACGTATTCGTGATCTGGATGGCGTCGCAGCAGGGGGACTTCGATCAGGTGGACACGATGGTGCGTGGGATGCAGGGCGTGTTGATGCGCATCCGCTACTTCCACAAGCCGATCGTCGCCGCACCTTTTGGTATGGTCCTCGGCGGAGGCGCCGAGGTATCGATGGCCTGCAGCCGGCGCGTCGCCGCGGCGGAGACCTTCATCGGGTTGGTTGAGACCGGCTCGGTGGGCCTGATCCCCGCCGGCACCGGCACGAAGGAGACGCTGCGCCGGATCGTCAACCCGGTGATGCGTATCCCCGGCGCCGATCCGATCTCGGTCATGCAGAAGGCCTTTGAGCAGCTGGCGATGGCCAAGGTGGCCACCGGGGCGCAAGAAGCCTTCGAGTTGGGCTACTTCGGCCCAGGCGATCGCATCGTGATGAACACCGAACACCTGCTGGCGGAAGCCAAACGCTCGGCGCTGGCGTTGGTGGCCGAGGGCTACCGCCCGCCCGCCCCCGAGATGATCTATGCCGCCGGCCGGGACGTGCTCGCAGCGCTGCGCGCCGCCATCTGGGGGTTGGAGCAGGCCGGTTGGGCAACCAAGCACGACGCCGTCGTCGCTGGCAAGCTCGCTTGGCTGATGTGCGGCGGCGACCTGACCGAGCCGACGTGGGTCCCGGAGCAGTACATGCTCGACCTGGAGCGCAAGGTGTTCATCGAGTTGTGCCATGAGCCCAAGACGCTCGAGCGCATGGCCCATCTGCTTCAGTACAACAAGCCGTTGAGGAACTAGGGATCAGCAGTCAGCGATCAGCTTTGAGGACACGATGGCGCAAGGCACGATCGAGCGAAGCAAGGCCGAGGCTCCAACCCAGGCGCCAGACACCATGGCCTGCCAGCTCAGAGCTGATAGCTGAAGGCGGATAGCTGGATTTCCAGGAGGTTCGCATGCCTCACGAAGCCGTGATCGTTTCCGGAGCTCGTACCGCTGTCGGCCGAGCGAAGAAGGGCACGCTGGCCACCTGCCGGCCGGAAGACATGACCCGCGCGGCCCTGGAGGCCGCCTGGCACCGTGCAGGGGACCTGGACAAGGCGCTGGCCGATGACTTGATCCTTGGGTGCGCCTTCCCCGAAGGCAGCCAGGGACTCAACGTCGCCCGCGCGGTGGCGCTATATTCCGGCTTCCCGAACTCGGTGCCGGGGATGACTGTCAACCGCTTCTGCTCGTCCGGCCTGCAAGCCATCGCGCTGGCGTGCGAGCGGATCATCGCCGGAGGGGCCGACGTGATCGTCGCCGGGGGTGTTGAGTCGATGAGCCTGGTGCCAATGACCGGGTTCCACATCAGCCCGCATCCCGGGCTGGCGGTCGACATGCCCGAGTCGTACGTCAGCATGGGTCAGACGGCGGAGAACGTTGTCGCCAAGTACAACATCGGGCGCGCCGACATGGACGAGTTCGCCTACCACTCACATCGCAAGGCTGCGGCAGCCCAGGAGGCCGGGCGGTTCAAGGATGAGATCGCGCCGGTCGCCGTCGCCACGACAACGCTCGACGGAACACGCACGCTCAGCTTTGAGATCGATGAACTCGTGCGGCGCGACACGACGGTTGAAGCCCTGGCGGCGCTCAAGCCGGCCTTCAAGCCCAACGGCACGGTGACGGCCGGCAACTCCTCGCCGCTGTCTGATGGGGCCGCGGCGGTAGTCGTCATGTCGGCGGCCAAGGCCAAGGAGCTCAAGCTCAAGCCGCTGATGCGCTTCGTCGGCTACGCAGTGGCCGGTGTGCCGCCGGAGCTCATGGGCATCGGACCGGTCGAGGCTATCCCCAAGGTGCTCAAGCGCACCGGGCTCAAGCTGGCCGACATCGAACTGATCGAGCTCAACGAGGCCTTTGCCTCGCAGAGTCTGGCGGTGATCCGCACTCTCGGTATCGACCCGGCGCGGGTCAACGTCAACGGCGGAGCCATCGCCCTGGGGCACCCACTCGGGGCTACCGGCGCTAAACTGACGGTCCAGGCGATGTACGAGGGCCGGCGGCGCAAGGCGCACCATGTCATGGTCACCATGTGCATTGGCGGAGGCATGGGAGCAGCCGGCGTTTTTGAGCTGTTGCATTAGAATCGCCGGTGCCGGTTGACCCGCGTTGAGGAACACATCGCAGTAGCGAAGAGGAGGCTCGAATGCCCGATGAACTAACGCCCGAGGTCCTGTTCTCCCGCATGCCCAAAGCCTTTCAGCCTGACAAGGCCCAGGGTGTGGACGCCGTCATTCAGTTCGATCTGTCGGGCCCGCAGGGCGGCCAATGGGTGGCGACGATCAAGGACGGCACGTGTGCGGTTGAGAAGGGCAAGGTGGAGAACCCGAAGCTGACGCTGTCGGCGGACGCCATCGACTACGTCGGCATCTTCACCGGCAAGGTCAACCCCATGGCGGCATTCGGCGAGGGCAAGATCAAGCTCAAGGGCGACATTGGCCTGGCGATGAAGTTGATGAACTTCTTCAAAATGAGCTGACTCCGTCCCGTCTTCCGCCAGGACGTTCTGGTCCGGCACGGATGAACCGTAGGGTGCAGGCACGCGTGCCATCCTTGGCACGCGTGCCCTTTGTCTGTGCGGGTCTTGGTTGAGGCAGCACCTGGGAAAGGACTATGTCGCGGTGGCGTCCGAGGCCCGAGGGGCGAAGATCAATGCTGTCCGTTCGACGCGCACGGACAGGGGATCGAGCCCTAGCGCCTCGAGCACTTCCTCAGGGCGGCCCGTAGCCCCCTCACGCGCCGAGAGCTGCATCAAGAGCCGTCCAGGCGCGGCGAGTTCAAGCGAGGTCAGCAGTGGTCGCAGGTCATACTCCTTGCCGCGCCGATGGCGCCGGAGCTCCGGGCTTGCGAGGAGTGAGCCAACCCGTGCCTCCATGTCGAGCGGCGCGGGGTCCCCAAGATCGATGGCATAGGCGGCTTCAACCACCTGCTGCTGGAGTGTCGGCTCGCGGGGTGCGACGGGCGCCGCGTCCCGAAACGCCAATCCCGGTGGGGCAGCGTCCTGCAGCCGCGTGAGGACCTGTGCTGGCTCGATCCCTTGCTCCAGCCACATATCGGCGACTTCGGCGCAGCTTGTGAAACCGAGTGGGAGCGCCGCGGCCAGTTGCAGCTTGGGGTGGGGCGTGAAGCCCCGGCTGTAAGCGAGCGGTAGTCCCGCACGCCGGATCGTTCGTTCCAGCGCGCGGTACAAGTCCAGGTGCCCGGTGAACCGCATCGCGGGCGTCTTGTCGAACTGCACGCGGCAGCGTAGACGCTCGGGCTCGGTCATGGCGCCTCGACCGAGACGGCCACCACCGGCCGGGCCGGGCTGCGGACCTCCGGGCACTCCCAGGCCTCACCCGGGTGCTCGCGGCGCAGGGCGGCGAATTTGGGCAGGATACCGCAGGCGAAACAGCGCTCCCGGCAGTCCAGCCGTGTGCGCCCCTGCAGGCTCCAGAGGTAGTCCTCGGTCAGGAAGGACTTGCGCACGCCGGCGTCGATGACGTCCCAGGGGAGCGTCTCGTCAATCGGTCGCTCGCGGTGGGTGTAGAACGCCGGGTCGATCCCGGTCGCGGCGAAGGCCTGCATCCAGGCGGCATGGTTGAAGTGCTCCTGCCAGGCGTCGAAGTGCGCCCCGCGCCGCCATGCCTCAAGGATCACGGCCCCCAGGCGCCGGTCGCCGCGCGACAGCCAGGCTTCCAGCTGTGTCTCCTCCGGCTGAGTCCAGCTCAACTTGAGCCCGGGCCCGCGCAGCTGCCGCTTGAGCAGGGACTGCTTGGCGCGAATGCTCTCGAGCGTGTCGCACGGCACCCACTGAAACGGCGTGTGCGGCTTGGGAATGAACGTGCTCACGCCGGCATGCACAGACGCGCGGGGGCCGATGAGTACCCGGCCTTCGGCCAGCACAGCCTTGGAGAGATCGGCAATGGCCTGGACGTCCTCCAACGTCTCCGACGGATGGCCGATCATGAAGTACAGCTTGATCGAGTGCCAGCCGCGCCGGTAGATCTCGCGCGCCGTCGTCAAGACCTGCTCGGTCGACACCGGCTTGTTGATGATCTCGCGCATCCGCTCGGTGGCCGCTTCGGGGGCCAGCGTGAACCCGGAGCGCGAGGCCTCGCCGTGCAGCAGGTCCATCAGCTCGACGCTGAACGACTCGATGCGCAGCGAAGGCAGGTTGATGTTCAGGTGCCGTCCGGCAAAGCGGGCGCTCACCTGGCGCACCAGTTCGAGGATCTCGCCGTAGTCCGACGACGACAGCGACAGCAGCCCAACTTCCTCGTAGCCGGTGTGCGCCAGCCCCTGCTCGATGGCGTCCACGATCTCCGCCACCGGACGCTCGCGCACCGGACGGGTGATCATGCCGGCCTGGCAGAAGCGGCAGCCGCGAGTGCAGCCGCGCTGGATCTCAACCGGGATGCGGTTGTGGGTGACGTCGACGTATGGGACGACGAAGCGGGTCAGCGGCGGCGGCAGGCGGGGCACGATGCGTTTGAGCACCGGTAGGCGCGCCGCCGGATCTGACGCCTCGATGCGATCCGGCGTGCCGTCGGGTGCATACGTGACCCGATACAGAGACGGGACATACACGCCTCGAAGCTCGGCGAGGGAGCGCAGCAGCGCTGGGCGCGGCCCGCCTGACGCCTTCCAGTCAAGCACGGCGCGGGCGATCTCGAGCAGCGCCTCTTCGCCTTCGCCGATGACAAACGCGTCGATGAAGTCCGACATCGGCTCGGGGTTGAAGGCGGCATGTCCGCCGCCGATGACCAGCGGGTCTCTCTGGCCGCGCTCAGCAGCAAGGAGCGGAACGCCGCCCAGATCGAGGACGGTGAGGACGTTGGTGTAGAGTGTCTCATACGGCAGCGAAACGCCGATCAGGTCGAAGGCGTGCAACGGGTGCTTGGTCTCCAACCCGTAGAGCGGCAGGCCGGCGGCGCGCAGCCCGGCCTCCATGTCCGGCCACGGGGTGTAGACGCGCTCGGCCAGCATGTCCGGCTGGCGGTTGAGGATGTCGTACAGGATGGCGATGCCCAGGTTCGACATGCCCAGGTCATACACATCGGGGAAGACCAGCGCGGCGCGCAGGCGGGTCGCGTCCCAGTCTTTCACCACCTGATTGAGCTCGCCGCCGGTGTAGCGCCCAGGTTTCTGGACACGCGGCAGAAGGCGGTGCAGGCGGAGCTCGATATCGGCGGCTGTGAGCGGTGGCTGGGCAGGTGTGGAATTCGGAGCCATCTGGTGATGTTATCATACGCGGACCTGCCGGCCGGCCAGATGCGCCGACGAGGTGCTGGCGGCTAGGGCTGCGCGGGGTGGTCTGCAGGACCAGCGAACGCTGTGCCCAACCCGGTGTGAGCGCCTGGCATCCAGCGAACCGAACCGTCATCCATTATGAGGAGGGTCGTATAGCCACAAGACACGACTCTCGACCCCGCCGCTCGCGCCAATCGATTCCGGCTTACGTCGTGCAGGCGCTGGCCGAACGGCGGCTGACGTCAGCATACAGACAGCGCCCGGCCTACCAGAAGAACGACTACCTCGCCTGGATCAAGCCCGCCAAGCAGGACCCGACGCGGCGCCGTCGGCTGGCCCAGATGCTTGAGGAGCTGGAGCAGGGCGACCGCTACATGAAGATGGCGTGGCGTCCGTCAGCCGCAAGGCCGGTCTCGGGACGCCGCATGAAGCCTCGCTCCGGGCGTTGACGCACGCTTGTCCGTCGTGGTACGATGCGTCACGTGGGCCCCCATCGTCTAGTGGCCCAGGACGTGGCCCTCTCAAGGCCAAAACGGGGGTTCGAAGCCCCCTGGGGGCACTCGGAAGGCCGGGAATGACCGGCCTTCCTGCATTTGGCGGACCGGCCGTGCCTGACGGCGGATCGCCGATCTGCGCCGAGGCGATGGAGCGAGGCTGCAAGGGGACCTGCACGGCAAAGGCGTCGATTCGCAATCCGTGCACCGGGAGACCATTGTTCTTTTGCCCACGGCAACTGCGTCAACCCACCATCGATCCGTCGCGATATCGTTTCGTAATATCTAGTTAGAATGGGATACTAGGCGGTGGAGGCCAGGTCAGGCAGCCACGCGTGGCCTTTCGAACGAAACGACAGCATGAGGAGCTACCAGGAATGGGAGCGGTTCGAAGGTCTGGAAGCATGGCCATGATGCCGAATGGGACTTGTCAGGTCGGATGAAGGCAAGCGGGGTTCCGTCGCCCACGGCGGGTCGACCACGTGCGCCTTGGGTCGAGCGCCTGGTCGTCGGTGCGCTTCTGGCAACGGCGCTCTTCTCCGTCGAAGCCGGGCTGGGCCAGATCGCGTTGTCGCGCGACGCCGCGTGCCGCGAGGCGGCAACGTCGATGCGGCTCGGGCCACCGGAGGCGGGCAATGGGTGCCTTCCGGAACTCGGGCTGGCGGCCACTCGCTCGCTGGCTTTCGGGCCCGGCGGCGCACTGCTCACGGATGCGCCGCTGATCCTTGCGTGGGGCCTCAGCGTCGGGGTGTACGCCATCCTGGGGGGCGTGTGCGCGCAGTTGACCCTTGGGTGGGCTGCGGGGACCTTCTCCTCATTCCACATCGTTCTGCTCGGCGCGGTGGCGTTCTTCTCCTACATCACCGCCTACGTGAGCTTCTGACCCGTCCCGCGATCTTTCCCTGATCCCGACCTCGGATCGGTTGCATTGGACTTCACGGGGAACAACGCAGGTAGATTGGCCGACTGCCTCTGACGAGGAGCACTTGACATGAGACTTCTCGACCCATCGGCGATGCCTGCCGTTCCCGGAGCCCATGTTCCCCGCGACGTGTACCTGGTCGCGCGTGAGCCGGCACCGCTTGCCGGCATGGTATATCCCGGCTGGGAAGGGCTGAGTTGGCCGGGGTTGGCAGCGCTCGGCGTGCATGGCGTCGTCTGCCTGACGGACGAGGTCTTCCTGTACGACCCATTTCCGCTTGTTCCGATTCTGGCCATCCGGCTGCAGGACCTCGTGGGCGGCGCGGCACCGGATGACCCTGGCATCGAAGAGCGGCGCGTCCGCCAGGCGGCGCTGGCGGTACTCGATCATCTGCGTCGGGGCGAGGGGGTCCTCGTGCACTGCGCGGGCGGAACCGGGCGGACGGGGACGGTCATCGGCTGCGCGCTGCGAGGCCTGGGCTACGACTCGCAGCGCGTGGTGGACTACCTCGACCGTCTGCACAAAGCACGCGGCCGGGACGGGTGGCCCGAGTCCGGGTGGCAGGCGAAGGTGGTCGAGTCGTTCGGGACGTGACCCCGCGCATTGGCGTTGGCAGAGACGGGGATGCGAAGGGCCGGCCCATCGGGCCGGCCCTTGCTGCGCTGCGGCATCCTCACGCGTTCGTGAGGAGGGATGCCGCAGCGCTAGGACGACCAGTGGTACTCATCAGGGCATCACCTCCTCTTCGTGAAGGATAGCTTGGGAAGGTGCACGCTCTCCAACAGGAGGCAGTATGGCACACCCACGGCCGTCTGTCAACCCGTAGCCGATGGCAACCCCGCGCTCGACGTGACCCGTGGCGGAGCCACGGGTCACGTCGAGCGTTGTCTCTTCGCCTAGGTGATCAGCATCGCATCCCCAAACGAGTAGAACCGGTAGGCCTGCGCGATGGCCGTTTCGTAGGCCTCAAGAATCCGCTCCCGTCCGGCGAAAGCGGAGACCAGCATCAGCAGCGTCGAGCGGGGAAGGTGGAAGTTGGTCAGCAGGGCGTCGACGGCCCGGAACTTGTGGCCAGGCAGGATGTACAGGTCGGTTGGGCCTTCGTACGCGGCGACGACGCGGCCGGGAGGTGCCTGGCTCGCCGCCGACTCCAGCGTCCGCACACTCGTCGTCCCAACGGCGAGGATCCGGCCACCGGCCAGGCGCGTGGCCTGCAAGGCCGCAGCGGCATTAGCACCCAACTGGCACCACTCGGTGTGGATCAGATGGTCCTCGACCAGGTCCTCGTTCACGGGCGCAAACGTGTCCAGCCCGATATGCAGCGCCAGGCGCACCAGGCGAGCGCCGGCGGCCTCGACCTGCTGCAGCAAGTCGGGTGTGAAATGCAGACCGGCGGTCGGCGCGGCCGCCGATCCCGGCAGACGGGCGAACACGGTCTGGTATTCATCGGGCGACTGCAGCGGCGCGTGGATGTACGGCGGCAGTGGCATCTCGCCGATGCGTTCGAGCTGCGGCGAGAGGGGCTCGGCAAAACGGAGCACGCGCCGCGGTCCGCCCAGGTCTTCGAGCACCTCGGCCGCTGGCCCTCCATCAACGATCAGCTTGCGGCCGGGGCGCACGCCCTTCCCGCCGACGAGCGTTTCCCAGACCTGGGGTTCGAGGCGTTGCAGGAGCAGGAGCTCCACTCGGCCGCCACCCGGCTGCTTGCGCGCATGCAGGCGGGCCGGGATGACCCGTGTCTCGTTCAACACCAGCGCGTCTTCAGGGCGCACGTACTCCGGAAGGTCACGGAAGCTGCGGTGCTCGAGAGGCGCCCCGTCGCGGTGCAGGATCATCAGTCTCGACGAATCGCGTGGCGAGGCCGGACGCTGGGCGATCAACCCCGGCGGCAGAAGGTAGTCGAAGTCCGAGGTCCGCACGGGCTACTTGTGGAGCACGCGCAGAACCAGGTTGAGGAGCAGCGTCAGGACGAGGCTGAGCACTATCGAACTGGCCAGCGGGACGAAGCAGGTGGTGTTGCCCCACGCGATCCGAAAGTCGCCCGGAAGTCGGCCGAGCGGGATCCCCGTCCGCCCGATGAGCCACACGATCGCCCCGGCCACGGCGATGCCCAGGCCGAGCAGGATCAACCACCGAGCGAGCGAATTGAGGTCCGGCATGCCGATGCCTCGTGCGAGCCGCAGGGCCTACAGCTCAGGCAGACGCGCCTGCGGTGCCGCCGGGGCCGGCAGGCCCAGGTGCTCGTAGGCACGCGGCGTCGCCACGCGTCCCTGCGGCGTGCGGTCAATGAAGCCGAGCTGGAGCAAGTAGGGCTCGACGACGTCCATGATTGTATCGGGCTCTTCGCTCATCGAGGCGGCGATCGTCTGCAGGCCGACTGGCCCGCCGCCGAACTTGACGATGATCGTGTCCAGCACGCGCCGGTCGGCGTCGTCCAGCCCAAGGGCATCGATGTCGAGCAGCGCCAGCGCGTCGCTGGCCACCGGCCGGTCGATGCGGCCCTCGGCGCGCACGGCGGCAAAGTCGCGCACCCGGCGCAGCAGCCGCAACGCGACGCGCGGCGTGCCGCGCGCCCGCCGGGCGATCTCGGTGATCCCGCCGGGGTCGATGGCCACGCCAAAGACGGCTGCAGCCCGGGTGACGATGGCCTCCATCGCCGGCGGATCGTAGAAATCGAGGTGGTAGGTGGCTCCGAAGCGGGCCCGCAGGGGAGCCGAGAGCAGTGCGGGGCGGGTTGTGGCGCCCACGATGGTGAAGGGCGGAAGGTGCAGCCGGATCGAGCGCGCGCCCGGGCCCTTGCCGATGATGATGTCGAGGGCGAAATCCTCCATGGCCGGGTAGAGCACCTCTTCGACCGCCCGGCCCAGGCGGTGGATCTCGTCGATGAACAAGATGTCCTTCGGCTGCAGGTTGGTGAGGAGGGCCGCCAGGTCGCCCGCACGCTCGATGGCCGGCCCGGAGGTCACGCGCAGGGCGACGCCCATCTCGTGCGACAGGATGTGCGCCAGCGTGGTCTTGCCGAGGCCGGGGGGACCGTAGAACAGGACGTGATCGAGCGGGTCACCGCGTCCATCGGCCGCCCGGATCAGGATGCCCAGGTTTTCCTTGACCCGCTCCTGGCCGATGAGCTGCGACAGGTGGCGCGGACGGAGCGTGAGCTCGTCCTGGTCCTCCGGGTGCTCCTGCTGCGCGATCAGACGTTCCTCCGGAGAGGTCACGCGGAGGATTATACCGGAATGCCAGAAGCGTTCAACCGCCGGGGCGGTGTGGGCTCGCATGCGGGCAAAGGCCAGGCGGAGGGCGAGGCGGCTTCCGGTTTGCCTGTCGGGCATGACCTCTGCCCAGTTGACGGGTCGTGGGTAGGCCCCTATACTGGCGTCGAGCGGGGCAGGTGGGGGTGAGGCCCGGTAGTCGCTCCCGCGCGAACCCAGATGCAGTGGAGGCATGGCGGCGTGATAGGGGTTGGTCTGCGTCAGGTCCAGGATGCGTTGAGTCGCAAGGCGGATGAGATCCAGCGCGAGTTCGTCACCGCCTGCGAACGGCTGGACGAAGTCGGCCGACTTGTCCTTGAGTCGACTGCGGACGACCGGCAGAGCCTGCGGGCTGAGCAGTCTAGCTTGCGCGAGCGGCAGCAAGTGTTGGCGGACGAGATCAACCAATGGCGGGAGCGCGGCCGCCGGGTGCTGACCCAGCCCGGGCAGACGGCGCTGCGGGTGTACCTCAACGACCTGCTGGCGCTGGAGGACCCTCACATCACGCCGGCGGTCAAACACGCGCTCTATCTGCTCGATGCCCCCGAAGAAGAGCTTGCCCGCCTGGCCGACTTGCCTGATCGCGCTTCGGCGGTCACCCCTGCCGGCCGGCTCCTGGCCCGTGCCCGCACCGAGTACGACCTGCGCAGCACCGATTCGGCGGTGCGGCTGCGAACGGCGATCGAGTTCTCCAACCGCCCGGGGATGGCGCAGGATGACGACGCCATTGCCGAGATCGAGACGGCAATAACCGACGCCGATCCGCTGGTGCGCGAGACGGCGGCGCTGACAGCCATCCAGCTGCACCGTTTCCGCGCCCTGCGCGTCGCCGATCTGGAAGTGGCGCACCGTTCAACCCAGCGACTGTCCCAGATCAACAACCCGGCGTCTATCCCCGCGCTGATCGAGATCCTGGAGAAGCCGCGCACCGGGTTCGCTGCGGGCGAAAACGGTCCGGAGGAACGAGACAACAGCCGCTCGCGCATGGTGGCGCTCCTGCGCCTGGTCGAGTGGCATACGGGCGACGCCCAGAAGGCACTGCGGGCGCGCCAGTTCGACCGCGACGCCAACATCGTTCGAGCCGCGGCGCGGGCACTCGACCTGTTCCCGGGAGACTGGACCGGACCGCTCAAGCCAACGGGCAGCTTGAAACCGAAGGGCTAGGGCGGGTTTCTCCGCAGCCGGGACTTGTTCGCGGCGCGTGCTTCTGCTAGAATAGGCACTAATCGAATAGTGAGCCCGGGAGGAGTAGGCCGGCGCAGGCTGTCAGAGAAGGCGGTCTCAGGCTGCGAGCCGCCACTGCCGAAGCCGCCGAAGGTCGCCCGGGACATCGCCGAAGAAACCCCCCAGGGGCAGTAGACCGGCGCGGGTAAGCCCGTTACAGCGCACTCCCCGTGATGGCGGGGAGGCCCAGCGCACCGGCAACGGTGAAGCGAGGTGGTACCGCGGAGGCGACGCCCTCCGTCCTCGTGGACGGAGGGCTGTTTGTTTCTCCGGCGGCCGCCGGCGCACAGGAGAGAGCGACGATGCCCGACTTCAGCCTGCCGAAGACGTACGACTTCCACAGCGTCGAGCAGCGCCTGTATGCCTGGTGGGAGGCGCGCGGGTACTTCCGTCCGCGCCCGGCCGAGGGCCGCAAACCGTTTGTCATCTCGATGCCGCCGCCCAACGTCACGGGCGAACTGCATCTTGGTCATGCACTGGTGGTCTCCGTGGAAGACCTGATGATCCGCGCCCAGCGCATGAAGGGCGTCCCTGCCCTGTGGGTTCCGGGGACGGACCACGCCGGCATCGCCACGCAACTGCAGGTGGAGAAGCACCTGCTGAAGACCGAAGAGGTGGCTCGCGAGGAGATGGGGCGGGAGGAGTTCGTCCGCCGCACCTGGGAATGGAAGGCCAAGTATGGCGGCATCATCACCCAGCAACTCCGCCGCCTGGGTGCATCGTGCGACTGGGAGCGCGAGCGCTTCACACTCGACGAAGGGTTGTCGCGCGCCGTGCGCACGGCGTTCGTCCAACTCTACGCCAAGGGGCTGATCTATCGCGGCTCGTACCTGATCAACTGGTCGCCCGGGCTGCGCACAGCGGTGAGCGACCTCGAGGTGGAGTACGCCGAGGAGCAGGGGACACTCTACTACTTCAGGTACCCGATCGCCGGGTCGGATGAGTTCATCCCGGTGGCGACCACGCGTCCGGAGACCATTCTGGGCGACACCGCCGTGGCCGTGCATCCCGATGACGCCCGCTATCGGCACCTGATCGGCAAGACCTGCCTGGTGCCGATCCTCAAGCGCACAATCCCGGTGATCCACGACACATACGTCGACCAGGAATTCGGCACCGGGGCGCTCAAGATCACGCCCGGGCACGACCCGGCCGACTACGAGATCGGCCAGCGCCATGGCCTGGCGATCATCAATCTCCTGAACCCCGACGCCACGATGAACGAGAACGCCGGGCCGTACGCCGGCCTGGATCGCTTCGAGGCCCGCAAGCGCGTGTGGGCCGATATGCAGGCCGCCGGGCTGACGATCAAGGCTGAGGCCTACACGATGCAGGTGCCGCGCAGCCAGCGCGGCGGTGAGATCGTCGAGCCGATGGTCTCGACCCAGTGGTTCGTCAAGATGAAGCCGTTGGCGGAGCCGGCGCTGGAGTCTGTGCGGCGGGGCGACATCCGCATCGTGCCCGAGCGCTTCACCAAGGTCTACTACAACTGGCTGGAGAACATTCGCGACTGGTGCATCTCACGTCAGCTGTGGTGGGGCCACCGCATCCCGGCTTGGTACTGCGACGCGTGTGGCGAGATGACCGTGGCGCTGGACGATCCGTCCGCCTGCGCGCATTGCGGTTCGGGACGCCTGGAGCAGGATCCGGACGTGCTCGACACCTGGTTCTCGGCCGGGCTGTGGCCGTTCTCGACGCTGGGCTGGCCCGAAGACACGGACGACCTGCGCACCTACTACCCGACCTCGGTGATGGAGACCGGCTACGACATCCTGTTCTTCTGGGTGGCGCGCATGATCATGTGCGGCCTGGAGTTCACCGGGCAGGCGCCATTCCACACCGTGTACCTGCACGGCTTGGTGAGGGATGAGCATGGGCGCAAGATGAGCAAGACCGCCGGCAACTTCGTCGACCCACTGAGGATCATCGACGAGTACGGGACGGATGCGCTGCGCTTCGCCTTGCTGACCGGCTCGACTCCCGGCAACGACATCAACGTGAGCCTGCAGCGCGTCGAGGCCGGCCGCAACTTCGCCAACAAGCTGTGGAACGCGACCCGGCTGGTGTTGAGCGCCCTGGAGCGTGCGCCGGCACGGCCGGCCGAACTGCCCGCGCCTACCCTTGGCGATCAATGGATCCTGTCCCGCCTGGAGCACGTGCGTCGCGAGGTCAATCGCCTGTTTGACGCCTACCAGTACGCCGAGGCCGGGCGGCAGATCCACGAGTTCCTGTGGGGCGAGTACGCCGACTGGTACCTGGAGGCGTCCAAGCTCCAGATGGACGAAGGCGGCGGCCGACCCTGGCTCACGGGCCGCACGCTGGTGGCGGTGCTGGACGCGTGCCTGCGCATGCTCCACCCGTACATGCCCTTCGTCACCGAAGAGCTCTGGCAGCACTTGAAGGGCGCCGCGTCTGCGTCCGCAGGCGGGTTCATCGAGCCGGATGCGTGGGGCGAGGCGCTCATCACGGCCGCCTGGCCCCAGGCGGAGGCCCCCATGGATGAGGAGGCTGTGGCGCGGTTCGAGATCGTGCGCCAGATCGTGACCGCCATCCGCAACGCGCGATCCGAGAAGAACGTTCCCGCCTCCAGCCGCATGGCGGCCGACTTCGGTGCCGGCGAGCACGTGCCCCTGCTGGAATCGCAGCGCGCGCTGATCGCCAGCCTGGCGAGGCTGGCGCCGGAAAGCATGACGGTCGCGGTTTCGGTTGCCAGCCGGCCGCCGGACGCCATCCCGCTCGTGGTGGGGACGATCGAGGTGTACCTGAGGCTGGCCGGCGCCGTGGACACACAGGCCGAATTCCAGCGCTTGCACACAGAGCTGCAGGAGGCGGAGGCACAGATCGCCCGGCTGCAGACTCTGCTTGCCGGCCCGTTTGCCACGCGCGCACCGGCGCCGGTCGTCGAAAAGGAACGGGCCAAACTGGCCGAACTCGAGCAAGCTCGCCAGCGCATTGCCCAGCAGATCCAGCCGGGGTGGGGGGCATGTTAGAATCGCCCGCCGGAGTGACGCGTGCGACGTACAGGCCCTGATCTTCTTCGCTGGATCTCGCTGGCGCTGCTGCTGGCGGCCATCGGCTTGACTTTCGTCGAGCTGCTGGCTTTCAGCCGCCAGCGGGCACGCATGCCGCGCGGACTGGCGATCGCCGGGGTCCCAGTTGGCGGGCTCGACCAGACCTCCGCTTCCGAACGGCTGCAGCAGGTGTACGGTTCACCCGTCGAGCTGCACTACGGCGACCAGGTTATCTGGCTCTCGCCATCGGCGGCCGGCTTCACGCCCGACGTTGAGGCGATGCTCGCCGCCGCCGAGCTGGTGCGCACAGGCGGGTCGTTCTGGTCCGAGTTCGGCGACTACTTGTGGAACCGTCCGGGCTCTGTAGAGAACATCCCCCTGCGCGACGAGATCTCCCCGGCGCAGATAGAAGCGGCGCTGCGCGACGTGGCGGCGCGCTACGACCAACCCCCGCTGCCGGTTCAGCCGATTCCCGGAACGTCATCCTTCCGCCCCGGTGAGCCGGGCAAGGTGCTGGACATCGCCCGGGCGTCCGAGCTGCTCAGCGCGGTCCTGCGCCAGCCGACTGGCCGCAGGCTGAACCTGCCGGTGGTCGAAGGCGAGCCGCCGCGCGCCAGCCTGAGCACGCTGGCCACGCTGCTCAAGCAGAACATTGACATCGCTGGCTTCGACGGCCTGGCGGTGCTCTACCTGGAAGACCTGCGCACGGGTGATGAGCTGCTTCTGGGCCGCTACCGCAACGCGGAGTTCCAGCTCCGGCCCGACATCGCCTTTACCGCCGCCTCGACGATCAAGATCCCGATCATGATCGCCTTCTTCCGGGCGTTTGATCTGCCCCTGGATGAGGAGGCCGATCGACTGTTGCGCGAGATGATCACAGAGTCCGGCAATGATCCGGCCGACTGGCTGATGCAGCGTATCGATCCCGTGTTCGGGCCGATCCGGGTGACCGAAACGCTGCGCGACCTTGGCCTCGAGAACACCTTCATGGCGGGGTACTTCTTCCTCGACGCGCCGCTGCTGCGCGAATACCTGACCCCGGCCAACCAGCGCCCAGATCTTTCCACCGCGCCCGATCGCTACAACCAGGCAACGGCGTCCGACATCGGCATTTTGCTGGGCGATCTGTATGCCTGTGGGCAGGGCGGTGGGGCTCTTCTGGCCGCGTTCCCGGGCGAGATCAAGGCCGAAGAGTGCCGTCTGATGCTCGACTTGTTGGCGGATAACAACATCGGCGTGCTTATCGAGGCGGGGGTACCCGACGGGACGCGGGTCGCGCACAAGCACGGCTGGACCGACTCGCCGCTCACGTGGGTGGCGGACGCCGGGATCGTCTACTCGCCGGCGGGCGACTTCGTGCTGACGATGTACTTGTGGAATGACCGCGAGATGATCTGGGAACCTACCTCGCGGCTGATGGCCGACCTCTCCCGATCGGTCTACAACTACTTCAACCCCCCGTTGTCCTGACCCTCCTCATCGGACAACCTGCTTCGTCGCAAACGGGAACGGCTACGCCGGCGGCTTCGGTTCTGAGCGAATCAATCCAGCGGTGTGAGCAGGAGCACCGGGATAGGCCGCCCAGCGCGCTGCCGGTAGGCCGCGTAGCCAGGGTAGACAGCGATCGCTTGCGCCCAGCAGGTCTGGCGCTCGTCGCCTTCGGTGACGCGTGCCCGGTATGGATTGGTCACCCGATCCACGGTCACGTTGACCGACGGGTGAGCGAGCAGATTGTGGTACCAGGCGGGGTTGTGGCGGCTCCCAAGGGCGGTTGCGATAAGGATGTACCCGGGGCCTTGCGGGATGGCAAGCAAAGTGACGGGATGCCGCCGGCCGGTGCGTGCGCCGATCGTCTCGATCAAGAGGACCGGGACACCGGCGAGGGCGCGCGTCGCCGTGTGCCGGCCGCCTGTGAGCGACAGCACCAGACGGTCAAGCGGGTTCAGCGTTCTGGCGAGGAGGCGTGAGATCAGCCGTGTGGCGGTCAGCCTCTGCACCAGGCGCTGGAGGGGATTGGGGTGGTAGCCGAGCATCAGCCCTGCTCTTCGTCCCAAGGAGCGGATCGCCCAGTGGAGGCGCGCCTGCCTAAGGATACCACTGCCGACCCCGGGAGCCCCATGGACTTCCGGGGTCGGGTGCGATGCCCCACCTGTAAGCTGGCTGGAAGGTTCGCTCGGGCGGAACGCGCCTACGCTGGAGGCATCGGCCGGAGAACCCGATGCGGACGTGGTATGTTCACGGTGTACATCGCCTGACGTGGGTAGTGCTGCTGCTGCTCGTGCTGGCCGTGGCGGTGTTTGCTATGGCGGCCGGATTCAGTCGACTGCGCAGCCGTGTCGCGCCCTTGCCTGCTGGACCTGGTGAGCAGGCAGACATGCCGCAGTCCTCCCAGATCTACCCACGCTGCCTCACCGGTCTTCCCGGCGGCCCGATTGCGGCACCATGGCTGCCCCTTCCGTCCGCCTAGCCAGCGCTGCTGTCCTGTCGCTGCGCCGCGTTCGCACGGCATGAAGAACCCCTTCGCCATCACGCCAACCGATGTGGTCACGACCGTGGGGCATGTATTTGGCGCGCCGGTGGTCGTCAAGGGCCGAACGTGGTTTCCGCTGATCGAGTTGGGAACCTGGTTGGTCATGGTCTGGCTTGGCGGCCGCCGCAGGCCGCGGCGGTCGCTGGCGGGGCGGGCAGGCACGGCGGCGCTGACGATGCCGGTCTTCCTCGGATCGGAGTGGTCCCACAACCTGGCTCACGCCGCCGCGGCCAGGGCGATCGGCAGGCCCATGGATGCTCTGCGCATCGTCTGGGGCATGCCGCTGTGTGTGTACTACGACATCAACGACGCTCAGGTCACCCCCAGGCAGCACATGCTGCGGGCTCTGGGTGGGCCGATCTGGAATGGCTTTGTACTGCTGATCTCGCTTCTCCTGCGTCCCCGCACACGCCGCGGATCGGTCGCCCGTGAGGTGGCTGATGTCGCTGTTGGCATGAATGGCTTCCTGGCCGGTGCTTCACTCCTGCCGCTTCCGGGCATCGACGGCGGGCCGCTCCTGAAATGGGGGCTGGTTTGGCGTGGACGATCGATCGAGCAAGCGGAGGAGACCGTACGGCGAGTGGATGGTGTCCTTGGCCTCGGGTTGATCGCCGGAGGCGCTGCGGCGGCGGCGAAGAGAAGCTGGCTGGTGAGCGCGATGCTCCTGATGTTCGGCGTCCTCTCGCTGGGCTTCGCCACAGGCAAGATCCGAGAGCAGTGACCGCGGCCGGGCTGCCCACGACGGAGGCGCCCGGAATGTCTCCGCTTGGCCCCAACGAGAGGGGGCTCGGGCTCAATCATCCATTGATAGGCCGCCGCTCTGCTCCAGCCAGTCTGCCCCCCGACCGGGCGCGCGGTCTACGTTATCGTCGGGAATGTCGAATTCGCGCCAGGGGAGGGTCGATTCGGCGGCCAGGCGCCGGAACAGATCCTGCTCGTCGATGAAGACCTGCAGGTCATCATCCTGGTCTGGCATGCCGGAAACCTTCAACCGCGCGGCGCGGGCCGAGGCGAAGGACCCCTGGGCGCGGGTGAGCAATGCGATCCGGAATCCGAGCGGCCGGAGCTGCTCCTCCAGCGAGGCGAAGGCGTAGTCGCGCCCGTGGTGCCGGATCTGGTAGGCCCTTGTGGACAGGTGAACGCGGTCGACGATCCAGGCGGAGTGGCGCATCTGGGAGAGAAGGCGCGCCCAGGTCCGGTAAGTGTCGAGGGCCACCAACATCCTCGCCCGGGGCAAAGTTGACCAGCCCGCGTCCCCAAGGGACGTTGGTGAAGCCTCACCATTCGGCGGAAACCAGCGGCGAGTGGTAGCGGTAGCGCCGGGGACCGACGACGCGCGGGTGCTCGTTCAGCGCAAAGGCCATATCGTGTTTGAGCGTCAGGCGCGTCTCTTCCAGGATGACCTTTGGGCACATCTTGCCTGGCATGCGGGGGCCCCCCAGGCGGGTCGGGCGGTGCTTCGCAGCGGCCCACATGGTACACTGCCTATCGCCGCCCACCCAGGGGAACCGGCGTCCGAGCGTATCGGACTATTCGGACACATGATGATTGTTGGGGTCTGACAGGATGCTCTTCACTGGAAGACGGGCAGGCCCTTGGGTACCGTGGTAGAAGGCGGGACTGGCGGAGGTGCGGATGGCCAAAGGTAGGATCGTGGTGGACGACGCCCTGTGCAAGGGCTGCGAGCTTTGCACGACTGTGTGCCCGAAGGACGTGATCCACATCGCCATGGACCGGCTGACGCCGCGCGGCTACCATCCGGCGGCGCTGGTCGATCCCGAGGGCGACTGCACGGGCTGCGCCATCTGCGCCGTGATCTGCCCGGATGTCGCCATTACAGTCTATCGCTGGGTGCCGGCGGCGAAGACCCCCGAGCCGGCGCGAGCCAGCGTCTAACCCCGGGAGGGTTGCGTGGCGAAGGAACTCCTGGAAGGCAACGTCGCCTTTGCCGAGGCGGCCATCCGTGCCGGGTGTGAGGCCTATTTCGGCTACCCGATCACCCCACAGACGGAGGCGCTCGAGCACATGGCCCGGCGCATGCCGGAACTCGGCCGCGTCTTCGTCCAGGCTGAGTCGGAGGTCGCCGCCATCAACATGGTCTACGGCGCCGCTTCGGCCGGGGCGCGGGCGATGTCGTCGTCCTCCAGCCCGGGCGTCAGCCTGATGATGGAGGGTCTGTCCTACATCGCCGGCTCCGAGGTCCCCGCCGTTCTGGTGGACATCATGCGCGGCGGGCCGGGCCTGGGCAACATCGCTCCATCCCAGGGCGACTACAACCAGATCGTCAAGGGCGGCGGGCATGGCGACTATCGCCCGATCGTCCTGGCGCCGGCCACGGTCCAGGAGCTGATCGACCTGACCGTGCTGGCCTTCGACCTGGCCGAGAAGTACCGCTGGATCGTGATCATTTTGGCCGACGGCAGCCTGGGACAGATGATGGAGCCGGCCGAGATGCCTCCGATGCGTCCGGTGCGCCCGATCAGTGAGCGCCCGACGTGGGCCCTAACGGGCGCCAAGGGGCGCGCGCCCAACGTGGTTTCGTCGATCTACATCGACCCGGCGCTGGAGGAGAAGTTCAACTTCAAGTTGATGGCCAAGATGCGCCAGATCGAGGCGGCGGAGATCCGCCTGCGGGAGATCGCCACGGAGGACGCCGAGATCGGGGTGGTGGCGTTCGGGACCGCCGGGCGCATCGCCCAGTCGGCCGTGAAAGCGGCGCGCGACGAGGGTATCAAGGCCGGCCTGCTGCGCCCGATCTCGCTCTACCCATACCCGTACGAAGCCGTGCGCCAGCTCTCGAAGAACGTCCGCTCGCTGCTCGTGGTCGAGATGAATGGCGGCCAGATGGTGGACGACGTCCGCCTGGCGGTCGAAGGGCGCGTGCCGGTGAACTTCTACGGCCGGATGGGCGGCATGGTCCCCATGCCGGACGAGGTGCTGGAGGCGATCCGCAAGGTGCACGCCGGCCAGACGCTGGGACTCCCGGGAGCCTGACATGACCGACGCAGGGATGGTGGAATCACTCATCTACGCTATGCCGGGCAGCCTGACGCCGATCGGGACGCACTACTGCCCCGGATGCACCCACGGCGTGGCGCACCGGCTGGTGGCCGAGACGCTGGACGAGATGGGCGTGCGTGAGCAGACGATCGGCGTGGCGCCGGTGGGCTGCTCGGTGTTTGCCTACAACTACTTCCGGACCGACTTCGCCGAGGCGGCCCACGGGCGCGCTCCGGCCATGGCCACCGGGCTCAAGCGGCTGAATCCGGGCAGCATCGTGTTCACCTACCAGGGGGACGGCGACCTGGCGTCGATCGGCGCGGCGGAGATCCTGCACGCTGCCGGGCGGGGTGAGAACATCACCGTCGTCTTCATCAACAACGCCATCTACGGCATGACCGGTGGGCAGATGGCGCCGACCACGCTTCCCGGTCAGCGGACCACATCCTCGCCGCTAGGGCGGGACGTGGAGACGCAGGGCTTCCCATTCAAGATGTGCGAGGTGCTGTCGCAGATGGAAGGCACGGCCTACATCGTGCGCCGCAGCTTGCACGACGTGGCCAACATCCGCAAAGCCAAGAAGGCCCTGCGCACGGCGTTCGAGGTACAGCGGCAGGGTCTCGGGTTCTCGATGGTCGAGCTGCTGTCGTCGTGCCCGACGAACTGGGGCATCAGCCCGTCCGCATCGCTCACCTGGATCGAAGAGCACATGATCCCGGCCTTCCCGCTGGGTGACTACAAAGTGCACCCGGCCGCGGCGGCGATCGACAAGGCGCGCTAGCCGCGTCCTGCGTCTGCATCCTACGTGAAAACCACAGCGCCAGGCCTGGGCAAAGGCCTGGCGCCGGGTTCTTCCGCACGGCTCAGCGTGATCCCCTCAGCCGCGGGTCGATGATGTCGCGGAACGCGTCCCCCAGCAGGTTCCAGGCCAGGACGAAGAACAGGATGGCCATCCCGGGGTAGACGACGATATGCGGGTATGCCGCCAGGCTCGAGATCCAGTTGCGGGCAAAGCTGATCATCTGTCCCCAGTCGGCATAGCCTGCATCGGCGCCTAGCCCCAGGAAGCTCAACGCGGCAAAGCTGAGCACGTACGAGCCGATGTCCATGGAGGCATACACCAGCGTGGGAAAGATGGCGTTGGGCAGGATATGGCGGAGCAGGATGCGCCGGTCCTTGGCGCCAATGGCCCGCGCCGCAAGGGCGAAATCACGCGTGCGTACCGACAGGATATCTCCGCGGATAAGGCGGGCGTAGGCCGGCCAGCCGAAGGCGATCAGTGCCGCCATGCCGGCCGTCAGCCCCGAGCCCATCCGCCCGCGCAGCACGGCCGCCAGCGTCAGCGCCGCCAGCAAGAACGGGAAGGCCTGCACGATCTCGACCAGGCGCATCAGGACGTTGTCGAGCCAGCCGCCGTAGTAGGCGGCCAGTGAGCCGACGCACAGCCCGATGATCAGCGCGGCGGCCGTGATGATCAGACCGACACGAAATGCCGTGCGTGTCCCCCAGACCACGCCGTAGAACACGTCGTACTGGCGTTCGGTGGTGCCGAAGATGTGCTCGGCGCTGGGCGCGCTTGGCTCGGGTCGGTACCCTGTGTGGGGGATGGAGTAGGGATTCAGGGGATCTTCCGGCGGTGCGAGCACGGGTGCCAGAACGGCCACCGCGATGAAGGCTGCCAACAGCACCAGGCCGGCGATCGATGTTGGTCGGCGGAGCATCTCACGCAGGATGTAGCCGAGACGCTCGCCGTTCATGAGTACCTCACTCGGGGATCAAGATACGCGTACAGGATGTCGGCCGCCAGGTTGCCCAGGACGACCAGGACTGCGTTGAACAGCGTGAAGCCAAGCACGGAGATCACGTCCAGGTGCAGCGCCGAGTCGGCGAAGAACCAGCCGAGGCCGTGGATGTTGAAGACGGTCTCGGTGATCACCACGCCGCCCATCAGCCCGATGATGGTCAGCCCGCCGATGGTCGCCACCGGGATCATGGCGTTGCGCTGCACGTGACGGCGGATGACGACGGACTCGGGCAGGCCCTTGGCGCGGGCGGTGGTGACGTAGTCCTGTCGCAGGGCCTCCAGCATGGACGAACGCGTCACACGCAGGATCAGCGCCCAGCTCAGGTAGGAGAGCGAGATGACCGGCAGGACGAGATGGCGCAGCGCGTCGAGGAAGATGTCCAGGCGGCCGTTGATGAGCGAGTCGACGGTGTTCATCCCGGTCACGCGCACGTAGCTTGCGGCCTCGGTGGCGCGCAACGCCCATTCCGAGAGCCGGCCGGCCGGGAACCAGTCCAACTTGGCATAGAAGATCATCAGGACCATGAGTCCAAAGACGTAGATCGGGAACGACCAGCCGACAATGCTGAAGATGCGCGCGGCGTGGTCGATCGGCTTGTTCTGATGGACGGCCGCCAAGACGCCGAGGCGGATGCCGATGAACATGATCGGGAAGATGCTCAAGAGCGCCAGCTCGGCGGTCGGCGGCAGGTGCTGCATCAGGGCTTCCGCCACGGGCTGGTGTCCGCGATAGGAGAAGCCAAGGTCCCCCTGCACGATGCTGCCGAGCCAGCGGGCGTACTGCACCGGGATGGGATCGTTCAGGCCGTACAGCTCGACTAGGGCATTGACGTCCGACGTCCGCTCAGGCTGATCGGCCAGGTGGAGCGCCAGGCGCTCGTAGGGCGTCACCAGCGTCATCATGGCGAAGATCAGCAGCGTCACGCCAAACAGGATGATCGGCAGCTGGAGCAGGCGTCGGGCGATGTAGGTGAGCATCCGTCAGTCTCCAACGAGCCAGCGGCCCCCTCCCGCCGTGGGGCGGTGGAGGGATGTCCACCGCCCCGGCGGCAAGGAGGAGGGAAGGAAGGTTTACTGAGGCGGGGCCTTGATCAGCGCCGCCATGTAGGGATCGTCCCCGAAGAGCGGGTTGTAGTAGAAACCGTCGATCCAGGACTGCACGTACCGACGCAAGGTGATTTGGGCGATGAAGATGTCGATGGCCTGGTCCATGGCTCCCTGCTGCAAGCCCTGGTAGAGCGCCTCAGCCTTCGCCGGATCGGTCTCGCGGACCGCCTCCGCCATCGTCTCATCCCAGGGGACGCACAGCTCGGCTGGGAAGTGCTGTGCGCGCGCCCAGTCGCCGCTGCACGACATGTACGGGATCACCCAGTTGTGCGCGTGATGGAAGTCCTCGATCCAGCCCGTCTGGTGCAGTGGCAGGCGGCCTGCCCGGCGGGCAGCCATGTAGGTGGCCCATGGCAGGTTGGTGATGCCAATGCTGATCCTGGGGTTCACCGCCGTCAGACCATCGGCCAGGATCTCGCTGGCGATGCGGCGGCTGTCGTTGCCCGTGTTGTACAGGAACGACATCGTGAACCCGTTCTCCCACAGCGCGCCGTCCCAGGCGAGTTTGAGTTCCTCTTCGCACTTCGCCAGATCGTACTCGTAGACGAACGAGTCGGCTTCGTAGCCCGGCATGCCGTCGATGATCGGGCCCCGGTGCGGGAAGGCCTCGCCTTGGCGCACTTCCGCGATGAAAGTGTCGCGGTCGAAGCAGTAGTTGAACGCCTTGCGGACGTGGATGTCGGAGAAGAAATCGGGCGGAATGCCGAGCCCGTCCAGCTGCCCCGATCCGATGTACGGATTGCCGCCCTCGGTGGGGATGTTGAAGTTCAGGAAGATGTCGTCGGTCGAGGCGGCAGGCATCTGGGTGTAGAGCTTGAGAATGCCGTCCGGATTGAGTTCCTCCTCGATCCACTCCCCGTCCTGCCAGGTGTACTTGGTCTTGATCATCGGGTCGATCTGGGAGGCGAAGGCGATCTCATGGTCGAGCGTGTCGGCGTCCCCCGCCTCGACCATCGCCAGCCGCGTGCCCCATTCCTCGACCAGCTTGATGACGACAGTGCCAATCTCCGGCACCCCGTCGATCGTGCTTCCTTCCCACAGAGGTTCGGAGACCCACCAGTCTGGATTGGCAGTGAGGACGATCTCCTGTCCGGCCGTCCAGTGGTCGAGCATGTACGGGCCGGTCCCGTTCTCCGCGCTGTAGAGCAGGGTGGCGGAGACTTCGGGCAGGTACCAGTTGCGCCAGGTGGCGCAGTCATCATCCCAGGCACCCTGCTCGATCATCCACTCCTTGTCCATGATCCCTGCCCAGGGCTGGGCGAGCAGCTGCGAGAAGTACACAGCGGGGTAGGCCAGCTTGATCGTCACCGTCCCGGCAGCGTCATCGGCCACGACGGTCTGGCGGATCGTCTCGCAGACCTTGAGGTCGTTGCCCCCGACGATATCCAGCAGCCCGCCGTCGCCTTCGGCGCCGATCCCAGCCGTCTCAAGCATCGGGTCGAAGAACAGGCCCATCGGCCCTCCGGCACCAAGGAAGTCCCAGCCGAGAAGCATGTTCCGGTGGAAGGTGTAGGCTACGTCATGCGCCTCGAGCGTGCCGCCCTTGTGGAACTTGACGCCCTGGCGGATGTGGAAGGTGTAGGTCAGGCCGTCGTCCGAGATGCTCCACTCGTCGGCCAGCATCGGAACAAACTCATCGACCGCCGAGCCCTTCAAGAACAGGAGCCCATCGTACAGGTGACGGGCGATGTTGATGCCGGGCGAGTCGTACATGATGGCCGGGTCGAGCGACTCGGGCTCCCCGATCCACAGGTTGGTGAGGGTGTCGGGGTTCTTGAAGTCGGCCGAGTAGCTCTCGTACTGCGGGCCGCTGGCGGCCGCCTGGGCCTCGTCCAGTTGCTGCTGGAGCTCTGCGAGCTGTTCACTCGTCTGGCCGGAGGCCTGGGCCGTGGCCAGCGCCGCCTCGAGTTCGGCGACGCGCGGATCCTGGGCCGGCGCACAGGCGCCCAGGATCAGGCTGACGAGCGCCAGCAGGCCCAGCAGGAAGGTCGAGCTCTTCTTTGCCATCGCATCCTCCTATCAAAGGACTTCATCGGTTCGGCTAGAGTTCGGTCAGGAAACAGCTGACGGAATGACCGCTGGACACCTCCTGGAGGCGAGGCGACTCGCTGCGGCAGCGATCGAACGCCGCCGGGCAGCGCGTGTGGAACGTGCAGCCCGGCGGCGGGTCGGCCGGATTGGGAACGTCGCCCGTCAGAATAATCCGCCGGCGGCGTGCCTCCACCGCCGGATCCGGGACCGGGATGGCCGAGAGCAAGGCCTGCGTATACGGATGCAGCG
>Ga0315274_10002499_pt1 | contig 27663 bp, 28 predicted proteins | sample YL17G02_20_MG_FD_203700 | JGI IMG/M metagenome (GOLD analysis project Ga0315274, IMG submission 203700) | Sediment microbial communities from Yellowstone Lake, YNP, Wyoming, USA - YL17G02_20 | ecosystem: Environmental > Aquatic > Freshwater > Lake > Sediment | place: USA: Wyoming | collected...
ACAGAGAGGGAAAGAAAAAAAATGAAAAAAATGAACTGATGGATTTGAAAAAATTGCAATTTTGTTTTTATCTGCTCGCTTTCGTGCCCTTTCTCTCTTTCTCGCTCTCTCGCTTCTCCGCACCGGGAAAAGAATGTCTCTTTCCCTCTCGGTTTTCTCGTCCCCCCCCCAAAAAAAGCTCGCCCAAAACAGGTTAAAACGAATCGCTTTTTTTTTCTCTCTCGCTCTATCAAAATAGCCTTTCTCTCTCTCTCTCTCTCCCCGCGAAAACTCCCTATTCTTGCTCTCTCCCTTCATGTGTTCTTCTCCAGCACCGCCAGCGCCGGGCTGAGGTAATTGTTCGCCTTGTCGGGCAGGTGCGCCAGCAGCTCGTACTGCTCCAGACCGGCCTCGGGCTCGTACTCGTAGCAGACCTCGAAGGTCTTGTTGCGCGCGAGCGGGTCGTGCAGCGCCTTCAGGCAGACGTCCGCCGCGTCCGCGCACGAGATGCCGCGCGCGATGCGGTTGCCCTGGTCGAAGACCAGCGCGCGGTAGCCTCCGGGCTCCTCGAGCAGCGGCCCCGGGCGCACGACGGTGTAGCCGAGGCCCGAGCGGCGAAGGGCGGCCTCGCCCTCCCTCTTCGAGGTCAGGAGGCGCTCGGCCGCGCCGGCGAGCGCGGCCTCGTCGGCGGCGTCGTCGATCGAGGCGAGCACCGCCGCCGGGGCCGAGGAAGAGGCGCCTCGGCCGGAGCCGGAGGAGGAGTCGTCGCCCCGGGCCGCGGCGAGCGCCACCGCGGCGGCTCCCGCCGCCGACGCCGACAACAGGATGAAGTCGGGCTCGGTGCCGCCGGGCAGCGCCTTCACCCTGTCGATCTCGACCCTGAAGGCCCCCGGGACCTGCAGGTTCTCGTCGCTGGTGCTGAACACGCTGCCTGTGTTGGCCGCGACAACCGCGGCCGTGGGCGGGGAGAAGCGGATCCCAAAGTGCGTCGCGGTCGAGGGGTCGAGCTGCGGCGGCGCGCCGGCGCGCAGCGGCCGGAACGCCGCGAAGGGGAGCCTCAGGTTGGCGAAGGACACGGGCGCGGCGACGCGCGCGCCGTACGCGTCGCCGCCGGCCGTGCGCAGCACCACCGTGTAGCTGCCGCCGTCGGCGGCGACGCGGACGACCAGGCCCTCGGATCCGGCCAGCGGCGCGCCCTCGGGCAGCGGCGCCGAGGCCTGCGCGAACGCGCCGCCGCGCGAGCGGACGACGCCCTCGAAGACGAGGTTGCCGCGCTCGTTGACCGCCAGCGAGGCGCGGTCCGCCGAGGCCTTGTTCTTCCCGCTCTGGCTGTACCTGTAGCTGCCGGTCTCGGAGGAGGAGGAGGAGGAGGAGTCCGGGGAGGCGGGGGACGAGGACGGCGGCCCGCAGTGGTCGACCACAAAGGCGCCGCCCTCGAAGCTCCGCCGCTCGAACAGCGTCTTCTTCGCCGTCGGCGCCCTCGCCGCGACCGTCCCCGCCGCGCCCGCCTTCGCCGCCGCCCGCGCCGCGGCGGCCGCCCTCGAGTCCTGCAGCGCCGCCGCCACGGCCGCGACTCCGCCTGCGTCGACGCGACTGACGTCGGCAGACAGCAGCGTCCGCGCGCCGGCGGCGAACACCACCTTGTCTGCCCCGTCGACGACCTTTCGCAGCGCGGCGTAGTCGCCGACGTCGCCCCAGACGACGCGGACGGCCTCGGGGAGGCCCACGGAGGAGGGGGAGGGCCCGGAAGAAGAAGGCGAAGAAGAAGAGGGAGCGTCGGCGCCCGCTTCGCCGCCGCCGTCGGTGGCGTCGGCGGAGGTCGGCGGCGTGGGCATGCCAGCCGGCGGCCTCACCAGCGCCGTGACCTTGTACCCCCGCAGCAGCAGCTTCCTCACAAGGACGCGGCCGACGCGCCCCGTCGCCCCGATGACGGCCACGCGCGTGTTGGCCGCCTCGGGCGTCTCGAACTCGCCAGCCGCGGCGGCGAACGCGGCGAGCTCGTCGAAGGCCGTGCCGGCCGCCGACGAGGCGGAGCGGGAGTTGGGCGCGTACGCCGAGGGCGAGTAGGAGGTGCCGAGCGGGGAGCCGAGCTTGGTGAACTGGGACCAGACGTCGTCGAAGATTTGGCTGAGGAGAAGATTTTTGGCGGTGAAGGGGGGAAAAACGTGTGAGCGAGAGGAGAGAGACAGGAGGAAGGAGCGAGCGCGGGAGAGAGCGAGAAGGCGAGGCCGAGAAAAGAAAGCGAGAAAGGCGCTGCCGCCGTGGAAAAAGCAAGAAAACGGTCGTGTGGAATGCGAGCGCATTTTCAAAACGGATCGTCCTTCTGTTTGAACCGATGCAGCGCATTGAAAGCGCTCGATCGCACTATGGGATTGAATCGAGCCCTTAAGGCCAGCGGAGGGGCTCCGACGCCGAAGACGATTGGATCGTTTTTGCTCGCCCCCCCCCCTCGTCGCTCGTCGCTCGTCGATCGTGTGGCTACGAGATCTCCGACTCTTTCCCCTTTCGTTCCCGCAAGGCGCTTTGAGGGTCTCTCCAAGGCGCCGCTATCCACAAAACACACAAACTCACCGACTCTTCCGGCCCATGGCGACGGGGTTGAACGTCGTCAGAGTTACGGGCTCCTCGGCGGGCTGCTGCTTCCGGCGCCGGCGGTTTTGCGGCCGTTTCCTCTGCTGCTGCGACGGAGGAGGAGATTGGCTTCCCTCTCCTCCTCCGGAAGAAGACGCGCGAGGCGTGGGAGGGCTGGCGCCAGCCGTGACGTCATCCTTCTTCTCGCCGCTGCCGCTGTTGTTGTCGTCGGGCGTGGCCGCGGCGACGACGAGGAGGGAGCGGCGAGAGGAGGAGGAGCTCGACGAAGAAGAAGGGCGAGCGATTCGTCGAGCGCCCTGCGACGACGCCGACGCAGCCCCAGCTCCTGCTGGCCGCGCCGCTGCCGAGGAGGCGGCCGAGCGCGGGACGAGGGCGTGCTGCATTGTTGAGCGGTAGTCTCTCCGGATCAGAATTCGAGAGAGAGAAGGGCGCGACTAGCTCTCCGGCGCGCTCTTACTCCAGAGATCTCGTGACAAGTCGAGAGAGCGAGAAAGTTCTGTCAGAGTCTGTAAGCCGCAGGTTTTTCTCGCGGGGAGAGAAAATCGAACAACAGCCGGCGACGTGTTCTCACTTTTCTCCCTTCGCTGTGGCCGACAAGCAATCACCACCAAGAGGAAAGGCGCAAACAAGAGACTCTAGCCTCTTTCCCCGCCTTCAGCACCGGCCATGCCTCAAGCAGGCGCAGGAGTCGCTGCTGCCGCTGCGATGGCGCCATCCGGGACCGGCGGGAGCGTCCAGGAGCAGCAGACGAGCGACATCGCCGCCGGCCTGCCACCGGCCCTCCTCTCGTCGTCGCCGCTCTCGGCGTCGTCGCCGCTCTCGGCGTCGGCCCTCGACGCGGCGCTGGCGGCGCAGCGCTCCTCGGCCAGGCTCGTGGTGAGTATTATCGGTCTGTTCTCATCGAAATTCGCAGAGCCAGCTGTTGGGAGGCACGTCGCGCGTCTGGACGAGAGGAAGGGGGCCACGACTTCGATGGTTGACCACATGCCTGCGGTGGACAACGAAACCCAACGTCGTGTCGCGCCTCGTTGAACTTTCCTCTTACGAAAATATCTTTCTCTCTCTCCCCACTCTCCGCAGGAAAACCCCGACTCGGCCCCGGCCTTCGCCTCCCGCGCCCACGCGCTCAGCGCCGCGGGCCATCTCGACCGCGCGGCGCACGAGTTCGGCCTCGCGCTGCGGCTGACCCGCGCGAGCTCTTCCGCGTTTGCCGCCGAGGGCGGCGGCGCGGGGCCGCCGCCGGCGCCGCCGATGCTGAGCCCGATCTCGTCGGCCTCGACGACGCTGCCTCCCTCCGCGTCTCCCTCCGCCTCCGCCGCCTCCCACGCCGCCGCGGAGGCCGTCCTCTGCGCCTGCCGCTCGGCCACCTTCTCCCGCCTCGCGCGGGCCACGCGCGCCATCCCGGCGGCGCAGTCCGAGGCGCGCGCGCTCTTCGGGCTCGACCCGACGCACCTGGCCGAGCTCGCGCTCCGCGACGCGGGCCGCGCCCGGTCGCTGGCCCCGCAGTGGCCCGCCGCCGCGGCGAGGGCCGGCGACGCGCTGCACCTGCTGGAGCGGTTCTCGGACGCGCGCGCCGCCTTTCTCGATGCGCTGGAGCTGGATCCGAGCGCGGCGGAGGCCGTCGTTGGGCTGAAGGCGGCGGAGGAGGCGTTGCTTGCCGAAGAGGTCGACGCCGGTGGGAGGGCGGCGGCCACTCCTGCTTCCACCTCCGCCGCCGCCTCGCGCCTCGTCTCCTCGAGCCTGCGCCTCGACGACGCCGACTGCGCCGTGTGCTCGCGGCTGCTCTACCAGCCCGTGACGACGCCCTGCGGGCACAGCTTCTGCCGCGGGTGCCTGGCAAGGGTGAGGAACAAGTTTTTTGAGTTTTTTTTGAGGCAAGGTGTTTCCCAACGACAAGGAAAAAAACTCACTTTCTTCTTTCTTTCTTTCTTTCTTCTTCTTTCCGAACCCCCCCTCCCCCCCCCTCTCCTCCAGGCCCGCGACCACCGCGCGACGCGGTGCCCGATGTGCCGCGCAACGATGCACGTCGCCTCCGGGCGCGAGGCCCCGCAGAGCACCGCGCTGGCGGCCCTGCTCGAGCGCGCGTTCCCGGCCGAGTACGCCGCCCGTCGCAAGGAGGAAGAAGAGGCCGCGCTCGGGGAGCGGGCCGCGGCGGAGGCGCGCGCCGGGGAGGCGAGGCGGGAGAGGAACGAAGCGGTCGCGGCGGCGGACGCAGCGCACGCGGACGCGGAGGCCGAGGCGGCGGCGGAGGCGGAAGCTTTGGCAGCAGCTGCCGCCGGCGGAGCTTCCTCCTCTGCCTCTGCTCTCCCCCGGCGCAACTCCTCCTCGACGGGGGAGGCCGAGACGGCGACGCTCCCGCTGTTCGTCATGGCGTGCATGCTCCCCGGGGAGCACATGGCGCTCAACATATTCGAGCCGCGGTACCGGTGAGTTTCTTTGGAAAAAGAGGTTCTCTTTTGGGAGTCTTTCTTTTTTCTTGCCTTTCTTTTCTTTCGAAAAACACCTCAGACTCATTTCTTTTCCGCCCCGAAAAAAAAAAAACGTCGGCTCTTTCAGCCTCATGGTCCGCCGCGTCATGGAGGGCTCCCGCCGCTTCGGCATGGCCACCGTCGACCCGCGCACGGGGCGCCTCCGCCGCGTCGGCTGCGAGGCCGAGGTGCTCGAGTGCCAGCCGCAGCCCGACGGCCGCTTCTACCTGGAGATCGTCGGCCGGCGCCGCTTCCGCCTGGGCGACGACTGGGAGACGGACGGGTACCGCGTCGCCTCGGCGACCTTCTTCTCGGACTCCAGCCCCCCCGGCGCCGCAGCAGAGGCCGAGGTCGCGGCGCTGGCCGCCGCCGTCGAGGCCCTGGCCGACGCGTGGGTGAAGCGCGCGAGGGCGGCCGGCAGGGCCGACGCCCGCGTGCTCGACGTGCTGGCCAGGGCGGGGGACAAGCCGCCGCCCGGGAGGCACGAGGCGCTGTCGTTCTGGGTCTCCAACTTGATCCCGACGGGCGGGGACCGGGCGTGGGCTGCCGCCGAGACGGACACGAGGGCGCGGCTGGCGAGGCAGCTGGCCGAGCTGAGGGCGCTCGGGGCGCCCGACGGCGGCGGCGGCGACGGCAACGTCGGGTGCTGCGTGATGTGAAGCGAGGAAGAAGAAGAAGAAGAAGAAGAAGAAGAAGAAGAAGAAGAAGAAGAAGAGGAAGAAGAAGATTTCTTTGAGACCTTTCTTCTTCTTCGTTCTTCTTGTTCTCTTCCGCCCTCCTGCCTCTTTGTGCCAATGCCACCAAATAAAAACCAATGAATTGTAGCCCAGCAGCGCGCCGCTTTCTTGTTTTCGAAGAACAAGAAGAGACGGGCTCGGGGAAAAAAACGGAAACAAAAACGAAGAAACAAAAAAATGCACAACACCCCCCCTCCCTAAAATTATTTTCCCCTGTCCTTTCCATAAAACCGAAATTTTCTCGAGCCCCATCCATTCTTTCACCTTGCTTTTGCGCTCTCTCTCGTTCGCATGAGATAACGAGAGAGGGCGAATTGTCTTGTCTTTTTGCTTTCCCCACCTTCTAGCTAGTGTGTAATTAGGTATCATTTTATTCATGCCCTTCTTGTTCTTGTTCTTCTCTCTCGTTTTACAATAAAAAGCGCGCCCTCTCTCTCCCTTTCTCTTCACCTCTGCGGGCACGCCGCCTCGAACGGCTCCCAGCCGCGCACGTCCCACCGAGCCCGCTCGCAGAACCAGTGAGGACGCGGGTCTTTCGCGACGCCAAGCCAGTGCTCGAGCGGGACGACGCGCCACCGCTGGCACCGGTCACAATGGACCCAGTGCTCCTTCCCTTCGTCGTCTTCCTGCTCTTGTTGATCCCCTTGCGCTTCTGCTGCTGCTTTTGCTGCTTCTGCTGCTGCTGCTTCTGCTGCGGCCCCTTTCTTCCCTTTGCGGCGCTTGGGCTGCTGCTCTTGCTGCCCGTCCCCCTCTCCTCCTCCTTCACTGCTTGTCCGCGGAGCAGCCCTCTTCTTTCTCTCCTTCTTCGCAGAAGCAGACGCCGGCCCCGGGCCGTCCGAGTCCTCGGAGCTGAAGTCGTCTGTGTTTATTTTTTAATGATGTATTTCCACCGGGAGAAAAAAAAAGGCGAAGACAGAAAGAGGTTGGGGTCTCGATCCAGGAGAGGTCAAAAAAAAGGTTTCATCTCCTTCTTCTTTCTTTTTCTTCCTCTCTCACCTTGGTCATAGACCGGCGCGTCCCCCAGCGCCACCTCGTGGAACCCACTAAGACATATAAACGGCCCGCGCCTGAAAGTTGCGAGCTCCAGGGCACCCAGAGGGTGTTCAACGCTGCTCATTGCCTAACTAGGGTTTTTCGTCAGTGAGGGCAAATGCGTCAAAAAATGAAGGCTCGCCATCTCGCTCCCCTCGCGTGCCTCTCTCGGCACTGTGCTCTGTCCTCTTGAGACGAGGGAAAAAGAAACTGCTCTCTCCCCCCATTCCCCGCGGCTAAAGTCCTCCCGAGAGCGACGTGAACCCTCACTCGAACGCGCTCTTGGCTTCCCTGAGGTTTAGAGGAAAGAACAGCGACGCTGCAGCGACAAGCGACAGTACGCTAATACCTGCTCTATCCGGCATTCGAGAAGTCGATCTTTTCTCGACCTCCTCGGCCGAAAAAAAAAAAACCTCGACTCCTCTCGCCTCTCTCTCGACAAAAAAGAAGAAGAAGAAGAAGAAGGAAAATGATGTGGCAGTCCTTCCTCCCCTTTGGCCTCTCCGTCGCCATATGCATCTTCGTCTCGTGGAAAGCCGCCGAGAACCAACTGGAGCTGCGAGAGAGCGGCAGCGGGCGCGGAGGCGAAGGAGACGACGACGAGGCGACGGCGCCCGGGCCGCGGCCCGGGTCCCACCCCAAGCACCGCCCGCCGCGGACCGCCTCCGAAATCCGCGCCAGGCTCCACACGCTCTCCCGCCTGCCCCCCGGACCGCGTAGGCTCGAGAGGGGCAGGGCTCTGGCGCTGGCCTCGGAGCGCGCTCTCAGGGAGGCCAGCCCCCCGGAGGAGGTCGGCGACGGTGACGGCGACGGCGGCGGCGGCGACGCCTCGGCCCCCGCCGTCGCCGTCGAGAGCACCGCGGCGGCGGCGCTGCGGCAGACCCTGCCCTGGCTCGACGCCCGCCTCGCCGCGCTCGCGAGCGAGGACTCCCGCGCGGCAGCCTGCGGCCCCTGCGAGATCTGCGCGGGGCACGAAGACGCCTGCGCGACGCACGCGTGGCCGTGCGGTGGCCGGAACAGGGGAGGCGGAGAAGGGGGAGGCGCCGGCGGTGGACGAGAGGAGGAAGGCCCGAGCGGCGGCCTCGCCTCCCTCAGGGCGGCGCTCCTCGGCCCCTGCCTCATCCCTCCCCGGGCCTCCTCCTCCTCGCGAGCGGAGGACCCGGACTCTGTCTACTCGACCTCGCTTCACCGCGCGTGCGGCCGGTGCAGCGTCCGGTGCGGCGCGAGGTGCCCCTGGTGCAGGAGGGAAGAGGGCGCGCCGCGGCTCGCCTTCCTCGAGGCGGCGGTGTACTAGTTCTGGTGCGTTCCTTCAGAGGAAAAAAAGAGTAAACGAAAAAAGGTTTGGCGCGAAACGCGCCCCCGCACATATGCGACCACAACGAAAGAGAGGAAGGAGAGAGACAAAGGGTTGGTCGAGGTAGAGCGCCGTCGAAAACAAGAAAACAAAGGAATTGAAGTTTGATTTCGATTAGTTCTACAAGCACCCTTCCCCGCGTCCGGCTTCTAATTTGCGGTCCCGAGAGCGATGACACATGCATATATATACGCACGCATCCATGCCCTCCCTATCCCCTGCCAGAGGCGCGGTTGGCGGCAGCCCTCACCGAAACCTCGGCGTCAACCTCTGCGCCGGCCTTCTCGGTCCACGCGACGAGCGCGCCGGCCCCCGCGGCGCCGGCCGCCCCCCACGCCACGTGGAGCCAGGGCTGATGGAGCGCCGGGAGCTTTCGGATCTGTGAAGTTTTGTGTGCAAGAGAAAGAGAGAGAGAGAGAGAGAGAGAAGGAGAGAAAGTGACGGTGAGTAAAAAATGGGGGATCGTTGATGGGCGTCGACAGAAAAAAACTCTCTCTTTGCCGCCGCCGCCATCGCTTCTCTCTTTGTCTCTCTTCAACTCACCGCGTTCGCGTAGACCTGGAAGGCGACGCCGAGCGCAGCGCCCGTGGCCGCGACTGACACCATGACGGGGGAAGAAATCGACAGGAAACGGAACGAAGGCGGGAATCTATCGAGTTTTTTCTTTTCCGGCCGTCGTCTTCCGGCTGCGAAGAAGGACCGAAGAAAAAGTGAGCCTTTGACTTTGACCCGCCGGTCTGGAAAAAAAAGAAAAGGAAAAAACCTCTTCTCTCTCTCTCCGCCACCGCGACGAATCTCAAATGAAAAATCCACACAGGCCCCCCCCCTCCTGTTACAAACACGTAGATAAGAAAAAAAGAAAGCAAAGCACCAAAAGAAAGAGGGGCGAACGAAGCAGCTGCGCACTCGCTCTCCCCCCTCTCTCGCCCGCCGCTCGCCTCTTCACTTTTCAGTTGCCGCAGTCGTCGCTTCGAAGAAAACTCCCTCCCCGGCCTTCCAAAAGTCCTTCCCACTTTTCTTCCCGAAAACCTCGTTCTGGCCCGCGATCGGGTGCCCAAACGCCCGCTCGTGCGAGCTCAGGTAACCCCCGGTGCCGACGTGCCTCAGAGAGACCCTCCCGTCCCTCTTCCAAAACACGGAGGAGCCGGCCCCGGCGTTGGAGGCCGGGTCGAGCTCGAGGACCCACTCGTCCATCGCGTCCGTCTGCGTCTCGCCGCCGAACGCCGAGACCTCGAGCTGCCGCGAGATCGGCGAGGGGAACTCGTGCGAGTGCAGCCAGCGGCGCGACCTTGCGTGCTGGAGCCGCACGCGGTCCCCGGACTTGAGGGGCTGCCCGCGGCGGCACGAGGGGAGCTCGAGGCCGCCGTCGCCATCGCCGTCGGCGGCGGCGCCGGGGGGAGAGGAGGAACGGGAGGGGAGGAGGACGGGCTTGACGAGCCAGACCCCTCCCGGATCGGTCGCCGCGGCGACGGCCGTGACACCCATCTGGCCGCTGCCCTCTCCTCCGTACGCTACATTCTGCGAGTGCAGCAGGCGGCCCGTGTCGGCGTGCTCCAGCTTGAGCGCCGAGCCGCAAGTGACCTGGGGAGGGAGGGAGGGAGGAGGAGGAGGGGAGGAGGAGGGAGGGAGGAGGAGAAGGAGGAAGAGGGAGGGAGGGAGGAGGAGAAGGAGGAAGAGGGAGGGAGGGAGGAGGACAAGGAGGAAGAGGTTGAGTTTTTTCCCCCCTCGGTTTGAGATCGATCTCGCTCGAACGAATTGAATTTCAGCAACCCTTTCTCTGCTTATTTTTTCTCTCCCGTCTCCTTCTCTATCCGTACCAGCACCTCGCCTGCGGGGGGCTTGTCATCGGCGACCGTCTGGTCGCTCGCAGCGGAGGACGACGAAGCTGCTGCCGCGGCCGCCTTCGCGGCTGCCTTTTTCGCGCGGGCTTCCGCACGCGCTTCCTTCTTCGACATCGCGGCTTCGGCGCAACGCGGAGCGATGGAAATCAGGAGGAGGCACGCGATGAGCAGCGCCGCAAAGACGAGCAGGGCCCGACTGCTGCGGGGAGAAGAAGAAGAGCCGCGAGCCATCTTTTGAAAAGGAAAAGAGAGAAAACAAGAAAACAGTTGAAGGTCGAAGGTCGTGAGCAATGACGGACGATCTTATTTTCATATTTCAATTTTTTCTATATTTTACAAAACTCGACTTTCCCGAAGTCACTCGAGGAGAAGAAGATGAAGAAGGGCGGCCCCCATCAGAGGCCCCCGGGCGGCACATACAGTCCCGGCTCGGCGGTTCCCGCAAACTGCTCGTCGCTGAAAAACAGAGGCGAAGCAGCGCCGCTGCTCGCCGTCGCCGTCGTCGCCGCGGCGTCGGGCTCCTGCTGCGGCCGCGGCGGGAAAGCCCCCCCTCCCGCCAGCGGCTCCGACTCTTCTTCTCCCCCGTCGCCGCCGCCGCCGCCTCCTCTCCCTCCCCCGCCGCCCCCGACGGGCCCGCCGCGGAACAGGATCCCCCCCAAGGCTGCCGCCTTGACCCTCCCGCCGAAGAGCGGCTTGAGCACCCTCGAGTCGAGCTGCGCCCAGGCGGCGAGCAGCCTGTCGGCGTCGTCGCCCCGGCTCTTGGCCGCCGAGAGCGCCTCTGCCGCCGCCGACGGGGTCATCCCGCGCGTCTCCTCGAGCGCGCGCCGCAGCAGGTCGTCGTCCGACGCGCCCGAGAGGTTCCACCGCCGCAGAAGCGAGTCTGCGCCCGGCGCGGCGGCGAGCGTCGACGCCACGACGGCGACGAGCGTCGCTGCCTCGATGGAGGGGATCCCGTGGCGACTCTCCCCTTTGATCGCGGGCAGGTTGACCGCGAGACCGTAGGCCACGGCGCCGCGGAGGCCGCAGGCCGCGAGGGCCGAGACGACGCCCGAGGGCAAAGGAAGCGCCCTCCGCGAGTTGGCGGCCCTCGCCAAGGGAAAGACCGCTGCGGCGCGCGAGGCGACGCACAGGGGCACGACGGTCACCAAGAGACCCCAGTCGACCGTTCGGGTGAAGATCGAGGGGACTTGCAGGCCCAGGTAGGCGAACACGAAGGTCTCGCAGAGGAAGGCCGCGGTCTCGAAGCACCTCCGGAGGGCGATGCGGGCGTCCGGGGAGCTGTTGGTTGGATTTGAGTTTTTTTTTTCCGGAACGAATGGAAAAAAAGTGAATGGAAAGAGAGAGCGAGAGCAGAGAGAGCGAAAAGAGAGCGAGAAGGAAAAGAAAAAAAGAGGGCTCCCTCTCCTCACCAGGAGCTCAGCGAGTAGTGCGCGTGCGCGACCCCGGCGGAGAACAGCGCGACGATCCCCGACAGGCCCACCGCCTCCGCCACGAGGTAGCTCAGGTAGGCCCCGAGGCAGACCAGGCACATCTCGTAGGTCTCGGGCCCGGAGAACGACAGCCCGCCGTTGGCCGAGGGGCGGGGGCGGCGGCCCGCGGCCGGCGCGGGGAGGTCCTCGTCGTCGCCGCCTCCCAGGAGGCCTCCGTCCTCCGATTCCGCCGCCGCCGCCGCCGCGCTCGCCGCCGCCGCGTGCGCTCGCCTCTGCTGCTGCTCGAATTCGACCTGCGCCCACCCCCCCGCCTCGGGGGCCAGCTCGAACCTCTTGAGCACGAAGGCGCACGCCAGCGCGACCGCCACGCCCGCCACCGTCGACCCGGCCAGCACGACCGCGAACCTCGCGGCCACGGCCAGCGGCGTCACGGCGGACAGCGGGGTGTCGTAGAACTCGACCAGGGTGCGGAACAGCACGATCGCGACGGCGTCGTTGAGGACGCTCTCGCCGAAGACGAGGTTGTGCAGCAAGGGAGGGACGTCCAGGTGGGAGAAGACGGCGAGCGTGGCGACGGTGTCGGTGGCGGACATGAGTGCGCCTGGTCGATTTGATTTTGGAGAGACAGAAGAAGAAAAGGGAAGGGAAAGAGAGGGAGAGAGAGAGAGAGATAAAGTGTTTTCCCGTCAGAAACCTCGAAGCGCACTCGAGACCCGAGAAAAAAGAAAACACTTTTTAAAACTTCCCCCCCCCCCTCTCTCTCTCTCTCCAAAGAGAGACGACCATCTGCCTCACCAAAGAGCATGCACTCGATCAGCGGCTGCGGTCCCAAATGCTTCCTTTTAACAACGCGCAGCAGCACCAAGGCATAAGTCGCGAGCCCGAACACGAGGGTCGAGACGGCGGTGCCGACGACGGCGAAAAGCAAAACCGTGCCTATGTTGGCGAAGAAGCTCCGTTTCTTCAGAGTGACGCCCGCGGCAAAGACGATGGGCGGGAGCAGGCCGTAGAAGAAGGCCGAGGGCGAGAAGCGCAGGGGTGTGGCGAGGCCGGAGAGCCTGACGACGCCGCCCGCGGCGACACCGAGGAGCATCGCCGCCGCGGCGGGAGGAAGCCAGGCTATGCGGTGCCTCTGGACGAAGAAGGTGGCGACGACAGTCGAGATGAGCAGGAGCCAGACGAGAAGGAGCTCGACCTGGAAGAGAGGAGGAGGAGCGGTTGAGGTGGAAAGAGGTGGAGGAAGGGAAGAGGTTGCGGGGGAGAAAGTGAACAGGAAGGTCGAGGGGCAACGCCCGATCGAGACAAAGGAGCAATGAGATGCGTTTCATCTCGCGTTCGAAAGCTGCTTCTTCTTCTAGGTCAGATCGATCGCTCAGGGAGAGAAACTGCAAGAGTGACCCTCCCAAGAAAAAGAGCGAGAGCTTTTGGGATATCGAGGTTAAGGAGCGCGCGCGAGAGAAAGAAAGAAAGGGAAGGAAGAGGCATCGAGAGATCGTTTCGATCCCCATGCGTTTTTCTGTTGCTCCTCTCTCTCTCCTCGTCTGCTTCTTCCTCACCGACACGTAGCTGTCCATGGTGCTTCGCGTGTTGTGCCTCTTCTCCAAGCGGGTCGGTTCTCTCTCTCGCGAAAGAGAAGAAGCGAGACGCAGGAAGAAGAAGAGAGAGAGAGAGTTGAGAAAAAACGAAGCGGCGAAGAGCGCCGAGAAATGTGAAGAACTTTTTTCCTCTTTCTTTTTACGTTACAGCTTCGACAACAGAGGCCCCCCCTCCTCCCCGCGGCTCCCCCCGCCCCTCGCCACCGCCCGGGCCAGCCACTCCAGCGCCAGCCTGTCCACCCACGCCGCCTCGTCTCCGCGACCCTCCCCGTCCAGGAACGCGCAGTGCCCGCCGCGCTCCGTCACCACCAGCGCGGTCCTCGGGTTCCGCTCGATCTCGCCGAAGGGGACGTCGCCGAGGAACGGGTCGTCGGCGGCGCTGACAAAGAGCAGGGGGGTCTGCGTGACGTGCGGGATCGCCTTGGCCGTCGCCGCGTCGGCGTAGTAGGCCTCGCGGTCTGCGTAGCCGTTGGCGCGGGCCAAGGCGGCGTCGTCGACGTGGGAGACGAGGTAGGAGGTCGCCAAGGCGCGGCGGTCGATGACGACGGCGTCTTCGGCGGTCTTTTTCTCGCTTTCGCCGCCGCCGCCGCTTTCGTCTTCTTTACCTTTCCCTCCGCTCGAGAAGATCTGCGCGCGGTGAGACCACATGTAGTGCTTGAGCCTGAGAGCGAGGCCTGCGTTGTAGATCCAGCCAACTTTTTTTTTTTTTGAAAGAAGAAGAGTAAAAAATGATAGCGGGAAAGTGAGTTTTCGTTCAAGAGACGCTCTTTGGCCTCGAAAACCCGAAAAAGTTAAAAAGAAGGTAAGAAAAAACTCCAAACTCACCGGTCCACGGCCTGCTGATGCGAGCGCCGGCGCTCTCGAGGCAGAAAGGGCTCGAGACGGCCACGGCGGCGTCGACGAGGTCGTCGTCGTCCTCCTTGCCTCCCCCGCCGCCGTGGCCCTGGTGCGGGCTGTGGAGGAAGCGCTTCTCCTTTTTCTCCCTCTGCTCCTCTCCGCCGCCGCCACCGCCGCCGCCGCCCTCCCCTCCTCTTCCTGCTCCGCTCCCTCCTCCTCCTCCTCCGCTTCTTCCTCCGCGCCCGTGGTGCCAGTACCCCGCGTCCTGCTCCCCGAGGTACTTGCAGAGAATCACGGCCCCGAGGCTGAACCCCACCGCGACCAAGGACGCCGCCAGCGGGAACTCGCGCCTCGCCTGCCGCGCCGCGCGCGAGACGTCGGCCGTGAACGTAGCCGAGTACGCGCGGGGCGACGTCAGCGCGAGCCCGCCGCAGCCCCGGTAGACGACCGCCGCTGCGCGGAACCCTCGCGAGGACGCGTGGGCGCACAGGGATTTCACGTAGCCCTCGCTGGACCCCCCGGTGAGGCCGTGGAGGACGAGAAGCAGGGGCGCGGTCGGCGGCAGAGGAGGGGGAGGTTGGGAGGGCGGCAGCGGCGCCGACGGCGGCGCTTTTCTACTCCGCTCTCGCTGCTGCTGCTGCTGCTGTCGCGCCTTCGGCTTCTTCGGCCTCCGCTGCCCCTCCCACCAGTCCAGAGCGATCGTGCCCCCGTCCTCGCAGTGCACCAGCTGGCGACGGAAGGACCAGCTGCCGCTGTTCGACGACGACGACGACGACGGAGAGGAACGAGCGACCCCATAGAGGGTCTGCGCGTGCGGCGACGAGAGGAAGGGGGCCGGCGTGAACCCGAGCCGGAACGAGGGGCAGTCGCGGACGAGGTCGGCCGTGGGGCCCGAGCCGACGAGGCGGGGAGGTTGAGGCTGTTGAGGTCGAGTTTCGTCCGGCATCGATCGTCGCGGTCGCTCTCTCTTTCCTCCTTGCTTTCTTTTCCTCTTCGAGGCTTCTCCGGCGGTTCAGCTGCCAGAAGGAGTACAACAAGACCGCTCTCGTGGGGGCGCGAGCTTGTCGTGACGGCGGCCCGAGGAGATAGGGGAGAGAGAGAGAGAGAGGAATTTTTTTTTTCCCGTTTCGCCGAGATTTCGGCGTCGACGAGTTTTAAGAGGGAAGCCACACTGTTTCCTCTCTTTCGTTTTTTCGTTTCCCTCTTTCTCCGTCTCCGACTCCCTTCAGAATGCGCACCTCTCTCGCGGCGCGTGTGCAGCCGCGAGGAGCCCTGCTCTCTTCGTTCTCCTGTCGCAGCAGCAGGGCGCCCGTGGCGAGCCCGTCGATGAGGTGCTGCCGTTCTTCGCCGTGCTCCCCTTCGTCGCTGCCGACATCGGCGGCGTCCTCGTCGGCGTCGGCTTCGGCGGCGATCTCGCCTCTTCGCGTCGCCGCGCCCGCCGTGCTGAAGCGCAGGCTCGCCTTCTCTCCCCTCGCTGTCCGAGGACGACCCTCTTGCATCACAGCTGCAGGTCCGTTCTATTGAAATCGGGCCCTGGAATGAAGGGCGTCATCGAGTCTACGGAATCGGGGGGTGCTTTTCGGGATAACAACAAAAAAAACAGCGAGCTCCTCCTCAACGACCCCCTTTTCCCCCTTCCGCTGTCCCTCCTCTCACTTGCTCCGCGCTCTCGTGCTCTTCCTCCTCCCGCCCCCCTCTCCGTTTCCAAACAGCCTCCGCAGCAGCAGAAGCAGCGGCGGACCTCCCTATCGCGTCCTCGAAGAGCTCGGCCTTCTCCTCCCTATTCGCGCACCTGAAAGGGCTCGCCTTCTACCTCGTGACCTTTGCCCTCGCCGTGCCGCTCTTCGCCACCATGCTCGTCCTCGCGCCGCTCGTGGCGCTCCTCGACCCAAAGAGGCGGCGCGCGCAGCACTTTGTCAACGACTGGTGGGCCAAGGCCTCGACTGCGCCCTTTTACCGCGTCCGGATCGTCGGGAAAGAAAAGCTGCCAAAGTTCAACGAGCCCGTGGTCTACGTAGCAAACCATCAGTCGTTCTTGGATATCTACACGCTCTTTTGGCTGGGGCGGCCGTTCAAGTTTATCTCGAAGACGAGCAACTTCCTAATTCCGATCATCGGGTGGTCGATGTTCTTGACTGGGTGAGAGAGAGTAGTTGGAGTATTTTTCTCTTTTTTTGTGTGGAGGTTCTTTCTTAAAAAAAAGATAAAAATAAAATAAAACAACAGCCACATCCGCCTCAACCGCGTCGACCGGCGGTCGCAGCTCGCATGCCTCTCCGAGTGCCGCGACCTGCTCGCCGCCGGAGCCCCCGTGCTCTTCTTCCCCGAAGGGACGAGGTCGAAAGACGGGACGATGGCGGAGTTCAAAAAGGGAGCCTTCAGCGTCGCGGCCAAGGCGGGCGTGCCCGTGGTCCCGGTGTCCCTGGTCGGCACCGGAGCGCTGATGCCCAACGGCCAGGAAGGGAGGCTGTACGGGGGTCCTCTTGGGGGCAGCGTGACTCTGGTCGTTCACGACACGATCCCTGCCAGCAAGGACGCGGACGCGATGATGGAGGCCGCGAGGAAAGCTATCGCGGGATCGCTGTAAGCAGGGGGGAGAAAAGAGTGCGAGAAGAGAGAGAAGGGAGAAAGGGTTTTTGTTTGTCGGGGGAGTGATCATCGTTTTTTTTCTCGTTTTTTCGTTTAGTTTTTTTTTACGGAGTTTTTTTTTCTTTTCCTGTTATATTTCGCGAGAAGAACAACAACACCATCATCTGGTCGGACCGGCGGCAGCGGCGGCGGCGGCGGCGCGCGCCTCGGCCGCGGCCCTCGCCGCCTCGGCCGCGGGCACCACCGCCCCCGATTCCCCCGCCGCGGTGCCTCCCGCCGCCGCCGCCGTCCCCGTCGTCCTCCCCCTCGGCGCCTCCTCTCCGGGGAGGGCCTGCCAGCCGCCGCCGCCGCTTCCTCCCCTCCGTCGCCTGTTGAAAAACGCGGCGAAGCGAGCGCTGAGACCGTTTCCGTTGCTGCTGCCGTTCTCGCCGCCGCTGGAGACCGGGAGCAGTGAGGCGCCGCCGCCGCCGCCGCCGCCTGTCGACGCCCCTCCGACTCCGACTCCGCTCAGCCCCCTCCGCAGCAGCCCGAGCGGCGCCCGGAGCGCCCCCTCGACCGCGGCCCCTGCCCTCGCGACCCTCCCCCTCGCCGCCGCGCTCCTCCGCATCGCGCCGACCGCCTCGCCGCAGGCCAGCCCCGAGACGTGCCCCGCGAGCGAGACCTCGGGCACCAGGAGCTGGACCGCCGCGGCGAGCAGCCAGGGCCCGAGCCTCCCTGGGACGGAGAAGCCGGCGACGTCGAAGCGCGACGGGGCCCCCGGGGAGCCCGCCGCGGCGGACAGCAGCCCGAGCGCGACCCCCGACGCCCCCGCGGCGCAGGCTGGGCGGGGGACGTCGACCTTGAACGAGTCGACCGCCTCGAAAAAGTCGTGGAGCCCCTCCCCGCCCAGGACGAACGCCGCCCCGGACGCCAGGCAGAGGAACAGCAGCTCCAGGAGCAGCACCCCGGAGCCCGCCTCGAGCTCCCTGTCCGAGGCGGCGGGGACGACCGCCCAGAGGTTGAACAGGAGGTGGACGGCGCCGACGTGCGCGAGCGGCCCCGACAGGATCCTCCAGAGCTGCAGCTTCTTGATCACGAGGCGCACGTCGAGGCACCAGGCCGCGACGCCGATGCCGAGGCCGAGGCGGAGCGCGTGGGCGAGCGCGAGGGTCGCGGCGAGGGCGAGGGTGGCGGGCGGAAGGGCAGCGAGGCGCGCCGAGGCCGAGGAGGCGAAGGAGGAGAGGCGGGCCGGCAGGGAGGAGGCAGCGCCGTTCGATGCCATCGCGTGCGGTGCTTTGGTTCCTCTTCTTCTTCTTCTTTCAACACTCGAGAGAGCTCCGGCACTCCTGGAGGAATCAGGCCTTCCCCACGAAGATGGATGCGGAGAGCAAGGGGCTCTGGGAGGTGAGCACACAGCCTCTGTCCTTCTGTCTCTCTCGCGATTTTTTCCCTTTCTTTCTTCCGTCGTCGATGGACTGTGGCGCGGTGCAACACTCTTTTCTGCGCCTGAGGGGGAAAAACCCACTTCCTCCGCATGAATCTTTTTATGCTCAGGAGAATCCTCCTCGTCCTCTTTTCTCTTCTCTTTTTCTCAGCATCAACCATGGCCTGCGGTGGATCCGGTCCCTGCGCCGTCGGGCACGTTTGGAGCGGAGAACCCATGGGGAAAAACGAGACGTGAGAAGAATCGAAGTTGAGGTCGTCGAATCTCTCTGAACGAGCGACGACTCGACAGAGTCTTTCTAGCCTTTTTTTCCCCTTCTCAACCCCGACCTCCTGTCACCTCTCCCAACCCCCCCCCACCCCCCCCACTCGAAAACCATCGCTCGCAGCCTCGCCGGCCTCGACACCTACGTCTCCCTCCCTCCCGACGGCCGCCCGCCCAGGGGCGTCGTCCTCCTCATCACGGACATCTTCGGCGCGCACCGCAGGAACCCGAGGCTCTGGGCAGACCGCCTCGCGGCCTCGGGCGCCGGCGACCTCGCCGTCGTGCTGCCGGACTTCTTCCGTGGCGACGCGTGGCCCGCAGACGCGGAGCTCAGCGCGGACGGGTTCGGGGCGTGGCTGGCCAGGCACCCGAGGGAGAAGGTCCTCCGCGAGGCGCGGGCCGTCGTGGAGGAGGCCGCGAGGAGGTTTTCTCCTTCGGGCCCTCTGCCGGTCTCGGCTGTCGGCTTCTGCTGGGGGGCTCTCTACGCGACGCTCCTCGCCGGAGGGCCGAGCCCTGTCGTTGCCTCCGCGGCGCTGCTGCACCCTTCGCTGCTGACCCTGGACGATTTCAAAGCCGTCGAGGCGGCTCCGCTGCTCGTCCTCTTCACCGCCAACGACCAGCAGGTTTCGGATTCCTTCCGCGCAGAGATCGAGGGCGTGCTCGACGCCAAGAACGGGGAGAAGAAGCCTCTGACGGCGCACCACTTCTATGCCGACCAGGCGCACGGCTTCTCTCTTCGAGGGGATGACACGGATCCCAAAGTCGCCGCGGCGGCCGAGGACGCGTTTGCCAGGACCGCGGCGTGGCTCAAGGAGTACGGGAGCGCAAAGTAGACTTAAGATTTTTTTGTTTCTTTCTTGAGGGGGGGGAGAGTTGGACTGGGAGCGCTGAAAGTGGAGAGAGAGGGAGCAGGCGGCATCCGTTTCTCTTTGTTGTGTCTTTTTGCCTTGTCTCCTCTCGTTGATTGAGAGAGAGAGCCGAACGGGGTGTAAATAAAGATAGTGGAAGTTGAAAAGCAGGAGGCGCCGCGGGCGCCGTTATAGGAAAAAAGAGGGAGACGGAGCAACAGAGCGAGTGTGGGTTACTCAAAAGTGAAAAGAATGAGGTCGAAAACGAATTGCGACGTCGAAAGCGCTCCCGCCTTGGGGCCTCCACGGCGCTTTTCGACGGTGTTGCTCCTCCTTGCATCAGCGCTGCTGGCTCTGTCATCGAGCGCCGGTGCGACCCCCGACGACACCGATGCGATGCCCATCGTGCTGCCGATCGGCGCCCGGCAATCAGTGGCCAGCAGCGTCGTCGTCGCATCTCGTCGCCGCCTGTTCGCGCTCGGAGACGGCGCCACCGCCAATTTCTCGCTCCCTCTCGAAGGAGCGATCAAGGACTATGGGTGCGTGTGTGATAATTAGAGTTGGAGAGAGAAGCAAGAGGGAAAAGGCACGCGCTTTATTTCTTCCTTTCTTTTGTCCGCCATTGCCAGCTCTCCAGCTCCATCTCTCGCTCCCGCTGATTCTTCCGACCTCCCACCGTGATAAAAAACGCAACAGCTACTTCACCACCTCGCTCCTCCTGGGCACGCCCCCGAAACCCTTCTCCGTCATCGTCGACACGGGCTCGACGCTTACCTATGTCGCCTGCGCCGGCTGCGCCTCCTCGGGAGACTGCGGGCCCAGGCACTCTTCCGGCTCGGGCTTCGACGCCGCCGCGAGCGCGACCGCGCGTCGCGTCACCTGCGGCGACGCCGAGCGGTGCTCCTGCGGCAGCCGGCAGCAGTGCGGCTGCGAGGCTGCCCTGGGCGGAAGCGGAAACAGCGGCCCGGACTCGCTCGAGGCCAGTCTGGAAGGGAACTGCACCTGGAGCAGGGAGTATGCCGAGGAGTCGAGCGCCTCGGGGAGGCTGGTGACCGACGTCGCGACGCTGCCGCTCGTCGGCGCCGGCGCGGCTAGTAAAACCTCAGCGGCCGACGACGAGAAGGACGCGGCGGCGAGGAACAAGAAAGGCGAAAAGCCGACGGCGCCGTCTCTTCTCTACCGCCGCGTGCCCGTGACGTTCGGCTGCACGACCAGGGAGACGGGCGAGATCTTCCAGCAGGTCGCCGACGGGATCTTGGGCATGGGCGCCTCGAGCACCGGCTTTCCGTCACAGCTCGCGGCCACCGGGGCGCTGCCGCAGGCGCGGGAGAGCAGCGGCGGCGGCGGCAAAAGCAGCTCTTCTTCCTCGTCCTCGCTCCCCCCGCTGCCGACTGAGGACGCGCCGCCGCCGTTCTCGTTGTGCATGGGGGGGCCCGAGGGCGGAGGGGCCCTGCTGCTCGGGCCATGGCTCCCGGAAAAGTGGGTGAAAGTCAACGGAACGGTTCCGTCGTCCTCGAAAAGCCAAGGCAACAACAACAAGACTGATTCCGCCGCTCCTCCTCCTCTCCCCAGGGGCAAGAAGCCGCTCGTGCAGACCCCGCTGGTGCCTTCTCCGGGCCACCCCTACTACTACGCAGTCGGGCTCGAAGCCGTCTCGCTGAACGGGAGGCCGCTCGAAGGGTTCGACGCCTCCGTCTTCCGCGAGGGCCACGGCGCCGTCCTCGACAGCGGGACGACCTTCACCTACCTGCCCGGGCCCGTCTACGGCTCCCTCGAAAGGGCCGTGCGGGCCGCCGCGAGGGCCGCCGGGCTGCCCGTGGTCCCCGGGGCGCAGCAGGGCTCGTACGGGGACCTGTGCTGGGGCGGGCTGGAGGGCGGCGAGGACGCCGTCGCCAGGCACTTCCCGCGGCTGCAGCTCCGGTTTGCGGCGGAGGAGGGGGCGGGAGGGGCCGCTGCTGCTGCGGCCTTTGGCGGGAAATCAGCCCCCTCGACGTCCTCTTCTCCCGCCTCTCCTTCTTCTTCTGGCCCAAAGGAAGAGCCCAAAAGGGTCCTCAGGAGGAGGAGGAGGAAGAGAGAGCTCCTGTCGTCGTCGAGCGGCGAAAAGGCGGCGCCAACTACTCGAGCCCTGAAGCAAAACGCGGCGGCAGACGCGGCGCGTGTCGCCGCCGCCAACGCCGCCGCCGTGGCCAGGGCCGCCGCGGCGAGGCAAGCGGTCGCCGCGGGGCTTCCCAGCCCTTCCCCCGCCACTGTCGCGGCGCAAAACGCGGCAGAGATGGCGAGGGTGACCGCGGCGAACGCCGCTGCGAGGGGGAAGAGGAGGAGGAGATTGGAGCAAGAGAGTGATGAGAAGAAGACGCGCGACGGAAAGTCTGCGCCTTCCTCTCCTTCTTCTTCTTCTCCCGGCGAGACGAAGGAAAAGGGCAGCAGCGGCAGTGAAAAGCTGCCATCGACTTCTTCTTCTTCCTTGGGCATCAAAAAGAGCGGCGACGCCGGAGACATACCTGTTCCTGCCTTTTCTTCTTCTTCTTCTTCTTCTTCTTCTTCTTCTTCTTCTTCTTCTTCTTCTTCCTCCGAGGCCAACAAGAAGGACAAAGGCGACGCCGCCGGAGCCTCTCCTCCTCCTTCCACTCCGCAACGGAAGCCGAAGCTCCGTCGCCGCCCGCCGCTCCCCGCCGCGGAACTAGACTTGCCGCCGCTGAACTACCTGTTCGCTCACGTCTCGACGCCTGGCGCCTATTGCCTGGGTGAGTTTTTAATAAAGACCTTTCGGGGCGAGAGAAGGCACGAGAAGGGTTGGACGGAGCGAAAAAAAAACTTAAACGATTTGAAGAAAAAAAAAACTCCTCAACACAGGAATCTTCTCCGCCGACGGCAAAGCCGACGAAGGCTCCCTGAAGACCAACAACCAGGGCCCCTCGAGGGGCTCCCTGCTCGGCGGCATCACCACGCGGGACGTGCTGGTGCAGTACGACGCCGCGCTTGCCAGCGTCGGCTTCGGCGTCGGGGCCGGGTGCAGGGCCCTGGGCGAGGGCGCGGCTGCGGGGCTCGAGGCGGCGAGAGGGGCCGCGGTGACGGGCAGGGAAGCGGCGGCAGCGGCGCCGCCCTCCCCCGCTCCCACTCCGGCCTCCTCTCCTCCTCCTTCTTCAGCTGCTGCTGCTTCGAGCTCAAAGGTGACCGCCGTCAAGTCTGCGGTGGGCGCGGGAGCTCCGTCGGCGGCCGCTTCGCCCGCTTCCTCGTCATCGTCGGCGACTGTGCTCGTCCTCTCGTCGGCCGGGGCCGCCGCGGGCGCCGCGGCGTGCTTCGCGCTGGCCGCGGTGCTAGTCCGCAGGGCGTGGAAGGGCCGCCGGGGGGCGGCCGGCGGGTTCGAGCCGTTCGCTGACGGCCAAGAGGGCGGCGGCGGCGGCGGCGGCGGTGGCGGCTCGGGCTCCGCCGTGGTCGTCGAAGACGGAGGGGAGAGCGGAGGCGGCGGAGACGGAGGCCGAGGCGGAGGGAGCCGCCCGGCCTCGGCCGCGGCAACGGCGACGGCAGCACCTGCAGCAGCAGCCGCTTCTCTTTCTCCTTCTCCTTCTCCAGTCCCCCAGCCGCAGACGCTCCGGGTGACGGAGCTGACGCCGATGCCTCCGATTGCGCCTCCTCCGACGGTGCCCGCGCTGCCGCCTCCTCCCAGTTGAATGAGGGCCCTCTTCACGCGAAAATATGTATTTTTAGATTTTTTCTTTGCCTTTTTTTCATTTTCCGATTCCGATCTCTTCTCCTCTCTCGCTTTCTCCACACTCGCGCCTCCAGCGCGTGGGGGGGGGAGGGGGGCGCTCTCTCGCGCACACACTGACACTGACGATGCCTTCGCGCCTCCTGCGTCTGTCGCGATCCGTCTCGCTCCCTCGGCGCGTCGAGCCGCCGCGGAGGAGGAACGTGCGCAATCGCATCCGTGCATCCGAGGCTGAGAAACCGTCGGCCTCGACCTCGACCCATTCCGCTCCGTCGACCTCCTCCTCTCCTCCTCCTCGCTTCTTCTTCGCCCCGCGCGACGCCTACGACTCCACCCGGGCCCTGCTGCTCTCGTTATCCGTCACCAGCGTGGGATCCGCCGGCGGGGCCGTCGGCTTTCTCGCCGACTGGCTCGTCGGGGCCTCCTCTCCCTCCCCCTCACTCTCCCTCGCGGCGAGCTCCGGGGACCTTCCGACGGTCCTGGCGGCGCGGCTCGCCGCCACGGGGGCCGCCCTCGAGCTGAGGGCGCTCCCCTTCGCCGCCGCGGGGGCCGCCCTTGAGCTGAGGGCGCTCCCCCTCGCCGACGCGAGAGCCCTCGCCGCGTTTGCCGTCGGGGGCGCTCAGCTCGCCGCCGTGTCTCTCGTCGTCGCCGCCGCTTCTTCTTCGAAAGCTTCGAAAGCGGCGGGAGGCGACTTGTCCTTCGACTTTTTCCGGGATAGGAGGAGGGCGATTGCGACCGGGCTCGTGGGGGGTCTCGCCGCCGCGGCAGCCGTGGCCGGGGTCGATTGCTTCCTCTCGAGCTTTTCTTCTTCTCCGGCAACAGAGACGGCGACGGCGACGAGCGTCGCAGCGTCGGTGCTCTCCGATGCCTCCAGCCCTCTTTCCCGCGCGGCCCTGCTCTCTGCGAGCTGTGTAATGGCTCCGGCCACGGAGGAGCTCGTCTTTCGCGGCATCCTGCTCCGCGGCTTGCTCCTGGGGCGAAGCGGAGGGAGCGGGAGGAGCTCTTCTCTCGTCGCCCCCGTAGTCGCTTCCGCCGCCGCCTTTGCGGCGTCGCACCTCTTCGTCTTGGCCTCCGACGGCGGCGGCCGGAGCGGGGAGACCGCGAAGGAGCTGTTGTTGCTGTTTACGTTGGGATTGGTGCTGGGCGTCACCGCGGTTGGGAGCAACGGGGGAGGAGAAGAGGAGAAAAGAGAAGAAACGGAAGGGCAGGAGAGCAAGAGCGAGAGAGGACGCGAGAGCGACGGGAGCGACGAGAGAGCAAAACGAAAAGAGAGCGACGGCGGCAACGAGAGAGCAAAACGAGAAGCGAGCGGCGACTCTTTCAACCTGGCCGCGCCCGCACTCGCGCACGCCCTTTACAACGCCATCGCATACTGCGTTGCTGCTGCTCCTGGGTGAATAAATCGAGGGAGACTTGGAAACGAACGAACGAAAGAAAAAAAGAGTTTTTATTTTTCAGACAGGTATTTTTATTTCAACACTTTTGGAATCGAAACGCTGGAATTGTACACAAATCATTTGTTAAATGCATAAATGCAAGGGGGACGCGATGAAAGGGCTCGTTAATTGTTTCTTTTTGTTCTTGTTGCGAAGGAGGGGATAGACAGTGGAGGTGTGTGTGTTGGGGGGGGGGCGAGCGTTTTTTCCCCCCATTTTTTTCCAGTTTTTGTTTTTCTCTTCTGCTACTAGAAACGCTGCGGGGAATAAAAGAGAGAGGGAAGGAGAGGGTGCAATGGCAGCCAACTCCTCCCTTTCTAATTCTAACGAGCAAGCAAGAGTAAGTTTTTCTTTTTCGCAATGTGCGGACCGACGAAAGAATGAATAATGAATGTTGTATGCAAGGCAAGTAGTTTTCTTATTTTGTTTTTTGAAATTTCGAAGTGAAAGAATGGAGTTGCGCGCAAAACCTAGACACTTTTCTCAACGTTTTCATCGAAGAAGAGGTGTTGCCGTTGTCGTTTCAATAAAGGAAGCTCGTCGCTTTCCGGCGAGAGAGGGATAAGAAGACCCGCCTGAGCAAGAGGCGCAGCACGGGTCGCGGAGCTTGAAAGCAGAAGAAGAAAGAGAGAGAGAGAAAAAAACAGTTTTTTTCTTCCTCCTCCTTCCTTCACTCAGACCCCGACGGCCTCCCTCCCCCTCTCTCCCGCCGCCGACGTCGCCGTCAGCGCCTTCTCCTCCTCCTCCGGCGTCAGCCACGGGCTCGGCGCGGCACCAGACGCCGCTGCGAAGAGCATCGCCGAGGAGATCACGGAAGAGGAAGAAGAGTTTTTGTTGCCGTTGCTTCCGACTCCGGCGACGGCGCTGCGCCCGCCGCCGCCGCCGAGGAAACGAAGCACCTCCCCCTTTTCGAACTCGCTCTCGCAGTCGTCGATGTCCCTGTCGTCGTCAAAGTCGTTGCTCCTGAGCGTGCAGGCACCGGCAACGCCGGCGCCCAGGGACAGGGAGGCGAGCGGGGCGAGCGGGCGGCCGCCGCCGGGAGGTGAGCCGCCGCCGCCGCTGCCGCCGGCGGGGCCAAAGTCCTCCTCGTCGAGCGAGAGCGTGTTGGCCGCCGCCGAAGCGTGGACCGCCTCCAGCGCCATCGCGAGCTGCGCCAGGCTCGCCATCGTCTCGGGCCGCTCGCCCTCGAGGGCCGGGGGCAGGGACTCGACGCGAGGGGGGAGGGGGCGGCGGGGGCGGGGGGAGGGGGGGTCGCCGCCACCGGCGTCGGCGAGGGACGTCGGCGCCGCCGCGAGCAGCTCCCGTCGCTCTCTTTCCTCCTCGGTCGCCTCGCCGCCCCCTCCCGCCTCCGCCTTCTCCTCGGCTCGGCGGGTGATCGCGGAGACGATCTCCGGAGGGGCCGGGGCCCCGAGGGCGACCAGGAGCATCGAGAGAGGGTCCGCGGTGCCCCCCCCGCGCGAGCCGCGGCGGCGGGCTCCCCCGCCCCCGCCGCCGCGGGCGCCGCCTCCCCCGGCCCCGGGCGCCGGCGCGACGTCGGCGGAGAAGCGAGCAGCGGTCTCTTCTCCTCCTCCTCCGTAGCCGCTTCTGGAGGCCAGCGCTACGCGCGCGTTCGCGACCTCGATCTCGCGCGCGAACCGCTGCTCGACCTCCTGCTCGGCCTCCGCCGCCGAGCGCCGGAGCTGCTCGCGGGCCGCCTCCCCGGCGTTCTCCTCCTCGGTGACGGGCGTGACGAGGCACGAGGCCAGCGCGGCCGCGGAGGCCGAGGAGGCCGGGGACAGGGAGCCGGAGGAGGCGGCGGCGGAGAGGGAGGCGGAGGAGGGGCGGCGGGCGAGGACGGTGGTGTGCCTGTCGGAGTAGGGGTCGGCGTCGGGCCCTCCGGCGGCGCTCTTCCCTCTGCCTCCGGCCAGCGGCGGCGCCGTCGGGAGCTTGGCCGCGGCCTCCGCGGAATAGTGCTCAAAACACTCTGCCGAAGCGAGGCCGCGGGCGACGCCGACGGCCTCGAGGACTGCGGCCTGCGGCGGGGGAGGGGCCTGGCTCGAGGGAGCGGCGGCGACGGCAAAGGGGAAGGCCGCGGCGGCGACGCCGCCGCGGGTGCCTCTGCCCCCGGGGAACGGGGAGAGGGAGCGCTCGCGCGAGGCGGCGAGAGCGGAAGCGTGCTGCGGCTCGAGGGAGCGGCGGGACGCTGTTGCTGCTGCTGCTGCTGAAGCGCCGAGGGACGTCGGGGGCGCGGCGGCAGAGGTGGCGCGGGAGGCGAAGGCCTGTGTGTGGAGGAGAAGAAGCGAGAGAGAATCCAACTGGTGAGTTGGAAAGCGACAACGAGCTGCGAACGAGCCCATTTTCGAAAGGAGGCGCGCCCTGCTTCTCCTCTTTCCGCAAAGGCTGGCTCTTTTCTCTCATTTGGCCCTGCAAACGCTTGATAGGACAGAATTGATTCCTTCGCGGCAAGAGAAAGAGAGAAGACGGGGAAGAGGGCGCGAGCTGGAGGAGGGAAGTTGAGGAGAAGGCATTGAAACATTTAAAGACGCACTCTGTTTGAGGCCGCGCAGGCCGCTGCCGCCCTCGGAGTCCCGGAAGCCGACGACGAGGGCGTCGCCGGGTGCGTCCGAGGAAGCCCAAGCGACCGTAAGTTGGGGGCAGAAAGGGAGCACCTCTTCATCCTCAAAAGAAGGTAGGACTGCGCGGTTCCAGGGCACTGCGAGCGTGCTTCCTTCTGTCGCGTCGAAGCCTCTCGGCCGCTCGAGGCCCTTCTTCTGAGACCGCGCGGTGGGCGCTCTCCAAACGAGAGACTCGCCGCGCGGCTCGGCAACAACAAAGTGGGAGCAGGCGAGACTGTGGCCTCTGTGGGAGCTCTCGCGTGGACAAGTGAAGGCGCGACAGCGAGGGAAGCGAGGGGAGGGGCGACGCGAGGGATTTAAAGAAGTCTTGTGCCGCAGAACGTGCTCGAGAGATGGTGAAATACTAATTCGGCAGAAACGCTTTTCTTCGCTTCGGCGACCTCGCTGGCGAAGAAAAAGGGCCTCCCGATTTTCTTCGTTTTCGTTCTCTCGATGGAGTTTCCCCCCCCTCAATTTTTCACACGACCTTGAGCCCGCGCAGCTCGACGCCGACGCTCCTCGCCGCCGCCGCGACGGCCTCCATGTCCTCCTCCGTCACCGCCCCTCCCCCTCCCGCCGCGCCGCGGCGCCTCAGGAACGCGGCGGTCATCTCCGCCGCGGCCCTGGCCGTCGAGATCGGGTCCCTGGCCTCCGTCACGGCCCCAGAGTCCCGCTCCGCTGCCGCCGCGCCGCCCCCTTCCCCCGCCGCGGCCTCCGCCCTCCTCCTCCTCCGGCCGTAGAAAAACTTCGAGAGCCCGGGCAGGAGACTGACGACGTCGCTGAAGCCCGCGTGAGACGACCCCCTCAGCACCGCGAAGACGGCCCCGCTGCCGCCGCCGCCGCCTCCGCCGTTGCCGGGGGAGGAGGTCGAGGAGGGGCGGGAGGAGGAGGGAGGCGAGGGAGCGGAGGCCCGAGCGAAGGAGCCGAGGACCCTC
>Ga0315274_10002504_pt1 | contig 27643 bp, 14 predicted proteins | sample YL17G02_20_MG_FD_203700 | JGI IMG/M metagenome (GOLD analysis project Ga0315274, IMG submission 203700) | Sediment microbial communities from Yellowstone Lake, YNP, Wyoming, USA - YL17G02_20 | ecosystem: Environmental > Aquatic > Freshwater > Lake > Sediment | place: USA: Wyoming | collected...
CAAGATTTGGGGCGCCGACTCTCATAACGCCGCGATTGGGCCAGGGTTCTTTTAGAGTGTTGGTGACAGACGCTTACCAACGATCGTGCGCCATTACTGAAGAACATACCTTGCCTGCTCTCGAGGCGGCTCATATAAAGCCTTTTGAGAAAAAAGGCCCGAACGCTGTCTATAATGGATTATTACTGCGTTCCGACGTCCATAGGCTGTTTGATAGAGGATATATGACCGTAACCCCTGAATTGAGAATTGAAGTCAGCCGCCGCATCCGCGAGGAATTCGAGAATGGCCGATATTATTATCCGTTTCATGGAAATCGGATCCATCATCTTCCGCGAAATCAAGCCGATTGGCCGTCAAAAGATTTGTTAATCTGGCATAATGACAATGTTTTTCGGTGTTAATAGTGAAGAAAAACCGATATAAGTATAGTCACGCAATATTTTATCCGGCAGAGATGTCTAACGAGCACATCATTGAGTTTCCTTTGTCGTTCCGACTCGGAGATGTAATATGAATCGCGATGACTATAAAGCTTTGTTCAATCAAATAGCGGGCGATCAACGACTTGAAGAAATAGAATCTCAATTAAAACACCTTAGAAAAGGAGCGGCGTTATCCTAAGAATATCTCGAAACAATTGCCGATTCAAAATATTGGTCATTTAATAAATAAAAGTAAGGATTCGGTATGGCCCAGAGTAATACTGAACGGCATGAATATCAAATCCCGCGCGTCGGGATGTTCGCAATCGTCCGCAACCGGCGAGGCATAATTGCAGAAGTCTCTCCCATGGATGGGCCGACCGGTCGCCTTCACCTTGTTCATCTCGAGTACAAGGATGATCAACTACCCATAGGCGAACGTCTTCTCTGGGAGCTCGAGCCTCACAAGACTCTTCTCGAACCAACCGCCCTTCCTCTCTCCTCCTCTGACCCCATGCCGTCCGATGATTTCGACGCACTCCTCCGGGCCGCGCGATGGACGGCGGCCATGCCATTCCTCGACCCGGACGGCGAGGGTCCGCTCGACCGCCTCCCCATTTCCAGCCCCTTTCATGGTGCTATCCAGATCGAGGACTATCAGCTCGTGCCGCTCCTCAAGGCCCTGCGCATGCCACGCGTTAACCTTCTTATCGCCGACGATGTCGGCCTGGGGAAGACGATCGAAGCAGGCCTTATCCTCAGCGAACTCCTTCTCCGGCGCCGGATCCAGCGTGTCCTGATCCTCACGCCTGCCTCCCTCCGTCTTCAGTGGCGCGACGAAATGCGTGAACGCTTTTCGCTCCACTTCGACCTCGTGGATCGCGATGAAACGCATGCCCTCAGAAAGCGCCTGGGCCTTGACGCAAATCCATGGCGCTCGTTCAGCCGGATTATCGCGTCTTATCACTACCTGAGGCAGGATGACGTTCTCGAACAATTCAGAGCCGCCTGCCGGCTCGCCGACGGCTCGCCGCACTTTCCCTGGGACCTTCTCATACTCGACGAGTGTCACAACCTGATGCCTTCACCCTTCGGCGACGATAGCGACCTGTGCCGGATGCTGCGCCAAATCGCCCCCCACTTCGAGCATCGCTTATTTCTGAGCGCGACTCCCCACAATGGCCACACACGGTGCTTCACCGGCATCCTCGAGATTCTTGACCCGGTCCGTTTCAGTCGCACAGACGAACTCAAGCCGGCCGAACGAGAGCGCATCCAGCAAGTGGTTCTTCGCCGCTTAAAGCGCGAAATCAACGCACGCACAAATCCGCCGATGTTTTGTACTCGTCGCCCCCCGCAGGGCATAGCGCTCAACTTCTCACCAGAGGAAATGGCACTCAGCGAGGCTTTCGACGCCTTCCGCTCCGGCATCAAACGCCTTGTTGCTGGCGGCGGCCAGCGTCGGCGGGGCGCCGGAAGCTTCGCCGTCGAGATCCTGGGAAAGCGCCTCTTGAGCTGTCCCGTCGCCTTTGCCGAGTCGTGGCGCCGCTGCCAGGAAGGACTTGCGGAAGAGCATTCCGCAACTGAAACCGAAGTCGAATCTGCTCGCAGGGCACTCGATCGTGACACGGGCGACGACCGGGAAGCACAATCCCGCGAGGCGACAGCTGCAGGTGTCGTCGGTTCCTGGCTAAAAAACGTTCATGCCTCCCTAAGCGACGAAATGAGTGCCCTAGACCGTTCCTTGACAAACCTGGGCTTCGACCTTTCTCGAAACGACATAGTCGCACAGACTCCAGCCAAGGATGCCCGCTTCGACGCCCTCAGCTCCCTCATCGAACGCTTACTCCTCCATAAGGGCCAATGGCGCGATGATGAGCGGCTCGTTGTCTTCACCGAATATAAAACTACTTTGGATTATCTCGTCCGGCGTCTCCGGGAACGATTCCCGCCCGAGAGGATCCTAATGCTCTACGGCGGGATGGACGATGGGGAGCGCGAGGGCATCAAACTAAAATTCAATGATCCGAAGAGCTCCGTTCGGCTCCTTATCGCCACCGATGCCGCCTCAGAAGGTATCAACCTCCAGCATACGGCACGCTATCTTCTCCATTTCGATTGCCCCTGGAATCCGTCGAAACTCGAACAGCGGAACGGCCGACTAGACCGGCACGGCCAGGCCCGCGACGTCGTTGTCCACCACTTCGTAAGCGATAACGACCAGGATATCCGGTTCCTCGCTCACGTGATCGGCAAGGCAAACGATATCCGAGAGGACTTGGGTTCTGCCAACGAGCTTTTTGACGAGGCGGCCTACCGCCGCCTGGTCCTGGGGGAGAGCGCCGCCGCCGTTCAATCGGACCTTGACAAACGCGTTGCCGCCGCCCGCGGCCGAGCAGCCTTCACCGCCGACGCGACGACCGAAACCAGCGCCGAAGGGAAGGTCGCCGGTGTCGAACTACGCGCTCTGGCCTCAGAGCTCGACCTCGCCCCAACTTCCGTTAAAGACGCGCTTGAAACCGCCATGGCCATCCGTCATGGCAGGCCGCAGCTCGCCGCCGGATCCACAGAAGCTACCTGGAAGATTCTCAGACCCGATCTTCCGGGCTGGTGCGAAGTCATCGACGAATCGCTCCGCCTTAGTCAAGTCTCTGGGAAACGTGGCGCCGTCCAACGCCTCGCCTTCGAACCGAAGCCCTTCCTAGACAATATCGACGGCCGGCCGGTGTTCAGGCCAAGGGCGGATATCTCTCTCATGCATCTTTCCCACCCGATGATCCAGCGTGCTCTCGGCTTTCTTGCACGGCGGCGTTTTCCGGGCGGCCCCGATGCCGTATCCCGGTGGACGGTTCGCCTGGGCGATATTCCCCCAGGGGCCGACGCCCTCATTCTCCTTAGCCTTGAGGAGCTGGCGGTAAATGACCTCCATGAATCATATCACCATTGGGTGAAAACCCTGGCCTTTCCTGTTAAAGCCGGAAAGCTTGGTGCGCACCTCGCGCACAAGCCTGCCCAGAATTTGAACCATTCCCGTCCCACCCAGGACCCTGATGACATCTCCGCGGCCAAAAACGTCCTCGAGGAGGTTGATCCGGATTTGAAAGCGTTTGTCGCTTCCTATGCCGAAAAATTGACAAATGCCCTCCGTCAAAATATCATTTCGGCCGGCCATATCGCACGTAAGGAGGAGGACGAGCGGTACCGCAGCCGCCAGGGGGAAATCTCAAGCCTGATCGTCGAAAATACCCTGGCCAAGCTCGAGCGCGAGATTGACCGGCTCAAAGAAGAACGCCGGCAGGGTTTTCTTCTGGACGAAGCTGAGCGACTTGCTGAAATCGACCGCTCTATCAAAGAGAAACAGGCGGAACTCGAGCGACGGCGAAAGCACTATGATGAGGTCCGTGCCCAGCTCGAAATCGAGCGTGATCGGATCCTCAATTATCTACTTCCGCGTCGTTTTACGATGACTGGTCCTGCCCAGGTTTTTCCGGTCTGTGTCGAAGTTCGACTGCCCGGAGGCGCCAAATGAACGCCACGCCAGATTTCGGCTGGGACAGCCTGCGGCACGGCGGCCTTCTCCTTGATCCCCAGCGTGTCGCCCGCATCGCTGAGCATGTCCCCGCCTCTCTCTCCCCACACCTAGAACAGGAGCTCCGGCGTCAGGCAATCGGGATTCTCGAGGGAAGCGGAGACGTACCCGAATTTGTCTCTTTAGTCCTCCAGCGAGTCTGCGGTTTTTCCGCTGAAACCGGCACCTGGCAGCGCGGCTCCCAGGTCGGCTCGGAATGGACTCGCCGCGCGGTTACGGGCGAAGCCGTCAAACCGCGCCAACTCTGGCGCGGACTCAGCGCCGGAATCCTCCCCGTTTTCATAGACTCAGAGCCGCGGCTCGGTCAAGGACGCGGCCGCCGGGCCGTAAGCCATGTCCACCAGTGGCTCCGGTCGGGCACAGAGCGGTTGGCGCTACTGACCAACGGCCGGCAATGGCGCCTCATCTTCGCCGGCCTGGACTTCGATGCCTGGTGCGAATGGGACGTTGACCTATGGTTCGAGCAGGGCGTCCTCTCATCCCAGGTCGCCGCTTTGCGCACCCTGCTTGCCCCTAAGCTCTGGATCCCTCCCGCGAAGGACGCCGTCGCGCCTCTTCTCCAAGCCGTCCTCGAAAGCCGCAAAGGACAGGCAGAACTTTCCGCGGTCCTCGGCGAGAGGGTCCGCGAGGCGGTCGAAATTCTGGTCCAAGCTCATGGCGAGGTCATCAAGGAGAAATGCTCCGACGTCGAACCGGCCGATATCTACCGCGCCGCAGTCAGGATCGTTATGCGCCTCGTAATCGCTCTCTTCGCCGAGTCACGTGACCTTCTGCCCCGCGATATCCCCCTTTACCAAGATGGTTATGGGGCGGCCGGACTGCTCGAAGAGCTCGAAAAAACCGCCGCCCGCGGCGGAAACCGTCTCGCCCGATCATGGAGCGCCTGGCCGCGCCTCCTAGCACTCTTTCGTCTCATTTATTGCGGTTCGCACCACGAATCGCTTTCCGTCCCGGCCTATGGCGGCGAACTGTTCTCTCCCGGTGCATGTGATTCAACGGACGGGCTCACTCGCGCCGTGGCCGTCTTCGAGGCCGCCTGCTTCGAGCGCGAGGTCATGTCCGACCGCGAGGTCTTTGATTTGCTGAATTTACTGACCCGAACCCGGATAAAAATCCGCCAGGGACGGACCAGGACTTGGATGATGGCGCCGGTCGACTTCTCCGATCTCTCGAGCGAATACATAGGCATCCTCTACGAGGGACTTCTCGACTTTGAGCTCAAAACGGCAGACGCCGGGGACCCAGTTATATTCCTCTCCGTCGGTCACGAGCCGGCTCTCCCTCTCTCGCGCCTCGAAGCAATGGACGACAAGGCCTTGGCCAACCTTCTCGAGAAGATGAAGAACACGCGGCGCGATGGAGATGAAGAGAGCTCCGACGAAAATGGTGAGTCTTCCGATGAATCGGCCGAGGAAGAAGACCTTGATGCACAGGAGGAGACCGAAGAAGCAGAAGAACTCGGCTCAGAGCCTGGCTCGGAAATATCGGAACCTCGCGGCTCCGACCCCGGCGACAAGCGTCGCACCGTGCGAACCAGAGCTGAAACATGGGCCCGGCGTGCCGTCCTTGTATGCAAACTCGTCCCGAAGCCGTGCGGCGCCCTAACTCCTGAGAAGCAGCCCGCGTACGAACAAGCCATCGGCCGGATGGCTGGCCGGCTTGTAAGCCGAGTTGTCCTTCCCGGGGAGTATTACCTCGTCCGATGGGGTGGAACTCGCAAAGGCGCGGGTACGTTCTATACCCGGCCAGGTCTGGCAGTGCCGACCGTCCATCGGACCCTGCGCCCCTTGGCATATAACGTCCCTCTTGACGCCGACCGTAAGCCGAATTACGACGCCCCGCCATCCACTTGGAATCCCAAAAAACCTGAGGAGATTCTCGCCCTTAAGGTTTGCGACCCGGCCTGTGGTTCAGGCACCTTTCCGGTGGCGGCACTTCGGTTTCTGACGGAAGCCGTGTACGAAGCGCTCCATGCCCATAATCGTCTCGAGGGCGACATCGGGCGCCCCCTTGACGAGCTCCTGGGCTTGGTCACCGCCGGCGGGTTGCCCGAAAGCATCAGGGCTTTCCGATTGCCCTGCCGCCCCGGCGACGACGAATTCGAGAAAAAGACCAAGGCCGTGCTCCGCCGCTATGTCGTCGAGCGCTCGATCTACGGTGTGGACATCGACCCTCTGGCGGTCGAGCTCTGCCGCCTGTCGCTCTGGATAGAGACCATGGACCGGACGCTTCCGTTCTCTTTCCTCGACCACAAGATCAAGTGCGGAAACAGCCTCGTGGGCGCCTGGTTCGACCAGTTCCGTCATTACCCGGCGATGGCCTGGAAAAATCGTGAGGGAGGCGACAAGAACCACACGAACGGCGTTCATTTCGCCAGGGAGTCGCGCACTCGGGCGATAAAGGCTTTCGTCAAGAACAGGCTGATCCCCGACCTTACCCGCTTCTTGTCAGACTTCGCCCTCTTTCCCGAGGGATTTCTTGAGAATGCCGAAGCCGCCCACACAGAGGCTCTTAGCATCCTCTCTCAGCTTCATGAGTTTCCCATCCACGAAACTGCCGAGCGGGCCCGCGTCTATCGTGAAAAATTCCTTGGCTCCTATGCTTACAGTTCACTCAAGACGGCCATGGACCTTTGGTGCGCCTGCTGGTTCTGGCCAGCCGATGAACTCGACAAGGTGCCCTTGCCCACGAGCTTTTCTTCTCCGGCTTCCGACACTCTTACCGTCGCTGAATGCATCGCTCAGAAAAAACGGTTTTTCCACTGGGAACTTGAGTTCCCCGACGTTTTCCGAGCCGCTGATTCCGGCTTCGACGCCATGCTTGGTAATCCGCCTTGGGAAACATTGCAGCCGAATTCTAAAGAATATTTTTCCAATCGCGACCCCCTCTATCGTTCCTATGGCAAGCAAGAAGCCCTTAGATTCCAGACCGAATATTTCGAGAATCCTTCAGTGGAACGTGCTTGGTTGGATTACCTAGGCGCTTTTTCCGACGTTTCGAACTGGATGAAATATGTCGCCTCTCCATTTGGCGATCCAGACAAAGCAGAAAAAAATATTGAGCGATTCGCAATAGCCCGCGGCAATGAAAATGAAATGCTCCATAAAAAATGGCGGGACATACGGAAGAAAAGCAAGGGCTTTTCAACAGAAGAGCATCCCTTTGTCCATCAAGGCGAAGGCAAAGCATATACATACAAGCTCTTCCTCGAGCAAGTCCGTGCTTTAATTCGAAACGCCGGGCGCCTCGGATTCATAGTGCCCTCGGGCCTGTATTCCGACCATGGCGCGGGAGGCCTGCGGCGGCTTTTCCTTGATCGGAGCCGCTGGGAATGGCTCTTCTGTTTTGAAAACCGCGATGGTATTTTTGATATCCATCGGTCTTTCAAGTTTAATCCTGTCATTATCGAGAAGGGAGGCTCGACCGCCGCTATCCGCACCGCTTTTATGCGACGGAAACTTGAGGACTGGGAAGGGGGCGAAGAACTTGTCACTCCCTACAGCCGCGCGCAGGTCGAGCGCTTCAGCCCGCGTTCGCTCGCTATCCTCGAGATACAGTCCAAACGCGACCTCGAAATCCTCGAGAAAATCTACGCTAATTCTATCCTCCTCGGTGACGAAGGTCCGAACGGATGGGGAATCAAGTACGCACAGGGTGAATTTAATATGACGAGCGACTCTAAGCTCTTCCCGCCGCGGCCGTGGTGGGAAGAGCGCGGCTATCGCCCCGACGAATATAGTCGTTGGCTCAAAGGCGACTGGCGGCCTATCGGCGAACTCTGGGCCGAGTTGGGCATTGACCCCGCCAAGGTCCAGCCCGTGGATATCAAACTCGAAGACTGGCTCTTCGACACAACCGCCACGCCCGAAGAGCGCCAGGCGGGGGCCCAATTCGTCCACGGCCACCTACTCAAACCAGGAGACGTCCAGCGCACCTCATGGCGCCTCCGCTGTGCCCAACCTCCATATGATTCCCTCCCCATCCCCCGCGCCGATATACCGGAGGGTATCATTCTATCGCGTGATGCCGATGCATGGGTTAGGGAGGATAAGATAGAGGACACCGCGTTGCCTCTCTATGAAGGCCGCATGATAGGCCAGTTCGACTTCAGCCAGAAAGGATGGGTTAGCGGGAAGGGGAGATCAGCGATCTGGCGAGATATTTCTTGGAGCCAAAAACAGATTGAACCCCAGTATCTTATGGCCATAAATACTTGCAAGGATGAAAGAATTTTGGGCCCGAAACTCCCTTTAATGAACATTAGCAGTGCCACGAATACGCGAACTCTTATCTGTGCATTCTTGAAGGATTTCCCGTGTAACCACTCGCTCAATCCTATCCGAGCAACCCAACCTAACACACTCCTTACACTCTCGATTCTATTAAATTCTTTTATTCTAGATGCTCAAGTTCGATTACGTTTAGGTGGGCTAAATGTAAGTTTTTTTGTCTTAGACGAGGTTGCCATACTAAGGGCTACAAAGCTAGTTGTCGACATAATCACGCCCATTGCGTCTGGGCTCTCGATAGCAGGAAATTGGTTTGCAGAGTTTTGGCTTAAGCTTTCAGGAAATACAGCGCTAACTGACACAAAATGGAAATGTTTGTGGGCTATTAACGACGCTGAACGATGTCGGATTCAGGCAACGTGTGATGCAATAGTAGCTAGGTGGTCTGGGCTCACTCATGAAGACGTAGGATGGGTTTTACGAAATTGTGATCTTCCTTCAGCCTACATAGAAAAACTGCATAATTATCAAACTCTTTCCCCAAAAGGATTTTGGCGTGTCGATAAAGAGAAAGATCCCGAGCTCAGGCATACTATCCTAACGCTTGTCGCCTTCCATAACCTTGATCAGAAGATATGCGAATTTGGCGGCAACATCGAAAAGGGAATCAAAGCTTTTCTAGACCAAAACAACGGCGAAGGCTGGATGCTTCCCGAGAAATTGCGGCCAGCTGATTATGGCCTTGGCCACGACGAAAGCGCTAAGTCTTCGCATTTAGTCGCCGGTCGTTTCGGCTCACGTTTTTATGATTGGCAGGTCACGCAAAGCTCATTCGAATCTTGGCGAGAATGTCATGTTCATGCACGCAACTTCCTCGGCCAAGCGGATTATAAAAAAACGCTTGAGGATATAGGGCAGGCAGGCTCGGTCAGGGAAAGTGGCGCTTGCACCGCCAAGGAAATTTCTAATATTCAAAAAGACGCTGCTCAAAAGAAGCTTATTGAGTAAAATGAAGCCAGCAACAGAGAATTGCGTGCGTCTATAGGGAGATGACATGTTTAGCTTAAAGCGGAGGTCGATATCCGATATTGATCATCTTATCATAGCGCCAGAGCTAGTTCGAAAGAGGGCCAGAATTCTCGTGATTGATGACGATGAGGAGGCCTTCCCTTATAAATTGCTTCAAAAGGAAGGGTATTACGTACATTACTGGCCCCGTATAGAAAATCTTCGTCTCCTTGAGTCTGGTGAATACGATTTAATTATTCTCGACATTTTTGGGGTTGCAGCTAAAGATGTTTCAGCTACCGATGGCATCGGCGTCTTGGAGCATATAAAAAAGAGCAATCCCGGGCAATTGGTAATAGCTTATTCCGGACAGAAATATGATCTTTCTCAGGCACGATTTTGGAAAATTGCAGATGATTATCTAGGAAAACCTTCGTCGCTTATTGAATGCAAAGAAAAAATTGATTTTTTACTTAATAAGGAATTTACTCCAAAACACTATTGGGATGAACTAGTTCATATTTTACAGGCAGAAAGCATTTCTCAAAAAAGCATAAGGAGATTTGAATCATACTTAGTCAGAGAGATCAAGCGTGGGAAAGCAATGCCTGTGCATAAAATTGAACGGTTCTTGAGAATTTCCGATCACATTGCTTCTATAATCGGAGTGCTTATCCAGGTCATTAATAGGAGCGCGGGGCAAGGACAATAATGATGCGAGATCTCTTAAGGGCAGTAATTCCGACGCCATACATCTATGAAAATTGCCTGGAGGATGGCGGGCGGGTACCGCAATCGAACTATTGCAAGAAGTGTAATCCAAAACATTGCATCAGAAATACAGGTGATCCTTATCATTATGAATGCAAGGGCGGATTCTCGAGCTTTAGCCTTTCATGGATGGGGAAGCCGTTAATTCTCAATGGTCTTATAAGTCCTTTTACGGGCAGCAAATTTTCTGGAATACGAAGGAAACAATATCGTAATTATAGAGTTTCTGAACAAGACATAGAATTAATAAAGAGCACCTTAATTAGCATAGAGAAATTTATTAGCCTCCGCACGGAAGAAAATCTAATGGATAGTGTTACTTTTCTCCATGAGATTCGTACAAGCGTCGGAATTGTGCTTGCGTGTTGCGAAGAAATAATCTCAGGACAATCGGGCTTTACGTTTGAAGAAAAACTTGAAAGAACAGATCCCAAAACAAAGGACCTATTTGATTCAATCGGATTGCTTCAAGAGCAGCTAAATCTCACTGATATTATTACTAATCCGAGTTCGATTACTTATGGTAAAAAATATCGATCGACAATACACAAATACTTCTTAAAAATGGTTAAGCTTTTTGCTCCACGGGCGGCAAAACGTGGCATAAGAATCCAACTTAATGGAACAACTTATGCTGAGATATTTGCTTATAATTCGTTCCAGTTTATTCCTCTCATATTATTGGATAATGCGATTAAATATAGCTTTAGTAATAGGGAGATTATTGTTTCTCTTGAAGAACGAGCCGACAGGGTTTCTATCAAGGTTTCCTCGGTTGGAAAAGTTGTGCCTGATGAATATCGCGATAGGATATTTGATAAGCACGTGCGGGCGCCAAACGCCACTGAGGAACACCCGCGTGGGATGGGGATGGGGTTGTATATTGCACGGCTGATTGCCGGAGCTCATGAAACTAGCATCACATACCGATGCTTTTCTGTTTCCGGAGGAGTTGGAACCAACGAATTTTCCTTCGAAATAGCCAAATACGTTGGCTGATAAGCGAAATGAAGACGAGCCTCATATAGAAGGCGTACACAAAGGAATTAGCATGGCTTTGAACCCTATCGTCTTTACGGAAAAGGTCGTCCGGAGCTTCCTCAGGTACCAACTTACCACATATCCCTTTGCTGATGAGCGGCTACATAGTCAGATGAGGCGGCTTCTGTCCTTGGACGAGACACGTAACTCTCCGTTGCTTAAGGGGCCGTTCATCAGTCTGTCTCGTCCGTTTCGTAGTGGGGCAGCTATTGAGGATCTCGTTCGAGATGGCATCCTTCATCCGCTCATGCGGCAGCGTATTCCCGAGCATATTACTCGTCTCTTCGGACATCAGGAAGACGCGATCCGGGCTATCCGTTCCGGCCGGACGACGCTAATTTCGACGGGTACAGGCTCGGGCAAGACTGAATGTTTTCTCTATCCAATCATTAGCAAGTGTCTTGAGCTTAGGGATGGGAATGCGCCGGCGGGTATTAGCGCGGTTATCGTTTATCCCATGAATGCCCTGGCTGAGGATCAGCTTTTACGGCTTCGATCGCTCTTAGCCGGTACCGCGATTCCGTTCGGGATGTATGTAGGGAAAACGCCGGAGCGTGAAAGCGATGTTGCAGGAATAAAGCTCCCAGCCGGATCCTCGCGGGCCGATTACGAAGCTCGGCTCGCCCAAGCCCGCCGCGAAAAGCGTTCGGAAACGATCTATCCTCCGGAGGAGGTTTGCTCTCGCGAGATTATGCGCACGGCAGGACGGCAGCCGCGGATTCTTCTCACCAACGTCAAACAGCTTGAGCTGCTGCTGACACGCCAACGCGATGTCGAGCTTTTCGCGAACGCTCGTCTGGATTTCCTTGTTTTTGACGAAGCTCACTTTTTTAAAGGAGCTCTTGGTGGCGAGACGGCCTGCCTCATCAGGCGGCTTCGAGCCTTCTGCGGGAGAGCGGAAGGTGACACGGTTTGTGTGGCCACCTCGGCGACGATCGTCGACAAGGAAGACCCCGATGCGGCGCTCAATTTTGCTTCGCGTTTTTTCGGCGTTGCGAAAGAAGCCGTTGCCGCAGTAGGCGAGACCTATGAAAGCGAGGTCTGGAACGCGAAGAGGGCGGTTCCGGGAACACCCAAGAAAGATTCCGCGAAGCTCCTGCACGATTGCGTCCGGGCGGTAGAAGACCAAACTGGCGTAACCATTCGCGATGTTTATCAGGATCTTGCCGCGCGCGAGCTCCCAAGCGGCGAATGGACTGAGGCGCTGCATAAGGAATTGACGGGAAACGAGATTGTCTATCAATTGAACGAGGTTTTAACGAGGCCACGAGGCCTCCACGACCTTCCTCGAATGATCGAAGAAAAGGTCGGCCGGGCGGTGAACGAGGCGGAGGTCTTGTGTTGGCTCACGCTGGCCGCGGCCTCGAGATGCGAGGGGCGACCTCTTCTCCGTCCGGTTGTCCATGGATTTATACGCGGCATCAGCGGAGCTGTCGTAAGCTTCCCCGAAGGTGATATGGTCCCCCGGCTCTGGTTGGCGGCGGAAGACGAGATCGAATCCGGAGGCGATGGTTCAAAACACGCGCATTTCCCGATAAGTACCTGCACGACATGCGGCCAGCATTACTTCACAACCTTTTTAAAAGACTTTGATTTCACGGGCAAGTCACCCGGCGGTGGTGAATCCGCGGGCGAGTCTTATTACTGGGAACCTCTTGAAGAAACCTTGGGCGGTAAAAGGGTTGTGCTTCTCGACAGGATTGCCGGCGGGAGCGATGATGAGGACCTAGATGAAGAGGAAAGGGTTTCTTCGATCTTTATTTGCCGGAAGTGCGGAGCGGCCCATCCGGCCGACGTCGCGCGATGTCTCCATTGCGGAGCGCCAGGCCCCATGGTCATGCTTTATGCAGTCCGGCAGAAAAAGGATAACCCGGGCTTTCTTACAAGGTGCCTTTCGTGCGGAGCCAACGGACGGCAAACCGGCACGCGCTACCGTGAACCGGCCCGTCCGGTGCGGGCCACGACAGTGGCCGATGTCCACGTCTTGGGACAGGACATGGTCCATAATTCAGATAGACCAAGATTGCTTGTTTTTTGCGATAACCGCCAAGATGCGGCTTTCCAAGCAGGTTGGATGAAAGATCACGCCAGGCGCTTCCGGTTGCGCGCATTGATGGTCGAGGGAATGAAGGCCCAAGCCGTCTCTGTGGGCGACCTCGCTCTTTATCTTGACGATAGGATGGAGAGAGACGAGTCGCTGTCGCGGGCGCTCATTCCCGAGGTCTGGCAGGTGGCCAGGAAGGAAGGGGGTGGCGGACGACACCAGCAGGAGCGCCGTAAGTTCCTCCGCATCCAGGTTTTGCGTGAAATAACGATGGCTCCCCGACAGCCAATAGGCCTCGAACCCTGGGGACGGATGAAGGTCGATTACGAAGACCTCGATGCGGGTCTGCCTTGGATCCAGGAAAGGGCGAGGGACCTTGGCTTACCTGCAGAGGATATGAGAGATGGGGTATCCGGTTTGCTCGATGATCTCAGGCGGAAGCGTGTCCTTTATGATCCTGAAAATGAAATCTTTTCCCGATATTGGCAAGACGGGGATTTGGAGATCCAGCAGGGCTATCTGCCGCCAATGGGGCCGCCGCAAGCGACGAAGGTACGCCGTGCCAATGATTCGGAAAAAACCTATGTTAAGCAGTGGCTGAGCGAGAAGGGCGACACGACAATTCGGCAACTGTTCAAGAAGTGGGGCGTGCCGGCTGACGACGTCGAGGCATTCGCTGAAGCCATGTTCCGCTTTCTAGTCGAGAACCGTTTCCTCGTCGCGGTTCGGCTGAAGGGGTCGAAAGGAAATCCGTTGCCGAACGTTAGCGAGGTTTTTCAGGTTAACGCCGATAAATTGAGACTTCAACAGAGTCATGGCGTTTGGCGTTGCCAAAGGTGTCGTCGGAGATCGCTCCGGCGGATGCCAAAGCTAAAGTGTGCCGCCTGGCGCTGTGATGGTGACCTCGAATTTGTCCGCGAGGATCCGGACGATTACAACCTTCAGCTCATCGACCAGAACTACACGATGCTTCGGCCTGAGGAGCATACGGCCATGGTTCGCCATGAAGACCGGGAGAGGCTGGAAAATCTATTCAAGGGGAACTCGGACGCTGTCAACGCGTTTGTGTGCACGCCGACGCTCGAACTGGGCGTCGACATTGGGCAGCTCGATGCCATCCTTATGCGCAATGTGCCCCCGCTCCCGGCAAATTATTGGCAGAGGGCGGGGCGGGCGGGGAGGCGGCACCGGATGGCCGTCGATTTGACATATTGCCGGCCGGTCTCCCATGATAGGGCATATTTTGCGGCGCCGCTCAAATTGCTCGAGGGCAGGATCGATCCACCGGCTTTCAACCTGCGAAACGAACAGATGGTGGCCAAGCACGTCCATGCCATGGTCATTACGCGGTTACATCAGTATGCGAGGGATCCGGGGAGAACAAAGGGTGAGCAAGAGAAAATAGAGCTTATACTAAAAACATGCCTGCCCGATCAGGTTTCGGCTTATCTTTTTGATAAAGGCTTGGTAAGGGACCATGCCTTCGACCTCGGACCACTCAAGAAAATCGTTGATCATAATAACGATGACCTCCTCGCTTATATAGAGAGGGCATTCCGCCAGGGATGGCCGGAAGCAGATGGGGACGTTACGCGGCCAGAAGCATTGAAAGCTCACGTCGGCAAGATGGTTGAACGATTGGACGAGGTAGTTGCCCGATTGAGGCGACGCCTGATGTGGGCGATGGCAGAGATCGGCCGATTGAACGAAATCCGAAAAAAGCAGGGGACTCTTGAACCGGAGGAGGATGCCATATTCAGGCGATGCGATGCTCTCGTCAAGAGGCTGAAGGGAGTGGCGAGAAGGAAGAGGCGTGAGGCCGAGGGCTATGATGACGTAAACACCTTTGGCGTCCTGGCCGCGGAAGGTTTCCTGCCAGGATACGGCCTTGAGGTGGGATCAATCCTGGGAACCGCGGAGATCCCATATTGGAGCCGGACGGGAGAAATGGACTTCGCTCTACCCAGGCCACCGAGCGTAGCACTGAGGGAATACGTTCCCGGGAACTTAATATACGCTAACGGCCACAGCTTTGTGGCCAGGCGCTTCCATCGGGAAATAGAAGAGGAGAAAGTGGAACCCCCCGTTTTCGAGATCTCCACCCAGCGACAAGCCGTAAAGCAAATCAAGGGCAGCAGCCCCTCCGGTGCTATGGGTGCGACGATGCTGCCGGCTATTTCGGTTAGTGATGTCGAGCTCGTCCACCAGTCCTACATCTCAGATGAGGAAGAAGTTCGTTTCCAATTGGGTGTTGCCGTGTATGGCATCGAGAGGGGGCAGCACAATGGAGGAAACGCTTATATTTGGGGGGCCCAAAGCATTCATCATAAGCGGGGGGTACGGTTGCGTCTGGTAAATATCGGAGCGCCGGCAGCCATCGACCGGTTCAAGAGATTCGGCTTCCCGGTATGTTTGGTTTGCGGACAGAGTGTCTCGCCCCTTTCTTCGGATAGGCAACTGGATCATTTTATCAGGTCGCACGAGGAAAGGTGTGGAAAAAAGGTCGGCGGTGTTGGGTTCTACGCAGATGTCGTCACAGATGCTCTTTCACTTCCTGGGTGTCCCGATCATGTAACGGCGTACAGCGTTCTCGAGGCACTACGATTTGCGGCAGCGCGCGTCTTGGACATGCACTTGGAAGACCTTCAAATCCTGGTTATTGGGCACGTCGACAGGGATGATGTTGATGCCTACCTTTGGGACCCAATGCCAGGAGGATCCGGACTGTTGGACCAGGTTTGCGCGCGCTTCGAAGAGATTCGGGCAGTAGCAATGGAAGTCGTCAAAGACTGTCCTGGGGTATGCGAGACGTCGTGCATAGATTGCCTTCAGACTTTCCATAATAGCTATTATCATAAGTATTTGAACCGAAAAGTGGCGCAGGAACGGCTGGAAGCGTGGGGTGCGCGGATGGCTTTTGCGCATGAAATCCCGGCAGCCCAGGCTGAAGCGCGGCCAGAGGAAGGAGGGCTCCCGGTAAATGAGGCGGAACGTCTGCTCCAGCACTTGCTTGCCGCGGCTGGATTTGCGGAGGGAATACGAGGCGAACAAATCCGCCTAGACCGAGCAATCGGGACGACAACGCCGGATGTCATTTATCGCGCTCCTCATCATGCGAAGGACGAAGGCATCTGCATATACCTTGATGGGCTAAGCAACCATATCCATGGGAATCCGGCCACGAAAGAGCAGGATCAGCGCATTCGAACCTGGCTTCGAAACCACGCATACGAGGTTATTGAGATAGCTGTATCAGACTTATCGGATCAAGGCGCCATGATACGGCATTTTCGCAAGTTGGCCGGCTATCTAAGCGATGCTGAATTGCGAGAGAAGCTCAAGAGAGATACTTCTTGGTTTGCCAGGGCTGCTGAAGCTGCTGCTGGAATTAAACGGTTTGTTGTGCGGCTTGTAACTCCAAAGCCCGAAGAGAGGTACGTCCGCTGCGTGCCCTTGATCCCTCTTCATGCGGCGGCAGGCGCTTTTAGCGAATCCCAAGAAGTGAGCCCCGAAGATTTGAAATGGGTGGAGATCGAGACAGGCCATCGTCTGAGGAAGGGCATGTTTGTTGCCCAGGTCGTCGGGAAATCCATGGAGCCGGCGATTCCGAATGGATCATATTGCCTATTTAGAATGCCTGTTGAGGGAACACGACAGGGAAAGACTTTGCTCGTTCAGCTCCACGAAATGACAGACCCGGAGACAGGCGGCCGCTATACAGTGAAACGGTATCAGAGCGAGAAAGCGGTTTCGGAAGATGGCACCTGGCGGCATATCAAAATTACGCTTAAGCCAATTAATCCGGAGTTCAAGCCGATTGAGTTCATGGCGGATGACGAGAACGAGGTTCGTGTGATCGCCGAGCTTATTGAGGTGCTCGGGTGAGCCTCGGAAAATACTTAAGGAATCAGGAAATGAGGAAGAAAAATGTTTAATTTCAAGCTTTTTGTAGTCTCGCCAGAATCCAGCATCAAAAAGAAACTCGCTGCTGTTTTGGACTACCTCGGGAGCCTAATTAAAGAAATAGTTGGGGAGGAAAAAGAAAGCCGAAGTCTGTTCGAGGGAGAAATTAAGAAAGAAGATTTTTGGTCCCAAGCAGTCGATAAAGAAGTTTTGATAAGGATGCGTGAAGCTTGGCCCGATGTTGAAGCGCGTCTAGATAAAGCGAAGTCACATGTTGGTGAAATGGGCGAAGATTCAGCATATTCGCACGGCTTGACCGGGTCCGAGCTGGATCTAAAGCTAGGAGCCCTCGGGTGGGCTTCTAAGGAGCTTATATCCGCAACAGGGAACATATCGAAAAGCATTGGTCCGCGAAAAACTAAGAGGATCATCAGCATCCTTAAAAAAAACTTTGAACTCGTAAAAATCTTAATCGAAAGTATTTTGGAAGCCTCAGGAGCTGGAACAGCTTTAAAAGAGATAGTGGGGATATTCACCCATTCGTTAAAGGATTTTAACAAGAAGTGATGCAAACGTATAATGTTGTTCTCGACTTGGTCTGCGGGTGTTTTTATATTTTAAAGGCGACCTGGAGATATGTAAAAGGAGGGGTACATGTTTAGTTGGAAACCGATTTACACAGAACTTGCAGAAAAAGTCTTGGCTTATCGGAATAGACAAGGGGAACTAATCGTCTGGCTAGCCGAAATGAAACAAAACGGGATTCCCGTCCTTAGCCTCGATGACCAGAATCCTAAAGATATCAAGATTCCGCTTCAAGAGATCGACCCGTTTACGTTCTTCGCCAATTTCAATCGGGGTATCACTGGTGCGTCAAGATTTGAAATCCTTAGAGTTCTCAAATCGAAAATGCGATTGATCTCACCTATTCCATCTGATTTTGATGGGGTTCCCATAGTCAGTCTCCAAAAAGCGTGGTTTTTTCCTTACAGATTCAAGCGCATAGAGAACTCAATAAGCATTTTGTGGGAATTGGCTAAGCAGGTCGTCGAGGGCTTACCTGAAGGCTTGAGCAGTGAGGTTTTTGAAGGATGCCTTGCGATTGAGCAGGTGGGGTTCGCGAAACTCACTATGGGAATGTTTTGGATGCAACCGGACCGCTACTTAGCATTTGATCAGCTGAATATAGCATATCTTTCGGAACACGGATTAGGTAATAAAATTCTAAAGGTCAGGAAATTGGAGTCCTACCTAAATGTCCTTAAGGAGATTAGAAAAGCTGTCGGTAGCGACTTCGCATGGATTTCGCATAAAGCATACGTTTCTACTGCGCAATTGAAGCTGGAATTCGGTGAACTAGACAAGGGTTTTAGGAAACTATTACAGCGCACATCAGAAAAGAACAATTGCTCCGTCTCTGATCTTACACATTCGCTGAAGGAGGTCCCAACCTTTGAGGGCGAAAACGAAATCTCAAACCGGGTCAATAACCTGAAAAAACTCTCCGTCCTTCTCCATTCCAAAGAATTTAGTATTGAATCCCTCAGAGCAATTATCGATAAATTATGGGTCTTGGGTGGGCAACAGGATATAATGCGGCGCAATGCCTTCCTTAAGTCAGCCGAAGCTCTACCTAATATAAAAGCGCTCTTAGATGATGAGAGTGAGATTCCGATAAGCGTACGCGTAAAAAACTTTATTGACGCGTCGTTCGATCTCGGTTATCGACCTAATGAGGGCGAAGATCGCACTTGTCCTGCCCAGTTCGCGAGCGCTATTCTTTCGGCCTATTACCCGGACAAATTTGTTGATTTTCGAACTGGGCGGTGGAATCAATTATACAAAGATATATTTGAAACGAACCAGATAATATTGCATGGCCGTGACTATGGATACCTTCTCATCCGGGCTGGCTCATTTGCCGCAGAGTTAATAAAGACAAATACTTACAAAGAGTTCTTTGGCAATGAAAATAATTTATGGACGATCGCCGGCTTAGCCTACCTCTTCAAAGATGGTCCGTTCGTATATGAAGGCAAGTCTATTACGGAAAAACCTCCTGGGGAAGATTCAGAGCCCGAGCCTCCTGAAACTATATCAGAATTGCCAAAGGCAACTAATCTTATCCTCTATGGTCCTCCAGGGACAGGCAAAACATATAAAACGATTCGCTATGCAGTTGAGCTCATTGATGGAGAAGCTTCGAGCGATGACCTAGAGGTGAAGTCTCGTTTTGATAAATTGATGGAACAATCACGAATTGCCTTCGTAACTTTTCACCAATCCTATTCTTATGAGGATTTTGTTGAGGGTATCCGACCTGTGATAGAAAGTGAGGAATCGACCTCGGGCGCTCGATATGAATGTAGGGATGGTGTTTTTAAAAAGCTATGCGCGGCTGCGAGGGCAGAAAAAAAGGCATTCGGTGCTGGCGCTGAAATTGACCTCGAGAAGGTCGGAATTTGGAAGATGTCTCTGGGGGATACACAGAATCCAGATGATGCTCACATCTTCGCCGATTGTATAAGGGATAAATATATTGCCCATGGTGCTGGCCGCGGGAAAGATTTCAGCAATGGTGAAAGCAAAGAAAAAATAAAAGCCATTCTGGACAAGGAAAACTGGCAAAATTGGCCTTCATCACTCACGCATAACATCAGTCAAATTCATGCGCTCAGGAACGAGGTGCAGATCGGCGATATAGTAATCGTGTCCGACGGAAACCACAAATTCCGGGCCGTAGGTAGGGTTATCGGAAATTATTATTTTGATTCGGAGTATGTATATCCGCAGAAACGCCCGGTTGAATGGCTCAGGGTATTTGAGGAAAGCCAACCGAAAGAACGCATTCTAAAAAACAAGGCTTTCTCACAACTTACGCTTTATAGCCTGGATCCTCAAGACCTAAAAATCGAGGCGCTCCGCGATATACTGACTATAAAATCTGGTTTAACAACGACGAACTACGTTCTTATTATTGATGAAATTAACCGTGGGAACATTTCAAAGATCCTTGGTGAGCTAATTACTCTCATTGAACCGGATAAACGAGAGGGACAGCCCTATCAATTAACGGTGATACTGCCTTACTCCCAAGAAACTTTTTCTGTGCCAAATAATCTTCATATTATCGGTACTATGAATTCCGCAGATAAAAGTATCGCACTTGTAGATGTAGCACTGCGGAGGAGGTTCGAGTTTAAAGAACTTATGCCAGACTTTAAAAATCTCTGTCCAAATATGTCTGAAGAAATGTACAAGGTGCTTATAGAAATGAACAGGCGAATCGCAATTCGCAAAGACCGGGACCACCAGATTGGCCATGCCTATTTTATGGAGGTGAGCGAACGGGATTCCTTTAACCGCGTCTTCAAAAGAACTGTGTTGCCCTTGCTCCAGGAATATTTCTACAACGACTGGGATGGAATTAGATATGTGTTGGGAGAAGAAGACGAAACGAAAGGAAAATTCATTGGTCCGATATATGCCAGTGGTCATAAATGGGCTCGGAATCGATGGCAATGGTACAGTGATGATGGATCTCCTGATCTGGATTTCCTATCGGTGCTAGTAAACAATTACAAATTATCGGTTGGCTCCGGTGGAAGAGACTAAAAGAAGTTTACTTCGATTGTGTGAATGGGGCAAAGTCTCGGTCGATCACCTTTCATATTCGCAACGCCATCAAATATCCCAGGCAGTCTCCTCATGGGCGAGTACAGCAGGTCTTTCTGATCTCCCTCTGGAATTTTCTGGGCCTTCCGGAAGCGAACTCTCGGCTAGGCAACATGTTGGGGTTGTAGAAGTGGAAGACTGCACGATAGAGGTGTATCCGAAACTGGACGCGCAGTTTTTATCAAGCGATACCCTTGATTCATGGCAATCGACAGACATGGTCATGGGCAACTTGCTATGGATGCTGGAGGTCTGTGGGTACATGGATTTGACAGAAGCAGATTCCGCACACCTTGCGGAAACCTCTGTGTGTTTCTATGATCTTTTTGCTTATCTGATGGCGAAAAATCTCAGGGAAGAGCTTTCGAGGGGTGTTCAACATGCTTATATCCCGCTAGAAGGTGACTTACAAGCTGTGCGGGGAAGAATTAGGCTGCTTGATCAAACGACGCGAAACTGGAATCGGCATGACAGAATATCCTGCAACTGGGATGAATTCAGTACGGATATCGCACTAAACAGAATCTTTAAGTGCGTCTGTCAGTTGTTGCAGTCGCGCGTGAGCAATCTAGCAACTGCGCAGTTCCTGGAGAGTTGTTGCACAATGCTGAGCGAAGCGGCACACATCGATCCTGAATTAGCTTTGCGTGAAGCGTTGTCGCTTCGATGGAACCGCTCTAATGATAGATTCAAACGGTGCTTCGATATGGCGGTTAAATTGCTAGCCGGCACGGGCTATCATCTTGGCCATGGACTGAATGATACCTTCGTTTTTCTGCTTGACATGAACGCTTTATTCGAAACATATACTGAAATCATCCTCCAGTATCACCTCGGGGTTCCTATTGAAGTCCAGAAGATTGTCGGACACCTGTTTGAATCCCCTGGTCGGTACATCCAGCAAGTTCCGGACTTCATTTGGCGAACCTCAGATTATCTCTGGATAGGAGACGCCAAGTACAAGCATCTTGCTGCTGGTCAAGTAGATGCTGCTGCCTTTGATATTGAGGAGCGGTCCACAGCTAACGGAAAAGCAACAAAGCGGGCTGATCGCCTCCTCGTTCCTAATGATGTGCGTCAACTAACTGTCTACGCGGAAATTCTAAGGAAAAACAATGGATTGACTTACCCTCCTCCCATTGCGATTTTGTATCCATTTGTAGGTGCAGGAACATTTAGAGCATCGGAAGCGGTCGCCTGGAACGGTTCTCCCTTCTGGCTTGTGCCGGTACAGGTAAAACGGCTTCACGATCTATCCGATGCTATTCCGCGTTTTATGGCAAATACAAGTCTTCTCGGGAGGAGTGTGCATGAACATTAATAAGACAATACAGAGATTAATATTAGATCCAACCCACCGTCCTTTTGATCTCTACGCTGAATACGGCTGCTTTAGGGAGGAAATTGAAGACTTTCTTTTAGGGCAAAGGAACTTTGAAGATCGACAGCAAAAAGCAATTGAAATAATTGAAGGCATACTTACGTATCACGGGAAAGAAGACCTCCTCAAAAATCTAACCGAGCTGGCCAGAATAGAACACGTGATTATCGAGTTGGAAGCAAGATTTCGGGATCATGTGGTTCACGCCCTAAACAGTTTCATTCTAGGAATTTATATAAATGAATCTTGGATGGCCCAGAAAGCGAACTGTTTTCAATGGAAACTGGCGGGCCTTTTGCATGATGTCGCGTACCCAGCTGAGATTTCATATAGTATCCTTGGCTCTTTGCCAGGAACACTCAATCGCAAAGCTGAAGAGCTAGGTTTCCCCTTGCATAGAATTAGCTACGCGGCGAGGCTTGATGGACTTGAGCAGTTATTGAATGGGGTTAATGCATTAGACCTCATTCAGAAGAGAGTCTACGAATGGGGTCTTCAGATCAAAGTTCACGATGAATATTTTCAGATGGTGCGAAGAGGCATCCCGTGTCATGGCATGTACACTGGGCTTTGCGTTCTCTGGGTACTTGACATGATGTACGAAAAAAACAATCCCGGCCGGCGACATGAGGATGTCCGAGCTGTAATGCCATACCTAAGCTGGAACCAGGAGTATTTCGAACGCGATATCGTTTCCGCTTGTGCTGCTATTTTTATTCATAACTTGCCTTCCCACTGCTTTCGGAGCGCAAAAATAAATAGAGAGCGTTCCCCGTTGGCTTTTCTTCTTAGGTTAAGCGATGAACTGCAAGATTGGGAGCGACCATCTAGACAAAATCCCAATGGTGAGTCCGCCAACAATTTTGATATAGAAAATGAACAAGGCATTCTCACATTGAGGGCCATTATATCGGAAGAGAAGAAATGTAGGATGCGCGAAAAGATTTTTTCTACATTAGATGCGCCTGATATCAGAATTTTGTAGGAGAGGTCAAGTACACCTGGCATTATTTTCCTCGAATTGACAACTATCGCACGCATATGATAGGTTTTTTTAAGTTGGTGATGCATCATGGGAGCGGTTAGCTTTCAGGCCATAGCGAACTTTAACGCTTTTATCGACCGAGCTAAAAAGACCTTGCCGGAATCTAGATCAAGGTTGCCAATCCCGGAGTTTGAGGGTTTCGTCAAAGAAGCCAAGTATATGGCGATCCGACAAGTACGCCGGGCTCTTGAAAAACGCCCCGACCAGCTGAGGAACTTATGCCGTTGGCTTATACCAGCCTCCTCGGATATACTGGCTGTTGCTGGCTTCTCCGGCTTCGAAGACCCGTACACGAAACTTATCAAGTGGATGCTCTATCCGCCCGGCAGGCCAGATCTAGCCAAGCGCTGCCAAAGGGCTTGGCTTAAAGCACTTAATCTTCCGCTCGCAGAAAAGATTGAAGAAGCGATTGAGCCGGCCGTTCAATTCGTGACTGAAGATGGCCGCGCGGATATTGTATTGCATTTTCAACGGCCCCAGTACATCGTGATTATTGAAGCCAAGATTGGATCTGTAGAGCACGAAACGCCTGGAGGCAAAGACCAAACGGCTGCATATCCCTCTGCTGTTCGCTCGAAGCTTGGACTCTCGAAAAATCATCCGGGTGTGATGGTCTTTCTTACGCCGAATGGACTTCTTGCAGCGGACGAATCGGCAATAAGTACGACATATGACACGCTCGTTGGTGCTATAGCTTGCGAGCTTTCTCCCGAAGAACTCCCCTTCGATCTCCGCTGGGCGTATTCGACGATTATAACTCACTTGTTAACACATGCTGCGTCGGGAAGCCTTGATAAAGCTATGGTACTTAGAGAGCTCGATAAATGTCTGGGAGGCCGGGCTTCACGGCTGACCGACGATCAGATCATCGCAAATCTTGGGACACTCGGTCCAATTTGTCGATCCTTTGAGACAGGAGTTACAAAATGAGCACAAAACCTTTTCAATTCAGTGAGGCCGCAAGGATTTACGTCAAGAACCTCGACGTAGTGCGCGAGATGCGGGAGGAGACATTCCGGAATATCGCCGAGTTTGGGGATAAGTTGCTTCAACATTTGCCCATCGAGTTAGGCAAGGAACATCTATGTCATAAGAAGACTGTTACGCAGGGGACTTACGCTGGTGGCGATATCCACTATCTGTGGATTGGGCGCGATGAAAAAGAAGAATGGAAGCGAAAAATTGGATTGGCCTATCTCGTCTTTCCAATTCCAGGTAAAGTAATCAGCGAGGAACAGCTGTCGACATTTGGCATATTCGATATAGTAGGGAACAATCGAATAAGAGTAATGGTCGTATTTGAGGGGGTACCTAAAGACGTCCGTGATCGGCTCATGTCATTGACATCAAATAGTGAGTTGGGCGAACTTATAGAAAAAGAACCAGAAAGATTTTCTCTTTGGATTGATTTTGATCAAACTGTGCCGCTGGTTTCGGCTACCAAAAGGATTGCCACGCTACTCCGAGCAATTCGCAACGCTCAGAAGGAACAATTTTAGAATAGATTTTTCCTTTTTTGAGAAAAAGAGAGATCGCTTTAATTCAAATATTTCGATTTGAAAATCAAGACGCGAATAAAGCAATCATAAAGGATTTTTAGCTCAAGAAAGTCGACATGAACGAAGCTGAACTGACTGCCGCGATCTCCCTAGCCCATTGGCGTTTTACTCCTTATCACGGCCATCCTCATGAATACATCCTCATCTCGAAGGATCCTGAGGTATGGCGCGAGCTGGCCCGGCGCATCGATGAGGAAGGCTACTGGGATAACTTCTATCGAACAAAGGTTCATTACTACAATTTTATGGGCTGGAAATATTGGCAATGCCAGGAAGTCCTTAACCGCGCCCCTTTGCCTGACAATGAAATCTGGAATACACAGAAATGGCAGGATGCCCTGGCGCTAAAGGCAAAAGGAAAATAGATTTTTTCGCCATAAGGTTTATCAGGCATGATTGAATGCTATGGCGGATCGCGCCCTCAGGTGGAACGAAGCACGAACGAGGATGCTTTCGTCATCGGTCGCGATCCTGTACCTTACGCGGCAGTGTGCGACGGCGCCGGCTACGCCTAGCAGGCGGCGCATCACGTCGTCCGGTTCTTCGAGCGATTGATCAAAGATCCCCAAGCTCAGGTGGCCGATCCTGCGATATGGATGAGTTGGGTACGACTTATGGACTCGCAGCGTCTGGGCGGAACACAAAGCACGTTCGTGGGCATAGCCGTTCCGAACGAGAAAGCTCGCCTGGTTGTGGGCGCCTATGCTGGAAATTCGCGCGCTTATGTAGTGGGGGAGAGAGGTTCCGCAGGCGATCCTTGACGCGGCCGCGCGGACCGGCCGATATGATGACATGACGGTCGTGGCGCTCCGGATCCGCTAATTGGGGAAAAGTAATTTCCACCCAAGGTAGCCGGAGAGGTCGGGCGAAAGCTCAGTTGATGCCGATCATCGATCAATCCAGCAAGCTCGTTGTCGGTCATGCCCTGGGAGATGCTGATAATACCGAATTGGCACTTGAAGCTTGGCGCAGCGCCAAAAAGACGTTGAAGAGTTACGGGCCGAAGACCGAAGGATTGATTGTTCATCGGGATCAGGATGGCGTCTACTTGGGCCATGTCTTATTGTATGAATTGGCGGTCCTTGATAAGGCGCGTTTCGTATTCGGAGGAGGAGGCGAAAGGGAATGTCCATATGGAGTCGTTCAACGGCCGTTTCAAATCAGAGAACCGATTGTTGTTTTGGGGACAAGACGACCTGGCCTCGCCGAAAAAAGTTGTCGATCAGCGAGTTCGGTATTATAATCACCTGCGTCGACACTCGGCGATTGGGAACAAGCCGCCGATCCGATATCTCGATGAGAAGGGCAAAATAACCGGCTGACATGTTAGCGCAAATTAGCCCTCTAAGCGGTTCGAAAAATGGAGATCATATCCGAATTCTATCGAGAGCATTGAAAAACATTAATCAGACCGACTGGCTATGAATACACGACTTTTTTTCTTAGCCGGTTTTCTCCGCGAATACCCGCTTGCGAAGAAATACCTCATCGTCCCAACCTATCAGCTAGGGCACCAAATAGGGAATGCCCTCGCGCAGCAAACAGAGAATTGGGCAAACCTGCATTTTGTGACGCTGCCGTCGCTTGCCCAAGAAGTGGCTGGAGCCGAGCTCTCAAGACAAGGGATCAAGCTCGTTTCCTGGACCGCATCTCTTTTCCTCGTTGATAGGATTTTTAGAGAATTGAAGGAAAGGGGAAAACTTAGCTACTTTGGAAAAATTGAAGCAACGTCGGGAATTGTCCGGATTATCCGGAATTCACTTTTTTCTCTGAGAATGGCCGGGTTGAAAAGCGCGGATGTCTCGCCCTCCCATTTTATCTCTCAACAGAAAGGGGAGGAAATTATCCTTTTTCTAAAGAGATATGAAGAAGAAATCCGGAAAGAGAAGAAAATCGATATGCCCGGGCTGTACGAAATTGCCCTTAGCAGAATTGATCTATGGCGGAAACAAAGGCCAACCTCGCACAATAAGGAATTTTATCTCTCGTTTCAAGACCAAGGCTTGGATCATCTGGAGCGTCAATTCCTTGAGGAACACGCCGGAGAGAATCTTGTCTTGATTCCTCAGGATTCGGTTTATGGTCTCGTCCGTCCGCGCCGGTTTTGGAAAATATCGGGTTCTGCATCTCGTTCTTTTGCCCCGACGAGCACATCGCCTACCGCGAATATCGACCGCCTCCCCTGGCTTTTCGCGCCTAAAGAAGCCCCGGCGCCTTTTACGGATAAATCGCTTCAGATTTTCACGGCCATCGGGCCGACCAACGAATGCCGGAAAATATTACAGATGGTCATCGCCGAAAAGATCCCGCTCGATGAAGTCGAGATCATCCATCCATCCGGCGCAGTCTATCCTTCAATCATGTATGCCCTCGCCGCCAAAAATGGCCTTAAGGTGACCTATGCCGAGGGCATCCCGCTGGCCTTCACCTCTCCCGGAAAAGTCTTCTCCGGGCTCATCGATTGGATGGAACATGATTTCCTGGTTTCCGATATCTGCGCGCTCATCGAGGCGGGCGCCCTCTCGCTTCCCTCAGGCGATGGAGCGGCCGCGATTTCTCCGCTCAAGGCCGGCCGCTACCTGAAAAGCGCCATGATCGGGTGGGGTAGGGAAAGATATATATCCCGTCTCGAAATCCTCGCCGAGAGCGCCAAGGAGAGCGGCAGGGCCGCCGAGGAAGAGGAAGGCTCCCCCGAGAAGGCAGAGAAATATCGGGATCATGTCGAGGAGATCGAACGCTTAAAAAGATTCGTCGCAGAAATCTTGGCGCCTCTGCCCTGCGCCGACGATAAGGATAAAATCGATTTTGCCGCCCTCTGCCGGGGATTCACCGCGGTCATAGGCAAATTCTCATGCATCTACGGAGAAAACGATGCCGAGGCTCGGGCCATCCTTCTCTCCAAGCTCGATGAATCCGCCTCATACCAGACCGCACCGATCGAGCGGCGGGCCGCATTCGAATGGCTCAGGAGCA
>Ga0315274_10002505_pt1 | contig 27633 bp, 30 predicted proteins | sample YL17G02_20_MG_FD_203700 | JGI IMG/M metagenome (GOLD analysis project Ga0315274, IMG submission 203700) | Sediment microbial communities from Yellowstone Lake, YNP, Wyoming, USA - YL17G02_20 | ecosystem: Environmental > Aquatic > Freshwater > Lake > Sediment | place: USA: Wyoming | collected...
GCGCTGATATTCTTTTTTTCGGATTTTTCTTCTTTTTTTGCTTCATCTGCCATTTAAGCTCACTTTCCAACAATTAATAGTTGGACCAGATTAAATAGTCCAAAATCTATTGCCGCGATGATTCCCATCGATACCGCTGTTGAGACAATTACAATAATTGTATGTGAAATAACTTCTCGGCGATTTGGCCAGACAACTTTTTTTAACTCTTCATAAGAGCCGATAAAGAAATTTTTTATTCTTTGAATCATTTTGATATTTTATCTATCTTAATTATACTTAAATTTTGCCGATGACCTTTATTTCTTTTATATCTTTTTTTAGCATGGAATTTAACTATTTTTACTTTTGGGGCTTTAATCTGGGAAACAATACTTGCTTTAACTTTCCCTCCATCTAATAGATTATCAAATTCAATAGTTTTTCCCTCAAGTTTTTCAACTTTAAGACTTTCGCCAACTTTAACTTTATATTGTTTTCCGCCTGTTTTTATTATAGCAAATTCTGCCATATTTCTCCTATTTCAAAAAATCCCCGAGGGGACTATTACAACCCTATTATAAATAAACGAATCTAAAATGTCAATATGATAAACCGAATCAATTTTAAAAAACAATTTTACGATGACGGATATAGATACTTTGCAAAATTCCAATGGCTGCCATGTTAGTTAAAGTCGAAGATCCGCCATAGGATACAAATGGCAAGGGAATCCCAGTTACTGGCATTATACCTAAATTCATGCCGATATTTACCAATGTTTGGAAAAGAAAGATTATTCCAATACCTGTCGCCAGATACATGCCGAAATTGTCTTTTGCTATGCGGGCAATAATGAATATTCTAAATATTAAGAACCCTAATAAAGCGATCAAAAATAAAGAACCAGCAAAGCCTGTTGCTTCAGCGGTACCAGCAAAAATAAAATCTGTATGAGCTACCGGTAAAAAGTTTAACTGGCTTTGGGAACCTCTCCCTAATCCCTGCCCCCAAATGCCGCCCGAACCAACAGCAATTTTTGCTTGATTAACATTATAGCCTGCACCTTGCGGATCAACTGATGGATTAATAAAAGCTCTTATTCTATTTTTTTGATAAGTTTTCAATAAATGCCATCCGACAGGTGATAAAGCAAGAATAATTGCTAAACCAATTACTAAATAAATCTTTTTTAGGGGCGAAAGCAGCATTATTGCCAAAAGACCGATAAAAATTGTAGAAGCAGTCCCTAAATCAGGTTGTTTTAGGATAAGCCCAATTGGAACAGCAACAAGGGCAAGGATAAATAATATTTTCTTCCAATCTAGCTCCTTCCAGTCGGAAAAGAATTTAGCAATAACTATTAAAATAATTATTTTAAAAATTTCTGAAGGCTGGAGTTGAAAAACAATCAAGTTAATCCAGCGAGTAGCTCCAAAGGTTCTTGTTCCAACAAATAAAACTAATATAAGCAATCCAATGCCGATAAAATAAAGAATTAAATATAAGCCTTTAAGAGTTCTATAATCTACTATAGTTAATCCAATTGCTGCCCCAATTCCCAATATTACATATATAATTTGATCAAGGGCTAAATGATTGTTAGCACCATAAGTAATTGAATAAATGACAGCAATGCCAAAAATTGAAAGCAGCAGCGGTACAATATAGAGACTCCAATCAATCCCAGAGGGAAGCCTAAAGCGGGGTAATTTCACTTTTTACCCCCACCACCAAAATCTTGGTGTGGGGGTTTTACTCCTAGCCAAAGGCTTTCTCCCCCAATTTTGCTTTCCGAGGTCGTTTCACTTTCAATTTTTTCAGCTTTAATATTATTGAGGTTTGTTTTGCTTTTGATTAAATCCAAGTTTTTATCGAATAATTTATTTATTGCGGGGGGGGCGTTATAATAGAGGTCTACTTTATCAGATGGATTGAGGCCAGCCTTTTTTCTTAGGTCTTGTATTTGACGAATAATTTCCCTTAAATTTCCCTCTTCTCGCAAAACGGGCGTTATTTTAGTATCAAGCTCGATATCACTATTAATATTTTTATCAACAATGATTTTTTTGACATTAATTTCATCTTTTAATATATCAAGCAAATCTTTTCCAAAATTTTTTTGGACAATCGCGCTGGCTAATGGTTGGCGCACTTTAATTTTTGCTTCTGCCCGTTGAGCATGAGCTTTTTCGACGACCTTTCTAATTTCTGCCATCTCGGCGATTAACTTTTCATCTATCTCGCCTGCCTCCGGCCAATCGCAAAGATGGACTGATTCAATATCAAAAGTTCTTAGGTTTTGAAAAATTGCTTCGGCAACAAACGGGACAAAGGGGGCGATTACCTTGGAAAAATGAATTAAAACCTTGAACGTTGTAGCATAAAAATCACTATCTCTTCTCTTTCGCGATCGCCTTATATACCATGTTGATAAATCTGTATTAAATTGCTCTATTTGACGAGCTGCATTAGTAATATCGTAATGATCAAGTTTTTGTTCTACGTCTTTAATTAATTGATAAAAAGAGCTTACAATCCATTTGTCTAAAATTTCTGTTGGTTCCCAGTGTCCCCCTTTGTATTTCCATCCGTCAATATTGGCATAAGTAATAAAAAATGAATGGACATTCCATAGAATCATAATGAATTTTCTTAAAACCTCGCCTGCACTCTCAACATTCATTCTTTTTGAATCGCCTGGCTGATTAACTGCGTAGAAAAACCATCGAAGCGAGTCGGAGCCGTATTTATTGATCACCTCCCACGGATCAATAACGTTGCCCTTGGACTTGGACATCTTTTTGCCTTTTTCATCCAGAACATGACCAAGGCATATAACATTTTTGTAGCTTGTGCCTTTGCTTTGCAAAGTTGAGATTGCCAACAGTGTATAAAACCAACCGCGTGTTTGGTCAATTGCCTCGGAAATAAAATCAGCAGGATAACTTCCTTTGTCAAATTCGCCCGAAGCAAAAGGCATTGAGCCGGAGTCAAACCAACAGTCAATTACTTCTGGGACTCTTTTAGATTCTTTACCGCACTTTGAGCATTTAATTTTTATTTCATCAATATACGGCTTATGCAGATCCAAATCTTCAGAAATATCAGAGCTTGCTTTTTCTTTAAGCTCTTTAAACGAGCCTATAAATTCAAAATTTCCGCAGCTACATTGCCAAATTGGCAACGGCGTCCCCCAATATCGTTCGCGAGAGAGTGCCCAATCTTTGGCTTCTGAAAGCCATTCGCCGAATCTACCTTCTTTGATATAAGCTGGCACCCAATTTATATCATTATTATTTTTTAATAAATCGTTCCTTAATTTTGACATGGCAATAAACCAAGTTGATTTGGCGTAATATATTAGAATTGAATCACATCGCCAGCAGAAGGGATAATCGTGCTTAACTACTTCTTCTTTAAAAAGCAATCCCCTATTCTTTAAATCTTCTTTAATATCTTGGTCAGCATCTTTGACGAATTTACCTTTCCCAAGCTCTGAAAGCATTTCCCCTTCAATATCAACAGTTACGGGAATTGAAAATCCTGCTTTATTTTGCAAATTCATATCATCTTCACCGAAGGCTGGCGCAATATGAATAATGCCAGTTCCTTCTTCGGTGGAAACAAATTCCGCTGGCCAGACTTGATAGTCTTTAGGATTTTCTTCTTTAATAAAATTTTTGATATCAAATAATGGTTCGTATTTTAGACCAACGAGTTCTTTACCTTTTATTTCTTTTATAATTTTTGCTTTGTTAAATAATTTTTCTGCGAGAACTTTTGCTAAGATTAAAGTTTCGTTTTCATTTTCTATTTCAACATATTCAATATCTTCCCCCACTGCCAAAGCAATGTTCCCCGGTAAAGTCCAAGGGGTTGTCGTCCAAACTAGAAAATAAGTATCAGGTTTTAAGTCAAGTGTTTTGACATTTGAGCTTTTAACTTTGAACTTAACGAAGATCGATTGGTCTTCTATATTTTTGTATCCCTGAGCAACCTCATGAGAAGAGAGCGTCGTCCCGCAACGCGGACAATAAGGCACGACTTTAAAGCCTTTATAAATTGAATCCTTGCCCCATATTTGTTTTAAAACCTGCCAGACTTTTTCGATATAGCTATTTTCGTAAGTGATATAAGGATTTTTCAAGTCAATCCAAAAGCCAATTCTTTCGGTTAATTGCTCCCAATCCTCTTTATAACGCCAGACGCTTTCGCGGCATTTTTTATTAAAATTTTCAATGCCATATTTTTCGATATCAGCCTTACCTTTCAGACCGAGGGTTTTTTCGACTTCAATTTCCACTGGCAAGCCATGGGTGTCCCAGCCTGCGCGCCTTGCAACATAATAGCCTTTCATGGTTTTATAACGCGGGATTAAGTCTTTAAAAGCTCTGGCTAAAACGTGATGAATGCCCGGTCTGCCGTTAGCGGTTGGCGGACCCTCATAGAAAATAAACTTTTCTTTCCCCTTATTTTTTTCTAAAGATTTCTCAAATATATTATTTTTTTGCCAAAATTCTAAAATTTCTTTTTCGAGTTCAGGAAAAGATTGTTTTGGGTTAACTTCTTTAAACATGATAGCTCCAGATATAAAGATAATTAGACTAAAAGACAAAAAGGTTATTTAATTCTTTGTCTTACCTTAGATATAAAAACATTAAGCATTTTCTTAATCTCTAGAAATTTCAGATCATATTCTTTTGCTCTATCTCCATTAATATACCCCAATAATTCTACCTTATAAATCCAATCTCTGGATTCATCAATCGAACCACGAGCAATAATGCAATATCTTTGCAATTCTTTATCAGATCCTCTGCCATAACCCTCGGCGATATTTGCACTGATTGAGCTAATCGATCTAATTACCTGATCAGATATGCTGTAGGCAATCTTGTGTTTAGGAAATTTTTCCGCGTCTTTCGCCATCATCTTGAAGATATCAATAGCTTTCTGCCAGATCTGTAATTCTTTAAAATCCCTCATTTCTCTTTGTCTCTTTGTCTTAAAATCTCTTTGTCTATTGCGAGATTAACTAGTCTATCAGCTTCATGATTTTTATCACGCGGGATATAAATAAATTGCACTCTGCCACCTAATTTTAAAATTAAATCTCGCACTTGCCAAAATAGAGGTTTTAAGCCTTCGTTTTTGATTTTATATCTTTGGTTTAGCTGTTCAACGATTAATTCTGAATCTAAAAAGCATTTTATTTCGACGTCTTTCAGATTTTCTAAAACCCAGGAAAGAGCCCCAATTACAGCTTGGTACTCGGCTTGATTATTAGTAGTTTCTCCAATATATTTGGATATCTCTATGAGTCTTTTTGTCTCTTTGTCTTTTTGACTTATAACAACAATCCCAATCCCGGCGGGACCGGGATTGCCTCTCGCCCCTCCGTCGGAGTAAATTTTAATTTGTTCCATATATATATTTTATCAAATTTTTCACAAAGATACACCTATCAGCATCAATTTGATTTGTTCAGTCTATTTTTCTCTATATTTACTATCGTAAAAGAATGCGACCGCATTGCAATACGATAGTATTTTATTTTTTGATTTTAAATAAATTCATCAATATTTCCCGGCTGTCTATTTCTTCGACTAATAAATAATGAACATATTTTTCGGTGTGGCAGTATTCGATCAATCCTTCGACTTCATCGGCAATGTTGTAGGGAGAAATCCAAACGCTTTCCTGAAGTTTTTTAAAACCCAACCAACTTAATTTTTCGCGAAAAAAATTTCTCATTTTTCTTTTTCGTTCAGGAATATCAAATACCACTATTCGCCATTTGCCATCCCAGTTTTTGTCTTTCTTCAAAAATCTCAAAATTTTCGCTTTGCCCTTTAAAGTAGCTTGATATCTTTTCTTGCCGCGAACCTCCACTTCTTGAAGATATCCTTCTTCTTTCATTTGATAAATTTTGCTGTAAATATTTTGTTTGCTTTGTTTGGGATAATCTTTACCCCACAAAGACGGCCGGCTCATAATTTGGTGAATGTCTTTGGCAACATCAATAACTTCTAAGATAATTTCTTGTATTTGCGTCTTTTTCACTGGTTTGTTTCTCCAGATATTTTGATTTACTATCGAATATTGTGCGGTCGCATTATATTCGATAGTGATTCCTTCTGTTATTCTTACTACTATTTTGGCAAATATTTTTTTAGATAGATTCAGATAGATTTAGATAACGGTCTAGATGAATAGGATGCTGAAAATCATAAAGTATAGAAGGTCAGCACTTTGCCCCTCCGTCGGAGTAAATTTTAATTTGTTCCATATATTTATGGTAGCAAAAAAAATCAAATTAGAAAAGAGATCTAGGGTGTAATTTCTCGCCAGCGTAGAGGCCAATAGATATTATCGCCTACGACTAGAATTTTTTTAATTTTGGCTTCTATTTTTCTAATCACTTTACCTTGGGAATCAAAACCTGTGCTAGTAATTTTCTCAACTTTGATATTTCCGCCTACATTTGGAGTAAAATCTTCTTCGTTGATTGTATATGAATATTTACAATTATTTTCAGGCATGGTTGTTAATGGTTCCCCGGTAAAAATTCCATTTCTAACTTGTAAAATTCCCTTTTCAACTCCAGTCTCAGCCGCATAATAAGCGCAGGCTGAATTGCTTAGTCCTTTCTGAATTTTGATTTCATTAATGACCAGGACGGCAAAACCGGCCACCATAGCTAAAATCATTATTAGAACAAATATGACGATTATTAAGGTCTGACCATGTTTTTGATAATATAATTCTTTTTTCATTTTAGTCTTTGCTATAGTCTCTTGAAGAAATAACGGTTTTCAAATGGACTTCCGCCTTCTTCCATTCCGGCGAGCTATCCCAATCTTTACTCCGCACAGTGATATCAAGTTCTAAAAATGGTTGGGCAGGGTCCCCATAAACATTGTAACCAAAAGCTGTTACATTCACTGCGGTTGAAGAAAGATTATACGTCGTTGGAATTTTATTAGTTTCTATCCCGGTAAGCATTTGAGCTATTATTGTAAAATCATCATTTAAGTCTTCGGCGCTAGAAGCTGCAAAATATGTCCCGGTTGGCCCAGGTACCGTCTTTAAAGTTGCTTCGTCGAAACAAGCCTCACCGACACGATCATTTGTATTGCCAGAGCCGAAACCTAAAGAAAAAATATCGACACCCAGGCCCGATGGAGGTCGATCCTTGGCAAAATTAACGGCGTCAGTAATTGGTTGTTTCCATTTACAAACGGCAGAGGGTGGCGAAATGATGTTGGAATTACAATTTCCACTATCTGAGACTTTTTCACAATAAGGATAGTAGCTGCCGAAGCTGCCTTTGTAGTAACAACCGGGCATGTTAGCACAGCCGTCAGACATCAAGACATAATATCTTGAAGAATCAGATCTAGGGTTGGAATCATTACTGACTATACCATTAGCTTGATTCAGCGCTTCTCCCATCCAAGTACTACCTTCGGCGGTTAGATTATTAATATCGGTTTTTAAGCCATCAAAATCAGAGTCAAGATTATATTTTTTCATTTCTGGATCATCATGCAAAACAGGTGGAGTGCCCAGGTAATACTGTTTGCTACCATAAGCAACCATGCCTATCCGATGATAACTTGGATCGCCGGTGGCAATGGCCGAATTTTTTATAATATCAACGAAATTATCCGCAGCAGTTTTTAAAGCCTGGAGTTTTGTTAGAGGACATGGAGTAGATGGAGTAGCACAGTCATTCATACTGCCAGTTCGATCTAAAATGAGGATTATATCTAACTTTGGCGGCAGGGTAACGGTGGAATTGAAATCAAACCTTGTCACTGTCTCCAGAATAGTTCCTGCAGTCAATAGCTGAAAGGTGGTCTGCTGGCTTGAAGCGTCAGTAATTACGAGGTCATTGGTAGCCGGATCTACTTGAATTCCTGGTTGAGCAGGAACTTCTGGAACACTATTGGGTATGTCAGGTCTGCCCATGGCTAATTTTGCTTTTTGGCTAACTGTGTCGGAGATATTTCTGGCCTCTTGATTCACTTGCCGCTGGATGGCGGTTTTGGTGGTGTAATGAATAATATTAATAATTAAAGCCAAGGCCATGCTCATCACCATAGCAAAAATACCGACTGACACTAAAACTTCGATTAGAGTAAAAGATTTAAGCCTGACCATATTCCTCCTAAGGTTGTTTCTTCCAATCGGTCAGATATTTGGCTAAAATAACCTGATCAGCGTAACTTTTACCGTATCTGACTGTAACTTTAACTTTAATAATTCTAGTCGTAAGGTCGACATTAATATCTATCTCTCTTCGGAAACTGTCTGAGCCTAAGGTTATAACTTCAGAGGGGGCACTTTCCAATTTAAAGCCTTCTTCTGGATGTGCTGGATCTTTATATTCTACCTTGCTTGTACCAGAAGGAGAAGGAAAGTCTTTAGCAAAATCATCGCCATTTTTCAAATTTGTATCCCTAATATTCGTTATTTTTTCCAAAGCATCGGACGCCAGAACAGTCGCTTCTTCCTTCTGCCGCACCAGGCTGCCGCTTTTGATGGCTTGTGAGCTTAAAATATACGCAGCGGCTACAACCATAACTAAAAAACCAGCCACCAGCAGGATTTCTATCAAAGTCTGTCCGATTTTCTTTTGAATTATTTTTCTTATAAGCATTCTTACCAACCCCCTACTTCTACATTATTAGTCGTAAGATCAATCTTAATGACTTTACCCGATCCGAGCAGTCGAACAAAAATCCTGCCATAAGTTAAAGGTTTGGCTGGATCCCCTATAGGATCCGTCGCAATATATCCTTGAAAAAAGGTTTTTCTCTCAAAGGCCAATCCGGGGTTATAAGGTTCGTCAGGATTATCGACGCCAGTTTGGGCAGTTGTAAAAACCAAGGATGCACCATCGCCATCACAAGGTGGAGTTTTCTGACATAAAGGATAAAACCACTGGATAAAAACTCCTTTTTCTACTTTCTTGGGCTGGTCGATTGCTTCGCCTGAATCATATTCTTGATTATTGTTTTTATCATCAAAAAGGACATAATAGTTATTAAGTCTTTCATTAAATGGGGTAGCTGAAGGGCCGTGATTAAAATATACGCCATAGCCGGTGGCGCCAGCGCGATCTGGAGCCGAGGCTAAACTTTGGGCTCGAGCGATGGTTGACATCATCTCTTGTATCGTCAGATCTAGATTACGATCGGTATTAAATTTTTTCATTGAAAGAACACCGCTAACCACCAACAGGCCAAAAATGGCAATGACCACCAAAAGCTCGATTAAAGTAAACCCCTCCCTTTTTATCATAGTCAAATCCTTTATAAAAGCTGGTTAAAATACCAGGTAATCAAAATATCTCCCATAAATAAAGCCAGCCACATCCCGGTAATCAAAAAAGGCGCAAAGGCTATCTGATCTTTCATTTTCTTTCTTTTTAAGGCAAGTAAAATCAAACCGACGATTGAACCGATAATGAAAGCAGCAAAAATCAAAACAAGAACATTTGGGTATGAAACTATTAATCCTAGTAATAAACCTAAGCTTATATCGCCCGTTCCCATCCATTTTTCGCGCGAAACAACCACCAACAAAGCCAACAATCCGCCTAAAATCAATCCGCCATAAAGGGAATTGAGAATAATAACTGTAGAATGATCAATGAAAAAATAATCCAGAATTAACCATATTACCCAAATCCCCAGGCAAATCCAAACCAAAATGTCAGCGACCATTTGGTGTAAGATGTCATAAACAAAAATTATAATGAGGATTGATGAAATAATTAGATAAACGGCAAACTCTAAAGTAAAGCTAAATTTCCAAAAAAGAAGAGCAAAAATTAAAGCAGTGCCGACTTCGACCAAAGGATATTGAATAGAAATATCTTTTTTGCAAGTTCGGCACTTGCCCCATAAAGCCACATAGGAGAAAAAAGGAATTAATTCGTACCAGGTAAGTTCCCTTTCGCATTTGGGGCAGTGCGAACGAACATTAAAAATAGTTTTTAAATCATCGAAGCGTAAAATGATGACATTCAAAAAAGAACCGATTAACAGCCCAAAAACAATCACGATGAGATAATTTAAGATGGCAAATTGAGTCACAGATGTCTCCCTATATTTAAGATTGAGCTAACTTTCTGAGCAAAATTGCTCTTTGATCTTTTAGGGCTAAAGGCAAAAATAATTGCCAAGACAATTAGCGTAATCAAAACGATGGCGATGATTAATTCAATTAAGGTAAACCCCCTCACCAAAAATTTATTTCTTGAGGGTTTTACACTAACATTTTGTTTTTTTGGTGTGGGGGTAAAAGCTTTTTTCATTGAATTCTGATAATTATTGACATTTGACAACGTCATTTGCTGCAGATGGCGCAGTCGGAGGCGATGACATTCTTCCTGAGAAACCTTGAGTGTCAACACACCAATCTGAAGGCAAAGCTGAATAAAATACGACTGAAGTAGGTGGCACTGTTCCAGTCCCCACACAACCGCTAGTCTGCGCCCATGTCGACGAGTATGGTGACGTATACGTCACAAGGTTTCCCCCCATAGTGGGGTTATTAATATCATCCCTCAGCTTCGTCCATTCTGGCAAACCTGTGACACCTGAATAGGTGTTTATTTTAGGAAAATCCATTGGAGTGGTTTCTTGAGTTCCGTCACGATTCCAATCACCAGCTGCACAGGTTACACTGCCTCCCGCATCATTATTCATTAGCTGCATTTCAAATAAAGGCCTCATTTGAGATAGGGCAGTTTCAATCCTTGCGTCTTTTGCTTTTTTTCGAGCAGAATTTAAAGCTACTAAAATTAAAGCAGCTAAAATCCCAATAATTGCAATAACTACTAAAAGCTCAATTAGAGTAAATCCCTTCTTGCTCAAATATCCTCCTAATTTAATCAAGGGATCACCCCTTCAATCGTATCCGAAGCAGACCCTCGAAGAGGCCTGCCCCGAGCATCGTCGAGGGGTGATCTGCTTGATTAAAGACTCGTACATTCCGTTGAAGCTGCAACGTAATTAGCCCAAGTAATCTGTCGAGAAACGCCAGTACTGTCTACACACCAACCCTGTGTAGCATCTGCCTTTAAGCGCGCTGCTGCGACATAAGCTGTATTCGTACCACTCAGATGAATAACTATACCTGTTGTCTCTCCATTTTGCAATTTAACATCAGTTTCTAGTTTTGTCATGTCGACCGGCGTTGTAGCTGTAATGGCAAAAGTACTGTAGTTACCCGCAGTGTCAAAAAACATTTCTGCGGCACTTCGGCTTTGAGCCATTGATTCTTTAATTCTTGCATCTGCAGCTTTCTTTCTCGCCGCGCTCAACGCCACCAAAATCATAGCTGCCAAAATACCGATGATGGCAATGACAACCAGTAATTCAATAAGTGTAAAACCCCTCGACTTCCCTCGACTACGCTCGGGACAAGTCGCTCGGGATAAACCTTTTTTAACTTTTTCTTTCATACTCTCCTTATATTTATTATTAATTTATTAATTCTTGGCTATGATCGACCGCGATAGCCAAACAGAAAATTTTGTATTTACCAACCTTGCGCTCCGCTGGTAAAAATCTCGTAAGCGCACACTTGGCAAGTTACGCTTGTTCCGCTTGGATTTGAAGGTGATGGACAAGTAGATCCAGTATTATCGTTATCTCCAGAAGTATTACAATTCAAATATTGTCTTCCGCCATCATCTTTAGCCCAGCCTTTTCCTTCGTTACTTTCCATTTTAAAAGCTAATAATTTATAATCAGTGCCGTTGGATTTGTAAAAGTAAACAAAATAATTACTTTGAGAAGGATCATTTGGTAGAACGCTGATAAATTCTGGCGTTAGCAGGGTGGCAAGTGTTCCCCAAGAACCGCTAAGTACCCAGGTGCCACTGGTCGAAGGATAAGTGCCATTTCTGTCGGCATACATCTCAACAGCTGTCTGAATTGAGGCAATATCGGCTTTTCTTTTGGCATCGCGCGCCTTTGATCGGGCAACCGATAAATTAACGATAATCATACCGGCTAAAATGCCGATGATAGAGATAACGATTAAAAGCTCGATTAAAGTAAAACCTTTCTTCATAAAAACTCCTTTCTTAAATGTTAAAAACCAGTTCTGGCAATACTATATATTGGGTAAATGATTGAATAAACCAAGAAGCCAACGCCAAAGCCGATAATAACGATTAAAACCGGCTCAACCAGACTGGAAACTGTTTTAGCAAGACTGTCAACTTCTTTTTCATAATACTCGGCAAGTTTATCTAAAACAACTTCCATTTTACCAGTCTGCTCCCCCACCAATACCATCTGCGAAACTAAAATTGGGAAATAGGGATTTTTTTCCAAAGGCACTGATAAAGGGATGCCTCTTTCAATTTGGCCGGCTGATTGTTTTAAGGCAGTTGAATAGATATTATTTTGCAAAACATCGGCAGTAACAGCGATTGTTTCCATAATCGGAATTCCGGCTTTAATTAGAATTGACATTGTTCGAGAGAATCTTGCCATATAGACCATGGTAAAAATTTGTTTTAAACCTGGGATTTTGATTTTGGCGCTGTCCCACGAGCTGCCGCCACCAGGGTTGCGAAAAAAGAAAATAGCCGCAATTACAATCAAACCGAAAGCAATTAACTCAGCCCACCAATATTTAACAGTGAAGTCTGACAAAGCGATTATTGCTCTAGTCGTAAAAGGAAGTTCGCTCCCAAGATCGGCAAAGACTTGTTTGAGTGAAGGTACAACATAAATCATCATAAGATAGATAATAACAATCATCACCACTATTACAAAGACGGGATAAATTAGGGCGCCTCTTATTTTTGTCTCAAAATCAGCCGTAATTTCCATTCTGTCAGCCAATTGGCCTAAGACTTTATCTAGTTGGCCGGTTGACTCTCCAGACCTGACGATAGCAATGAAAACAGGGTCAAAGGCCCGGCGATGTTTGGAAATAGCAAAAGAAAGGCTCTCGCCGGCTTCAAGATCTTGGAGAATTTGATTATAAACTTTCTTTAGGAGCTGTTTTTTAGTTTGAAGATCAATAATTTTAAAGCACTGGTCAATTGGAATCCCTGCTCCAAGCATTACCGAAAGCTGGCGGGCAAGGAAGATTTTATCTTTAATCGTAATCCGATCAAATAAGGAAATGTTTAAATTCAATTTCAACGTCCCTCCTTAAACTCCATCAATAGATGAAATAATCCACCTACCTATTAATATACTATATTTTGTCTTGTCAAGCAAAAATTAATAGACCATCATCTTAAAAGCTTTGGGGTCAAGGGCCCAGGTTAAAGCATTGTCAATGGTAATTTCTCCCTTGGAAACCAATTCGGCTAAAACTTTATCCATGGTGATCATTCCCTCGGCGGCAGAAGTTTGGATAATATTGTTTAGCTGGTGGGTTTTGCCTTCGCGGATGGTGTTGCGGACAGCTGAATTGGCGATCATGATTTCGCAGGCAACTACCCTGCCTCCTTGAGCTTTGGGGATAAGTCGTTGGGAAATAACCCCCAACAAGACATTTGCCAGCTGCATTTTAACCTGCTGTTGCTGGTGGGGCGGGAAAACGTCAACAATACGATCAGCGGTCTGGGCGGCTGAATTAGTATGCAAGGTAGCAAAAACTAAGTGGCCAGTTTCAGCAATCGTTAAGGCCGCCTCAATGGTTTCTAGGTCTCGCATTTCCCCTATTAGAACGACATTGGGGTCTTCGCGAAGACAGCTCCTTAAGGCTCGGGCGAATGAGTTTGTATCAGAGCCGACTTCTCTTTGGGAAATGATTGATTTATCGTGTTCAAAAACATATTCTATCGGGTCTTCGATGGTAACAATATGCTCGCTTCTTTTGTGGTTAATTTCATTAATCATGGCTGCTAAAGTTGTTGATTTCCCGTGTCCAGTAGGGCCAGTGATAATCATAAAACCTTGCGATTGAGTGGTAAATTTCTCCAAAATCGGCGGCAGCCCCAGCTCAGTGATTGATTTGATTAGTTTGGGGATTAAACGCAGAGAGGCCGCCAAATGGCCTTTTTGAAAGTAGGTATTGGTTCGAAAGCGGCTATTTTGGTAGCCAAAAGAAAAATCAACTTCCTTACGGACTTTAAGCCTTTCGATTTGGTCTGGCGTCATAAAGCTTTGAATCAGTTTTGCCACCATTTCGCCGGTTAAGGCGGATTCTCCCGGAACAGCCATTAATGACCCATCAATACGAATCATCGGCGGGACACCGACAGTTAGATGAAGATCGGACGCTTTTCTCTCAATCGCTAAATCCAATAATTTTTTCATTTCTGGTATGAGACCAATTTGCATAGTGCGCTCCTTTCAGTCGCTTAAACTTAAATTTTAAAGTTTAAATGTTAAAGTAAAAACAGAAAGCTAAGAATTTTATCATTTATATTTTATATTGCTCTTTTAAGTTTTGAACTTTACGTTTTAACTTTTTTATCCGCTTGTTGTAACTCTAAAAACTTCGCTGACCGTGGTAACTCCCTTGGTTGCCTTAATTAAACCGTCTTGTTTCATTGTCACCATACCTTCATCAATTGCGGCTTGTAGAATTTCTGAAGCAGGACGCCTTTTTATTGCCGCCTCTTCAATTTTATCAGACATCGCAAGGACTTCAAAGACGCCGATTCTTCCTGAATAACCTTGGTTGCATTCGCTACAGCCGGCGCCTTCATAGAATTTATATGGTTTTGGAAGATTAAATTTACCTAATTCTTTGGAAATTTGGTTAATTAAAGCTTCCGGAAGCTTTGCTTGCCTTTTACATTTTGGGCAAATTTTTCTAACTAACCTTTGACCAATAATAACATTGATTGAGGAAGTGATAAGGAAAGGCTCAATTCCCATATTAATTAATCGCGGCAATGCCCCTGAAGCGTCGTTGGTATGGAGGGTGGTTAAGACCAAATGCCCGGTTAAAGCCGCGTGGGTGGCCATACCAGCGGTTTCAGCGTCACGAATCTCCCCTACCATAATGATGTTTGGATCCTGTCGCAGAACCGACCGCAAGCCCTCAGCAAAGGAAAAACCAATTTTGGGCTTTACCTGGCATTGATTAATTCCTGGCATTTCGTATTCCACTGGATCTTCTAAAGTAATAACATTAACTTCGGGCGAACTGACTTCCTGTAAAATTGAATATAAAGTTGTTGATTTACCGGAACCAGTAGGTCCGCAGGCTAGAATAACCCCAAAGGGTTTTTTAATATTTTCCTGCAATATTTTAAGGTTTCTGCCGGCAATCCCCAATTGCTCAAAGCCATAAATACTTTGGGTTTTATCCAAAATTCTCAAAGCAGCTTTTTCGCCCCTGACAGTCGGCAAGGTTGAAACACGCAAGTCGATCTCATGTCCATGGGTTGTAACATCAAACCGGCCATCCTGAGGGATTCTTTGCTCGTCAATTTTAAGTTTGGATAAAATTTTAATTCTTGAGATAATTGCTGGCTGGATCTCCAAAGGCAGTTTAATAATATCTTTTAAAACACCGTCGACTCTAAAACGGATTCGTAAATTAGTTTCTTCTGGCTCAATATGGATGTCTGAGGCTTTTCTAAAAACAGCCAATGCGACTGCAGCCGCTAGAATCTGAGGAATATTGCCTGTTTGGGCAATTTGCTGCAAAACTGGAACGTCTTTAACCTCCATCCCCAAGAATTTGTCTAAGTCTGTCTCCGGAGCTGTTTGGCCAGTAATCTTTGATTGATCTTCCTGACCAGCAACCTCTGGGACTTCTTCCTCTTCTTTTGGTTCAGGCCGGCGATAAAACTGGGGTCTGGGGGCAGCTACCGGCCTGTGGGTGGCCTCTGGCTGCGGTTGGTTATAAACTGATGGTTTTAAATTCGCTGGCGATGATGTGGGACCTGCTGTTTCCTCTTCCTTTTCTTCTTTTTTCTTAGGAAGTCCAGGCTTCGGTAGAAGGGGTGCGATTGCTTCTTCCGGCTTATGGTAGAATTTTTTAATCGCATCCATGATGTCTCCGGGAGTGGCAACAAATTCTTCAATGGCGATTTCGTTCTTTTCGCGGACAAAATCCAATATTTCTTGGACTTTTGGCTCATACGGATCAGAAACTGCCACCCTAATTAAAGAAGCCGAGGGATTTTCAAAAACTACCATTTTATATTTTCTAGAAATATCGATCGGAAATTTCGAAATAACTTCATAGGGAATTCTCACGAGTTGTAAATCAACTGTTCGAAGATTGGTTGCTCCCTTATTTTGAACCGGATGATCTAATTTATTAACTTCCGGAACAGAACCGCGCACTTCTGAGGCAAAACGATTAAGAACATTTTTGATATCTTCTGGGGTAGTGATATAGAGGTCAATTGAAACGCCTTTTTTATTTTTCATTTCCTCAATAATTTCTGGCGGGTTTTTCTTTAAGTCGCCTGGCGAGCCAAGGGCAAGCTTAACTTTACCACCAGTAACTTCACCCTCTTGCTCAAAGGCAATAATATTGTATTTTGCCATAATATCATGAGTGATCAACCTTAAAGCATTAGGAGAAACATTATAATTTTCCAGTCTTATAAAAGGTAAGTCATATAAAAGTGCATAGGCTTTGGCAACATCTTCAGAGCTGACAAGATTTTCCTGCCTTAACTTTTCTTCGACTTGAATATTATTCATACTCTTATCAAAAGTTGCCGCCTCTGACGAGGTTATCCGGTTTCTCTCTAAGAGAATATCAAGAATTGTTTTATTGCTTTCGGCCATTTTTACCTTGCTAATTTAAAACAATTCTCCCCTCCTTTTTACCCCGTTAGATAATCTTCTATCTAACGGGGTGCGAGGAGAACTTTTTACTATATTTTGATGCTAATGTATCCGCATAATTAATATATCACAATTGTAAATATTTTGGCAGGAGCTGAAGGAATCGCCCCGCCGTTGCGGGGTTGGAGACCGCTGTTAAAATTATCACTGGCAGGCCTTGAGCGAATCGAACGCCCGACTTCGCTTTTGGAGAGCGACGGTTTACCACTAACCTAAAGGCCCAAGGTGTTTTTGAATCTCATTGATAAATCGTTGTGTGCTTTTCCTCCTGATTTCAAATATCTTTCTCTATCTATTGCGTCCTTTTTATTAATATAGGCCTCATAACCAATCAACATCGATGGTCTACGATTTTTAGTAGAAACAACTTTCCCTAGATTATGCTCTTTAATCCTTAATTTTAAATTATTTGAATATCCAATATACAATCTCTTATCTTTTTGGCTTTTTAAAATATAGACGTAATGCATCTTATATATCTTGAGCGAATCGCCCCGCCGCTGCGGGGTTGGAGACCGGAGTTCTACCATTGAACTACTCTCCCATGGCTCTGACAGGCGGGAAGAAAACTTCAATTTTGATCTGAGGTTAGCACCTCCATTAATTCTTCGTCTTGCTCAACGATGTCCTCGATCTTGATGCCTAGTTTTTTTAACTTTTCCTGCAATTCGTTATAGTATCTCGTCACTGAATTAGGATGAATACGGTGAATTTGCCTCAAGTAAGAAATAGCAGATTCATCTAATACATCCTGTTTTGGTAAATAATCAAAATCTAGAACGCGGTGAATAATCATTGATAAATAGGCCTCTCTGTCATTAGAACCCTCTGGCCGTCTCTTCAATGACTCATCAACCCAAGCATCACCGGCCCGCTGAAGCAAGCTCCGATTTAAAACAAATTTTCCGGCTATTTCAAAAGCGTGGAAAGCACTACGATCTGGACCGGTAGGGTCTAAATATTTCTCGGCCGCTTGCGTAGCTTGCGCTAATACTTCCTCAGTTGCTCCATCTCTTACCTTATATTCCAGCAATTTTCCAGGTATTTCTTCAAGCATCGTTTCATCAAGTTTTATGCCGGCTTCTCTAAAGGGGACGTGGCTTTCAGTTATTTTAAGTTGCGTCCTAATCGCATCAGAAATTTTACCCAGAGATTTTTGTCTTCTTTCTTCATCATCACCTGGGGGAAACTTTCTTTCCTGTAATTCAGCTGGGTTCGGAGCTCTTAGTGATTCATCCACTTCGCCTCCCTATTTCTTCGGTTTGGAAATTTTTGTCTCTTTATGCAGGGTATGCTTACGACACTTTTTGCAAAATTTTTTCAACTCCAATTTGTTTTTATTCTCTGCCGGGTTCTTAGAAGTTGTATAATTTCGCGATTTGCACTCGGTACATTCTAATTGGAATAGGATTGATTTTGTTTTTGCCATATTACCTTTCTAAGTGGAGCCCCCAGAGGGAATCGAACCCACGCCTATAGTTTACAAAACTACTGCTCTACCACTAAGCTATGGGGGCATGGTGCTAGGAGAGGGATTCGAACCCCCGAAGGCGTAAAGCCGTCTGATTTACAGTCAGATGCGTTTGGCCACTTCGCTATCCTAGCTTCTCCTTAATTTTATATTATTTTTCAATGCTTTTCAATAAAACAAAAAAGCCTTTCGGCTAGAATTTGGCGGAGCCCGGAATCGGATTTGAACCGACGACCTACTCCTTACCATGCCTGTCCACCGCAACGAAATCTATTTACAAATTCCTGCAATCAGGATATTGCAAGAGATTAAGTGAAGGTGGAGAGTTGCCCCGCCTTCGCGCTGGAGCCCATGAGGAGACTTGCACTCCTGACCTCATTCTTACCAAGAATGTGCTCTGCTACCTGAGCTACATGGGCGCTACGGCGGATAAATCTGCCTCTGAGCTACTTGGGCCCATTCGTCGCTACGCTCCTCAGGGTAAACTTATCTTTTTACTCTTCTTTCTTCTCTTTCTTTGGCTTTCTGGGCCCTGTCTAACAAATCCCTATATTTTTTATTTCTCGGGTCTAATTCCAGAGCATCTTGAAATGTTTGAACCGATTTATAATAATCCTTTAAACCTAAAAATGCAAGGCCTAAGTTGATATGACGGGAGGCATTATCTGGATCAATTTTAATTGCCTGTGAAAATGAATCTTTGGCATCATAATAGTTCCTCTGCTCAAGATAAATTGCTCCCAATCGAGAATAAATTTTGGGGTTATTAGGATCTTGAGCGGCTGCTTTAATATATAGACTTTCAGCTTTTTCGAAATCTTTCTTGTCAAAAGCATCATCGGCCTGAGAAATTAGCCCGTAAAGAGTCATTTCTTCGTCTGTAACTTCTGGTGCCTCTTTCTCAGAAATTTCCTTTGCCCGAGGGATTCGTCGTATTAGAATAATCAAGATAATTACAACTGCCCCGATAATAACAAAATCCCATGTCATATCAGCACCTCAACTTTTTTGCCCTCTTCGGTTTCAATAATGACTTTACCTTCAAAGACATTATGGCCAATAACTTTACCCTCCCCCTGTGGGGTTTGAATTTGTGTTCCTATTTTGGGCATTTCGGATTTTATTTCTTTATAAGAATCAGCCTCGTAAGAAAGACAACACATCAATTTACCGCAACAGCCTGTAATTTTACTCGGTTTGGAACTGGCGACTTCCTGGATTTCTGCCATTTCTAAAGTGATGCTCTCTAAATTATTTAAAAACTTTGCACAACAAAGTTCCCTGCCGCATTTGCCGAATCCGCCAAAGAGCTTTGCTTCATCTCGAGCACCAACCTGCTGCAGACGAATGATTTTATGGAAGCTTCCCACCATATCAGAAACTAAGGCCCTGAAATCGATTCTCCCCTCAGCACTAAAATAAATTGTTAACTTTTTTTCATCAAATGACAATTCCGCATCAAGAATCCCCATATTAAGGCCGTGGCGAAAAACTTTGGCTTTCACCTCTGGCAAATATTTTTTTGCTTTTTGATGAAGAGTTTTTTTGAACTCAAGATCTTCGTTAGAAAGAATTTTTAGAATTTTAATTTGAGGGGTCTCTTCCTCTTTACTTTCCTTTGGGCAATTTTCACAGATTATTTTTGCCGGTTCTAAAATCGAATCAACTTCAACAAGAACCTCTTGACCGATTTTTAATTTATCTTCGAACTCAGCTAAAAAAATTTGTCCAGTTGAAGGTAATTTTATTTTATTCATTTTAAAAATTAACTATTAGATTTTCTAATAATAACTTTACAGAAATATTAGTCTCAAGTAAATCCTTTGAACGGATTATTGCCGAAAGATTTACTAAAATGTTGTCCTCTCCTCTTAATAATTTTTCTCTAAAATATATTTGCCATAATGTAAGGATTTCTTTTATGTAATTTTCTTCGGCAACTTCTCCTGCCCATTTAAAACGTTCTTTATAAGATAGTTCGCCTAAGTCCTCTGGTGATTTATAATTCTCCGGTATGTCAATTTCTTCTTCTTTTTTTTCAATTATTAATCGATGGCAGCGTGACCGAATTGTCGGTAGGATCTTTTCTTCATTAAGGGTAGAAAGAATAACGATTGAACCAGGAGGCGGTTCTTCTAGGGTTTTTAACAAGGCATTGCCTGCCTCAATTGTCATCTTTTCGGCCCTTGAGATAAAAGCAAATTTATACTGACTATTTAAAGGCTTAAAATTTATCCATCTAATTAAAGACCTTACTTCTTGAATTTTAATTGTATCGCCCTCTAAAAAAAGAAAATTCTCCTGCCTTAGTTTATAATGACTTTTTAACTCTCCAACGGCTAATTGACCAACTATTAAAAAAGAGGTTCTAGAATTCTCGATGTGTTTTTCAATTAATTTTATTAATTTAATACTTGCCACAATCTTAAATTAGCACTTTGACAATTATTTTCAATTATCCTAAAATTAAATTGGGTCTAAAATTGGTCGAACCCATCATCTAAATAATTAAGTGGATACCATCACAAGGAAATTTTCAATGGATTTTCAAGACAAAACCCTTACCTGCAAAGATTGCTCGAAAGAGTTTGTTTGGTCAGCCGGTGAGCAAAAATTCTATGCTGATAAAGGTTTACAAAATTCTCCTGGCCGTTGTCCGGATTGTCGCAAACAAATGAAAGAGAAAAAAGCTAACCGCCAAATGTATTCGATAATCTGCAAAGAATGCGGTAAGGAAGGACAAGTTCCCTTTCAACCAAGAAATCCGAACGATGTTCTCTGCGCTGACTGTTTCGCTAAAAAAAGAGCTGCTGAATCCGGAGAAAAACCAGCTGCAAAGGAAGAAGAAAAGCCAGCCGAAGAGAAACCAGCCGAAGACAAACCTGCCAAAGAAAAACCGGTTGAAGTTTAAATAGAAAATTTGGAACTAAGTCTCTTGGCCTTGGTTCTCAAACAGCGGGTACAAATAAATTGACCCTCAATTTTTTGAATATTAGGCCTAATGATTTTCTTGGTTCTATGTAAAGAGTGGGGTTTATTATAACCCATGGTTGTACTTTTTCCACAGATTTGGCAACTATTTGTAGTGTTCATATTTTTCCCTTGAAACATTTCTTTTATTGAAAATTAGTTATATTTAAGATATAATATTCTTAATTTGAACGTATTAGCATTGTATCAAGAAATATTAAATAAATCAATATGCTTTTTCTAGGTTTACAATTAGGCTTACTTGGATTTTTGTTTTATATCTTTGCGATATTGTTAGCGTTGACTTTGCATGAATTTGCCCATGCTTATGCAGCTAATCGTTTGGGGGACCCAACTCCAAAGCTCATGGGCAGACTTAGCCTCAATCCTATCGCCCATTTAGATCTCTTTGGGACTATTTTTCTTCTTTTAGCCGGTTTCGGCTGGGGCAAACCGGTAATAATTAATTCGCGTAATTTTACTAATCCCAGATGGGATAATTTAACTGTATCGCTTGCCGGCCCAATGACAAACTTCTTCTTAGCTCTAATATTTGGCTTATTATTAAGATTTGTACCCTTGCCAAGCATAGTTCAATCTCTTTTTATTATTATAATCGAAGTTGATTTGATCTTTATGATTTTTAATCTACTGCCAATCCCGCCGTTAGATGGGTCAAAGGTTTTGGGATTATTTACCTCTGAGCAAACTTATATTGTTCTGCAACAAATTGGCATCCCGATTCTTTTAGGATTAATTATTTTCTCTTCTTTTATCCCAATTATTCCATTTATTATTAATCGAGTTATAAGTTTCTTCTTCACACTAATAGTCGGTCAATCACCCATAGTTTGATCTTGTAATTTTTAACACAAGGAATTTATGCTACAATAGGGGTGGTGCTACTTTCACCTTCTCATTTGGGCTAACATTATTTACCTTGGGAGTCTGGAGTCCCCGCCGACTTGGGTTGGCGGGGCAGGACACCCACTTTGTTTTACAAGACCAAATAAAGGATGATAGTAGCACCATATAACTGGATTAACTTACCAGTAATTATTAGTAGTGAAAATTGATAAAGCAAATTTGCGGGGATTAGCACAGTTGCCTGAAGATATGCTAGTGCGTCCGCCAAAATGTCGGGGCGTAGCTTAGTTGGAAAAGCGCCAGGCTGGGGGTCTGGAGACCGCTGGTTCGAATCCAGTCGCCCCGAATTGGGCGGAAGGTCGCCAGTTCACCTTTAGGCATTGAGCTGGCATCCCCGAAAAATCATTAAGATAAACTTATGGAATATGAAATACAATATGCTAGACTTGCTACGACAGAGAAGCTACCTGATCGTTTTTTAAATGCTCAGGTTAAATCAAGCTCTGATCTGGCAAAATCATCTATGGGGAAAGTAATTTCTTTAATTGAGATACTTACCCCATGGTTTCCAACTGCTCAGATCGGTCAGACTATAATTAATATATTTTTCCAAAAATATTATGAAGGAGGAAGCACTTCTGACCTGGTAAATTTCGAAGAAGCTTTAAAAAAAGTCAATGAATCTTTGGCGCAAATTACTCAAAATGGTGAGACTGATTGGATTGGTAACTTAAATGGTATTTTGGGAGTAATTGTAGAGAACAAATTGCATATTGCCCAAACTGGCAAAGCGGAAGCCTATATTTTCCGAGATGGCAAAGTTAATCACTTAACATTTGGTTTGGCTCAGAATGGCGCTGAGCCCCATCCCCTAAAAACTTTCTCAAATATTACTTCCGGAGAACTCAAATCATTAGATAAAATTTTAATTGGTAATCCCGAGCTCTATCAGCATTTAAGCATCGAAAATATTCGCCAAATTATTACTTTAAATACTCCTGATGAAGCAATTCTGCAAATCGCTAGAATCTTAAAAAAGAAGCGAGTAAACACTGTTAATGTCTTGATTATTAACCTGCTTAGTATTGAAGAGCTAGCAAAACAGCCAGTTGAAGATGAGGAAGAAACGGTTTATCTAGACAGGCCCCTCGAATCAATTTGGGCAGGTGCTGCTAGAGTTTGGAATGAGATTTTCTCCCCAATACTTAAATTTTTAGGCAAAGGCAGTAAAAAAGTTGGCGGTCAAACGGTCTCTTTTACAAAAAATTATCTAGCAAAACTTTCTGAAAAGAAAAAGGCACAAGAGCCATTACGCAAAAAAGATCTTTTTGACAAAGAATTCATGCAGGAGAATCGCGAAGAAGGATTGTTAAAAGATGAAGAAATTCAATATTCTCCAGAGCTTAATGTTCATTACTATGAAGAAAAGAAGAAGGCCGATGAAAATAAATTTAGTAAATTTTTAAATACTATTTGGCGAAACTTCAAGAAAGCTTTTAATTTTATCATTGGTCTTGCTAAAAATCGGAAAACTAGGGCTTATTTCTTTATTGGGCTGGCAATAATTATCTTGATAATACTTGGGCTATTTATCAATGCTCGTAGACATAGGAATCAGACTCAATTTAACTTAACAGGGGCTCAATCGATACTTAAAGATGCTGAGTCAGCTAATGATCAAGCTAAAGCTGCTATTTTAAGCAATGATACAGAGAAGGCCAAACAGCTTCTAGCTGAAGCGATTTCTAAAGCCCAGCAAATAGAGAACTTCCCTGTCGTTGGCCAAGATGCGAAGAATCTCCTCGCTTCAGCCTATGCAGATCTCGATAAATTGACATCAACAACGAGATTTTCGAGTCTAAATCCGTTGATTTCGATTGATGATAATGTAGTCGCTTCTTTTGTGGCCAATAATCAGGGTTATCTAATCTCCAAAAGTGATATTTATCGAGGCCTTATTAGCGGCGGTAAGCCTGAAAAAGTTGCTAGCGTTCCTAAAAATAGTGGCGACTTCCAATTTGGAGTGGTTATGGGGAAAAATATATTTCTTTACACTTCTTCCCAAAAAATATTTGAATATGCTACTGATACTGGCAAAATTGACTTGGCAAAGACAAACTTCGACAAATGGGAAACAGCTAATGCTTGCGCATCATACGGTGGAAATATTTATTTATTAGATGGGATTATCGGCCAAATATATAAACATGCCCTTTCCAGCGATACTTTCGGGGCAAGTGTCACCTATATTAACTCGCCGTCCATTGATATTAAAAATAGCGATTCTTTAGCAATCGACGGCGATGTTTATGTCCTAAAGGATAGCGATGTCCTCAAATTCACTAAGGGTAAATTACAAGATTTTGGCTTAAAAGATACCCCAACTCCTTGGTCAAAGATCGAAAAACCAATTAAAATCTACACTGATGGCGATACCCCGTCGCTTTATGTTTTGGATGGCGGCCAAAAAAGAATTTTGGAATATGATAAAGACGGACACTTCATCCATCAATATGCCCTCCCCGATAGTTTTCAAGATCTGCACGATTTTGTTGTTTCACCTAAGGCCAAAAAAATTTGGGTCGTAAATAAAAATGCTCTCTACGAGATTAACATTTAATCTACATTTTCTCAGGAGTTGATATTCCCATTAGATCTAAAGTATTTTTGAGGACTATTTTAGTTGCTTCGATTAATTGCAAGCGCGCAGCAGTGAGTTTATCATCACCTGATTTTATTACTGGACATTTTTCATAAAAATTGTGGAAAGCTGTGGCTATTTTACGAGAATATGCTGGCAATTTTTGAACTTGATAATCTTTAGCGATCTCTGCTACTAATTCTGGCAGTTTGATCAGTTCTTTGATGAGCAATAATTCCTCGGGTTTGTTTAATAAATTTAGATTTTGATCATTGGGATTTATTTCGGATTTAGGATTTCGGATTTCGGATTTGGCGAGAATACTTTGTATTCTTGCATAAGCATATTGAACATAAAAAACCGGGTTTTTTTCAGACTTTTCTTTTGCAAGTTTGAGATCAAAAGTCAAATGACTCGTCGGCGCATATTCCAACATAAAGAATCGATAAACATCCTTGCCGACTTCGTCTAACAAATCATCCACTAAAATATAATTTCCTGCCCGCTTAGACATCCTAACTTCTCTGCCATCAACAATAATTCTAACAAATTGATGGACCAAAATATCAAACTTATCTTTATATCCTAGCGCTTCAACAAATCCATAAATTCTGGCGACATCTCCATGGTGGTCGGCGCCCCAGATATTAATTGCTTTGTCAAAGCTTCTCCTGACAAATTTATCTTTGTGATAAGCGCAATCTAAAGCAAAATAAGTCGGCTCGCCGTTACTTCGTAAAATTACTCTATCTTTATCATCACCGTACTTAGTTGATCTAAACCACCAAGCGCCGTCTTTTTCGTAAGCTAAACCTTTTTCTTTCAGCCACTCAATTATTTCTGTAACTTTATTTTTATCTCTTAAGTCTTTTCCTTCGGCGGTCCAAACATCAAATTTGATCCCCATTTTTATAGTAGTTTTTTTGATTTCTTCAATGAGTTTTTGGGCAGCGATTTTACCTGCCTCGCGAAAATCTTTCGTCTTGGTTTCATCATGCAGTTTTTCAATATAATCGCCTTTGTATTCGGCTTGGTCGTCTTTTAAAATTGAATGGCCCAAGACATCAATCTGGCCGCCAGCATCATTAAAATAGTACTCGCGGGTTACTTGCCAGCCGGATTTATCTAAGATATTTGATAGCACATCGCCAATTACCCCGCCCCGTGAATTGCCAACAGTCAGAGGCCCGGTTGGGTTAGCGGAGATAAACTCAACATTGACTTTTTTGCCTTTGCCAATATCACTTACCCAAAACTTTTCATCTAATTCTAGAATTTTGGAAATTTTTTGCTGCAAATAGGGGAGAGAGATTTCAAAATTTATGAATCCTGGTCCGGCGATTTCAGCGGTCGCGATGAGATCACCCCTTTCGATGTTATCGATAATTTTCTGGGCTATTGTTTGCGGCTTCTCCCCTATCGCTTTTGCCAAAATCATCGCCGCATTGGTTGAATAATCTCCAAACTTTTCCTCCGCCGCTTCCATTCCAAATTCAGGCATTTTCACATTCGGATATGCCTTTTTGATAGCCTCTGATATCTTATCTTTTATCTGACTCTTCATTCTTTTTTAATTTTTACAAATCTTCTCTTCCCTACCTGGATGATCATGCCGTCTTGGATTTTCATGACTTTCTCCGGAACGATGATAGTCTCGCCCTCAATTTCTACCGCACCCTGTTCAAGTAATCGGCGTGCCTCGGATTTAGAGGTCGCAAGCTCACATTTCACTAACAAATCATCCATGCGACACTCGGATATTTCTAATTTTACTTCTGGTATATCTTTTGGCCTTTCACGACGAGAAAAAACTCGATCAAATTCGCTGGCTGCTTTTTCGGCATCGTCTTTAGAATGATACATTTCAACAATTATTTTGGCCAAATCAGCTTTGGCATTGCGAGGATTACTCCCAATCTTGTTTTCAATTCCTTTCAAATCTTCATTCGATACATCCGTGCAAAGCTCGTAGTATTGCATAATCAAATTGTCAGGGATCGACATCACTTTTCCATACATTTCACCGGGTGCCTCATCGATAGCAATATAATTTCCTAATGATTTTGACATTTTCTCTTTGCCGTCGAGACCGATCAAGTATTTCATCATCAAAATATCTTGTTGTGGCTGGTTGTAGGCCTTCTGTATCTGGCGGCCCATCAATAAATTGAATTTTTGATCGGTCCCACCTATTTCGACATCGGCTTTAATCGCCACCGAATCATAACCCTGCAGCAAAGGATAAATAATTTCATGGACCATAAATGGCTGACTTTCTTCTAAACGTTTTTTAAATGTTTCGTGCTCCATTATTTGCTGAGTTGATACTTTAGACCCGACTTCGATAACTTTTTTTAAATCAAAATCTTTATACCACTCGCTTTGAAGGTGAATTTCGGTCTTTTCTTTGTCAAGAATCCGGAAAGCTTCCTTGAAAAATATATCGGCATTTTTTTTGATTATTTCTGGCGCGATGGGCTCGCGCGTTTTCTCTTTTTCAGAAGGATCACCAATTCTCGCCGTATAATCACCAACTATAAAAACAGCTGTGTGCCCTAAATCCTGAAAAGCTTTAAGCTTTCTAATAGGGACGGCGTGTCCCAAATGAATATCCGGCTTGTTCGGGTCGATCCCATATTTAATCCTTAACTTGCCGCCTTCTTTAAGCTTATTTGCAAGATCGCTCTTTACTATGACTTCATCAACCCCACGAGTTAACAAATCGTCAATTGCCATAATTCTCCTTTACCAGGTAGTGAAACTTTGACAATGCTAAAGCATTTTCGCTAGAAAGTCAAAGTTCTACTACCTGGCTTTACATTATCTATTTTACCTTGTATAATACTTAAAAGTAAAGGATTAAATTATACAACTTCTTTTTAAAGTGATAAAAT
>Ga0315274_10002506_pt1 | contig 27631 bp, 18 predicted proteins | sample YL17G02_20_MG_FD_203700 | JGI IMG/M metagenome (GOLD analysis project Ga0315274, IMG submission 203700) | Sediment microbial communities from Yellowstone Lake, YNP, Wyoming, USA - YL17G02_20 | ecosystem: Environmental > Aquatic > Freshwater > Lake > Sediment | place: USA: Wyoming | collected...
CCGAAAGTGAGAAGTTTTGGCAACTCCCTCTTGGCTGATCGATGAGAGAAATTCAACTAATGGTCCTACAGGCATAGTGATCCCTTCTAAATAGTGGATATGCCTATTTATAACACACGAAGGAACCTATGAACTGTAAATTATGTAGCACACCAACCAAATTGAATGCACATCGGAAGTTCAAGATGTTTTGTAGTCTGGCGTGCCGATACACTAACTCTGGATTCAAGCCTGGAAACACCATGAGCATCGGTAGACCAAAGGGGTCAAAGAACCGAAATCCCTATCCCATGACTGATGCGGTGGTCCGTAGGATGGGGATATTGAATTCTCGTACACGGATAGGCACACCCCATACTGAGGCGTATAAGGAACACATGTCCAAATTGACCTGTGAGAGGATCAAAATGAATGGAAAGAGCGTTAGTTACAAAGGAATCTTCACCCCCAAGTTTCCTAAAAAATATGTCGGAAATGTGAACAACATTGTATACCGAAGTCACTGGGAATTGAAGATTATGCACCAGTTGGATCAATCACCGGGGGTGATAGAATGGGCAAGTGAGGAATTGGTGATCCGATATTATGACCCTGTTAGAGAACGATTCAGAAGGTACTTCCCCGATTTCCTCGTCAAATCTAAAACAAAGGATGGATTCAAGAACACAATCATTGAGATAAAACCAGACTACCAGACCAATCTTAGGGCTGCGCCGCAACGAAAAACCAGACAGTATCTCAAAGAGGCTATGGATGTGGCAACGAATCAGGCAAAATGGAAGGCGGCAAAGGAGTTCGCAGACGAACAGGGTTGGGAGTTTGTAGTTCTCACAGAAAAGAACTACTCTTTCTGAACACATAAATAGACACATGACTATTATCAAACAAATCAAAGAACAAGCCGAGAAGAAGAATGTGGATTTCACCGCCGCATTTGGTCGGGCGTGGCTTCTTCAGAAGATGGCAAAACTGAATCCCACTGCACAGGAGCGTGGGCAGATTTTGAGGGACCGAGAAGCCCAACGCACTCGGACCCTGATTGGACGATTCTACTTCTTCTTATATAACCCCAAAGGGAAAGAAACCCTGCCCTACTGGGATAAGTTTCCAATGGTGATTCCGTTGCAACGCTACGATGATGGGTTCCTGGGTCTGAACCTACATTACATCTACCCCAAAGATCGCCTGATTCTCTTGCAGCAATTGAAGCGCACCATGTCAGGTCCCGTTGAGGATGAACGGACACGGCTCCGATTGAGTTACCCGATTTTGAAAGCCATGCACCAAGCCTATCGTGCCACACCCTGTATCAAGCGATACCTGTCTGGGCATATCATGACGCGGTTTATTGAGGTGCCACCGGAGGAATGGGACATCGCCTGCACACTCCCAGTGCAGGATTTCAGAGTCACGATGACCAAGATTCGCAGAGAAGAAGCATACTCCACAGCCAGAGAACAACGAGCAAGGCGAGCATTCATCCGTAAAGAACAGGTCTGGAAAGAATCGAAGGAGAACTACTAATGGGAACGAATGGGAACGCGGTGGCAACAGGTCCAAAGACCACATTGGATAATCAAATTGCCGGCGGGGGTGAAACAGGTTCAGGAAAAGTTACACAACTTCTTGCCCCACAAACACAGAGATGGGGAGAGACTCAGCGCAATAACCAAACAAACTATAGGTATAAGTCTTTGGAATATCCCATTTCTGACTTGGGACCGGGTTCTCGGCACCCATACTTCATGACGTTCTATATTTTAGAACAGGATTTGTCCAACTACAAAAAACCTAGGACGCAGGGACCAGCCCCACAATCAACCGCAGCGATCAACGCACAACAGACACGCTCACTTCAGAAAAATATCCCAGGAACCAATGGGGCAGTGGGGTTTGGTCGCAAGACACATCGTAGTTCCACCTGTATTCGTCTCTACATGCCAGAAACACTCAGTTGGCAATATACGAACGATTGGAGAGATGTAGAGTTATCGGGACAGCCATTTGCTCGACTCGCTCAAGGGCTGACTGCGGCACCTCAATTGGCGCAATCAATGGCAAAGGGATATCAGGATAGTGGGATCACAGGGCTATTGTCCAGTCTAACAGGCTCTACCGCAAGGGGCGCCGCGGGTCCAGTGCTGGAAATTGGAGCAGAATTTATTGGGGTAGATTCGGGATTAGCCCTCTCCGCAATCGGGATTGCGGTCAATCCACAGGTCGATGTCATTTATAGTTCACCCCACTTACGTTCATTCAATTTTCAATTTACGTTTGCTCCACGATCTGCCACAGAAGCCGCAAAGGTTGCAGAGATTGTGATGGAATTTAAGAAGGCGGCATCTCCAGAGATGCTCGGCGAGGGGATCGGGGTGGGTCGCTACTTTGTTCCCCCATCAGAGTTTGATATTGAATTTAGCGTGGAAACAATGGGTAAAATTTCAAGTTGTGTGCTTGAGAACATCAACGTGGACTATGCGCCCTCCGGTACGGCATTCTACAAGGATGATTACCCTGTCTACACCCAATTGGTGCTTCAGTTCAAGGAACTGGAATACATGACCAAGTGGCACATAGAAAAGGGATATTAACATGCCTTCTACATATTTTGATAATTTTCCCTACATTGGATATACACTCAACCTGGCAGGCACGCAGGAAGAATTGCAGTGGGTGGTAGATATTTTCCGTCGAAGTTCCCCCATCACTGAACTGCTCAAGAATACATCTGCCTATTATGAATATGTGGTTATTGAGGGGGAAACGCCTGAGATTATTGCAGCGCGGGAGTATGGGTCAGCCAAGTATTTTTGGGTGGTCGCCCTCATCAACAATATCCTCGACCCGATTCTTGACTGGCCGAAGGACTATGCAAATTTCGTGGCGTATATTAAAGAGAAGTATGGGTCAGTCGCCGCAGCCAGTGGAGCAACCAGCCACTTTACCATGACAGAGGTGAAGAGTGATTCATTGGGCAACTCCAGCACCATCACCTTTGTCATCGATCAAACGAGATATAATGCTCTGAGCACGGCGACTCCGGTGGTCACAACTTTCGCTAGTGGAGTAACAGTCACCACGACCATCACCCGTTCAGCCGTGGATGCGTATACCTATGAGCTAGAATTGAATGAGGCTAAAAGAAGGATTCGGTTGTTGGAAGCCACATACATTCAACAAATCGTCACTGAACTGGAAGGTCTGTTGAGCTAATGGCTGTTCAAGAAGGTATCGGGAATGCAACAGAATTTGAACTCAAGAGCCTTGTCTTGACCAGTGCTACGGGGGGGCAAGTGGACCTCCGCGAGATTATGCAGGAGTTGAACATCTTTGAGGATTTGTATGCCAATGTCATGACCGGAAATCTTCTCATCCAAGACACACAAAACCTTATCAATCGCCTCCCTATCGTGGGGGCTGAGTATCTTTCCGTGACGTTCATCAAGCCCTCCACCACCTGGCAATTGAAAAAGACTTTTCGTGTGCATCGAATTACCAATAGGAGCAAGGTTACCGCTGCTTCAGAAACGTATATGCTCCATTTTTGCTCAGAAGAACTGATACTGAGTCAATCAATAAAAGTCTCCAACTCCTATAAGGACATGACGGTAGCGAACATCATTCGTGATATTGCGTATAACTATCTCCAAATTTCTTCCGAGAAGCTCCCTCAGAGTGAACTGACCCCAACGACAGGGGACTTCAGTGTTGTGGTGCCGTTCTGGTCTCCATTCTATGCGATCAATTGGCTTGCACGTATGGCAAGCACGGCACGATCTACCAGTTGTTCGTTCATGTTTTTTGAAGATAGCCTGGGGTTCCATTTCAACTCGATTGAAAATTTGTCACAGCAAGCCCCACTGCAAGCGATCAACTTCATGCCCATGAACTTCGCCGGGGCAACAAGGGAAAAGAGCAAAGATAAAACAGACATGCAGCAACGGTTAGAGGCAGCAGAGTCCTATGAACTGGTCAGCGCCCCCGATACCATTGATCTCTTCAATACGGGAGTGTATTCCAGCAAACTCATGACGGTGAATGTGCTGGACCAGGCGATACGCAGCCATGAGCAGGATGGGTTAGGATTTTTCAACGACACCAGGCACGCAAATGACTTCTCCTATTTACAGGACGCGAAGGACCGCACGCACAAGTATCCTACACGCCATCATGAGGCATATTACCGTGTGGCTGTCGATCAATTAAAAGTGGAGACGTGGCTCCTTCAGCGCAACGCTTATATCGCGGGGATGCACGGATATCGAGTCAAAGTCGCTATGCCAGGGAATATGTTACTGCGTGTGGGGCAAGTCGTGACCCTGAACCTCCCAGTCGCTTCGGTGGGGTTCAAAGAAGGCAAGCCGATGGACGAACTGCTATCGGGTAATTACCTGATTACGTCAATCCGACACAAATTAGATCGTGTTAAATATGTCTGCATCCTAGAACTATCAAAGGACTCTATCACTGATACGTTACCCGCTCCTCTTGAAAATAGTGGTAACATGTCAAAGTTGAGGAATTCATAATGGAATCATCTCTAGGGGCACAATTTGTTTGGTGGATCGGAGTCGTAGAGGATCGTCAAGACCCCCTGAAGGTTGGGCGATGCCGCGTGCGTATTTTGGGGTCACATACAGACTCAAAATCATTGATCCCCACAGAAGATTTGCCGTGGGCGATGCCGATGATTCCGCTCAATGATACCTCCTCTCTTCAGATCAAGGAAGGGGATTATGTTACGGGATTTTATTTGGATGGACTGGACGAACAAGCCCCGATTATTTGGGGTATCCTTCCAGGCATTCCGAAAGAACTCCCCCCGGCAAGCCAGGGGTTTGCCGATCCTCGCATAGACTTGTCCGGTGCACCGAGTTTGCCAGGTTCCTCGCCGACGCGCTACCCCTCACGTCTCGGAGAACCCACGTTCTCGCGCCTCGCACGGAACGAAAAGATCAGTGAGACTCCGATCCAAGAAAAGACAACGGGCATTGTAGCAGCAGTGCCTACAGCGGGACCTGGAACATGGAGTGAACCCGCCACCCCCTATGGGGCTGTCTATCCCTATAATCGTGTGATGGAAACTGAATCGGGTCATATTTTAGAATTTGATGATACACCAGGGGCAGAACGCATTCACATTTATCATCGTTCAGGCACGTTTGAAGAAACTCATCCAGATGGCACCAAGGTTATCAACATAAAGGCTGATGCGTTTGAGATTGTGTTGTCGGATAAGAATGTCTACGTCAAGGGAGACGTGAACATCACCGCAGCGGGAAATATCAATCTCAAAGCAGGTAAGAATGTCAACATTGAATCGGGGATGGACATTATTCTCAACGCGACCGGGTCGCTCACGACACAAGCAGGGATACTACAATCACACACCTCAGCGGGTCCAATGATGTTGACAGGCATCCCAATGAATTTGAATGGACCACCAGGAGCGATTCTTCCTCCACCACTGCCTGTAACAGGAGTCTAACATGGGTGTGCCGTTACCGGTGGTGCGATTGGGTATTGATATGTGCAGTGGGCATCCTGCGGGACCGACCTACTTTCCGCCGCGTCCTGCGGTGACGGGATCAGCCACGGTCTTTGTGGATGGGCTACCAGCGGTGCGAGTGATTGATATATGGGCACAACATACAAACATCATTAGTGTGCACCAAAGTCCAGGTGGAGGAGGTTCCCCCACGGTCTTTGTGGATGGGCTACCACTGATGCGTATTGGGGACCCTATCGCATGCGGATCAGTGTGCGCGATGGGTTCTGTGACAGTCTTTTCAGGATAAAGGAGCATCATGGCATTCTCTCTTGATTTCTCACATATTCCCGCTATTCCTGGGTTGCCGACCCCTGCGGCCGCCACATCGGGCTTTTCCAATGTCACAAAAATTTTGGTGGACAAGATCACCACGGACCCAGGTAGTCTGTTCTCCAACCCAATGATTAACCAAGTCAACCTCGTTGGAGATGGGGCTACACGGATTGAACGCACCCTCACAGGTATCGCGTCCGGTGATATCACCAACGGAAGTATCACACAGGCTGATGCCGCTGCCTTTCTGACCACTGATCCTATTGAAGATGTCCGCACGTCAATGGGTAACTTCATGATGCACACAGACCGACTCTCAGGGCTTCTCAAGAGTCAGGGCATTCAAGCCCCAGGACTTCAACAAATTCTCTCGATAGGCACCTCAATGCAAAATATGTTGACCGTGGTGAACGCAGGAAAGGATTGCCTTGCGGTATTGGGAGGGGCGACTGGGTTGTTTTCTCAGAGCACCTTTGATGGTTTCTTTGCACAACTTGAAGGGGTAGCCTCCAAACTAGAACGGGGTGCGGCGACCATTGCCGACATCACGGATACCCTGGCTGTCGTATCCAATTCCATCAGAGGGATCGTAGACAAAGATAGCCAATTCCTTCAGAACTGCGTCAATCAACTTCAGCAAGCCGCAGTTGCAATGGGGCTGGAAGCCTTGAATGCCGATCCCTGCACGCACTTCTTGTTTGATACGGTTGCCAATAAGAACCCAGGTGGCGTTTTAGATATTCTCAGCAACCCCATCTATAAATAATAACACATAAATAGGGTCTACTATGGCTACACCAATCGTTTATCAAGATTTTCCGTTAGACTTCACCATCCATCCCGTTCGGAAGGATTTGGTGCTACTGACGAACAATGATGCCGTGGTGCGGTCCATACGAAATTTACTTCAGACCAATCACTATGAAGTGCCGTTTCATCCTGAGATCGGGTGTAACATTCGCAAGTTACTCTTTGAGAACATAACCGAATTTACCGCACGCGATATCTCGCGGTTCATTCAAGAAACCATTGAAAACTTTGAACCTCGTTGCACGATCCAATCCTTGATCGTGGAACCTGATGAGGAGCACAATCAATATAATGTTACGCTGCGCGTATTCATCAATTCTTCTTCGACACCATTGACGGTTAATCTAATACTTGAGAGAGTAAGGTAAAATGCCTAACCAATTGATTATCACCGACTTAGAGTTTGAAACGATCAAGACCAACATGAAGGTGTTTCTGCAATCGCAGCAGACCTTCCTTGATTATAATTTTGAGGGATCGGGGTTGTCGCAACTCATCAACCTCTTAGCCTACAATACCTACTACAATGCGTATTATTATAACATGATGGCAAACGAGTTTTACATTGACTCTGCACAGGTGCGAAACTCTATTTTGTCCCGCGCCAAGGAACTCAATTATACCCCAGTGAGCCGACGCGCTCCCACGGCTATTGTTAATTTGTTGGTGACCCCTCCAGGTGGAAATACGCAAGCGGTGTTGACCTTGGAACGATTCACTGAATTTCAATCGCAGGCTATCGATGGAGTCAACTATACCTTTGTCAATGAAGGGGCCGTCACAGTCTATAAAGACAATGGGGCATTTCCATTCCCCAATTTAGAACTCAAAGCCGGCACCCCACAGACTGCTACCTTCACCTACGTAGCCTTGAGCAATCCCGCGTCTCGGTTTGAGCTTCCCGATGATTCAATTGATACCAGCACGCTGCTCGTTACCGTGCAGGAGTCCTCTGTCAACACAGCAACAGAAGTGTTCGCATTATCTGCGGACATCACTACCTCGACTGCCAACTCCGCAGTCTACTACTTGAGCACCTCAACCAGCAATAAGTATCAACTGACCTTTGGAGATAACGCAATTTCTAAAGCCCTGTCCAACGGAAATATCGTGATCGCAACCTATCTCTCCACAGCGGGGGCTGATGCGAATAAGTCCAATGTGTTTGCGACAGGCTCTATTGGTGGGTTCTCCAACGTCATCATTACTCCGATCTCCTCAGCCTCCGGTGGGGCAGAGCGCGAAGCCGACGATTCAATTCGTGTGCGAGCACCACAATCCTATACCTCACAAGGGCGTGCCGTAGGGGTCAAGGATTACGAGTCCTTGCTTAAAGCCTCATATCCAGATATCTCAAGCATTTTCGTATGGGGTGGGGAAGATAATATCCCACCGGTGTATGGGAAGGTGTTTGTGTCCATTGCCCCAAAAGAGGGGGTGGTCATCAATGATGCAGAGAAGGATCGTATCATAGCCGAATTATTGGACCCGATCAAAGTCACTGGGATTACCCCTGTGCTGGTTGACCCTGATTATGTCTATCTGAAGTTTGAGTCTATCGTTGAAGTGCAGAGCAAATATACGTTGCTGACTTCGGTGCAGGTCTCATCGGTTGTTCGTAGCGCGATTGTGAATTATGCCACTACCACTTTCAATCAATTCGGTGCGGTCTATTCGGATTCAAAACTGAGCAGACAGATTGACGATTCGCTCGGTTCGCCAACCATCACGGGGTCTGGAACCTCGGTGCGGTTGGAGAAGCGTTTGCTGCCGACCCTCAATGTGCGCACAACATACACGATCAACTACGCAACCGAATTGCACCATGCCCCCATTCAGAAAGCCATCAAGTCCAGTGCCTTCACGGTCTTTGATAGCGCAGCAGTGTTACGCACCGCCTACTTGGAGGAAGTGTTCAATTCCTCAACGGGGGTGGATTCCATCGCGATCACCAATCCTGGGTATAATTATGCCTCAGCACCTACCGTCACGATTACAGGGGATGGAACAGGCGCAACAGCAACCGCTACGATTGTCAATGGAAAGGTCTCGGTTGTCACATTGGACAAGCGTGGCACCGGCTATACCTCTGCATTGGTGACCTTATCCGGTGGAGGGGGTCAGGCGGCGGCCGCCTCAGCAATCGTGCAAGCGAAATTCGGCACCATGCGATTGTTCTATTTCAATAGCAATTCTGAGAAAGTAGACATTGATCCGACGATTGGCACGATTGATTACCTCAATGGCACCATCACGATTCCCAATTTGACCGTAGTGAGATGCCTCTCCGATACCAATGATCTACGAGTTAGTGCGGAACCGGAGTCGGCAATTGTTGAAACACAACAGAACCAATTGCTGACACTCGATCAAGATGATTCAACTGCAATTTCTATTACCATCATCATGCGATAATCCCTATGGCTAACACAATAAGTTTACTGATTCGTCAGCAACTACCGGAATACATTCGCACGGATTACGATACCTTCGTTGCGTTTGTAGAAGCGTATTATCAATGGATGGATATGAATGGTCAAGTCATGCAAGTGGCAAAAAATTTACCACTTGATACCGATTTGGATACAACTTCGCTTGACGATTTCATCACCTATTACATGAAGCAATTTGTGCCGCTCTTTCCCCCGCAGTATCTCACGAATCCCACATTCTTCATTCAGCACGCGAAAGAATTCTACCGTGCAAAGGGCACAAAGAAATCTGTGAAGTTACTGTTCCGCTTGCTCTTTCAGCAAGACATTGAAATGTTCTTCCCGAAGGACAGTATTCTTCGTGCCTCAACAAGTGGGTGGAAACGGTCACTGTCCTTACGCCTTGATCCGACGATGTGGACGATCCAAGTGGCTGATGGGTTCAGCACACGCTATCGTGCGATAGATACGTCTCGCAATTCCACACCTTCAGCCGTGTATCTCAATAACGTGCTGCAAACGCTGAACACTGACTACTACCATAGCCCCAATGAACCGTGGTTTACATTCGTCGCTACCCCAGGAGCAGGCTATGAAATCAAAGTGGTGTATCCAGGCACGGATTTCATCAGTCACTTTGACACAAATGAGATTGCCGCGAAGTTTGTGGGGCAAACCTCTGGGGCGAGTGCGGTGTCTGAAACGCTGCAATCTGTCGCAGATGATAGTATCACGCAACTGGACCTGGCAGTGTCAAAGCCACTGGGCACCTTTACCCAATTTGAAATTGTGAAGGGACGCTGGACCTATGACCAGGCGCGAAACTCGTCGGTGGATGTGGGGCAATATCTTGACATCTACGGGCAGTTAGTCTCCTATCTCAAGGATATTATAATCGTCGATGGGGGTGCACGGTATAATGTCGGGGATACAGTCGTAATTACAGGTGGCTTTCCCACCACTCCCGCAACCGCGATTGTTGATGCGATTTTCTCCGCGTTGATTTCCAATATCACCGTCCTCCAAGGAGGCGCGGGATATCAACCCGGTCAAGCAGCCTACATTACGTCAACCCCCAACACAGGACTCAATGCGTTTGTCCTGTCTGTGGATACGTCTGAAGCGGTGCATCCCAACAACTATCCAATGAACCAGGATGTGTTGACACTCTGGGCGAACACGGTAATGTCCGATCCAAACTATTATTTCACTCCAGGGCTATCCGAGAACGTCAATACGATTATGTCAATGGCATTCACGGATTTCATATTCGGGGAGCATCCTATTGAACGATTGGGACCAGTGACCTCCCTGACCATCACCAGCAGCACAACGATATTCAATCCTGCACCGACATTGAACATTGATCCACCAATTGTGCATGTGACAGGGATCACGGCAAATGCCAATGTCGCAACCGCGAATGTCTCCCTTGCCTACTTCGGGATTCTTGGGAAGATGAACGTGCGTAGTGGAGGATCAAATTACCAAGTAGGGGATGAAGTCTCTTTTGAAAATATCCCAGGTGTCGGACTAGGGATCGGTGCCGCAGCGGAAGTCACCAGTCTCCATATCGCCAACACAGGCATCAAGACGGTGAATTTCCGCCCTTCACGCTTGACAGGCAATGTCACGGTGAATACTGCGGTGTCAAACGTGCAGGTGGTCGGAACGGGGACCTTCTTCACAACGGAACTTATGGCGAACGATCATATTGAAATCAACAGTGAATCAAGTTATGTCAGCACGATTATCAATGCAACCCACTTGACGGTCAATACCGCATTCACCCGCAATTCAACAAGCCGACGATTGGGCATCTATGGTCGGTATTTTGTGGGAGGGATGAACTATCGTCAGGAAGCGTTACCGACAGTGCAGGTTTCTTCAAATGACCCCGCAGCCACAGGCGCAAACATTGCAGCGGAACTGACCCTATCGGGTGGAACGTCCTTCCTCTTGGAACCGCAGACACAGGAGCCGGTAGGAAAGATCAAGACTATCCGTATCACGAATCATGGCTACGGGTATCAAGCACCCCCAGTCATTAACTTGACGGGTAGTGGAAATGGCAAAGCAAATGCGGTGGCGATCATGTTGAGTAATCTCTTTACTGCCCCTGGACGCTTCACCACAACAGAGGGATTCCTGAGTGCGGACCAGAAACTTCAGAATGATGGGTTTTATACGACTTATTCATATGTGGTCAAAGCCGCAACAGAATTGGCAAAATACAAGGGAATTCTCAAAGACTTGACCCATCCTGCGGGAATGAGATTATGGGGAGAATATGTGGTTGAGGAGAATGTCATCACCAGTCCGATCACTGCCGCGAATGTCGCATAAATAGAACATTACAAGGAAACACTATGTCCAATTCTTCGATCTCTCGGCGCCTTGGCTATGAAGGAGCCTTTACACTCTACAGCGATCTCTCCACGTCATCAAACGACGCAATGGTGGGATACGTCATGCTTGGGCGAAATGTTGCCTGGCCCGCAGACCCCACACCCGATGTGATCTACGATACGGAGAACACACTGTTTGATACCTACAACAATTTCCTAGGGGGAAAGCGAATCACTGGTAATGATATCGCCTTGGTGATTCCGCGTAGGAACTGGACCGCGAATATCCGATACACCCAATATGACGATCAGAGTAATGCGCTATTCACCTCTGCGAATGCGATGTATGTGTATACCTCAACAGGAAGCGTCTATAAGTGTCTCAACAATGGTAATAATGCCCCCTCCACGATTGAACCCGCTGGCAACTACACCAGCGCGAATGGATTCATCAGCCCTGGTGATGGGTATGTGTGGAAGTATATGTTCAAGGTGCCAAGCACCAGCAAGTTCTTGACCTCAGCGTGGATACCGGCTCCTACCACTCAATCCGCTGCCTATTTTGGATTTGCGAACAATCTTGTCGCCGGAGCGATTACTCGCTTGCAAGTCACCTCCAATGGTGCGGGATGGTATCAAGTCAATACTGCGGTGATAATTACAGGTTCAGGCACCGGTGCGAATGGCGCACCTACCGTAACAACAGGCAACCTTCGGTCTGTCGCCTTGGATGCACATGGATCAGGGTATACTCGCCAGAATGTCAAAGTCACGGTGGTCGGAGTGGGTTCAAACGCCGCTGTGCGTCCAATACTCTCCCCGTATGGTGGGCATGGGTTCAATCCTGCGCGGGAACTAGGGGCGAATTGCATGATGATCTCCGTTCAGATTGGGTTCCCCGATACCACAGAGGGAGCCACGTTGACCGCAAATAACGATTTCCGACAAGTCGGAGTCCTTTTGCGACCACATAAATATGGTGAGAATGTCGCAGTCACCTCAGCGAATGCGAATATCGCGGTTACAATGGTTACCCAATTGCTGCTTACTTCGGGACCAGGATATATCAAAGACGAACTGGTGTATCAAGGCGCAAATGTCTCGCTGGCGAATTTTACCGCAAATGTCTCGGATATCTTCTCCAATGCCGTTGAAACATCAAATGTGCATGGTTCAGTGGTCGCCGGAGCCGTGTTGACGGGCAATACATCAGGAACCGTGCGAACGGTGGTTGCTGCCACATACCCAGGATTGGAAAAGGAAACGGGTGATCTTGTGTTTACGGACAATCGCGCACCAGTGACCCGCGTGGTCGGGCAATCCGAGGTTATCAACATTGTATTGAACTTCTAAGACAACGTGCATAAATAGAACAAAGGTGGGAGCAATTTCATGGCTATTGATCTGTCACAAAATCCGTATTACGACGACTTTGACCCAACGAAGAATTATCACAAGATTCTCTTTCGTCCATCCTATGCGGTGCAGTCGAGAGAATTGACACAAGCCCAAACGATTCTTCAGGATCAGGTTAGTAAATTCGGAAACAGCATTTATCAGAATGGGTCCATCGTTACGGGTGGGCAGACCATGTTGGAATCGACTTCGACCAAATATATCTGCGTCGAAGCCACAGACCCTACGGGTGCCGTGGTCGATGTCGCCAATTTCATTGGTAAATTTATTGTTGATAACGAGACGGTCCCAAGAGGTATTCGCGCCTACGTTATTGGTGGTGCCATTGCGACTCTGACTTCTCCAACGTATCTCATTGTCAAATACACCTCTGGGCAGATTTTTGACGCGACTCTCGTTCAGCCAATCAAAACGGACGACAGTGCCTATAGCGTGGCGATCATTGCGAGCCTCAGCACCCCAACCAACTTCACGGATGTTGTTTCGGGGCTGAAGTTTGGGGATGCGTCTATTTGCAGTATTGATGAGGGTGTATTCTATGTTGATGGATACTTCGTCCAAGTTTCCCCACAAACAGTAGTCTTGGATGCGTTCAGCAATACCCCAACCTACCGCGTAGGTCTAGAGATTGGCGAAGTGCTTGTTGACGAGACGATGGATGCGACTCTTCTTGACCCCGCACAAGAATCCACGAACTATCAGGCTCCTGGTGCCACTCGTTATCAGATCAACCTCACCCTTGTCAAACGTGCTCTCACGTCTGAAGATGATACGAAGTTCATTGAATTGATTCGTGTGACTGGTGGAACACTGACAAAGAAGGTCGTGTATCCAGTGTATTCCGCATTGGAAGAGACCCTGGCTCGTCGCACTAACGATCAATCAGGCTCCTTCACGGTGCGCCCATTCAAGATTGCGACCACTCCCCATGCGACCTACGCGAATGCCTACAACATCGTCATTGAAGCGGGGAAGGCGTATGTGCAGGGATATGAATTTGAAACGATTGGACCTACAACGATCAAGGCAGAACGCTCACGAACAGCCGCCAATGTTACCAATTACAACAGCACGATTGATTATCAGAATTGGATTGAATTCACAAACCTCGTTGGTCCAATTCCATTCAAGACTCTCCAACCAGGAGTCCTGCATTGTGTAAGCACTGCGAACATTGCCATCGCTAATGCTGCGGTTGCTGCCAATACCACAATAGGCACTGTCCGTATTCGTGCGCTGGATTATCAGAGTGGTGCCAACGGCACGTCTATCATTACTGCGGTATGGCGAGCGTATGCGTTTGATGCGAATGTATCGGAAAGTCAAACCTGCAACTGCGGCGCGACAGGTTCCGCGAACACAATGTTCCTCGCACCAAATTTCTCCGCTATTGCAAATGCGTATGTGGGAGTGAAGTTCACGATCACCACCCATGCAGGTGTCGCAGTCAATGAAACTCATACGATTGGACGCTATGAAGGGTCCAATAACAAAGCCTTTTTGCAGGGGTCGGAGACCTTTGCCTTCGGCACGCCAACAACAGCGACCAAGTATCGTTTTGATTATGAATTCAAAGATGTTGAAGCCTTGGTATACGCGAACACCTCAGTCAATCAACATCTCTTTTCTACCACGATGGATGTCAACTCGTCCAGCAAGAATGCACTGTTCGTTGATGGTATCCTCTCTGATCCATATGAAGGTGCCTTTCTCAGTGATACGGGATTCAACCGACTCATTATGGAATTGCCGTATCCTACCATTGCCGATCAAGCCGTAGTCGGAGGCTCCCCACTCACGAACACAGAATACTTTGGTCGCAAAGTTTACACAGGGCAGGGGTTCACACAAAATGTAACCACGATCACCAGTGCTGCGGGTATCACGTCCGCTGTCAATGGAACCTTGTCGGGGTCCGATGCGATAGACAACATCCTCGTTGTCGTGAAGAACAACACCGGGGCTTCGGTTGGCAACAATCAAGTTATCAACTTCTCTTCGGGCAATCCAGCAGGCAACACGGTTGTTGTCAGCACCGTCAGCAATACCTCAACATGGGTCATCACTGTTCCAAACATGAATAGTGCATCGGCGGCTGATGTCTATGTCAAGGTGAAATTGCCATATTCCCATGCACTCGGAAATCTCCTCAAGAGTAAGACCGCACGTATTGCGAATGTGGCGAGTGGATTGAACTCCGGTGGCACGCAGATTGCCGATGCGACGGGACTCGTTCAGTGGTATTCACAGGGAGCAGGCAACTTGGGGGCGCAAATCACGATCTATGCGAACTCCGCAGCGTGGCTCAATCTCAAGGACCCAAGCAAGTCGCAATCACTCTTCACGTCCGATGTCACAAGACTTCGTAAGGTCATCGATGTCGGTTCCAATCTGATTGAAGATGGTAACGTGGCTATTGCCGCTGATATCACCAGTCGCTACATATTGGATTCTGGGCAGCGCGACAACTCCTACGATCATGCGAGCATCACCCTAAAGCCACAGTCACAAGGTCCAAGCGGTAACGTAGTCATCTATGTTGATTACTTGACCCATTCGGGATTAGGCTATTTGACCGTGGATTCGTATGCGTCCGCCAACATTGCCTACGGAAACATTCCGTCCTACACGTCAGCTACGACTGGGCAGGTATTCAACTTGCGCGATTGCATCGATTTCAGACCTCGTAGACAGGATGCAGATTTCAATAACATTTTTGATGAAGAGGTTTTTGGGGTATCGGGACTCACGTTTGAGACAGACTTCTCCTACTATCTTGCTCGCATTGACAAGATCATCCTTACGAAGGATCGCACCTTTGAAGTCTTGACGGGTGTGCCGTCTCTGTTCCCAGTCAGCCCATCAGATAAAGACAATGCCATGACATTGTATACGTTGGTGCTTCCTCCCTACACGAACACCACTGGGGAAATTCGTCAACGCTATAATGACAATCGCCGCTACACAATGCGCGACATTGGCACACTTGAAAAGCGTATTTCAAACCTGGAATACTACACGTCCCTGAACTTGCTTGAACAAACGGCTAAGAATCAGGAAATTCAAGATGACACAGGAGCGAACCGTTTCAAGAATGGTATCCTGGTTGACCCATTCACCGGACACAAGATCGGGGATGTGTTGAATGTAGACTACCTCTGTTCCGTTGATCCTCAGAATCAGGAATTGCGTCCAGCCTTCAATCCTCGCAGTCTCGACCTGGAATTGAGCGCAACAAATTCCACAGATTATGCACGTATCGGTGCCTTCTTGACACTCCCATATACGGTGGTGACATTCCTCGATCAGTCTATCGCGTCTAAAGCAATCAACGTCAATCCGTTCAACACAGTCTCGTTCATTGGGCAGATCAAACTTGATCCAACATCAGACAATTGGGTAGACAGAAACCAAGTTCCTGATGTGAATGTGAACTTGGAAGGCGATGCTGATGCGTGGGAAGCTCTTGCGTTTGATGTCAACAAGTCAGCAGCAGGTTCAAAATTTGGTTCCACAACTTTCGGCACGGTCTGGAATGACTGGAAAACCACATTCTATGGAGAGAAGAAACAACCGGATCAGATTATCACCCCAGGCTGGCAGGGATGGTTGGGTCCAGTCGGGCACTATATTCCTGTCTATGGCAACGTCGTCAAGCGCAGCACGACAGAAATCACACAGAAATCAGCACGAACAGGAACAAAGAGTCAGTTTGGAACCGAAGTCATTACTGAATCCATCGGGAACAAGGTCAAGGATGTCTCGGTTATTCCATACATCCGTTCACGCGGCGTGTTGTTTGTAGGGAAGATGTTTGCCCCGAACACTGCCCTCTATGCCTTCTTTGATGAAAAAGCGGTGACGAATTATTGCAACCGTCTGAATGTCGTGAAAGTCGCCAGCACTACTGTAGTCTACAGAGACAACTATCAGGATGCTGAATCCGTGCGAGTATGGGACCCCGCGAGAGGAGCAAATGCCGCCTTCGGTATTGTGGTTCTCAGTCGCAACGAATCCACACACACCAATGTTAGCATTGTCAGCGTGACTGGTGGTGACGATAATAACGTGGCGAATGCGTATTTCATGCACTCAAGCAACTCCACCTTCTTGATTGGGGAAACCAGTGGCGCGAACTCGCGTATCTCTGGCTACTATCATAACACAGGATTCGCACAGAACGCGAATGTCAGCAGCGTCTTATTGTCACATGATATTGCAAATTCCAATGTCGCGTTCTCCAACACCTTCCTTGTTGGGCAGACGATTTACTTTACAGCGGGATCGGGTCTTGGACAATCCTCTGTAATTACCGCATACAATGCGAACACTCGCAACGTGTCCTTCAGCCCTTCGTTGACCACCGCACTTGGAGTCGATACGGCGTATTCTATTGGGCAATTCACCTCAGATTATCGTGGTGAGTTTGGGGGTATCTTTGTCATTCCTTCAACGGATGCCGTAAGATTCCGCACTGGGGATCGTCAATTCACCTTTGTCGATTCGTTAGCTGGAACCCTTGAAGGATCAGGCACGAACGGATCAGTCAACTATCAAGCCTCTGGACTCTTGCAGACTTCAGAGAACACGATCATCTCTACTCGCGTCCCTGTGGTACAGCGCACGGTGCTCAATCAAGCCAAAACCACTGTAACCAGCAAGATCACGGATGCCGCGATTGGAAGAATACAAGTTGGGTATTGGGACCCTCTCGCCCAGACCTTCTTGGTCGATCAAACATTCCATCCATCGGGTGTCCAGATTACGGGTATTCGTTTGCTTATCAAGAGCACTGATCCAAACATTCCAATGGAAATGCAATTGCGTCCTGTCGTCAACGGATTCCCGCATTCCTCCGCAGTCATCCCAGGTTCCGATGTGGTTATCAATGCGAGCGATATTGTAACCTGTTCTGAAGAAGCGTTGGCGGCAAAGTATGTGGCGGGAGGCAATCCTTTGGATGATGCCACCATGTATACGCAAGTCAACTTCAGTGGACCGGTGTTCTTGCAGCAAGGCGCGGAATACTGCATCGTCCTGATGGCAAACTCCGTCAAGTATCAGGTGTATGTGTCACGCATGGGCGACAAGATTCTGGGCACCGAGCGATTGATTTCCTCACAGCCCTATTTGGGGGTGTTGTTCAAGTCACAGAACTCAACCACCTGGAACCCAATTCAGGAAGAGGATTTGACCTTCCGATTGCTCTATGCACAATTTGATAAGACCGTGCAATCTAACATTGAATTCCAGTTGTCCTCATCAAACGCGATCACAGCCAATGTGCCGTTGGATACGTTCTATGTCTCCTCTGGAAATCTTGTGTTGCCAAACACCAGCGTTGATGCGATGTTTGCAACCACCACGGCTACAGGGGTCAAAGAGGGCAACAAGATCATCCCATTGGATGAAAACATTTACTTTGATGATACGTTGGGTCGCCGAGTCGCGTCCAGTGTGACATCCTCATTCAAGTTACGACTTTTGCTCTCCTCGCAGAGTGTTGATGTATCGCCCGTGGTTGATATGGACCGACTCTCTCTGTTGGGTATCGAGAACCTTGTCAACAACTTGCAACTGAGCAACAGTTCAGTAGTAGTTATCAGTTCCAGTAACAACTGGTTCAGTGCCGCAGGACTCAGCGTAACGATCTCAGGTGGAGGCGGAAGCGGAGCCAATGCGTATATTGCGAACACGCAAATTGATAGTAACAATCATGTGCTCGCTAACGTGGTCGTAGATTCTAATGGTAGCGGGTATACTACGTCCCCAACCTTTACGATCTCCGGTAACGCGAGCATCACTGCCAACATTCAGTGCATTGGAGAAGATCGTTCGTCTGGTGGACCAGCCTGGGCGCGTTACATCACTCGTAAAGTAACCCTGGCTGATGGATTGGATGCAGGAGACTTCCGCGTATTCTTCGCTGCCTACAAGCCTTCTGTGGCGAACATCTATGTCTATTATAAGATTCTCTCCTCGGATGATGCTGAGGTGTTTGATAATAAGGGTTACCAACTCATGACGATCATTCAGGGCGCGAACAACTTGTCCTTGAACCAAGATGATGTGAAGGATTTTGTGTATGCCCCAGGCGCCGGGAATATCGCAGATAACCGAGTCCAATATGGATCGTTTGCCAGCTTCAAATACTTTGCGGTCAAGATTGTCATGGCATCGACCGATACAACGAAGGTCCCGCGTATCAGAGACTTCAGAGTTGTGGCACTTCCATCTCTCTCATAGGAATGTGATGATATGATGATAAATACAGTGCAGATTGACAATAATCCTGATCTTGTGCGCGACATGGCTTCAAAGGCTATCATCAGCACGGATGCCATAGGGCTTGGACGCTATAAAGAACAGCGACGAAAATCATTAGCGCAGAAACAGGAAGTTGAAGAAACCAAACAACGATTGGTCTCTATTGAGAGAGAGATGGACAGTCTGAAAAAAATCGTGCACGAACTCTCGACCATGAGGAGTAAGAGCTAATGTCTATCGGACAAATTACAACAGCGAACACTTTCGGTCAACTCATTACCGCCGTTGCCGCGATGATTGCGGTTGCCAACAACCTCACCGATGGACCACAGGTTTCGTCCAATGCGGCATGGACGTTCACGAACCCAGGGGTCGGGGTCAATGTCGGCAACACAGCCCTTATCAAGACGGCGAACATCCAGTTCATCAATTCAGGATTTGCGAACATTGTATCGGGGAACATTGCGAGCATCAATACGTCCTCTGCGAATATCACGACCGCGAATGTGGTGGGTGCCACGATCACGAACATCATCAGCACAGATCATTTGAGTGCAAATGCGAATATCTCAGGACTCTTGCAAGTCAGCGACCGCATGAACGTGTACTCTGCGAACATTCAATCTGCGAACATCGGTTCCTTGGCACTCACAACGCTCTCCGTATCAGAACTAACTGTGCCTGTGCTGAACGCGAGTTTTGCGAACATCACCTCTCTGTCGGTCACCGGAACGTCTCAGCACCTTGCAGTCATTGCTACGTTGGTCACGACAGATAATTGCAATGTTAGTATCTTGAATGCGACAACTGCGAACATCACAGGTATGACCTTTGGCACCATGAACACTGGATTTAGCAATACCACGTCTGCGAATATCGTGTCCATGAACGTAGGATTTGCGAACATCGTATCTGAAAATGTCATGTCTGCGAACATGGGATTTATGAATGTCAGCAATTCATTTATCAGCACACTGAATGCGTCATCGGGAAATATCACGTCCTTCTTTGCGAACACTGGAAACATTCTCTCCTGCAACATTGCATCGGGCAACTTCACCGGTCGCTTGAATGTCGCGTCCACTCCAACAGCGAACCTGGAAGTCTCCACGAAAGCCTATACGGATATTGCCGCGAATTTATGGCAGCAATTATACACCACGAAAGGCGACATACAGGTTGCGAGCGCCGCGGCGAATGCCATTAGATTTGCTGTTGGAACAAACGGACAGTCTCTTGTCGTGGATACGCAAACTTCTTCAAGTCTCCGTTGGGCGAACCGTGGACCAGCACAGACGTTCCGTGGTCTGTCACTACAAACATCCGTCACTGATTTCAAAAACTCCAATGCAAACAACATCATCCTTGAGCATGTGGATGAAATTGTCATGGATGATGGTGAATCGGTCACCGGTTGGACAGACAAGAGTATGATTATCAATACCGCTAACGCTTCAGGTAACATTGGAGGACTCGACACAGGTTCCATGATTGCCAACACGTGGTATGAAATTTACGCCATTCGCAAGCGTGTTGATGGCACAAAGGGATTCATTATTCATCGAGCACTAGATCGCAACGTCGATCAGAACACCGCAGGTGTCGCTCAGTTTGCTCATAATATAACCGTACAAGTCAATAAAGTCACCACTCCCAATGTGCGTGTCGCGCAGAGTTTTGTGGCGAACGTCTCTGGGCCACTCACAAGTTTTGAAGTGCGAATGTTTAAGACTGGTACCCCCACAGGAAACGTGTGGATCAATCTTCATGCCAATACCGCAGGTGACCCAGGAGCCACACCACTTGCCACGAGCCGAAAATATGACGTGGCGCGTATGGCTGTCACCACACACTATCCAATTCGGTTTGTCTTTGATTCAACGGCAAACGTGGTTGCAGGAACTTCGTATTTTGGTGTAGCGCAAACTGATTTCACAGCTAGTGATACCAACTTTATCACCCTAGAAGGATCAACAACGGCATATTTCAATGGTCTTACCAAAGGCAATACTGGTACAGCGTGGGTTTCTTTGGCTCCTGGCGTAGGTACCCTCATTTTCAAAGAATATGTGGAAGCTAATAGCACGGCATTGACATTCCCCGCTGGTTACGACCAAAAATGTTTGGTGGGTTATACTGCCACCGATCAGGCGGGAAAACTTAGAGAATTCACACAACGGGACCGCACCATCACATGCCCGTTTAGTAATCAGTGGAATAGTGCCAGCCTTATTGGAACAGATAAAGAAGTGATGGACCTCACTGCCACCCTACCTCCGGTGACTGTCATGGCATCGTTTTTCTTCTTTACTGGCGCAATCAACTCAATGAGTGTGGGTAGGCTTCATGCGATTGATCTAATAGTTGCCGTGACAGAAAACTTGTTGGGGGGCATCACATTTGGTGCTACGTATGGCGGCACAACACCAACTGCCTTTCCTTTAGTGTGGGTTGAACATCAGGCAATCAATACTCGTATCACGACAAGTGCCAAAGTCTATACGGCAAGTTTTACGTTCTAATGTGACTCATAAATACCTTCACTATGGCTTTTATATGGGACACCAACCCTAACAGAATTACTCCTCCACCGATTCTCCCTGTCCCTGTAGGGGATGGGGAGATGTCCTATGAGGCAAAGGAGGTTGCCAACAGTGTGAATGTCGATCCCATCTATGGGGTCGGCACCCTTCTCTGGAATATCGCCACACCCGATGCTGATGGTGACTCCGATGGTGACTTCGACATCATCTATCAACTCCCTTCTCTCAATGTCAAAGACATCCACGTTACCCACCTAGAAGCGGATAACGTCACCGTCTACTTCAATGCGACGATCAATACGGCAAACATTGGGGTTGCGACGATCAATACTGCCAATATCGTCAACGCCACGATTGCCAATGGTCGTATGGGTGTCAATCCGACCGCGAATCTTCAGATTGCCACGAAAGAATACGTGGATGCCCTCGCTGCGAATTCCATTCCTCTTGGGGGCAATCTTCAATTGCTCATTCAAGCTGCGGGTGACCTGCTTGTGGGGGTCTCTGATAATACCGCAGAACGACAGCCTGTGGGTGTAAGTAATGGTAGCTTGCTTCTCGCTGGTGGAACAAGTAACACGGGGGTTTATTACAGTGCGGGTGGGATCGGCGGCACGGGCACTCATCGTGGGTTGCACATAGGTTCCAATATGTTCGGCGGATCACTGATGAATACAGAAGTGTTGTTGGTGTCGGTTGAAGAAATTGTCATGGATGATGGAACAAGTGTCAGAACAGGATGGGATGGGCTGACTGCCTCCATCTCGTCGAATGTAGAAACCTCTGGAATAGGATTCTTGGATACGGGCGTTGTGGCGGCTCAAACATCATATGAGGTGTGGGCCGTTCGCAGTAGTAGCAATGGGGCACAAGGACTCCTTCTACACCGCGCTCCAGAAAGTCGGGTTGATGTGAGTTTTCGAGCAGTCATTGCTACTGACCGCAGATTGAATTATTCTCATACAGTGGGTGCGATCACCACGATCAATGTCAGTCAAAGTTGGCTCGCAAACAGCAATGGTCCATTGACAGGTATTGACATAACACTGGCCCGCACAGGGGCACCAATCGGAAATATATGGTTGACGTTTGAAACACTTGTGAATGGGAACGCTAGCGGAAATGTGCTGGCCACCAGTCGTTATTTCGATACAACACGTATAGGATCTCCAGTCCCCGACGTAAATGAACATACCAGAATGCGATTCCCGTTTGATACTACAGCCAATGTCGTATCGGGAACCAATTATGCGTTTGTAGTTCACGTTGATTATCCACGAGGCAACTCAGTCAATCCAAATTACATAACGGTGTGGGGGACATCCCCAGGACTCACTGGTTCCACCACTTATCCCAACGGGGAATGCAAAAATTTTAGTGCCAATACGAACACTTGGGCGATGGCAAATGCCTCAACCGGCATATTCATTCCTTCGGGTCCTCAAGACCTCTACTTCAGAACCATTGTGGAGAAGTACAATGTTGATCTCCTCATGCCAACAGGATACGATCAAAAATGTCTGTTGAGTTATTGTGCAGTCACGAATGCGCCTCCGGCCGGAGGTACCGTAGGAGACGGACTCACTAATGGTTGGGGTCCCAGGATTGGACCTTACTGGCAATATGGAAGAAGAATCACAGTCTGCCAACATACAGAATGGCAAATGAACTATAATGGAATCTATGGTGGTGGCCAGCCACTCGAATTCCAGACAGGAACGGGGTGTGAAGCCATTGAATTGAAATGGTTGGTTCCTCCTACTCCTTGTTTTGTCACAATAATGCACTATTCAGGTGTCGCGGGCCCTGCCGCTGTAGGTGTGGGCAGGCTCGATACCACAGACATGTGGAGCCTTTCGAGTTCACGTACACTGGTAGAAGTAGATGGGCAATACCAGGCAAATACCAATTTTGGAATTATGACTTCAATTGGTCCTATTCTTGTTGAATTCGGGACCATGATGATAAGACAGCCTGCTGGTGTTGGTCAGTCATGGATACAGGAGATAGAATTCTAACGTGGCTTTTTTTTGGAACACCAATCCGAATCCACCTGCACGGGAGATGCCTCAAGCGGTACCTCCAGGTGAAGTCACATATCAAGTTCATGTCATTGCGAACAGTGTTGACCCAAAGTGTTCAGTCACCTACAATACCACCAATGTAGGTTATGATGAATTGTGTCAACTTGCTAGTACCAATGTCGGTGTAGCGAATTTTACCAATGCGTTCTTTGATAATTTCACTGCTAATACCGCGAATATCAGCACGGCCACGTTTGACACTGCTAACATTCAAACTGCGAATATCTTGAACGCAAACATCAGATATGGGTATGTGGGATCAGACCCCACTGCGAACCTCGGAATCGCCTCCAAGCATTATGTAGATGCGGCCATGGCGAATGTGCCGGCTGGTGGTAGTGATTTGCAAAATATCATCGATGCCAGAGGTGACCTCCTTGTAGGAATTTCCGCAAACACTGGGGGGCGACTCCCTGTGGGTAATTCGGGGGATACGCTGATCGCAGACAGCACCACCAGCACCGGACTTCGTTGGAGGTCCACAGGTAGTGATGCGGTATTAAGTCAAAGTGTACTCAATTTGACATTATTTACTCACTATGACCCCTGGCTTAGGAATCGACAATTGTTGCTCTACCGAGCCGATGAAATTGTAATGGCCAGTGGTCAACGTGTGGCAGAGTGGAGTAATGTGATTGTGGATATTACTCTCTCCGGTGCGGGAGGACTAGATACGGGGGTGGAAGCAGCTTCGCATTGGTATGAAGTTCATGCGATTCGTAACAGCAGCAATGGCGCAACCGCGTTAATTTTACATCGTGCACCCGAAACGATCATGGACCAATCATTCACCACCACAACAGATAATGGAAGAAATCTGAGAAATGTTGGGCAATTTCCACTTTTATCACAAAGTTTTATTCCAGCGGTTGCCGGCCCACTCACTAGCGTAGAAATTGAAGTCAGCAAGACAGGATCGCCAACGGGTTTAATTTGGGTGACTCTGGAATCTGATGATGCGAATAATGTAGGATTCCCTGATGGTGTTGCGCTTGCCACAAGTCGTGTCATGGATGTTTCTAGGTTGCCAACCGATAAAGCACGAATAAGGTTCCTGTTTGACACAAACACTAGCGTATCGTTGAGCACCACGTATCACCTAGTCTACCAAAGTGATTATACGATCAGTGATGCGAACTATACAACTATCTGGGGTATCACAGCGGGCGGCTACACGAATGGAAGGGCTAACGAATATCATTCTGGGTTTTCTATATGGCGGCAGTGCGTTTCGAACGGGGGGCCTGGAGATTTTTGGTTCAAGACATTTGTGCAGGGAACACCATTCACTGCGGTAACGCTACCCTCTGGGTACGATCAGCGATGTCTCATCAGTTACGTCTATAATGATAGTGCCAGCAATTTTAAGAAATACAGTCAACGGGACCGTCAATTGTTCTATGGAGTATCGATGGATTGGAGGGCATTCACGTCCGTCACAGGACTCATTGAGGCAGTAGATTTGACAGCATTTATACCCCCAGTGGTGGGTTTGGTGGGATTCATGGTGCAATCTCCACCGGTAAATCTGGCGAGGTATATACCGATTGGAGGGGTTGCCTGCACGGATTTGTCTCTTGATAACGTCGCATCCACTGGGGCAATGTCTGCGAACACTTATCGTATTTCCGGTGGAACTGGAACAACAATTACAAATTATGGTCCGATTGTAGTGGAGAAACAAGTAATTCTCACTCGCACAAAAGCCGCCAACACGCGGCTATATGTTCAAAGTGTGAGTTTCTAATTTCACTATCAATGAAGAGGATGAATTAAGATGGCATTTAACTGGAACTCAACTCCAAATCCCCCAACCCCAATCGTTCCGATTCCAGTTCCACCTGGGGAAGTCACCTATGAGGTGAAGTTGGTGGCAAACACTGTAGACTACGGTGGAACCGTGCGCTACAATACTGCTAACCATTCCTATGATGTGATATATGAATTCCCCACACTCAACGTCACAAACGGGGTGTTTGAAAACGGATTCTTTGAGAGCGCGAACATTGGAAATGCCACAATCAATGTTGCCGCAATCAATCATGCGAGCATCAATACGGCGAATATCACCAATGCCAGCATCACGTTTGGATATGTCACAGGTAGTCCTAATGCGAACATGGGTATCGCGTCAAAATTCTACGTGGATAATGCAGTAGCCTCGATCTCTGGTGGCTCCGGTCCCGATACTACTGCCAATCTCTTTGTTGCAAAGGGTGATCTCCTTGTAGGAATTTCCCCAAACACAGCGGTCAGATTTCCTGTGGGTGCCGATGGATTGTCACTTATAGCTAATCCCGCTCAAACATTGAAACTCAACTGGGCAGCATTTTCTAGTTCACAAAAAGTCGATGGGTTATTGATAGGCACCCATCACCACCCTACGCTCAAATTCTCACAGGTATTATTAACTCACGCTGAGACGATTATTATGGATGACGGGACGCCGGTTCCCGATTGGAATAACTTAGTCGCGGATATTACTGTTTCGGGTGCAGGTGGTTTGGATAGTAATAGTGCAGAAGCGGCAAACACCTGGTACGAGGTATGGGCGATACGCAATAGCAGTACGGGCGCGAAAGCCCTTCTCCTTCATCGAATGAAGAATCACGCACTCGATCAATCATGGGACGCTACGCTTAGTGGGCAAGAAAGTTCTACACTGGGTAGTGTTAATCCGAACATGACGAACGGCGATCAACGATATGTGACGAAAGTTTCACAAAGCATTGTTGCACATGATACGGGACCAATGCGGTACATTGAATTGAAAATAATCAAAAGTACACCACGACCATCAAATCTTTACATGACCATTGAGACAGATGATGGATTTGGTAATGCGAGTGGTACGGTGCTGGCCACCAGTCGAAGCATTTCAGATGATGCTTGGGGTATCCAGAGCACCGTCACTCGGTTTGTATTTGATACAGCAGCGACGGTGACGAACGGAAGCAAGTACCTCATGGTGTGTAATTATGACGGACCCACTGACAATCTCAGCCTTTCTTGGAATGGATATCAAGTACAGGGTAACATAAGGACCCTGGGTCCAGGTCAGCAGCGGTGGATGGCGAATGTGGGGTATAACAATCCAGGTTTTGGGTATCATCCTTATGACCTCGATCTCGGAACCATCACTCTCGGATATGGCGATGCACGACAATATAACGTGGCGTTGGGCACATGGAAGTTATTAGCTAATACGACTGGGTTTAGTGGACCCTCGGACTTTTTCTTCAGAACGTATATTGAGCACAACAATACAGCCCTCGTTCTTCCTACAGGATACAACCAGAAATGTCTTTTAAGTTACGTGCATAACAATACATCCAGCAATTTCAAAGAGTATCACCAGCACAATCGATACATGGTCATGGGGTATGACCCAGATTGGTTTGTGTTTACTGTACCGAGCACTGGTGTATTGGCGTTGGACATACAAAATTTTGTTCCTCCTATTTTCTGTCATGCCTATTTTATGGTGCAAGCAGAACAGAATTTTGGTGCTAACATGGGATCATCGTCTATGATGGACATTAGCCGTGAGGTCGGGGTCAACGATTATCTCATGACCTTAGGTAGTTTTCCACACGGATCTGGGTGTTGGATTTATGGGCCCGCCGTGCCCGTTGAAGGGTCGCAGGTTGTGAATATCGCATCACTTATTATTGGCTCAGTTGTCTATTTGACAGGAATACACTTCTAATCAACAGAACACATAAATAGACTGAATAACCAACGAGGTATCACATGGCAGGCTACGTTCCCTTAGAAATTGAACAATGGTCCACGTTTAGTAGGGTCATTACAGTCAAACAAGCTGATGGAAATGCTCAAAATCTTGTTGGCTACGTGGCTAATACGCAGATGCGTCGATCACACTACTCCATCAATTCCAACACCG
>Ga0315274_10002509_pt1 | contig 27604 bp, 23 predicted proteins | sample YL17G02_20_MG_FD_203700 | JGI IMG/M metagenome (GOLD analysis project Ga0315274, IMG submission 203700) | Sediment microbial communities from Yellowstone Lake, YNP, Wyoming, USA - YL17G02_20 | ecosystem: Environmental > Aquatic > Freshwater > Lake > Sediment | place: USA: Wyoming | collected...
TCCTATTAATGGACTGTGTGTCGTGAAGGACGATTGCGTCATAACTGTCGACATTGGGGCGAGTTGGACCAGAATTGCACTAGTAGGACGCGATGGCATGGTCCGTCGCTACCATAAGGTGGCAACCCCGCAACTGGGATTCCTGCCCCTGATCGACCAGGCGCTTGACGTTGTAAGAAATGCAGACCGTTGTGTCCACGCGGTCATCATTGGCGTACCTGGTCCCGTTGCTTACGCTCGACATGACGTGGTGAATCTACCGAATCTCCCGCATTGGGACGTTGAGGCACTGTCGGAGACAGCACGCTGCCTGTCTGAGCCTCCGACGTTACTGGCAAACGACGCGGATCTAGCTGTGCTGGGCGAGCACAGATTCGGTGCCGGCCGAAATGTCGAGAATCTGGTGTTCGCATCTTGTGGAAGCGGTGTCGGCGCCGGGGTTATTCTTGGCGGACGGCTCGCCGTCGGCCGGTACTCACTCGGTGAGATTGGCCACACCATCATTGATTTGAGATCCCGCCAGACGGTGGAGCAAATTGGATCGGGAATCGCGTTGGAGCAGTCGGTTGGCAGAGCAGTGCCTCCAACAGAGGTTGGCGACATTGCCCTCGCCACTGCTGGTCAGCGGGATCCCATCGTCCAACTGTCGACGGCATTTGCACTTTGCGTCCGCTCCCTTGCTCTTTGCTTCATGCCTGACCGGATCGTTGTGGGCGGCGGCTGCGCCAATGCACACCCAGAACTGCTTGCAGCGGCCCGCGACGAGATAGCGCGGATCGGAGACATTCAGCCGCTCAAACCCAAAGACGTGGTGGAAACGGAATTGGGCGATGACGCGAGCATAATAGGTGGCTATCCTTTCTGGACACAGACTGCAGGCACGGACATCCCATGTTCCGGGGAGGTATCTTAGCGATGGGTCTTCACAAGCAAGAGCTCGACAAATTCCTGTCCCTTGGCGAGCAGGCTGTTCGCTTGGCGTCTCAACACTTGCTGGACCGCTGGGGGCACTCCAACCGTGTCGAGCAGAAGGAATCGCATCACAGCATCGTCTCCGAAGAAGATCTCCAGAGCGAGGAAATCATCATCGAGTTCCTGGACAGGGCATTGCCCGGACATTCGTTTGTGTCGGAGGAGCGGGGTCAGATTTCTCGGCATGATGAACTCACTTGGGTCATTGATCCCCTGGACGGTTCCAGCTACTACGTCCGGGGACTACAATCATTCAGTGTGTCGCTCGCTCTGCTGCACGAATGGCGGCCAATTCTGGGAATCGTCGCTTGCCCATCCAACTCGGAGCTTTTCACAGCCCTCCAGGCACGCGGGTCGTATCTTAACGGCAGGCCAATAGTCGTATCGTCCATTGGGAAGCTTCCCGACGGCATTCTCAGCTTCAGCCATAGCTTCTTGCGGGCACCGGAGTACGCCAACCCACGCAGCCAACTGGTGCCCTCATGCCGGTCCATCCGGGGAGGAGGATCTTGTGCACAGGAGCTCTGTTACATCGCATGTGGAAGAACAGACGGATTCGTTGCGCCTGCCCAGAGCATCTGGGATTTTGCGGCAGGAGCGCTCGTGGTCGAAGAGGCCGGAGGCCAATTCACGGATTTCGCTGGTGAACCACCTGACTATTCTGCTCTACCGCATAAGGATTTCCCCGTTGTCGCGTCGAATGGGCTTGTGCACGGCCGAATCCTGGAGCCACTGTCGGACTGCTCGCGCTCGTAGCCCTTCACCAGTGAGGGCGGATGCCGCCCCGCCGCACACCCGATCTTCCACGCATCTTCCTCATTCACCTCATCGGGATAAACGCCCCTGATGTCATAGGCCTTGAAAATGTCCGGATTCATAGCACTCCTTTGGTCCTGCGGGTCGCCTGCTTCTGCTCGTGCAAGCCTGCCCCCTGCCCGGATGAGCACGATAACCTATCCGTCAAACGCGCGCCTTAGACAGCGTACTGTACACTACCCATAACCTGCGTGTCAATCACAGATGGAAGGAACCTGCCAATATGACTCAAGTCCGGCCTTCCTGGCAGCGGCAAACCCCCGGATCAACGTACGGCACGGTCTCGGTCGGCGGGAGCCTCTGCTACGCGGACCTCCAGCCGGATTGACAGCGGCCTTGCGGACTGTATATATACGTGTTCAATGGCACAGGAGAATGATAGAGGAAAGGTGGGCCGGGAGTCTCCTCCCGGATCGTCCAGCCGTGACTGGTTGACCGCTCGTCAACGAAGACTCGAGCAGGATCACACGCGGTACCGCACTCTCGAGGCGAGGTGGTCCTGGATCAGATTGCTGGCCTTTGCCGCGGGTGTGGCGGCCGTGGCCCTGCTGCGACATAACTTGCCACTTGCGGCGGCCGTGGGCATCGTCGGCCTCGTGGGCTTCGCCGCAGCGGTGCTGCGACATGCCGGCTGGCAGGACAACCGTGCCTTCACGGAACGCGCACTCACGATCGTGGCGGAGTCCCTCGATGCGAGCACGCAGCGGGACCATCCCGTCCGCGCCTGGCAGCGTCCGGAGGACCCGGCCGGTACATCCGTAGCTCTGCCGACAGTCCTCGAACCCGGCCCCGCGTGGTCACTCACGGACCAGGAGCGTGACGACCTTGACCTGTACGGCCCGCCCGTGGGCATCTTCGGGCTGTTGAACCGGACCTCTACGGACCTGGGGGCATGCCGGCTGCGAGACATCCTGGACTCGCCATGTCTGTCTGGTGAGCACATACAGCAGCGTCAACAGGCCGTCGGCTGGCTCAGCGAACATAATGAGCAACGACTTCGGATGATGGCTACCCTTGTGCTGTTACGCGCCGGATCGAGGCATGTGGATAAGCTTGTTCACCTTCTCCACAAAACAGATCGTCCATCGCGATCTGTCCTGTCGGCAGGCATCAGGCTGTGGTCTGTATTCAGCGGCCTATTGGTGATCCACGCCGTCAGCCGCGTCGTCGCGGGTGACTATGAGTGGGCGCGGGTGCTCGTCGCCGTCCTTGCCTTGAACAGCCTGGTTCTGTTTGTCCGCAGACATGTGTCCAGCCGCCTGAGGGCCTCCGTATCACCCTGGGCCGACCTGGCACCCACACTGAGACACTTTCTCGCAATCGCAGAGCACGCCCAACAGGAGTTGCCCGGCGAGACTCCGCTGAGCGTGCTGAAGGAGCATTTCCATGACGTTGTCGCGCACGGTCGCATCCCATCGCTGTGCGCATGGCTGGAGTGGGCGGGTCTGCACGGCATGGTGCGCAGCATACTCAACGTGACTGTCTTCCTGGACCTGCACGTGGCCGAAGCGGTGTTGGCCCGCGTCGTGCCCAACCGGGACACGCTCCTCCACGGCCTTTCGGCCATGGCCGAGCTGGAGGCCTTGTGCAGCCTGGCTTGCGTTTCCGCAGAGCAGCCCGTGGCCTGCTACCCACAACCCATGACGGATACGGGTCTCGTCATCATAGACGGCCGACATCCGCTGATCCTGGAACGGGACGCGACCGCCAACAGCGTGCATCTGACCACCGATAAAAGGACATGGGTCATCACGGGGCCGAACGCCGCGGGGAAAAGCACGTTTCTACGCATGGTGGGAGTGAACGTGCTGTTGGCCCAGACCGGCGCAGCCGTGCCCGCTCGGGAAATGACTTGGTCCCCCGTCCGTCTGATGACGGATGTCAGGATTCGAGACAACCTGGCCAGGCACGAAAGCTACTTCCTTTCCGAGGTCCGCCGGCTTCGCCGCATGGTCCTGGACTCGGATGATTCGACGCCGGTCCTCGGATTGATCGATGAGCCCTTCCGCGGCACGAACTCGCAGGAGAGAACGGCCGCCGGCATCGCCCTGCTCGAACACTTGACCGCGTCCAAGCATCTGTTCCTCATCGCCACACACGAGGAGATGCTGGCGCAGGCGGCGGCCGCTACGGCTTCGGCGGAGAACTACCATTTTCAAGAGCATCTGCACGAGCATGGCATCACGTTCGATTACCGGCTGCGTCCGGGTCCGGCCGGCACGAGGACAGCTCTGCGCATTCTGGAGCAGGAAGGCTATCCCAAGCCCCTGTTGGACCGCGCCCGGAGGCTGATGCCTCCTGATTGACAATCTTTTCCTCTTTTCTGCGCCGATTTCATGAGTCTGGAGAGACTAATATGAATGGGCACATAGGCGTGCCGGATAGAATGGCTGCCATGATAAGGCGGAGCTCTGAGAAATAGCAGGAAACTCATGCGCATTGCGAGGATGCCACTGCCAATCGTCCTGATGACGGCGATCCTGATCGTGTCGGCCGCCGGCGCGCGGCTGGAATACCACGAGAGCGCGGTTCACGGACCGGGCAACCAGGTCCTCCTCTGCGACCTTGATGGTGACCATCTCAGGGACATCGTGCTGAGGGACGAGCCGAATTTGCTGATCTTCTACCAAGACCCGGAGAAAGGGTTTGCCGAGAGGCCCAATCAGGTCCACCGCCTCGCGGATAAGCCCTCGGTCGTATGGCCTGCGAAGCTCGGCAGGAGTGCGGAGAGCCTGTTGGTCATGATGAGCGACGGCGTGACGGAGCTGGACTTCACGAATCGGAGCAGCCCCGCCGTCCGCAGGCAGATCATCACCCAACAAACCATTGTGCCCGAGAGCCTGGAAGGGTCTTCGATCGCCTACTTCCCGCTGTCGCCTGAGAGGAAAGGCAGTGCCCCCGTCATCCTTGTGCCCGTGGGCAGCGATCTTCAAGTTTGGCGGTGTACCGACGCCTGGCGGCACGTGCAAACCCTCAAAGACGCCCTTGAGACGGCGATTTGGGCCTCCAGGGACGATCTCGGCTATGACAGAATGGCCGATCTGACCATGAGCCTCGGTGACGTGACCGGCGACCGAAGGGACGACATCATTCTCCGTACCAGCCACATACCGGTGTGCAGGTATGCCATGTACACCCAGGACCCGGACGGTCTGTTCCGTGCAGATCCCACATTGACCTGGACCGGGAAGTGGGATTGGTCGTGGTACTGCTGGGCGGACATCAATCGTGACGGCCGCGTCGATCTGATCAAGAACACCTGGCTAAGTGAACCGTGGTTCATACCGGGGACCCTCTCCGGCAAAGTGCTTGTGCGGATCCACGTGGCGGATGAGCACGGCCAGATCCCTGCGGAGCCTCAGCAGGTCTTCCGCAAAAATGACTGGATCGACTCGATCCCCGTCGTGGACGTGGATGGAGACGGATGCCTGGACCTGATCCTGGGCTATAGCGCCTTTGACAGCCGCGAGGGATTCAGAAAGGCTTTCACCGCCAAGCAGCTCGACTTCACGCTCCGATTCCACTTCTACAGACCGGGCGATGGCTTCCCGGAGAAGTCCGACTGTGACGCAGACCTGCTGATCCATATCGACCATCCTTCTGTAGACCTGAGCTATCCTCGCCGTTGGTACTTTGAGACGTTCGTCAGTCTCCAGGGCGACTTCGATGGAGACGGCGACAGAGACCTTCTCGTCCGGGACCGGGCGGATAGAATCTCGGTACATTCGTTTGTCTCCAGGCAAGCCGGGTTCGCCAGGGACGCAGACGTATGGTTCCGCTATACAGACCCCGTCAATCGATTACAGGTCGAAGACCTCAACAACGATCACATCAGCGATCTGATCATGAAGTTGAGTAAGAAGGAGATGTTCCGGGTCTTCATCAGTCGCACCCGGTAGTTGGAACACTCGATGAGTCAGACGCGCGTCAGTCCGGTGTTGTTGCTGTTGCTGGTCCATGCGGTCAGTGCGTCGGTGGTGGAATTCAAGCGGCAGACGATCACGGTTCCATCCGACCAGCCGTGGTGGTTGACTTCGCACCTCGCGGACGTTGACGGCGACGGCCTGACGGACCTGTTGGCGCTGCTGCCGGCACAAGATGAGCTGAAGATCTACCGTCAGCGAACGTCCGGCTTTGCGACCGCACCCGACCAGACGGTTGCACTGCCGGGTCCAACCGCCTGGGTTGCCGTGCGGGACGTCGACTCGCATGAGGGTAAGGAGCTGGTGATTTCCACGACCACAGGACTGGTCTACCTCCGGCAGAATGAGGGCGTCTTTGAACCGTCGCCTCGAACGCTCATTGAGGCCCGACAGGTGTTTACCGCAGACCGGCTCCGCATTGCACCGACGGCTCCCGGTAGACAGGATGCCAACAACGTCATCCCCGTCATCTTCGAAGACCGCGCCGTTTTGTACGAAGAGGACGATCATTACGCCTGGCATGCGGCAAGGACAGTGGACCTTAGTCCAACGGAGACAACATGGCAGGTGCGCGAGGACTCCTGGATGATGGGCGCGGCTCCTGCGTTCAACATGGAGGTTCGCAAGACCGTTCGCCCGCGGCAACAAGAGAGCCGGGCCAAAGAGAAGGACGACGAGAAGAAAGCCACACAGGAGCGGGTCGGGAAGATTGCGAAAGACGCCCAATGGGGTCATTACACCTCGCGATGTCAGGATGTGAACGGGGATGGACGGGAGGACATCGTCGTGTGGAGAACCCAGGGGGACATAAACCCCGACACAACGATCGTGCTTCTGCTGCGGGGGCCCGATGGCAGCCTGCCGACGCGGCCCACGCGAGTGCTCCGCAACAGTGGCTTGCCGATCCGTGTGGATCGCCAGATGGGCGTATCGCCCTTCTGGGACCTCGACGGCGACGGCCGATGCGAGTTGATCCTGGTAGCCCTCAAGACGCGCATAACCTCCTGGAGCGGCCTGGTCAATCTGTTCGTTTCCGGCGGCGTGGACTGGGCCTTCACAGTGCGATCCGGCCGGGACGGCGCCTACTCCGGCAGCCCCAGTTTTCAGATGGACGTCACGAGCATGACGCCGCGCAACGCATGGGTCTCCAACCTTTTCTTGATCGACGGAGATTTCAATGGCGATGGCCGCGAGGACATCCTCGTCGAGCGCGGGCCCCAGCAGCTCGACGTGTATATGAGCTCTCCCGGCGCCGGTTTCTTCCAAGCCGGACCGGCCCTGAGTTTTGAAGCCCCAGTCGAGGCACGCGTCGTAGACACGGCCGACCTCAACGGCGACGGAATATCCGATCTATTCGTGCAAAAGGCGACAGAAGCGCATATCACCGTGTGCCTGTCTCAGGCAGATCATCAGAAAGAGGCTTCAAAGTGACAACACCAGCACTGGCCATAGAAGATCTGTGTAAGCGATTCGGACGCATCCATGCGGTGGAGCACCTCTCGCTCGAGGTCCCATCCGGGCAGATGTCGGGTTTTCTCGGTCCCAACGGCGCCGGCAAGAGCACCACGCTCTATATGATTCCGCGACTCGTGCATCCGAGCAGCGGGCGAATCCGCATCTTCGGCGTTGACCTTGGACAGGACTTCAAGCAGGCCCTGCGGTCGGTCGGCGTCATGGTGGAAGCACCGGCATTTTACGAGTACCTCTCGGGGCGAAGGAACCTGCAACTGGCCGCCCGCATCCTCGGGGATGTCAGGAGCCGCGACATCGACGAGATCCTCGAACGCATCGGCCTGGCCGACCGCCAGCACGACAAGGTCCGCACGTATTCGCAGGGCATGAAACAGAGACTGGGAATCGGCCGGGCCGTGCTGGGCAAACCCAGGCTCCTCATCCTCGACGAACCCACGAACGGCATGGACCCGGAGGGGACCCGCGAGATTCTTGGCTTCCTGCAGCACAGGGTCAGAAACGATGGACTGACGGTCTTCATCTCCAGTCACTTGCTGCACGAGGTCGAGGAATACTGTGACACCGTTTTTGTGATCGACAAGGGCCGCCTGGTCGCCTCGGGGAACGTCCGCGATATTCTCAAGCCGCACGAGCGTATCGTTCGCACGACATTCGCAGGCGAAGTCCCCGACCCCAAGATGCTGCTGGCCGACGAGCGGATCAGGCACGTGGAATCGATCTCTCCAGACACCCTGGAGATCATGTTGGCTGCCGACGACTCCGCATGGCTCAACCAGCATCTGCACCAGGCCGGCTTCAGAGTTTCCGCAATCAGCCCGAGGCAAAAAACGCTCAAGGAGTTCTTCCTTTCCATCACAGGAGACCACAGGAATGCATAGTCAGCTCCTACCCCTATTGCAGAATGAGACCGTCAAGGCGATTCGTCGCAAGCTGCCGTACTTCGGCCTGCTGATGGGAGGCGTGATCTGTGTGCTCACGCACGTCGCGACGGCCGAGATTGGCTCGGCGGATACGGCCAACGCCTGGGGATACGTGGCTTTGTCCATGCAGTTGGTGTTCGCGGATATCGGCCTGATCTTCGTGCTGGTGTTCGCCGCCATGCTCATGTCGGATGAGACGCGGTCCGGCACGATCCGTGCGGCGCTGGCGGCCCCGCTATCCCGGTGGGAGTTCTATCTGGCCAAAGCGGCCACCGGCCAGCTCTACATGGTCGCGATGTCCCTCGTGTGCCTGGTGCTGTCCATCATGCTCGCGAGAACTCATTACGGCTTTGGCGCGGTAGGCGACAGCCTCGGAGAAATCTACTCCCGAAAGATGGTCCTCGCGAACTTCCTGCTCGCCTGGGTCTTGAGCTGGGTCCCGCTGGCGGTCATCGTATTCTACGGGCTGCTCCTGTCCACGGTCGTCCGAAGCTCGGGCGCCGCCGTGGCCGTGAGCGTCGGTACCCTTTATGTCATTGAGTTCACCAAGCATCTCGTCGGTCTTGACCCCTACATCTTCACCCGGTACATTACCTACCCCTGGCAAATCCTCGGGCAGATCGCTCAGGGGGTGGCGTACCAGTGGCAGCCGGAGATCTGGAGGATGTTGGGCTTGTGCGGGGTGTATGGGGTCGTAGCCTTCGTCGGCGGCCTGATTCTCTTCCTCCGGCAGGATCTGAACGACTGAACGGACGATTGCATGGGCATGGGAGGCCGGTCTTGCAGAGTCCGGCCGTCCTCAGATTCGGCTCTCCCATGCCACAGTCCCGGCCAAACCGAAAACACATCCATGACAGCTTCACATGGTTGTGAGAGAGAAAGCTGGACGCGTGAACAACGTGCGTGATAATAGGTTCTATTGATCCTATTCAGATTAGTGAAGCAGGATGTTGATGAAACCAGTTGAGATCAGCTCGTTGACGAAATGGTACGGCAGGAGCCTTGGGGTCGAGGATGTGACCTTCGCCATCGAACGCGGGGAGATCTTCGGGTACCTCGGTCCAAACGGTTCGGGCAAGACCACGACGATCCGCTGTATCATGGGCCTGCTGCGACCCACCAGTGGCGGGGTCCGCGTCCTCGGAACGCGGATCGCGCCGGGCCGGGCCACGGAGCACGCGAGGATCGGCTATCTGCCCGGCGAGTTTCGCATCTGGCGGTGGCCCGGCGCACGCCGGTTGCTGCATACGCTCGCTGCCCTCGGCGGCAGCGACGGAGCAAAGGCCCGGCGCAATGAATTGGCCGAGCGGCTCGGCCTGAATCTGGATCGCCCCGTGGGTGACCTTTCCAAAGGCAATCGGCAGAAGGTCGCCGTGATTTATGCGTTTCAACACCAGCCGGAGGTGCTGATCCTCGATGAGCCCACGGCCGGCCTGGACCCGCTCATGCGCCAGGTCGTTCTGGACCTGATTCGCGAGGCGGCCGAGGCCGGCGCCGCCGTGCTTTTGTCGTCACATGACCTGAGCGAAGTGTCCGCCGTGGGCAGCCGCGCGGCGATTCTCCGTGAGGGCTGCCTCGTGAAGGTCGCGCCCATCTCCGAGATCGTTCACCAGGGGGAACACCGTCTGAAGGTCTGGTTCATGGACGGCACGCCGGTCCCCGACGTCCCGCGGGATCGATTGCCGGGCGTACGCGTGGTCGAGCGGCAGGCCCACATGCTCCACGTGGCCTACCAGGGCACATCGGACGCCCTCCTCAAATGGATCGCGCAGTTCCCCATCGACCGTGTCTTCACGCCGCAGACGTCACTCGAAGAGGCTTTCATCCAGTACTATCAGCAGCCGGACGCCCCCGCGAGCGACGGCGGACGCAGACCCTCTCAGGGAGCACGATCATGAGCCACACATCCCGGCCGCCATTCCCCTTCGTCCTGCTGCGGTTCTGGTTCCTGCGCATTCTGCCCGTATGGTCTGGAATTGCCCTGCTGATCTTCCTGATGCAGATCGCCGTCAGCGGCATCGTGCACGACAATGCGAACGTCCGGGCCTTCCTTTCGTTCCTCAACATGCTCCCGTCGATCGTGAAGACCGCCCTGGGTGGTGACATGTTGCAGGCCGGCAATACAGCGGCGCTGCTGACCATCGGCTACCAGCACCCGCTCGTCATGTTCCTCTGCATGCTCTTTGCCGTCGGCGTGCCTACCGGCCTGCTCACCAGCGAGGTGCAGAAGGGGACCATGGAGCTGATCCTCAGCCGCCCCGTGACAAAAACGCAGGTCTACGCCTGTGCCGCCGTGCTGACGCTCGCCGGCATGTTTGGTCTTGTCTTGTCCATGTTCCTCGGGACGTTTGTAGCCGTGCATATCTACCGCTTTGACCAGCCCATCCCTCTCGATCTGTTCTTTCGCATCGCCATCAACGGCGGGCTGCTCGCCAGCACATTCGGCGCCTTCGCTCTGCTCTGCGCAGCAACGTTCGGGCGGCTCTACTCGGCGTTGGGTGTCGCCGTTGCCTTTCTCACGCTCAATTACTTCGTGGCCCTCATCGCCGAGTGGTTGCCGTCGATCCGGTTCCTCCGGCGGGTCACGCTGTTCTACTTCATCTACTACTCGGACTTGATGTACGAGTGGCCGGTCCGCAACATGGCCATGCTCGCGGGCATTCTCCTCACCGCCGCTGTCATCGGCGCCCTCATCTGGCGCCGCCGTGACCTGCCCCTGTGAATCCCGGCCATAAACCGTCCAGAGCTCATCTGGCCGCCAAAAAGGGATTGACACGCGCGAATCAACGGGCTATACTCTGTATATCCATTGGAGAAAGAACCGGATATGGTAACGAAGGTACAGAAATGGGGGAATAGCCAGGGGGTGCGGCTGAGCAAGCAACTGTTGGAGGATGCCCAGATCTCCGTGGGAGATGAGGTGGACGTCTCCGTTCATGACGGTGTGATCATGGTGGCCCCTGTCAAAAGACCAAAGGGTAAACACAGCCTCCAGCAGCTTGTCAAGCGGATCCCGAAGGATCACCAGGCCGAGCAACTCGACTGGGGCCGGCCGGCCGGCAAAGAGGTCTGGTAGATGGCTCAGTACATCCCTCAAAGGGGCGATCTGGTTGCTCTGACATTCGATCCGCAGTCCGGCCACGAACAGAAAGGCCGTAGGCCCGCCCTGGTCATCAGTCACTATCTCTTCAACAGGCACACGGGCCTTGCTATCGTCTGCCCCATCACAACTACGGAACGTGGCTTCCCGTTCCACGTCGTCGTTGCCGGATGCCCGCAAGTCACAGGCTTCGTGATGGTGGAGCAAATCAAGTCCATTGACTTCCGGGCTCGCAACGCGAAACGAATCGCCAAGGCGCCACAGCCCATGCTGGAGGAAGTACTCTCTATTCTGGACGCATGCATCTATTAAGCAGACATCTCAACGACATCGAAATACTTTCGTCTGGCCCGATCACTCAATCCAAACGACAATACTTGCGTGGCCGGCACAGTCGGAGCTCTTTGTGCAAGGCATCTACGCAGGAGCAGGTTTTCAGAAAATGGCGTCTTCATCAGCCTTGAAAATAGTGGTGGCGACCCAGCAGAGCATAGGAGGCGTCCAGCGGAAGTTGGCTTGGTTTTCCCGTCACAAGAATGATCTATACTTCGAGTTGGCAGGTATGCTCGAAGGAAGCCATAGTTCTTACCACAGAGATGGAAAGCTGTTCAGGACGAGCCCAGCGACCCAAAAACATGCTAATCTCATCGCGAGACATCTGCCTCTGTCTCAGTTTCAAGGATGGCACAGATTGGGGCTTGGAATGGTTCTCAAGTCGTCGCTTGCCAGAAATCCGGCATTGAAGAGCAAGGACAGGAAGTGTCAGGTTCATGAAGTTGATATCGATCTGTTCCCCAGTGATGCCTTGAACCTTATGGCGGGACTGTTGGACTCTGGCGGGCGCAGTCTACTCAACGATCCGGAGATGTATCCGCCGCCCGACGCTCACGTTGTTAAGGTGGATGTTCCCCCTTTGTGGATCTTCATTACAATTCTCGGCCACAGTCACAACTTACTGATTTCTCCATATGACGGTGAGTTTCAAGGGGTAACATGCCGCCATTTCAACAAGAGGTACTCCGCCAATCCACCGGGGCGATCATGTTACCTTGAGGCATACAAGCTTGACTGATGCGCGCAATGCTCCCTCACCATGTCTTGTGGAGGGCTGCGTCCCCTGTCAGCGCGCGAGATAGAAGATGACGCCGATGAGCGATGCGACTACGGCTGTGCACACAGACAAGGCCACGGCCAGCGTCCAGGCGTAACGCTTGTTGAGCTTTGCGATGACGTACTTGAGGTAGCGATCACTCGTGGCAAACGTCCTGCTCATTTGCCGAATCCCCTCCGTGTTGTTCACTGTGTTCTGGCTGAGCCGATCCAGCGTTGCCCTGAATTTGATGAAGCCCTCGGCCATCTGCACGTCGATATCGGCGGCGGCCGCGAGGTGATGATTGATGTCGATGAGTGCATCCGTCTGTCGAGCGGAGGCGGCGGGAATCTGCTCCACCATCTCGCTGAACTGCTGATCCTTGGCCGCGGCGCGTCTCAACTGCTCCAGGAGTTGGGCCGTCAGTCTTCTCTGGTCCTCCACGGCCGAAGGGAGGCTTTCCAGCAATTCCGGGAGCTGCCCGACCCGGCCCATGAGCTCCTCGTGCTGCGCCACTTGCCGGCTCAGGTGTTCGTTGATCCGCTGAAGCTGGTCCACAAGTTGGCCGAAGCCATCATGCAGCCGCTCGACCGATTCGCGCCGCTCCATGGAGGCGATCGTGCTCACCATTACCGGCTCGCCCACCGCTTCGGCCGACTGCGCGTCCGGCGAATCCTCATCCGGCTCGAAGCCCATCGCCAATAGGCCATCCTCATCGAGCGTCTGCTCACACTGGCCGCTCTCCTCATACCTGTGGGCGCGCAGCCAACTGGCCGTCCCGCTCAGAATTCCCCTTAGCGTCATCCTTCAGCATCCCTTCAACTGGAACACCTGTCCTGCAACTGCTATCCGGCAAGGATCGCCGTCACATAGATAAAATCGGATTACTATCGATTTTCCCTTGAGCCAAACATGTCCCCGCCTCGCCAGCAGGACGCGAGCGCGCCCAGAACCGCATATTATGGGACTGCGTACGCCCTGTGACACTACCGCTTGTGCCCGTACCGGCGGAGAGTAAAATACCCTTGTGATACCGACCTGCTGAGCTTTAGGAGAAATACGAGCGTGAAGTTGCTGACCTATTCGTACGATGACACAGTGTCATGCGGCGTTCTGACCGATCGCGGCATTGTGGGTATCCCGGCGTCATGGAGGGGCGCCAATCCCCCGGCGAGTGTGCAGGAGATTCTCGAACGTGGCTCGCCGTGCATGGACCAGGTGCGCCAATTGGCTGCCTCATCCGGGCAGACACGGTCTCTTGATTCGGTGAAGCTTCTGGCGCCGATTCTCCGGCCGGGCAAGGTGCTCGCGCTGGCCGGCAATTACAGCGAGCACATCAAGGAGGCGGCCCTGAAACGCGGATTCAACCTGGGCCTGTCCGAGTCCCCGCGGCGAACAACCGTGCCCCGGCCGTTCCTGATGCCGTCCACTGCCGTCATCGGCCCCGGTGACGTCATCCCGTGGCCCGTGTACAGCGAGCAGATCGACTATGAGCTTGAGCTGGCTGTCGTCATCGGCCGCAACGCCAGGTGCGTCGATGTGAAGGATGCGCCGGCCTGCATCGCGGGTTACACGATCGCCAACGACGTCTCCGCCCGCAGCGTGACGTTTTCGAGGAATCGCCAGAAGCGGCCGTGGGACGAGTTCTATGATTGGCTCAACGGCAAATGGGCGGACGGTTTCTGTCCCCTCGGGCCTTATTTTGTGACCAGCGATGAAATTGCCGACGTGCAGGACCTCAAAATGGTGCTCAAGGTCAACGGCCAGGTCCGCCAGGACGCCAACACGTCGCAAATGATCTACCCCGTGGCCGACATCGTCTCATTCATCAGTCACATCACGACGCTCGAGCCCGGGGACGTCATTTGCACGGGGACACCCGCCGGCGTGGGCGTCGCCACCGGCAACTTTCTCAAAGCCGGCGACCGGATCGAATGCACTATCGAGGGCCTCGGCACGCTGACCAACACCCTCGGCGACCGCCCCACAACCTTCTACGAGCCGTTGCAGGCGTAGCGGCCGGAAGGCTCGCCTTGTAGCACTGCCCTGCCTCGCCGAAGCCTCGCTCCATTCCGCACATCGTGCGGGATAACCACGGCAAAGACCGGAAGCGCCGCCGCGATGCGAGTCCTCGCGAGGAACCACAGGAGACGATCATCCGCCCCTTCTCACTACGGCACTGATCTTCACCGCGAGAGCGATACACAGAACCAGCAATCCGTACGTTCTCAGGAGAAGGATCAGTTCCGCCGGACCTTCCGACATGCACTGGCTCGCGGGTATGCCGACGACTCCTGCAACGACCAGCCAATTCTCGAACGGCAATGCTCGGTCCGCGTGTCCCCACCTGTCGATCAGCCGGATTGCCAGCCATCCGGCCAACAGCCCTATCGCCGCTCCCGCGAGAACATCCGAAGGGTAGTGCGCCATGGCCGTGACTCTCAGACCCCCGATGGCGGCACTGGAGCCCAGAAGCAGCACGCGCAGAGGCCACCCGACGGCAGGCAGAACCGCGGTCGCCACGCCGAATATCGAAGCCGTATCGCCCGAAGGGAATGATAGATGATGCGTGAGTTTCCGGTCGGGCTGCCCCGTTGCCTGGACCTTCAGAACCGTGTAGGGCCGTGTTCGCTGGACCGCGACCTTCAACGGGTTCACAACAATGCCGACCAGGATCAGCGCCAGAAGTCCGGCGAGAACATCGTGCCGTCGGCGAGAGATCACGAACCACAACAACAAGAGCCAGATTTGGAGCCACGCCTTCCCGAGCCGTGTGAACACATCGACCCAGAAGTTGTCGTCCCAAGTCACTCCCGTTTGAGACAACTGAGAAAAGGCCCGTTCATCGAACCACAGCCACGACACCAGGCTGGTTGCCGAGAGAGCCAGCACAGCGATGAAAAGAGCTTTGTCCGCCCAACGAACGGTGGGTTTTGCACTCAATCCATCGTGCACCATCATTCCTCCTTGTTGGCAAACAGCGCCACAATCTCAAGCGGCTTGCCCTTCGAGTAGTTGATACCCTGGGCAGAGGCGATCTCGTCCATCGGAAGATCACCAAAACGACTGCGAATCTCGTCCAGTCTGTCTCTGGGTATGATGAGGACCCGGGGCCCCGACTGGCCGGCCCACGCACGTACACCTTCCGGACCGCCGAGCGGCTCGATGTGCCTGCCCATGTAGAAATTGAGCGTCGGCTCGCCGTACTTATACGTCGCTACCGGTACGTCTCGACCCGTGCGGGCATTCACTTCGCGTGCAATGGCAGGCGAGATTTTTATGCCCTCAAGAGCAGGCAGGATGCCGCACTGCAGGGGAACCTGGAAGAGGGCCATTCCAGCGATCAGGATCACGGCGCTTCTGTGCGGACGATCGGCAAGGTGCTCGCGGATCGCCAGCACAGCCATAGCCACGATCACCACTCCGCCGGCGGCCCCCGACCACTTCAAACCAGGTATCGGTACAAACCACGGGCCGAGGATCAAGCCTCCTCCAAGAATCGCAGCCAATGGCCCGAAGAACCAGATCCCCCCACGGAGCCAGTCTCTGTCCCGCGGCGTCAGGGCGCCTGTCCGGGCCGCCGCGATGGTCCCGCCAACGATCAGCGCCAGCGCCGGCCAGATGAACACGATGTAGTGTGGCAGTTTCGTGGCCGCAAGGCTCATCACGATGAACGGCGGGACGATCCAGCCAAGGAAGAACCGCCTCCCATGGCTCCCGCCCACTTGGGCGTGCCTCAATGCGGAGAGTGCACCCGGCAAATGCAACGTCCATGGGAAAAAACCGCCGATGACTACGGGAATGTAGTATGGCAGATACAGCAATAGGTTGCCGCCATGATGCTCCATCGGCTTAAGGGCCCGGCCGATCACATGACGGCCAATGAACACGCGAAGGAACTCGCCCTCGGTCGCCGTGCTGGACGGGACAGCCCAGGCACAGAACATGACGGCTCCCATGAGAACACTGGCGCCGATGAGCGTAAACGATGCCAGCCGAACCTTCGGATCTTTTCTCTCCAGCAGGAGAATCGTCAGGATGGCCAGGGCCGGCATCAACCCCATCGGGCCCTTGACCAGCATCGCAAGGCCCGTCGCCAACCCTATCAGCGTGGCGTGCGTCAGGCGAATCTGGGCCTGTGTCGCAGCGGCAAACACGGCCATCGCACCGATAGTAAATGGCAGCAGAATGGCATCCGATGTCGCGGCCGCTCCGATCACAAGCATCTGCAGCGTCGAGGCCAGAATGAGCATCGCCCACAGTCCCGCCTGCCGGCCCAGGAGCCGACATCCGATGTAGAATGTGGCCACACAGGTCAGTGCTGTCCCAATGATACCGAACAGACGGCAGGCAAGCTCCGTCGGTCCCAGCACGCGGATCGCCAGGGCCATCAGCCAGTAGGTCAGGACCGGCTTGTCGGGCCAGGACTCGTTGTTGAAGGAGATCACCAGGTAGTTGCCGGATTCCAGCATTTCCACGGCCGCCCGTGCGAACCGCGGCTCGTCGCGGTCCCAGAGCGATGTGCGACTGCCCAGGGACAAGTAGGTCGCGAGGACCACCAGCGCAATGGCCGCCGGGCCTGTCCATCCCGCCCTCCAACCCTGTCGTGTCCCTACGTGTCCAAGCACGGTCCTACTCGCACAACATGCAGATCCCCTGGGATGCGTGCAGCAATCGCTGTCACCCGCCCCATTCTATTGGGAGAAGACAATACTCTCGCCGGCCTCGCTCTGCAAGGGAATTGATGCTATACTGGCAGGGGTCAAGCGTGAATGCCAATCTGGAAGACAGATGGGCCTGTACTGGGAGAACGGTCGTGCGACGTGCACATCGGATACTGCGTTGGATTCTCTTCGCCATAGGGGGCGTGGTCGGCACTGTGACGATCCTCGTGCTCGCCGGCCCCAGCGTCCGAAGCTGGCAGATGGAAAGGGCCATCGCTCGCTTTGAGCAACATCCCACTCAGGGTCGAGCCGACAATCTGGTCGCGCTGCTGCAGCTCCATGCGGCCACGGATGAACAAGGCAAGCGTGACGTTGCGATTACCGGACGGTCGAGAGGTTCCCCTGCGAGGCTTATGGCCGACGGAGTTTTCCGCCAGGGCCGGGAGTTCCGGCAACTTCCAAGTAAACCCGTCGAATCTCATCGGGGAGGCACCCGGCCGGCACAGAGCCACGCTCGTCCTCACGCCGGACCCCAATCTCGCCTACAAGGATCCGACGATCAAGACCATCTGGAACGGCAGGCTGGAGTTCCCCGTCTCGTTCTCCATCGATGCAAACCAGCCGAGCAGGTAGGGGTGCGGTCCGCGCAATTTCCGCAACGCGAGAAGGACACCACCCGGAGAGCCGATATAGACGGAGGCTCGTAACCATACATATTCTTTCCGAACAGGCTGTGATGCAAAGGCATAGGCTCATGCGGTATACTCTCGGCTTCGTTCTGTGCATGGCACTGGGCCTGTCGCTGCTGCTGTGGCGGCTGGGTCTGACGCCGGTGTATGCCGGGCTGATCGGCGTGAATGTAGTCACGCTGGTCCTCTATGGATATGATAAACATCAGGCCGTCGGCGGCGGGATGCGCATGCCCGAGGCGGCGCTGCATATGGCGGCACTGCTCGGGGGCAGCCCGGCGGCAGCACTCGCGCAAGGGCTCTTTCGGCACAAGACTCGAAAACGCAACTTCAGGATTGCTTTCGTCGCTATTGTGCTGCTGCAGGTTATAGTAATCTATGGCTACTGGCGGTTCACACGCGGTTGAGCAGAAGATGGATACCTTTCCGGCAGGCGTCCAGTTTCGCAAGCCCTGGCGCAGCTACCAGCAGCGGGTGCTGACTGAGCTGGAACAACATCTGGACGACAACCACTTGCACATCATCGCCGCCCCCGGCTCGGGCAAGACGGTCCTCGGCCTGGAGGTGATGCGGCGTCTGAACCGCCCGACGCTGATCCTGTCGCCTACCGTGGCGATTCAGGACCAATGGGTCGACCGGTTCGTCCATCTGTTCATGGATCGCCCCAACGGAACGCCCAATTGGATATCGAAAGATATCCGAAATCCCCGCTTCATCACCGCTTCAACATACCAGGGTTTGCACAGCGTATACAGCGACGACTCGGAAAGCAAACGCGGCAAGAACATGCAGACCGGCTCGCGGATCGCCGCCAAAGACGCCCTCCTGGAGCGACTGAAGCAATTGGGCGTCCGCACGCTGGTGCTCGACGAGGCCCACCACCTGCGAAACGAGTGGTGGAAATGTCTTGCCGATCTGAAGGAGCAGCTCGGCAAGCCCACTGTGGTCGCACTGACAGCCACCGCCCCATTCGATGTCTCGCCGCTTGAGTGGGACAGGTATGCCGGACTCTGCGGGCCCATCGACGCGGAGATCTCCGTGCCCGAGCTGGTTCAGCAGAAGAACCTCTGCCCGCACCAGGACTACGTCTACATGTCACCGCCTCTACGGGCCGAGCAGCAGGAGATCCGCGAATTCCGCAAGGACGTGGACGAGTTCGTGCAACGGCTGTGCGGCGATGAGGAGTTCATCAGCGCCCTGGAGAGCCACCCGTGCGCGAGCGATCCGTGGTCCTGTGCCGAGCAAATCCTCGATGACCCGCCTTTTTATTCGAGCATCGCGTCGTTCCTCAGTCACGTCCGGGGACATCCCCCGCGCAAGTTGCTCCGGGTCATCGGTCTTTCTTCAAGGAAGTGTCCCAAGCTGGATTCGGAGCAATTGGAGATCCTGCTGGCGGGCTGCCTCTACACACATGCCAAGTCATTCGATACCCACAAGGACCCGTTCCACCGCATCCTGCGCGACGCCAAGCGCATCGGGGCGGTGGAACGGCGGGACGTCAACCTGCGAAGCACCGCGAAGATCGCCCGGCTCCTGATCCGCAGCGCCTCCAAGCTCAAGAGCGTCGAAGACATTGTGGGGCTGGAGCGCGAAACCCTGGGGGACGATCTGCGGATGGTGGTCCTCACGGACTTCATCCGGCGGGCCGATTTCCCGGCGGATGAGGCCGATCTCAAGCCGGTCAAGCGTCTCGGCGTCGTTCCTATCTTCGAGCAAATCCGCCGCAGCCAGGCAGGGGCGGTACGGCTCGGAATCCTCAGTGGGACACTGACAGTCATCCCCTGCCAATCCCGCGAGGCCCTGCGGGCATGCGCTCCGGAACTCGGGTTGAACCCCGCCGATATCGGTTTTGAGTTCCTGCCTCACGACTCACGGTTCTGTGAGGTCACGATCCCCGGGGCCGACAAGCACAAGATGGTCAGTCTGATCACCAGCCTGTTCAACCGGGGCGGCATCACCGTGCTCGTCGGGACCACCTCCCTGCTGGGCGAGGGCTGGGACGCTCCCTCGGTGAACTCGCTGATCCTGGCCAGTTTCGTCGGCTCGTACATGCTGTCGAACCAGATGCGCGGCCGGGCCATCCGCACGCAGGAGGGCAACCCGTCGAAGACAGCCAACATCTGGCACCTCGTGTGCCAGGAGGAAGATGCGAAGCAGTTCAATGAGGATATGGAGACATTGGCGAGGCGGTTCAAGTCGTTTGCCGGTGTGTCTTTTGCAGGCGGCCAAATCGAGAGCGGCCTGGAACGTCTCGGCCTGGGCGAACCTCCCTACGGCAAGAAGCGGATGGACCATATCAATGGGATGATGATGCAAAGGGCCCGCGATCGAGCCCGTCTCATCACGGACTGGGAGCAGGCCCTCGGGTCCGACGAGACTCGCAGGATGATGGACCAGGTCGCCGCGTCGCCACTGGCATTGCCGCGCGATCTTGTCTTCCGCAACACGATCCTGGCGGTCCTCTGGCAGGCGTGGTTCTGGGGCATATCCACCTTCGGCTTCTTGATGCAGTCCACTGAGCACAACTCACGGAACATGACTCTGAAAGCCTCACTGCTGATGCTGGCCATCTTCGCGGCGATGGCGGCCTTGGCTGCAGTGCCCAAATGCCTCAAAGCCCTCTGGCTCTTCCTCTGGCATGGCTCCGTCGCGTCCAGCATGAAACAGATTGGCAAAGCCCTGGTCCGGTCGCTGGCCCAGGCGGAAGTCATCGAAACGAATCCCTGGCAACTGAAAGTGGTCACTGGGCGGCAGGAATGCGGCTTTGTGAGCTGCTCGCTCCGCGGTGCGACGACGCGGGAGCGATCGATCTTCCTCGAAGCTCTTCAGGAAGTCCTTGGGCCCATCGAGAACCCAAGGTACGTTCTGGTCCGCAAGACGCCGCTGGGGTGGCTCATGCGAAAGGACTACCACACGGTCCCGACAGTCCTCGGAAGGAACAAGGAGCTTGCCGAGCACTTCAAGAAGATGTGGGCCAGATACGTCGGACCGACGCAATTGGTCTACACCCGGACGCCGGAGGGACGCAGCTTCCTGCTCAAAGCCCGGGCTCGCTCGATGGCGCAGCGCTTCGAGAGACGCGCCGAGCGGCTTCGCTCCTGGCAATAGTCCCCCTGTCGCATGGTGTCTGTGAAAATAGTCTGGTAGTCGGGTGGCAGCGGCAAGCGGAGAGAAGCGGAGCTTGCCGATGGTGCTACACCTCTGAGGAACCATCGGCAAACTGGCGCTTGCCGCTGCCACCCAGCACAGTGCCCTAAAATCCACGCAGACACGTCGCATGTCTGGCCATCCCACAGGCTTGACCGGCCGGAGAATCTGCGGCAAGATCCGCATCCCTGTTTAATGTTTCCGTTCCAGCACCGTCTCTCTAAGATAGAGTTGGTCCCGAATCGGCAATGGCAATCGGGGCAAACGCCAATGAAAGCTCCAGACTGCACGGGGAGAGACAGATGCGCAAGAGATCGAAATGGGTGCTGGCGGGCATCGGTATCCTGATTGTCGTGCTGGGCACGTGGTACGGCGTTGCGCTGGCCCGCTCGACGGCCAGGCTCCGCGAGGCGTATGCCGCACTGGAAAGGGACGGCCGACCCATGCGTGCGGCCGACGTGACCCCTGCGAAAGTCCCCGACGAACAGAACGCCGCAGTGTTCTACAAGAAGGCCGCATCGATGCTGAAGGCCCAGCCATTCTCCCAGACAGCCCGCGAGAAAGATCTGCTCAAGCACCTTGCGAACCTCTCCGGCGCCCCCTTCAAGAAGACCGAGGATCCGGAGAAGCTGGCAAAGCAGCAACAGGAAATCGCGGAGTTGAGACAGTTGATGGCTCAGGACGTCGTCGCCCAGGCGATTTCGCTCATCGAGCAGGGAACGCAGCGTCCTGCCTGTCAGTTCGATCACGACTATGACCGGGTCACGTCCTTGAGCCTGCCCGCAACGGAAGACCTGCGGGACCTCATCCACGTCATGGGCGCGAAAGCACATTTGGAGGCTGAGGCCGGTCACACACGGGAGGCCTGGGCCATGGTCCCAACCATGCTGCGATTCGCGGATGCGCCACGCAACGAGCCGGGCACCTCAGGCTATTACATGCGCAGCAGTATGATCCACTGTTCATGCGGGACGATTCAGAGGTTGTGTGAGTTGGCACCCCCGGATGGCGAGACTTGCAGGCTGATCGAGGGCCTTTTGACGAGCCTGGATGACGTCAAGCCCTTCACCCTCGCCTTGGACGCAGAGCGACTGTTGCTGGGCGAGCGGCTGTTCAGCCTGCCGGACGATGAACTGTTTGAGATGTTGCGGAAAGACCCATGGGGAGGCAAGGACAGAGAGCCGACTCTCGCCTACCGGCTGACCTTCCGGCGCGTCACGTTCAGGCCCCGATTCATCGCCGATCACGCCGCGTATCTGGAGGTCATGAGGAAACACGCCCTGCTGTCCCAAGGCCCGTACGCGCGCAGGGATTCACAGGCCTACAAGGAGATTGAAGGGCTCTTCAACCGGCACTATGTGACCGACCGGCTGGCGCCGTCGGTGTGGGGCGCTCAGTGGGTCTACTGCAGAGGCATCGCCATTATACGTATGACACGCGCTGGCCTGGCTGCGCTACAGTACAAGCAGCCTCACGGCACATGGCCGCCCTCGCTTGATGCCCTCGGTCTGAAGGACCTGAGTGATCCATTCACGCAACAACCGCTGCAATACCGCGCCGAGGGCGAGGGCTTCATCGTGTACAGTGTCGATGAGGACCAGCAGGACAACGGCGGCATCACGGAGCCGCTCGAGCGGCGAGGCGGTCGTGACATCGTCTGGCGCTTCCCGGAGCCGAAGACCCAGTGAGGACGGCTTTGTGCATGGTTCGCTCCGTGGCGCAACGTTTCCAGACACGGGCCGAGCGACTCCGCTCCTCGCAACAGGCCCCTGCCACGCATGTAGCCCAGACTAACACGCCGGGCCAGCCTGAGAATCGACGGCAGAAATCCACAATTTCTGTTAACGCTTCTGCTTCTGGACCGTCTACGGTAGAGGCAGTTGTGAACCCGAGAGTGGCGATCCTGACAAACGCCGGCGACAGACACAGGCTGCAAACGGAGAGACAGATGCGCAAGAGATCGAAATGGATACTGACGGGCATCGGCGTTATCGTCATCGCGCTGGGCACGATGTACGCCGTGGCGCTGGCGCGCTCGACGGCCAGGCTCCGGGAGGTGTACGCCGCCCTGGAGAAGGACGGCCGGCCTACGAAGGTGGCCGACGTCACCGAGGAGAAGATCCCCGACGAGCAGAACGCCGCCGTGCTCTATGCCAAGGCCGTGTCAATGCTCAAGACACAGCCCGCCCGTGAAAAGAACCTGCTCAAACACCTCGGGACCCTTTCCGGAGCACCCTTCAAGAAGACTGACAGACCGGAGAAGCTGGCAGAGCAGAAACAGGATACCGCGGAGTTGAAGCAGTTGATGAGCCAAGACGTTGTCGACCAGGCAATCGCCACGGTCGAGCAGGGAACGCAGCGTCCCGCCTGCCAATTCGCGGGCGACTACGACATCGACATATCCCTGAGCCTGCCCATCATGGAGGACCTTCGTGACCTCATACGCGTCGTAGGTACGAAGGTGTATCTGGAGACCGAGGCCGGCCACTCGCAGAAGGCATGGGATATGATCCCAATGATGCTCCGATTTGCGGACGGGCCACGCCATGTGCCGGGCGCCGATAATCAATTCGGCCGCATGGGCATGATCAACTATTCGTGCGGGACCATCCGCAGACTGTGCGAGACCGCGCCGCCGGACGAGGAGCTCTACCGACAGATCGAGGAGCTTTTGACAGGCCTGGATGATACCCAGCCCCTTATCCATGCGGTAGATGCGGAGCGACTGCTGCTGGGTGAGCGGCTGTTCAACCTGCCGGATGATCAACTCTTTGAGGCGTTGCGAAAAGACCGCTGGTCCAACAAGCTCGCCGAGCCGGGGCTCGCCTATCGGCTGAAGTTCCGGTTCCTCACGTTCAGGCCCCGATTCATTGCCGACCATGCATCGTACCTGCAGACGATGAGACTGCACACGCGCATGCTTCAAGGCCCTTATGTTTCCAGGGATTCGCCGGAATTCAAGGAGATTGAGAGGCTCCGCAACCGGCATTTTGTGACCCAGGACCTGGGGCCGTTCGTGTGGGGCATCCACTGGATCTATTGCAGGACAGCCGCCAGTGTGCGCGTCACGCGGGCAGGCCTGGCACTGCTCCGCTACAGGCAAACGCACGGCGCATGGCCTCCAACGCTCGATGCCCTCCGCCTGAAGGATTTGAGTGACCCATTCATCCAGCAAGCGCTGCACTACCGCGCCGAGGGGGAGGGCTTCGTTGTGTACAGCGTCGATGAAGACCTGAAGGACAACGGTGGCATCCCCGAGCCACTCGAACGGCGTGGAGGCCGTGACATCGTTTGGCGCTTCCCGGAGCCGAAAGCCAACTGAGTACGGGGATCGTTAAGGAGGCAGACATTGCTCGCACAAACAGGCAAGGAAACCGCCCGCAACGAGAACCAGCCGGCGGTCGTTGAGTGCAAACGGCTGACCAAGGTCTATCAGAAGCTGCTGCCCGGCAGCAAGAAAGCGGTTTGCGCGTTAAGAGACGTCTCGCTGTCAGTGCACAAGGGCCAGATTGTCGGCCTGATCGGGCCGAACGGAGCCGGCAAGTCCACTCTCTTGAATCTGATCGCAGGGCTCATTCTGCCCACAGAGGGCAAGGTCGCCGTTTGCGGGCACCCGGCCCGATCCTTGCAGGCACGGCATGGTCTTGGGTACATGCCCGAGCACTCGGTCTTCATCGGAGGCTATTCGGCCAAGGCCGCCTTGCGCTACCACGCCGCCCTGCTGGGACTGTCCCGCGGGGCCATTTCCGTGCAGGCGGATGAATCCATCGAGCAGTTGCACATGCAGGAGTTCGCCCACCGGCCCTGCTCGGACTTCTCCCAGGGCATGAAACAGCGCCTCGCATTAGCCATCGCAATCATGAATCACCCGCAGGTGCTCCTGCTGGACGAGCCGAGCAACGGGCTCGACCCCATCGGCATCGTCCAGTTGCGCGACCTGCTCAAGCGACTGCGGGATTCGGGCACGACGATCATCATCAGCTCGCATCGCCTCGGCGAGTTGGAGAAGCTGACGGGCGATTACCTGTTTATGCATCGCGGCCAGGTGATCAGCTTTGCCGACAAGATCGCGGTCAGTCAGGCCGGCAATCTCCGCGTGGAGCTCGTCTCGGGCGGCAACGAGGTCGCCCAGAAGCTTCTGCCGGCCTCCAAGGTGCTCAGCGCCTCCGATACGGAGCTGGTCATCGGTCTCAACGATCCCCGGGAGGTCCCCGACATCGTGTGCGACCTGGCCAAGGGCGGGGCACGGATTACCGGCGTGCTGATGCAAAGCGAAAATATCGAGGAAGTATTCCTGCGCCTGTGCAATGAGAGGACGTAGCCGATGAGAGCCTATGAGTTGATCAAGGAGACGTTTTTCCGCGGAAGCTACATCTGGATCGTGCACGCCGCGTGGCTGACGATCTACGGCGTCTTCTGGTGGTTGTTCCTTCCGGAGCAGCCGGAGTACGGCAGGTTCGTCTTCATCTGGGGCGGTTTTCTTCTGCCCCTGGCCCTCAGCGCCGGCATTTTCGGCGACGACATCGCCTCCGGCCGAATCTGCGTCTTGGTGACCAAGCCATTCTGGTGGGGAGAGATCTACATTTATCGTCTGCTCGGATTGTCCTTGCAGGGCGCCGTGAATCTGACCCTGGCCGCAGTTGTGGCGATCGTTCTCCACGCCATCACGAAGAAAGGGTCGGTGGAAGGCATTGGCCCGTGGCTGCTGGCAACCTGGCTCCTGTTCAACGCCTGTGCGGCATTGTCGACGTCTCTATCGGTTGTAGTTCGGCGAACGTACAACTCCCTGCTGTTACTGGTCGTGATCGTCGCCGGCTACTTCGTGGTAAGCATGCTGATGGGCTTCACGGGTCCGCAAGGCTCCAAGGGCGTGTTCATGGGCTTCGTCAGGTACCTGTGGCCGCCTTTTGAGCTGTTGTTCAAATTGGCCCACGGGGAGTACGGGAAATACAGTTTCGCTATCGGGAAATACAGCCTGCCGAAGAGCGCCGCCTGCGTCGTGCACAGCCTGGCGCTGACGGTGGCATACAGCGTCGCCGGAATCGCCCTGCTCACCCATCGGCAATTCTCACGCGAGCGTGACTGAGAACTGCAACGTCGAGAGGTCGCCACTGTGCAGATGACAAAGAGAGCCAAGACATGGATGATGATCGTGGGCGGGGCCCTTGTGCTGGAGGCGTGGGCGTTGTGGGTGATCGACGCCTCGCCGGAGCGATGGCGGCCTGCGATGATCGTGAAGGATGAGCCCGGGGCACGTGCCCTGTACGAGACAATGATCCAGGCGATGCACGACGCCGAGAGTCTCTCCTACACAAGCGTGTGCAGTAGCCCGGACTACCGGACATCGATGTACAAGATCTCGCTGAAGAAACCGAGTCTGTTTCGCATCGAGCTGATCAACGGGCCGATGGGCCGATGCAACACCCTGGTCGGCGACGGCAACAATCTCTGGGTCTTCTGGCCGGGGGGCCGCCCGTACCTCTGGTTTGACGATCAGGAAGGCTACGCGAACACACGATCGAACGTTTACCTGAGAAGAGCAGCGCTCGCGGGCAACGACTCGATTGCCGGCGAGATCGCCCGACTCAGAATCGCCTGGTTCGGGTGCATTCTCGATCCAGGGGTTTTCCACGGGCGTACGGACGTTCTCGATCCCTATATGGACGGAATCCGCAGCAGAGGCACGAACAGGATCGAGGGCGAGAAGTGCGATGTCATCGAGATCAGCTACATGAAGGCCCAACGGGCCCGACACTTCTGGATCTCCAAACGCGATCACTTGCCGCGAAGGATCAAGGAGATCGTGCGAGGGGCGGATAATCAGATCCTCGTGGAAGAATGGTCGGACATCCGCGTCAATGGCAACGTGCCGCAGGAGACGTTTGCCTGGTCGCCGCCGGACGGCTGGCAGCTCCTGAACATGCCCAAGACCGAGGACATGCTCGTCAAGAGCGGGCAAGAGGCGCCGGATTTCGAATTGCGCACGTCCGGCGGTGGCAAGATCAAGCTATCGGACTATCGCGGCAAGGTCGTCTGGCTCTACCTGTGGCAATGTGGCTCGCCCCAGTGCCGCCAGGAGTTGCCGCATCTCCAGAGATTGTACGAGAAGTGCCAGGACAGTGGCTTGGTGGTCCTCGGCTTCAACTTCACCGACAGCAAACGAATCGCCCAGGTCTTCCTGCGAGAGAACCCGTTGACGTTTCCGATCATCCACGATTACTCCACGATCGCCAGGCGAGTGGCGACGGACGGCTACGGAGACAAGACGGCAGCCGTACCGATGAGCTGTATCATCGACCGCCAGGGCAGGATTGTGGACGCCTGGCTCGGGTATGAGGGGAATCACAAGCGCGCGCTGGCCGCCCTGCAAAAGGCGGGCCTGCCACTGACACCCGACAACTGACAACGGGTGCTGCCCATGATCTGGAAAATCGCGAGAAAGGACCTGCTGCTCAACCTCATGACGTTCAAGTTCCTCGCCGGCACGATCGTCTGCGTAGTGCTGACGAGTGAGAAGGAAAGGGCAGTGTTGCACAGAGCAGTGCGGCAGAGGAATGAGGGGGCCGTCGTGGCGAGTCGAAACGTTGACCAGCCGGTCCGTTTAGGAACACTGACCGGATCAGGTCTATCGCAGCGATTTGCAGGGATATGGAATTGACGCAGACAATGCCCATTGGTTATGCTGTAGGATAGCAACTCCGTAGAGAGTCAGTAGCCCATGTACCGGCGGCCAAGTCGCTGCCTTTGCCTGGAGTTGGGGGGATGGAGGACCAGAAATGGTATCAGTCCGATCTCCCCGAACCCTGCGGA
>Ga0315274_10002512_pt1 | contig 27592 bp, 23 predicted proteins | sample YL17G02_20_MG_FD_203700 | JGI IMG/M metagenome (GOLD analysis project Ga0315274, IMG submission 203700) | Sediment microbial communities from Yellowstone Lake, YNP, Wyoming, USA - YL17G02_20 | ecosystem: Environmental > Aquatic > Freshwater > Lake > Sediment | place: USA: Wyoming | collected...
GCGCTGGTAGGCGCGGATAGACGGGTGGTTCAAGAAACCGAAGCAGCCATAAGAAGGAAAGAAGATGAAGAAAAAAGAAAAGCCGCGGGGGGCTTGCGTTTCGCCATCATAGAAGTACTGCGAAACGCCTGCACTCAGGGCTTCTATGAGTGTCGAGGGGTTGACACCTCGGCGACGGCTGGTATATCTTGGCCGAGAACCCATCCGGAAAGGACGGCCAGGCATGACGACGACAGACGAAACGACGGGCGGCGCCTTCCACCCCTCCCGGGCGCTCTACCGCTTCACGATCCTCCTTTTCATCGCCTCCCTGTCCTTCGGGAGCTACTTCGCCTACGACATCGTCGGCGCCATCGCCCCCTCGCTGGTCGAGGAGCTCCACGCCTCCCGGGGCACGGTCGGGACCTTTTTCACCATGTACAGCATCGCGGCCGTCCTGGCCGTCCTGGTCGGAGGTATGCTGACGGACAAGCTGGGGACCCGGAAGGCCAGCCTTCTGTTCTCGATCCTGGTCCTGGCCGGCGCGGCCATCGTCTGGCAGGCCAAGAGCATCCCGGCCTTCTTCATCGGCCGCTTCATCTTCGGGGCGGGCTCCGAGCCCCTCGTCGTCGCCCAGAGCGCCATGCTGGCCCGCTGGTTCAAGAACAAGGAGTTGGCCCTCTCGTTCGGGATCGCGCTGACCGTGAGCCGGATCGGGTCGCTGTTCGCTTTCAACACGGGCGAGCTGATCACGAGCTACTTCGGGACGTTCCGGGCCGCCCTGTTGACGGCCGTGGCCGCCTGCGCGCTCTCCCTGATCGGAAACCTCGTCTACATATTCATGGACCGCCGGGGGGAGAAGGCGCGCAAACTTAAGGACGAGAGCGCCGGCGACAAGATCGTCTTCGCGGACATCAAGGAATTCAAGGCCTCCTTCTGGTACGTGACCTTCCTGTGTTTTACCTTCTACTCGGCCGTCTTTCCCTTCACGAACCTCTCGACCGACATGTTCGTCGACAAGTGGGGGATCGCCCGGACCGCCGCCGGCGAAGGGAGCTTCCTGGCCCGGGTCTTCTCCAACTTCTTCCATCTGTTCGGGACGGCGGGCGGGATTACGAGCATTATCATTTTTGCCTCGATGATTTTCGCGCCCTTCGGCGGCCGGCTGGTCGACCGGATCGGGAAGCGGGCCTCCCTCATGGTTTGGGGCTCCCTTATCCTCATTCCCTGCCACCTGCTGATGGGGGTGACCCGGATTTATCCGGTCTGGCCCATGATTGCCCTGGGCGTGGCCTTCGTCCTTGTCCCGGCGGCCCTGTGGCCCTCGGTCCCCCTGCTCGTCCGCAAGGAGCGGGTCGGGACGGCCTTCGGGTTGATGACGGCCATCCAGAACATCGGCCTGGGCGGGTTCTCCCTCCTCAACGGACTCCTCCGCGACGCGACCAAGTCCTATACGGCGAGCTCCATCATGTTCGCCAGCCTGGGTATCCTGGGCCTGATCTTCGCCTTCCTCCTCAAGCGGGCCGACGGCCGCGAGGGCGGAATCCTCGAGACCCAGCGCCAACAACGCGCCTAACCTCAAGACCTTATGAACTCAAGATCCCATGACTATTAAAGCGGTCATCTCGGACCTGGGCCGGGTCATCCTCCATTTCGATAATCACATCTTCTACCGGAAGCTGGCCGGTTATGCGTCCATGAGCTACGAGGAGATCGCCCGGCTTGCCTTCGACCACGGCGAGCTCGTCCGGCTTTTCGACGGCGGACGGATGGCACCGCGGGAGTTTTTCGAACGAGTCACGGCGCGGGTCGAGGCCCGGATGGACGAGGAAGAGTTTTTCTTCATCTACAACGATATCTTCTCTCCCATCCCCGGGACGCTCGATATCCTGCGCGAACTCAAGCCGCGCGCGAGACTGATTCTTCTCTCGAACACCGACCCGATGCGTTTCGGGCTGATCAAGAGGCGGTTCCCCGAGATCCTGATCTTCGACGAGTACGTGTTGTCGTATGAAGTGGGCGCCATCAAACCCGATCCGGCCATTTACGAGGAGGCGATTCGGCGCGCCGGCTGCCGGCCGGAGGAGGCCGTCTTCATCGACGATCTCGCGGTGAACGTGGAGGCCGCGGCCGAGTTGGGGATCAAGGGGATCGTCTTCACGGCCGGGACGACCGACCTCGCCGCCGAACTCCGCAGACTCGGCTTATCAATTCCAAGACAGGCCTAGCTCGAAAAACCTCGCGGCGGCGATTGGCTCCGTCAGCCGACAATCCGGACCCAGACCTTGCGGGTCCGGGGGCCGTCGAACTCGCACAGGAAAATCCCCTGCCACGTTCCGAGGGCGAGGCGCCTGTCCTTGATGATGACGCCCGCCGAGGATCCGACCAGCGTCGCTTTAACGTGGGCCGGCGAGTTTCCCTCGCTGTGGCTGTAGGCGAGCGTGTCCGGAACGGCTTTTTTCAGCGCCATCAGGATGTCGCTCCTCACGTCCGGGTCGGCGCATTCGTTGACGGCGACCGCGGCCGTCGTATGTGGGACGTAGACGAGACAGATCCCCTCGACGACGCCGGATTTCCGGACGGCCTCCTGGACTTCCGAGGTGATATCGATGAGTTCTTCCCGGGATTTTGTTCTGATTTCGATCGCGGTCATGGTTGGCCCTCGCTTATCCTAATGATCCGAAAAGAAATAAAAAAAAGATCAATAAAAGTCTTGACAACGACAAAATTTGTGATACATTCAGGGATGTAACTACTACATTTAGTAGTTATCGGAAGTTGGGTCCACAATATATGGCAGTCGGCTGGTCCGGTTGCTCTTTTTATTCGATTGTTCAAAGCGAGGCAATTTTAACACGCGCCGGAGGGCTTTTAAAGCCCCAGCGGGGCTCTTGGAGGGAGGAGAGATCAGATGTTGACCACCATCGGCCGTATTAAGAAGCGGGACGGCTCCGTCGCCGATTTTCACCAGGACAAGATCACCAACGCGGTGGCCAAGGCCATGGCCGCCAACGGAATCCACGACCAGAGGGTCGCCAAGACGGTCTCCGACATCTCGACTTACATGATCGAGGACCGCTTCGGCGGCTACACCATCCCTTCCGTCGAGCAAATCCAGGACCTTGTCGAGAGGGTCCTCATGAAACAGGGCTACCACGAGGTGGCCAAGTCCTACATCCTCTACCGGGAGCGGCACAAGGAGATCCGGGAGGCGCGCGAGACGGGGATCAACCTCATCCGGCTCGTCAAGGACTACGTCAACGACCACGACTGGAAGGTCAAGGAGAACAGCAACGAGGGCGTCGTCAGCTTCTCGGGGCTCAACGCCCGGGTTTCGGGCGAAGTCCTCTCGAATTTCGCCCTCAACCAGATCTACACCGAGAAGGTCAGGAATGCCCACCTCGACGGCGATTTCCACCTTCACGACCTGTCGTATCCGATCGTGGGCTACTGCGCCGGCTGGTCCTTGGACAAGCTCCTCCGGATCGGGTTCGGCCACGTCCCCAACCAGGTCCACTCCGCGCCGGCCAAGCACCTGGAGACGGCCACCCTCCACATGGTCAACTTCATCGGGACCATGCAGGGCGAATTCGCGGGCGCCCAGGCTTTCTCGAGCGTCGATACCCTGCTCGCCCCCTTCGTCCGGGCCGACAAGCTCGATTTCGACCAAGTCAAGCAGGACATCCAGAAGCTCATCTTCGGGCTCAACGTCCCCTCCCGCTGGGGCTGGCAGACGCCCTTCTCGAACCTGACCTTCGACTGGGTCGTCCCTCCCGACATGAAGGACAAGAAAGTCGTTGTCGGCGGCAAGGAGCTCGAGACAACCTATGGCGACTACCAGGCCGAAATGGACATGATCAACAAGGCCTTCCTCGAGCTCATGGTCGAGGGCGACCATCAGGGCCGGGTCTTCACCTTCCCCATCCCGACCTATAACCTGACCCCGGATTTCAACTGGGACACGCCCAACGCCCGCCTCCTGTTCGAGGCGACGGCCAAGTACGGGATCCCCTATTTCCAGAACTATATCGGGACGAACATAAACCCGGGCGACATCCGGGCCATGTGCTGCCGGCTCAACCTCGACCAGCGGGAGCTGATGCGGCGGCCGGGCAGCATGTGGGGGCCCGGCGACTCGACCGGCTCGATCGGGGTGGTGACCATCAACCTCAATCGGATCGGCTACACGACCCACACCATGGACGAATTCAAGGCCAAGCTCCGGGAGCTGATGACGCTGGCCAAGGAGTCCCTGGAGACGAAGCGCGAGGTCGTCAATCACATGCTCGAGAAGGGGATCATGCCCTACACCCTGGTCTATCTCCAGCACTTCGCCAACCACTTCTCGACGATCGGGATCTGCGGTATGAACGAGGCCTGCCTCAACTTCCTGGGCAAGGGGATCGGAACCTCCGAGGGCAAGGCCTTCGCGGTCGATATCCTGAACTTCATGCGGAGCGTTCTCCGGGAGTTCCAGGAGGAGACGGGAAGCCTCTACAACCTCGAAGCGACGCCGGCCGAATCGACCTCCTACCGGCTGGCCCGCCTCGACAAGGAGAGGTTCCCCAACGTCATCACCTCGGGCACGGTCAAGCACCCCTACCTGACGAACTCGACCCAGCTCAACGTCGATGCGACCCGGGACGTCTTCGAGGCCATCCAGCACCAGGGCGACATCCAGCCCCTCTACACGGGAGGGACGATCTTCCACACCTTCCTGCCCGAGGCCATCGACTGGATGACCTGCCGGAAGCTCGTCCAGAAGATCGCCCAGACCCGGCTGCCCTACTTCAGCATCACGCCGACCTTCAGCGTTTGCGAGGACCACGGCTACATCAAGGGCGAGAACGGGGCCTGCCCGCAGTGCGGGAAGGAGACCGAGGTCTATTCCCGGATCGTCGGCTACCTGCGTCCGGTCCGGACCTGGAACGACGGCAAGCAACAGGAATTCAAGGACCGGACGCCCTACACCAAGATCGCCTGAGAGAGAGCGCCGTGGAGCACCTCCTGTTCACCCTGCCCGGCTGTCTCAAGTGTGACGCCCTCAAGAAGTCGCTGTCCGTCCGCGGCGCGGCTTGGCAGGAGTTCAACCTGGTCCACAAGGACGCCAAGATGAAACTGCGCGATTACCGGGAGGCCATCAAGAGGGACGAAAGCGGGGCCGTCATCCTGCCGACTCTCATCCTGAGCGAAGGCGGAACGGCCCTGGCCGTCGTCAATTCGGCCGAGGAGTACGAGGCGTGGTCGCGATCAAGGGCTTAGAGAAGTTCGCCTCCAAGGACTACCCCGGTTACATCACGGCGACCGTCTTCCTGGGCGGCTGCAATTTCCGCTGCCCCTTCTGCCACAACGCGGACCTCGTCCTCAGGGCGGAGACGCTCCCCGACCTCGACTGGGAAAAATTCCTGGCCTTTCTCGACGAACGCAGGGATTGGCTGGAAGCCGTCTGCGTCTCGGGCGGCGAGCCGCTCCTGGCGCCGGACCTCGAGACGCTCCTCCGGGCCGTCAAGGAGCGCGGCTTTCGGACCAAGCTCGACACCAACGGCTCGCTGCCGGGCAGGCTGGAGGACGTCATCGGGTCCGGCCTGGTCGACTCGGTCGCCATGGATGTCAAGGCCGCGCCCGGCAAGTACTGGGCGACGGTCCGGAGCGAGGTCAGGGAAGAGGACATCCGGCGGAGCGCGGAGATCCTCCGCGGCTCGGGCCTCGAGCATATGTTCCGGACGACGGCCGTGCCCGGCCTGGTCGGCGAGGAGGACCTCGTCGCGATCGGCCGCTGGCTGGAGGGCGCCGCTCTGTTCCAACTGCAGGTCTTTTCCCCCCGGAATACGCTGGACCCGGAATTCCTTAATGTCAAGCCTTACTGCAAAGAGACCATGGAGAAGCTGGCGGATATGGTCCGGCCCTACTTCAAGGAAGTTCGTCTGGAAGGGGTGTGAGGCATGGAGCTCAAGGTTAAACGCATTCATCCCGAAGCGAAACTCCCGATCCAGGGCCATCCCGGCGACGCCGGGCTCGACCTGTTCTCCTGCCGGGACCTGGAGATCCCGTCCGGGGACCTGCGGGCGGTCCCGACCGGGATCCAGGTCTCGATCCCCAAGGGCTTCGCCGGTCTCGTCTGGGACAAGAGCGGAATATCGCTCAAGGGCGTCCACCGTTTGGCCGGCGTCATCGACGCCGGGTACAGGGGGGAGATCCAGGTCGTCCTGGTCAACCTGGGGACGGCGCCGTTCCCGATCAAGTCGGGGATGAAGATCGCCCAGCTCCTCATCCAGCCCGTGTCCGAGATCAAGGTCGTCGAGAGCGAGACGCTCGACGACACCAGCCGGGGCGAAAACGGTTTCGGCTCAACCGGGCTGTATTAATCGGGGTCAAACCTACACTTTGTCACTTTGTGCAAAACCGCCTGACTAAAAAATCGCTTCCCCGGGCCCGTGGACAGGCACGCGGCCGTCTGCAATAATAATGATTCCTTAATGAAGAAATTTTTATCGGGAAAGCGAGTTTATATGGTCAAAATTATCATCGGCGTCGTGGCCGGGGCCGGCGTCGGCTTCCTCTACTACCGCCTGATCGGCTGCCGGAGCGGCGCCTGCTTCATCACCAGCAATCCCTTCCGCTCGATGATTGACTGGGCCGTCTTCGGCGGCCTCCTGGCCAACCTTATCCGCTGAGCGGAAACAGCGAAGGCAACCCCGCCGCTTTCCCGAAAGGTCAAATGCTATTTCGCCGGTCCGACCCGGGCCAGCCACTGGCCGAGCTTGCGGGCCAGCGGCCCCGCGCCCATATCGACGTTGGACATGACGGCTATGATATAGCCGGAATCCAGGTAGATATCGAGCTCGGAGTTGATTCCGCTGAAGCCGCCGCTGTGCCCGACGACCTTGCCGGCGGGGCCTTGGTCAATCGTAAACCCGAAGCCGTAGTTGGCCTTGAGGTGGTCCGTCCACATCATCTTGAGGATCTCCGGGGAGACGTACTTCCCGGCCAGCAGGGCCAACGCGAACTTGTGGAGGTCCTTGACCGTCGAAAAGCCGCCTCCGGCCGGACCGCCCTTGATGACGTGCGTATAAAGGTTATTCCTCCAGCCGGCGGGACTCGTGGGGTCGGGGTTGTACCCGATGGCCAGGTTTTCGACCGGGACATCCATCTCGTAGGAGTCGCTGTTCGCCATCCCGGCCGGTTCGTAGATGGCCTTGCGGATGTAATCGAAATAATCCTGCCCGGTGACCTTCTCGATGACGACGCCCAGCAGGAACATCCCGGTGTTGCTGTACTGGAAGCGGCCGCCCGGCTCGAAGGCCGGCCGGTCGTCCTTGATCAGGGGCTTGTAGTCGTCGAGCTTGCGGAAGAGCGCCCGGGAGCTCTTGTCGTAGGTCTCGTTGAAGTAGCTTCCCAGCCCGGAGGAATGGGTCAGCAGGTGGCGGATGGTGATCTTTTCGGTCACGGACTTGGGAAGCCAGGATTCGTCGAGGAACTTGGAGATCGGGTCGTCGAGCGAGAGTTTTCCCTTCTCGACCAGACGCATGATCGCCGTCGAGGTGAACATCTTGTTCATCGATCCCAGGTTAAACTTGGTGTCGACGTTGTTCGGGACGTGGAAGGCCTTGCTCGCCTCTCCGCCGGCCGAGGTCAGAAGCACTTTATCGCCCTTGGCGACCAAGAGAGCTCCCGAGAAGACGCCCTTGGCGATGAGCTTGTCGATGAGCGCTTTCATTTGCTCGACGGCCTGGCCTTCGGTCAGGGGAGCTTCCTTCAATGCGGGCGACGGCCGGGCCGGGCCGATGCCGATGCCTGAGATAAGAGCATCGGGGCCGGCCGTGAAGCGGAGAGTGACGCCCCACAAGCTTTCCAGGTTCCGGTCCTTGACAATGACGATGGTCTCGCCCTTGCGTTCGGGAACATAGCTGCGGATACCAGAGAAATCGACGCCCCCGGTTTGCCGGAAGAATCCCACGAGCGTTTGGACGTGCTCGTCCATGGGAATATTCGTCTTAAAGGGCCCGGTGCAATCCTCGTTGATGAAACGGCGGACGCGCTCCGGGTCGCCCGAGTTCACGGTGTCGATGACGGACCGGATCCGCTCGCCCGTGACGCCTCCGGGCAGGACCGGGCTATCGCTGTAGCTCTGTTCGCCGGGCTGCTGGGCCCAGACGGCTCCGACGAGAAACAGACACACCAAAAGAGCTGCGAAGATTCTGGATTTCATGGCGGCCTCCTTATACCCGAGCTACAAAAAAGACGCTCTGCGTAAAGTAATACATGAATCTCCGCCCTTTCGTTGCTTGAGTATGAAAAAATCCTATCCCGACTCCGACTTCATCGTGATCAGTCTCAGCACGGCCCCCATCGATGTCGGGGATGACGCTTTTCGTATTCCCGGGCGGTCTGCTTGGTGATCGTGTGCCAACGGACGCCCCGCTTGGCCCCGACGATCCCGGCCAACGCGCAGCGGCAGAGCGTGGGGTCGACCTTTTTCCGGAGTTTCTCGAAGATCAGGTAGGGATCCCGGGCCAGGAATTCCTCGGCGGTCGTGATCCCGATTTTCTCGAGTTTCGCGGCGGTGTCCTTTCCGATGTTGGGGAGCAAGGTGAGGGGATCTCCCTTCCCGGTTTTCGCGGCTTTTTGAGCTGACGGTTTTTTCACGTTGACTCCTTGTGATCGTCCGGACCCTCGATGCGGTCCCGGCCGTTGATCTTGGCCCTGTAAAGCGCCTGGTCGGCCTTCGTTCGCAGGCTCAGCGGGTCGGAATTGTGGTCGGGGATGACGGTGGCGATACCCAGGCTGATGGTCACGCAGCGGCTCAGCGGGGATAGGCCGTGCTCGATGTTCAGATCCTTGACCCGCCGACGCATGAGTTGGGCCAGATGCCGGGCGCCGGCCGGGCCGGTGCTCGGAAGCACCACTACGAACTCTTCGCCGCCGTAGCGGGCCACCACATCGCCGGCGCGGTTGGCCACCTGCAGCGTTTTGGCGATTTTCTTCAGACACTCGTCGCCCGCCAGGTGGCCGTAGCGGTCGTTGTAGTCCTTGAAAAAATCGACGTCGATCATGATCATGGAGATCTCTTTCTTCTCGCGGCGAGCCCGCCGCCACTCGATGTCGTAGAAATGTTCGAAATAGCGGCGGTTGGGGATGGCCGTCAGCCCGTCCAGGTTGGAGATCTGTTCAAGCAGGGCATTGGCCTCTTCCAGCTGCCGGGTGCGTTCCTGCAGGGAGGACTCGGCCTTCTTGCGGTCGCTGATGTCGCGGTAGATGCCGTAGACCGCCACCTGTTCGCCGTCGATGACGATCGGCGAGCCGACGAGCGAGACGTGGAACAGATCGCCGTTCTTGCGCCGCCGCACCGTCTCCAGGGCGAACCTGCGGCCTTGGGATACGGCGGTCGTGATCTTCTCGGCTTCGTCGCGTAAATCGGCCGGCGCCACCAAGTCGTCGATCTGGCGCCCCACCACCTCCTCGACCGTATAGCCGAAGACTTTTTCGAACTCGCTGTTGACGCGCAGGATGCGGCCGTCGTTGTCGGACAGGACGATGGCCTCGGGGGCGCTCTCCACCAGCTGCTCCAGGAAGGCTTTCTCCCGCAGGAAGGCCTGCTCCGCTTCCTTGAGGGCGGTGATGTCCTCGACGATACCCTCGTAGTATAAAACGTCACCCTGCTCGTCGCGCACAGTGCGGGCGCTTTCCCGAGTCCAGATCATCCGGCCGTCGCTGCGGCGGAAGTGGAAATCTTGGGCGAGCATGACATTGTCGCGATTCATCCGCTCCTTCCACTTTTCCCGCTCCTCCGGGTTCGAGTAGAAGTCGGCGGCGTTCATGCCCCTCAGGGTCTGCAAATCGGGGAACCCGAAAATCTGCAGGTGGGCGGCATTGGCATCGAGATAGCGGCCGTCGGGAGTGGTTTGGAAGATGCCCACCGGCACGTTCTCGAAAAAGCCGCGATAGCGCTTTTCCGATTCGGTTAAGGCCTTCTCAGCGATTTTCTGGGCGCTGATGTCGCGATAGATACCGAAACAGCCGACCTGACGGCCGCCGCTGACGATGGGCGCTCCGATGACCGAGGCGTGGAAGATCTCCCCCGATTTGCGGCGGCGCAGGGTCTCCAGCGCGAACCTCTCCCCGGACTCGGCCGCGCGGCTGATTTGATGGGCCTCGGAGGCGAGGTCGGACGGCGCCACCAGATCGTCGAGGACGGCGCCGATCGCTTCCCGGGCCGTATAGCCGAAAATACGGCTGAACTCGCTGTTGATCTGGAGAATCAGGCCGTCGTTGTCGACGATGACAAGCGCCTCGGGGACCATCTCGAAGAGGCTGGCGAAATATCCCGGCCCGATCCTCGGCCGGCTTTTCTTGGTTGACGCCCGTTTGGGTTTTTCCGGCATCTGCTACCTCGCCCCGGCTTGGATTATTCCATTATAAACGGGGCAAAGGATAAATCAAGCCCGGCCGCTTTTTTGCCGCCTCCGAGGCCGTCAACATAGCCATGGCCCGGCTCCCGGCCGCCCTCGGAACCGACCGCATCGCGGATGCTCTGCAATCGCTAAAACTCAGTCAATCAGCAGAAAGGCGTAGCGGTTCATGGCCTGCTTATAATCGGCCAGGACCTCGATCGGATAGCCGATCGAGCGGACCGTGGCGAAGACGTCCATGGCCAGGGCGTCGGCCGTAGGCCGGGCCCTCCGCGGTTCCTTGCAGGTCGCGCGCCTCCCCGTGCATTGTTCGCAGAGCGTGCAGGTGTCCATGGGGAGGAGGAACGCCTTGCGATGGCCGGCCAGGAAGACCTCCCGCTCGATGTCGAGGAGCTTGTCGTTGACGGACTTCGTCCAGGCGTGCCGATCCTCCGGCTTTGCGACCGTCTTCTCGAAATGGAAGACGGCGGCGGTCGTATAATCCCGGAAGAACCGCTCGCAGTCCTCGACCGAAGGCACTTCGGGCGGGCAGGCCGCGCCCCTTCCGTATTCGCCGCATCCGAACCGGCACTTCATCCGGACCCAGTGGCCGACGACGATCGTCTTCGGATCGATCCAGCGGAAATCCTTATAACCGCGCGCCTTGAACAGTCCTTCCAGCGCTTTCCGATCCATCATGTTAGTCCTCCCTGTCGACGACTTCGCCGCCGATGACGACGAGCTTGACGCGGGCCGGCGACCGGAGCGGATTCCGGTCGAAGACAACCAGGTCGGCCGCCTTCCCTTTGACGATGGATCCGATCCGGTCGGCGACGCCGAAGATCTCGGCCGGCCACAGGGTCAGAGCCCGCAGGGCATCGTCTTCACGGAGGCCGTGGGCGATGGCCTGCTGGGCCTGGGGGACGAGATCTCCCAGGTTCTGGGTCGTACCGGTCTGGAAAGCGACTCGGATTCCGGCCCGGACGAGTTGGGCCGCCCCTTCGAATCCGGCCCCCTCGGTTTCCGGGGTTAGTTTGTAAGCCGCCCGGGGCCGGAGCAGGACCGGGATTCCGCGGGCCGCGAGCCTGTCTTTGATCTTGGGCGCTTCGGCCCCCTCGTTGAGGATGATCCGCAGATTGAATTCATCGGCGATCCTGAGGGCCGTCAGGATGTCGTCCATCCGGTTGGCCGTAAGAACGAGGGGGATCTCTTTCTTGAGCACGGGGACGAGCGCCTCCATCCGCGCGTTGGGGGACGGAGGCTCCGGTTTGTCGCCCTCTTGTTTTTCGCCCCGCGATTCCTTTTCCGTCCAGGCCGCCGCCTTGCGCTCATAGGCTTCCCGGGCGGCGATGTATTCTTGCGTCTCGATCAGTGTTTGTCGCAGTAAAGCGGCCTGGCCCATCCGCGTCGAAGGATAGACGTTTTTGGCTCCATATCGAAGTTTGGGTCCCTCGCCCAGGTTCCCGTGGACGGCCGCGGCCGTCTTGACGGCCATCGCCCGCGCTTCGCCTCCCCGGAGGCGGATCAGGGCGCTCGTTCCGGCCAGGAGGTTCCCTCGTCCGGGCGCGCAGAGGGCGTAAACGATCCCGAAGCGGCGGGCCTCCGGGATGTAGCGGTTCCCCGGGTTGAGGCTGTCGAGAATGTCGAGATGGGGAGTCAGGGGAGAGGTCGCTTCGTCGTCGTCCCGTTCGGAGGCATCGGGATCCGTCGTGCCGATGTTCGTGTAGGCGTCGAAGAATCCGGGGCAGACGACAAGGCCCGGGATGTCGATGACTTCGGCGTCATTGGGTATTGTGACGGCGGGCCCGACGGCCGCGATCCTGCCATCGCGGATGAGAATGATGCCGTCCTCGAGAATGCCGCGGGTCACGGTCATGATCCGGCCGCCCCGGAGGGCCAGGGGGCGGCTGTCGGGGGCGCCGGCCGCCAAAACAGCTCCAATCGCGATCGTGATCGCGATTAGGGCCAGCAGGGCGGCCCTGAACGGCGCCGCGAATGGCCTGCATCTTGTGGGCATGGCGGATTCTCCCTCAGCGGCCCTTCGCCTTGAGATGCCGTCCCGGTTCGTTCTTGAATACGAGCTTCCCGTCGCTGAACACGGCTTCGGGCACGGCCTTGGTCGACAGGGGATGACCGCGCAGGATGACCAGGTCCGCGTCCTTGCCGGGTTCGAGGCTTCCCGTCGTTCCATCGACTCCGGCGATCCGGGCGGCGTCGATCGTGATCGCCCGGAGCGCGGCCTCCTCGCTCATGCCGTTCCGGACGGCGAAAGCGGCGATCTCGAGCGGATCTCCGCCCGACTCGCCGGGGCCGGGGACCATCCAGGAGCCGGTCTCGGGCTTGAATGCGACAAGGATCCCGGCCTCGGCCAGGAGGACCGGGTTGCGGGGGTTGAATCCCGCGTCCTCGATGTTGCCGATGCCCCGGAAGATGTCCTCGAGGATGACGGGGATGCCGCGCTTCTTGATCTCGGCGGCGAGCTTCCAGGCGTCGGTCGCTCCGTCGAGGATGACGCGGAGCTTGAATTCGTCGGCGATCCTGAGCGCGGTCCGGATGTCGTCCTCGCGCTCGGCGTGGACCAGGACCGGCATCTCGCCCTTGATGACCGGGATCAGGGCCTCCAGCGACAGGTCGCTCGGGCGCGCTCCCTTCTTCTCCTTCTCCCAGCGCTCGAGCGAGGCCATGTGCTCCCGGGCTTTGACCAGCGTTTCCCTGAGAAGGGCGGCCAGGCCCATGCGGGTTGAGGGCATCGCATTCGGACGCTTGGCCTGGGGGCCGAACCCGAAGACCATGACGGCTTTGTCCTTGACGATCATCTTATCGACGACGGCCCCGTCGGTCTTTATGGCGACTCCCTGACCGCCGATGACATTCCTGTTTCCGGGCGTTACCAGGGCCGTCGTGATCCCGAGCTGACGGGCGAAGTTGAACAGGGGCGCCTGGGGCTCGATGGCGTGCTTGACCTCGAGCTCGGGCGTCGTGGGATTCGTCGCCTCGTCGACCGAGCTCTGCCGCCTCCAGTTCGAGGAGATCCCCAGCGTCGAGCGCGGCGAGACGAAGCCGGGCATGACGACGTAGCCGGGGGCGTCGACGACGGCGTAGCCGGCCGGGACGGCCAGCTTCTCTCCGACCTTTTCGATTTTTCCGTCCTTGACCAGGACGACGCCGTTCGGGACGGGTGTCCCGGCCATGGTGAAGACGGTTCCGGCCTTGATGGCGAAAGATCCGGTTCCCTCGAAGCCGGCCGGGAGCGGCAGCGCGCCTTGGAGCTCGGGGAGGACGGCCGCGGCGGTTCGCGGGGCCAGCGAGGGATTCTCGTATTCGACGATTCCGTCGATGAGGACCTTGTCGACCGCCGTCAGGAGCTCGAAGGGATCCCCGTCGAGGAGGACGAGGTCGGCGTCCTTGCCGGGTTCGAGGCTGCCGATCCTATCGGCCAGTCCGACCGATTCGGCCTCCCAGATCGTGATCGATTTGAGGGCGTCTTCTTCCTTCATGCCGTAGCGGACGCAGAGCGCGGCCAGCTCGCGCAGGTTCTGCTGGGCGCCGCCCAGGGCGTCGGTCTGGAGCGAGACCTTGAGGCCGGCCTCGGCCAGGATGGCCGCGCAGTTCATGAATTGGCTCGGGTCGTCGAAGTAGCTGAAGAGCATGGGCGGCCCGACGTTGAAGTAGACGTCCTTGCGGGCGGCCAACTCGTCGAGGATGAGATAGGCCCAGTAGCAGTGGCCCAGGCTCAGGCGGAGCTTGAACTCGTCCGCAAGCCGGATGCAGCTTGCGATCTCGGAGGCCGTGGCGCAGTGGATGTGGACCGGGATCTCGCGCTTGAGGGCCTTGACTAGGTTCTCCTTGCCCAGGTCCCGCTTGGGGGGCGCCGTATCCTTTCCGGCCTGTTTGTCCTTTTCGTAGTCCTCCCAGCTCTTTTGGTAGGCTTGGGCCTCGAGGAAGGCTTTGCGGGCAAGATGATAGACGGCCATCAGGGTCGAGGGCATCTGCTTCCGCTCCCCGTAGACGCCGACCGGATTCCCCTCGATCGCCATCTTGAGGTCGCAGTCCTCCCTGAGGACCATGGCTTCGGGCGGGGCGGTCTTGAGCTTGACGGCGACGCTGGTGCCGCCGATGACGTTCCCGCTGCCGGGCCGGGAGATGATCGTGGTGACGCCGCCGGCCCGGCCAATCTTGAGGGCCGGGTCCTCGAAGTTGAAGGAGTCGATAGCGCGGACCTGGGGGGTGACGGGGTTGGTCATCTCGTTCCCGTCCTCATTTTCCTGGATATTGGGAACGCTGTAGACGCCGAGGTGGGTGTGGGCGTCGATCAGGCCGGGGATGACGACCTCGGCCAGGATCTCCCGCGGCTTGCCCTGGACCGGGATCTTCTTCCCGATCCGGGCGATCTTGCCGTTTTCGATCAGGATCATGCCTTCATTGATGACGCCCTGGGTCGCGGTGTAGACTTTCTTGGCCTTGATGATGAGCGTCGTGTCGTCCGCCGCCGCGGCGGATCCGAGATCCGCCGCAGCCAATAAAACCATAATGATGATAAGGCCGGGCAACAATCTGGATTTCATGGGATGTCCTCCGTCCTCAACTTTCCAATCGAGATGATCAAGATGAGTTTATAGCACCCGTCCGGTCGAGAAGTCAAACACTTGGCCTAGGTCAGCGAGACGCGGAGCGCGCCCTGGGTTATCTATGTTTGAGGGAAGGCGGACGGCCGAACAGGCTGAGGAACGGAGCGGTAAATTGTTTTTCTTCACGCTGTTAACGAGCCTTAACATCGCCGCGCGGCTGGACGTACCATTCCAATATGGCCGGGAGGGGAAAATCAACGTCTAGAGCCGCGTCCTGCACTCCGCGGAAAGAAGCCTCGCCTGAGAGTCCATTCCAATCTGCCGAGCGGAAGCTCTGCCGAGCAACCGAACGTGGAGGAATCTCAAGACGGACGTTTTGAAGGGGAAATCTGCCGACGGGAGGAGGGACGCTGAAAAAAATCGTGATGGCCATCGCCGTCATCTCTGTTTGTCTTTCGGAATTCCCGACTCTAATGACGGGCGCTCAGGAGATTAAGCCTCAAGCTCGAGCCTCCGCCTGGACTCCGATCGGCCCCCAGGGAGGGGACATCCGGGGGCTGGCCAGAAACCCCAGATCGCCCAACGAGCTCTATGCCGTGTCTTATTCGGGCCAAGTCTTCCGCTCGACCACGAACGGCGCGAACTGGACCCGGACGGCGTTCATCAATCATATGCACCTTTACGATGTCGCCGTCGACCCGAAGACCCCCACGACCGTCTACGTCCTGGGCGACTTCAGCCTCTTCAAGTCCGCGGACAGAGGTGTGACCTTCGCGCAGCTCCCCTTCGGGTCGTGGACGTTCGCGGATTGGGGTAGGAATTGCCATCGATCCGACCGACCCCGACGCCATCTACGTGGCGGGAAAGGTTTACTCGAACCAGAAATACCGCATGGCCGTCCTGAAGACCGTGAACGGCGGGGAAAACTGGTCCGCCAAGAAACTCGAAGCAGGCTCGATCGGGGCCGGCGGCCGGGGTGTCGCCATTTCCGCCAAGAACCCCGCGACAATCTATTATTGCGGCTTTTACGATAACGGATCGGGCAGTGTTAAAGCCCGGCTTTACCGCTCGACGGACTCGGGGGGAACCTGGAAGAATGTAACCCCCGGATTCTTGAAAGGGGTATTTAGTTCAGCGGATGCGTTGGCCCTGGATTCCAAAACCTCGGAAAGGGTTTTTCTGTGCTGCCGGGGAGTTGGCTGGAGCGGCATCGCCCACAGCTCGGATTCCGGCGCAAGCTGGATGAAGCAAACGACGCCCGCTTGGTTCCAAACATATGCAGTCGCATGTGATTCCGGGAAGTCCGGCGCCCTCTATGCGGGGGGGCTCAACACGGATAACGAACAGGCCTGCTTCAAATCCGTCGACGACGGCAAGAACTGGACCGAGCTGCAGGACGGCCTCTACGGCCAAGCCCGGGATATCCTCGTCTCGGGCGCGATGGTCCACCTCGCCTCCCACGTCGGCGTCTTCAAGAGCGTAAACGGCGGGGTGGTCTTCAAGGCGGGTCACGTCGGCATAAAGTCCACCAACATTGAAAATATCGCTTTCGTGGCGCCAACCTCCGGAGCCCGAGATGGGGCGGCCGGGACGATCTATGCCGCGGCCGCCGACTTCGGCTTCTTCAAGAGATCGAACGCTGGCGCCAGTTGGACGAGACTCGGTGCCAACCCGGGGACAGCCATCACCAGCCTCGTCGTCCCGGATGCGGACCCGAACCGAATCTATCTGTCGCCCTACCTCGCAGGCGTCTTCAGGTCCGTCAACGGCGGTAAGAGCTTCGATCAAGTCCTCTCCGGGACCGGAAATGCGGGACTTTTCCTGGTCGCCGACCCCGCGAACAAGGACTGGCTCATCGCGGCCGGCTCCATCTTAGTCGGCGGCAAGTCCGTCATGGGGATTTCCCGATCAACGAACGGCGGGCTGAAGTGGACCCAAACCAAGATCAGGGACGACAATAACAGTTACGTAACGGCCGTTGCTCTGGACCCTTCCAACAGGAATACGGTCTATGTCGCCTGAGTGACGGCGTCCTCGACTCCGGTCTTCTATAAAAGCACGAACGGCGGCGTCGCTTGGATTCCGATCGCTTCTCCATCGTCCAGTCCGGGGCCTCAATACACGTCCATCGCCGTGGCCCCGGACTCGCCGAAGACCGTTTACGCCTACGGGACCTCTTATCAAGAGATTTACAAGAGCACGAATGGCGGTTCGTCCTGGACAAGGCTCGCGAACGGCCCGTCGTACAGCCGATTGATTGCCATCAATCCCTCCGATTCGAACGAAGTCCTTTCTTCTGGAGCCGGCGTTTTCTACAGCGGCGACGGAGGAACGACCTGGGAGGACCTCAGCCCGGGTCTTCCCATAGATTATGGGCAGTGGTATATCACCCGCATAGCGATTGATTCCGCCGGCCGCAAGGTCTACGCCGGAACCTGGGGCGCCGGCATCTGCCGCCGGAGTTTCTAAAACTGGCGCGAAGGGGTTGCCCGCGATCATCCGCCTTACTCAAAAAGCGAACTCTCTGGGGAGGTCCTTTCGATAGATAAGGTGAAAACTGCCGCGAGGTTACCGGGAGGCCGGCCTGGAGGTTGAACGGACCTATAAGCCGCTGGCGAAAGGGGACGAGCCCTTCGTCTGAGTCAACGAGACCCGGATCGCGCCCTGGGTCATCGATGTTCTAAAGAAGTCGGAGAGTCTAACCCGTTCGCCGATGCTAAGCCCCGCCTTTCAAGGCGGCACTCATGGAAGCCCTGAGTGCTGCAAGGCTGGGATGAGAAGCGACACTTTTGTACTCAGCCTCTTTAGAGGGGAAGGGGCTGAGTGGGCTCAGGGTCAATCCTATACAAGCCCCGGCCTTCAGGCCGGGGAGTCGAGGATTTGACAGGCTGACGAACGGCTCCGTTTCATTTCTTCTTCCAGACCGGGACTCCCCGTCCGGGCGTCCAGGGCGCGCCCGCGGCCTCGAGCTCGTCCTGGAGCTTTTTGAGGTCGCCTTCGATCGTCGCCCGCATCTCCTCGAGCAGCTTCTCGAATCCGTCGGCGGCGATTTCGTAGCCGCGCCGCGCCGTCGCGGTGATCGGTCCGGTCGCGTCGAGCTGGGCGCTTACCCGGTCCATCAGGGACGGCGTCGTCGGCTCCGACCTCCGGGCCTTGGTCCGGTCGCCCCAGAGAACCGCGATCTGATCCTGGAGGCGCTTTTCGATGGACCGGGCCGTTTCGGCCAGCTTCGGGTCGGCCTTGGGCGCGTCGAGCAGCGTTTTCTTGATGAACTGGAGATTCTTGAGGGCGTCTTCGGCCGCAGCCCCGGCGCCCATCATGGCCCGCTGCAGCTCCCCGGCCTTCTTCTGGAAATCGAGGAGAGCGGTCCGGTCTTTCTCCGGCAGGCCGGCCAAGTTGAGCGATTCGACGACGAAAGCCCGGGGCTCGGCGAGCGGCGTCAAAACGCCGTCGACCTTCTTCGCCAGCGCGACGGTGAACTTGCCCGGGACGACCAGGGGGCCCATCGGGTTCCAGCCCCAGTCGCTGGGCTCCCGCTCTTCGATCTCGGTCGGGTCGACAGGAGGGTAGCGGAGGTCCCAGGCGACGCGGTGAAGGCCCTTGCCCGACGGGACGGGGAGACGGCGGACGACTTGGCCCGCTTCGTCCGCGACGGTGAGGATGACGGCCGGCTTTTCTTCGCGTTCTTCCTTCCGGATGTTGTCCCAGCCGGGGAAGGGGACGGCCTTTCCGTCCTTGACAAGCTTCCCTTCCTCTTCGCGGCGCGCCTCGGCGCCCGTCTTGAGGCCGTCCTTGAGGTAATAGGTGAAGACGGCGCCGAAGGGCGGGTTGGGCGCGAGGTAGAACGTTTCGCCCAGGCAGCCCTTGCCGTTCGAGTCGATCGGCTTAAGAGGCATGTAGCGGAGGGCCTTTTTGACCGGGAAGAGCGCGGCCTCGCGGGCGAGCGTCTCCTCGCTCATCTCCCGGAGCGGCGAATAATCGTCGAGGATGAAGAAACTCCGGCCGAAGGAGGCGCCGACCAGGTCGCTTTCCCGTTCCTGGACCTCGATGTCCCGGAAGGAGATCGTCGGCACTCCGCCGCCCAGCTTCGTCCACGCTTTCCCGCCGTCGAGCGTCACGTAAATGCCGAACTCGGTCCCGGCGAAGAGGAGTTCTTTCTTGATATGGTCCTGGGCGACGGACCAGACGATCGTCCGCTGGGGCAGCCCCCCGGCGATGTTCGTCCACGTCTTGCCGCGGTCGGCGCTCATGAGAAGGTAGGGTTTATAGTCGCCTGTCTTGTGGTTATCCGCGGCCGCGTAGACCGTGTCCTTGTCGTGCTTGGAGGCCGTGATCTTGTTGACGAAGAAATAGTCGGGGACGCCGGGGATCTTGTCGATCTTCCGCCAGGTCTTGCCGCCGTCCTCGGTCACCTGGATGAGGCCGTCGTCCGTGCCGGCGTAGATCAGGTCTTCCTGGAGGCGCGATTCGCTCACCGTCGTGACCGTCCCGAACTGCGACATGGCCCCGTGGTCCCAGAGCCCGTCGACGCTCCACTGCCGGCCCATGATCTTCTGTTCGAGGCGGAAGAGGCCGCGGGTCAGGTCGGGGCTTATCCTCGTCCACGAATCGCCGCGGTCTTCGCTCCGCCACAGGAATTGGCCGGCGTAGTAGATCCGGGTATGGGAGAACGGGCTGATGACGACCGGCGAGTCCCAGTTGAAACGCAGGGGCGGATCTCCCGGCTCGGGCTTGGGGCTGATATAGACCGTCTCGTGGCTTTTCTTGTCGTAGCGGAGGAGGTTGCCTTCCTGCCACTCGACGTAGACGGTGTTCGGGTCGGTCGGGTCGATGGCCGAGGCGTAGCCGTCGGCCCCGTAGGTGATCGCCCAGTCGAAGTTCGAGATGCCGTTCCCGTTGAGCGTCCGCGACGGCCCGAGCTGGCTGCCGTTGTCCTGGCTGCCGCCGTGGACGTTGTAGAAGGGAAGGGCGTTGTCGAGGGCGAGCTTGTAGAACTGGGTCACGGGCAGGTTCTCGAAAAAGCGCCAGGTCTTGCCGCCGTCGTGGCTCTCGTAGACGCCGCCGTCGCTGCCGTTGAGGATAGTGTCGGGGTCGCCCTTGACGAAGGCCATGGCGTGGTTGTCGCCGTGCTTATTCTTCTCGCCGACGGGGCGCCAGGTCCTGCCGCCGTCGTTCGTCACTCTCATCGATGGGTCCATTTGGAAGACGCGGTCGAAGACGTTGGGATCGGCGAAGATCTCCTGGTAGTAGTGCGGCCCGGTGCCGCCGCTTATGTAGGAATTGCGCTTCTCCCAGCTTTCGCCCTTATCCGGCGATCGGTAGAAGCCCTTCTCCTCCGGCCCGGCCTCGACCGTGGCGTAGACGACGCGCGGGTCGAGGGGCGAGACGGCCAGGCCGATCTTGCCGATGTCGCCCGAGGGCAGGCCGACGGTGAGCTTGCGCCAGGTCTTGCCGGCATCCTCGCTCTTGGTGATCCCCGATTCGGGGCCGCCGCCCATGAAGGCGGCAACGCTGCGCCGACGCTGGTAGGCCGCGGCGTAGATGATGTCGGGGTTGGCGGGGTCGAACTCGGCGCTGGTAACGCCGGTGTCCTTCGATATTTCAAGGGAGAGGGTCCAAGTTTTACCGCCGTCGATCGTCTTGTAGAGGCCGCGCTCGCCGCCCGGCGACCAAAGGGGCCCTTCGGCCGCGACATAGACGACGCCGGAATTGCGCGGGTCGACGAGGATCCGGCCGATGTGCTCTGACTTGGCGAGGCCCATGTTCGTCCACGTCTTCCCGCCGTTGAGGCTTTTATAGACGCCGTCTCCGAAGCCCACGTGGCGCCCGCTGACGTTCTCGCCCGTGCCCACCCAGACGGTCTCCGGGTTCGACGGATCCAGGGTGATGCAGCCGATCGAGTACGAAGGCTGGGCGTCGAAGATGGGAGTCCAGGTCGTCCCGGCGTTCTCGGTCTTCCAGACGCCTCCCGAGCCCACGGCGACGTACCAGGTGCTCCGCCTCCCCGGGTGGATGACGATGTCGCTGATTCGTCCCGACATGATGGCCGGGCCGATGTTGCGGAAGGACAGTCCCGAGACGAGCTCGGAAATGAGGACGGCCTTATCCCCGGTTTTAGCGGCGGACTTGGCGTCCGCTTTCGCCGCGGACGGCGCCGCTTGAGCCGGAAGCGGGGCCGACGCGCTGAGCGTGATCAAAACCAGGATGGCCGGAACGATATGTTTCCTCATGATGACCTCCTCTGGTCCGGCTGCAGGTCCGGACACTGGCGGCGATGCTGACCGTGACCATAATCGGATTCGGCAAAAAAAGCCGACATTAAACATGACGAAGAAGGAAGATTATCAGCATCCGAGGCGGAATTGCAATAGCCCGGAACGGAGGGACGGGGCACTCGATTCGAGTCCGTCCGGTCAATATCGAAAGATGAGCTCGAAGCGGACCCAGGCGTAGCTCTGGGCCCCGCGGAAATAATAATCGCCGGGCTGGAGGCTTTCCCAGAGGAAATGGCCGGAGACGTGCTTGCTGATGTCGAAGTTCAATCGGGCCAGGAAGAGGTCGCCCCGGTCCTTGCCCGCGCCGCTCAGGAAGGACGTGGCCGGGCTTTTTTGGGCGGCCCACAGGCGATGCCAGGTCAAGAGGAGCCGGAGGTTGTCCCGGAGGCTGAAATTGAGGATGCCGTGGAAGGAGACAAAATTCGACCAGTAAGCCGGCCGGCTCTCGCGGGCGGACAGGTAAATGAGCGACTCGCTCCACTTCGGCCAGCGGCTGAAAGCCGGGTCCCATCCTTCATAACGATCGGGAGTGACCGGGTCGTCTCCGCTGAGGTAAATGCCGCCCAAGGTCAGGACGGTCGGCCAGGGGAGCGCGGCCTGGGTTTTATAGTCGAGATGGAAATATCCGCCGTAGCCGAGCCGGTCCAGGTCGCCGTGGGTGCCGGACTGCAGGGCCGCCTCGGTTGTCAAGGACAGCCGCCCGTCGAACGGAACCTGGAGCCTGCCGCCCATATTCGTGATCCCCGAGCCGGGGAGCGTCCCCGTCCGGCGGATGGCCTTCCGGAAGAGGTACGCTTCCCAATTGAGCTTCTTGAGCGGGCAGATCGCGTAGAGACCGAAGCCCGCCTCGTCCTGTTCGACCATGTTCTGGCCGACGTCATGGACGCGGGGGAAGAGCTTGTCGGTTCGGGGCTGGTCCAGGTAGAACGCCGTCAAGGTCGTCTTGGGGCCGGCTGCCCAGTCGAGCCGGACGGCGTTGAAGTAGGCTGAACGGGAGCCGTCGAGCGGGCCGCCGTCGAAGATGATGAAGCCCTCGCCCATCTGGATATCCTGGCGGCCCATGGTCAGCGTCAGAGGGAGATCGGCCGGCCTCTTCCAGCGGAGGTAGAGCTGGTCGAAGAAGACTTCGTTGAGGTCGTAGTTTTTCTTGAGTTTTGGGTCGGACTTGGGCGCGATGTAGTAGCGGTTTTCGTTGGTGAGCTTGACGGAAAACTCGAGCCTGGAAGAGGGGAGCCATTGGGCGGCGACGCTCGTCCGGAAGCGGATGTAGGCCGAGCTGTCGGCGGCCGCATCGTTGAGGCTCGTGACGTTGTCCGAGCTCTCCTGGCGGATCCGCTCTATAAAGGAGAATTTGAGGCGGGGCGGGGACTGAAGCTCCACGGATTTACGTCCGAGGGATCTACCCTTTGCAGGCGATGGAGCGCACTCACGAACCGGTTCCGGTTCATGAGTACTGCGAAAACCGCTGCCTGTCCCCGAAGCGGGGAATTCGCTATTCCTCCACGGACTAACGTCCGTGGAATCCCGCGAAGGGGATTGATTTTGCGCGGAGTCTTGGGCGAAGAGGGCCGCGTTGAGGAAGGTCAAGATGACGAGGACGGTGAGGAAAGTTGCGGCGGGGATAACGACAGCGGGGGCGACGGCGATAAACATCTTATACGATATGCGCTTCGTTTTCATATCCTCTCCCGGGGAGCTTGATCCTTTTTAAATGCCCAATTTCGCCCTTTCTTCATATCATAGAAAATGGGAGCGATCAATCGGAGGGGACAGAACTCAAACCTAACCGCCCAAATTGGAATGAACCTTCCCGCGTCAAATTCATCCAGGCTTGGAAGTAGGCCGTCAAATGATGCTGAGGGAGCTCAGGCCGTTGACACCGCATCCTGTCCTGATTTAATATCAACTGCAAACTTAGACCCAGTTCAGTCGCGAAATAAGGGAGGTCGGAATGCAAGTTAGAGTTCTTGGCGGCATCGTCCTCGTGTTTTTCTCGGCGGCCCTGGCCGCTTCCGATCCCGGACAGACGAACGACGCCGCCCAAGCGATGAAGAATCTGAAGCTGTGCCAAGAAAGCCTGGGGAAAGACGACGTCGATGCGGCGGTTGAATATGGAGAAAAGGCCGTCAAGCTGGACGGCGGCAACTGGGAATGTCAATTGTGGCTGGGCCACGCCTACGGCCGAAAAGCCCAAAAAGCGTCCGTGTTCAGCAAGCTCTCGAACGCCAAAAAGTGCAAAGCCGCCTATGAAAAAGCGGTCGAGCTCAAGGCCGACAGCGCGGAGGCGAGGCAGGCGTTGATGGAGTATTTGTTGCAGGCGCCAGGCATCGCCGGCGGCGACAAGAACAAAGCCAGGGAACAAGCTACGGAAATCCTGAAGCTCGACGCCGTAAGGGGCCATCTCGCGTTCGCCCAAGTCTACTTGAGCGAGAACGATGCGGCCAAGGCCGAGCAGGAATACATCGCAATCACCGAGCTGGACCCGAACAACCAGGCCCATCGGAACAATTTGGGTCTTTTCTATGTCAATCAAGGCAAGTATGACCAAGCCCGAAATATCTTCCTGACCCTCAATGAGGCGGCTCCTCAGGAAACGGCCTATATCTATCAGTTGGGAAAGATCGCCCTTCTGTCGGGGAAAGACCTGGACAAAGGATTGGAGTATTTCCAGGAGTATTTGAAGGTCGAGCCGAAGCCGGACTATCCGACCTGGGCTGACGCCCATTGGCGGATGGGGTTGATTCAGGAAAAGCTCGGCAGTAAGGACAAAGCCGTGGCCGAGTATCAAAAGGCGCTGGAACTCAACCCCCAGCACAAGTTCGCCAAAGAATCTTTATCCAAGATCCGGGGCGGGGACGTGCCGCTCTAATTCGTTGCCGGCTCAGGTCTTACCGAGAAACGCGATCAGGGCGCGAATAATACTGTACAGGAAGAACAAGAAACCCAGGCCGGGATGGCGAAGGCGATGAACATGAAGAAGGTGATCGAGATAACAGGGCGAAAGCCGAAGTCCAGTATAATGATCCCATGACCGAAGCCCCGAATCGACCCCGCCTTGCAGTACCCAAGGAGCCGAAACAACGGCTCCTTGGGTGCCGGCCGTCCCCGGCGGGGTCTGCCTTCGCCCGGCGCTTGGCCGTCGTCCTCTGCCGTCCCGAAAACGCCGAGAACGTCGGGCTGGCCGCCCGAGCCATGAAGAACACCGGGTTCGGGGAGCTGCGCCTCGTCCTGGACCGGCCTCTCGACTCAATCGCTCATAAAACGGCCGTCCACGCGGGGACAATCATCGACCGGGCCCGCGTCTTCCCGGACTTGGAGGAGGCCGTCGCCGACCTTCACCTCGTTTTCGCCGGGACGGCCAAGAGCCGCAAGAATTTCGAAGTCCTCGCCTTTGAAGATGCCCTCGACCGAATGCTGGCCGCGCCGCTTTCAGCCCGGGTCGGTCTGCTTTTCGGGAATGAGCGCACCGGACTGACCTCGGAGGAACTTCGCCGCTCCAACTTTAGGTTCACGATTCCCCAGGCGGCGCGGCAACCCTCCTACAACCTGGCCGCGGCCGTCCTGCTCACCCTGTTCGCCCTTTTCTCCCGAAGCGGAGCGGCGGTTCCGACCCGCGCCCGCCCCGGCCGAACGCCTTTTACCCGGCGCGAGATGGAAACCTTCCGGCGCGTCTTCATACGAAAAATGGAGGAGAGGGGATTCATCCACTCCACGAACAGGACGCACATGGAAGAGAGGATCTCGGACCTTTTAGGCCGGCTGGCGCTGACCGCGGAGGACGGCGCGCTCTTCCTTGCCTTGTTTTCGAAGGGATCGACGGCCGGATAAGAGGCTTTCCCCCGGTTCGTGTATAATGACGTGAGGAGAGACGAAATGAGCGAGAAGGAAATCATGGTCACCTTTCCGGGAGGCGTCAAGGTCGACGCCCGCTCCGGGGAATTCACGGTCCGGACCGACCAACCTGTCAAAGCGGGCGGGGAGAACTCGGCTCCCTCGCCGTTCGATCTGTTCTTGGTCTCCATCGCGACCTGCGCCGGATACTATGCCCTGGCCTTCTGCAGGGAGCGGAATATCGCGGTCGAGGGCATGTCGGTCCGGATGACCTGGACCCGGGACCCGGAGATCAAGATGATCGACCGGATCTCGATCGAGATCCGGCTTCCGGCGGGTTTCCCCGAGAAATACCGCGCGGCGGTCGTCAAGGCGGCCTCGACCTGCACCGTCAAGGCCCACCTCGCCAAGCCGCCCGCCTTCGTCATGGAGGCCCGGATCGCCGGCTAGTCCTCCGGCCCAGTTGACTTGGCACTCAGCGGAGTGATATATTTTTCTACAGATAGATGCCCACCCTGCGCCGCTTCGCCGCTTATGCCCGCCTCCATTTCGAGGTCTTCATCATCCTGCTCGTCATCGCCGGCGTCGCCCTGATCGGGATCCTTGTCACCAATAGGGTTTCCTTCCTGAATTTCTTTTTTCTCCCGGTCATCCTGGCCGGCTATTATCTGGGAAAGAAGAAGGCGGTCCTGATCGCGACCCTGTGTGTCCTCCTTGTCTTCTGCTTCTTCCTTTATACGAGACTCCTGGCGCGCGGCCAGGCCGGCCTGTCTCTGGACGACTTCATCAGCCTGCTGGCCTGGGGCGGATTCTTGATTCTAACCGGGGCTTTGCTGGGGACCGTTTCCGACGAGCGGGAGCGCAAGATCGAGAACATCCAGAAAGCCTATGTCGGAGTCCTGGGCATCCTGCTCAAGTATTTCGAGGTCGCCGACGAGGAAAAACCCCCTTCGTTGCGCGTCTCCCTCCTGGCCGGGATGCTGGCCAAGAAGGCCGGGATGGGCATGAGCGACGTCGAAAACGTCAAATCGGCCGCCCTTCTGATCGGAACGGGCGAGCTCAAGAACAACGTGCGTTTGTTCGAGGAGGTCGCAGAATTTATCCGGTCGGGAGGGATGGGCGCGCGGGCTAAGATCGGAAGCCGCGATCAGGTCCTGCTCAATACGACGGCCTCCCTGCTTAAAGAGGTCGAGCCGCTCCTCTCCGGTTATGTCCGGCACTATGTCGAGGATGCCGGCCGGATCGACAAGGACCTGGCCGACGTCCCCAAGGGGAGCAGCCTGATCGCCCTGGCCGATCTCTTCGACCGTCTCCGGACGACGGGCGAGGCCAACCTGGGACCGGAGACGATCCGGTCTTTCAAGGACTTCGAGCGGCTGGCCGGCCGGGCGTTCCCCGAGGCCGCGGTCCGGGTGTTGCGCGAAGTCGCCCTCATCCTGGAGTGAAACGCCGAGACGTCATCGGGATCGATCTGGCCGGGGCCGCCCGCCGGCCGACCGGCGCCTGCCTCCTGCGCGGCCTCGGGGCCGAGACGCGCCTCCTTTACTCCGACCAAGAGATCAAGGACTACATTCTGGCGGCCGCTCCCGCGCTCGTCGCCGTTGACGCGCCGCTCAACCTCCCGCCCGGCCGCCGCTCGATGGACGACCGGAACGGGGAGCACTATCGGCCATGCGACCTTGAGCTTAGGAGGAGAGGCATCCCCTTTTTCCCGATCACGCTGGGGCCGATGCGCGGCCTGACCGAGCGGGGGATCGGGCTGCGCCGCAGCCTGGAGCGGAAAGGGATCCGCGTCGTCGAGATGTACCCCGGTGGAGCGCAGGACATCTGGAAAATCCCCCGCGCCAAGCGCGACCACGACGGCCTGCTGCGAGGGTTGAGAAAACTCGGGCTCAAGGGTCTGCGCCGGACGGCCTCGGACCACGAGCTCGACGCCGCGACGGGCGCCCTGGTCGGGCGTCTCTTCCTCGAGGATAAGGCCGAGGTCTTCGGCGATTTTAAAACCGGCGCGATCATCATGCCCCGGTCGCGGAAAAAAGAAACGGAGAGGGAAGACGCCGGCGGCCTGAAATGAGGTTTGGATGGAGGACCTTCCGATGACGCAAACAGCGGCCCGGCTTTATCTGGTTCTGGTCCTGGTTTCCGCGCTTGGAGCGGCGACCGCCGCGGTTCAGATGCGGAACCCGCCCGCTCCGCTCTTCCGAGACCCCGTTTTCGACGGGGCCGCCGATCCTTCGCTCATCTGGAACGACAGGGAGCGGGCCTGGTGGATTTTCTATACGAACCGCCGGGCCAACGATCCGGCGGCCCAGGACGGCGTCCGCTGGTGCCATGGGACCGACATCGGCATCGCTTCTTCGGCGGACGGCGGCCTGACCTGGACATACCGCGGGACCGCGCGGGGACTTGAATTCGAGCCCGGCCGAAACACGTTCTGGGCGCCGTGTCTTGTCGAGCACAGCGGGGTTTTTCACATGTACGTCGCCTATGTCCGAGGCGTCCCGGCCGACTGGAGCGGCGACAGGCATGTTCTCCACTACACGAGCGGCGA
>Ga0315274_10002515_pt1 | contig 27583 bp, 26 predicted proteins | sample YL17G02_20_MG_FD_203700 | JGI IMG/M metagenome (GOLD analysis project Ga0315274, IMG submission 203700) | Sediment microbial communities from Yellowstone Lake, YNP, Wyoming, USA - YL17G02_20 | ecosystem: Environmental > Aquatic > Freshwater > Lake > Sediment | place: USA: Wyoming | collected...
CCCGACGCTACCGAAACGAGCCCGCTCGCCGCTGGAACCACCGCGACCGGCTGGAAGACACCACGCCCGCCTGTGGGGCCGGTTCGATGTCGCGGGTGGCCATCCGTCATGCACCGGCGCCGGCCCTTGTGCCCGAGCTTCTTCCGCCAGTGGTAGAACGAGGCCACCGACACGCCCTCTCGGGCGCAGAACCGCGCCACCGCCAGCCCGCAACTCGAAAACGTCTCCAGCCGCTCCCGCCACACACCGGGCTTGGTGGGATCCGATGAACGAGACATGCCCAATCTCCTGGTCGCGCGTCATCCCGCAATCAACACGCACGCCAGGATAAGGCCCTCGTCAACAATGGTTCTGCTGGGCGCTCACTGCGATGACGCGTTCGCCGCGCGGATCGTTCAGGCGAGTCCGCAGGATGGGGACTAGGTCGCGTCCGAGCATACCCTCGGCCCCCAGGACCAGGATCGGGCCCTCGTCCCACCGGCCGCCGATCACGCGTCGCTCCCGACGACCCCGCCCCGGCCGTACTGTTTTTCGTAGTAGGTCAGGTACTCGCCCGTCTTGATCGCTTTCCACCACGTCTCCTGGGCGACGTACCAGTCGATCGTCTCGCGGAGACCCTCGTCGAACTCGATGCGCGGCGCCCAGCCCAGTTCCCGGTGAATGCGGGTCGCGTCGATCGCATAGCGACGGTCATGCCCCGGACGGTCTTTGACGTATTGGATCCATGAGTCATCCTGCCCCAGGCGCCGAAGCACGCGGCGGGCGATTTCGATGTTGGGCAGCTCACAGTTTCCCCCGATGTTGTACACCGTGCCCGCTTCGGCCCGTTCGAGCACGGCGAGGATCGCTTCGCAATGGTCGGTCACGTGGATCCAATCCCGGATGTTCAGACCGTCCCCATAGAGCGGCACCTTCTTGCCCTCGATCAGGTTGGTGACGAACAACGGGATCAGTTTGTCCGGGAACTGGTAGGGGCCGTAGTTGTTGGAACATCGCGTGATGACCGCGGGGAGCCCGAAGGTCTTGTGGTACGCCTGAACCAGCAGGTCCGCCGACGCCTTCGACGCGCTGTAAGGACTGCTCGGTGCCAGCGGTGTGTCCTCACGAAATCGGCCCGTCGGACCCAACGAGCCGTACACCTCGTCCGTCGAGACTTGCAGGAAACGATCCACCCCGTGCGTCTTACAAAGGTCCAACATCACCTGGACGCCCAGGATGTTCGTGCGCACGAACTCCTGTGCACCGAGGATGCTGCGATCGACGTGCGATTCCGCGGCGAAGTTGACGACTCCGCTCAACCCCTCGGCGAACAGCGGTCGAAGGGCGTCGGCGTCGCAGATGTCGCCTCGAACGAAGGGACAATGCGTACCATTTATGCAGTCGCGAAGATTCTCCAGGTTCCCGGCGTAGGTGAGGGCATCGAGGGCAATGACCTTCGTCTGCAGCCGCTCCCGACGGAGGAGGCGTACGAAATTGCTTCCGATGAAGCCCGCCGCTCCGGTGACCAGAATCGTACCCATCGTCAATCTTTCGATCGGCTGAAACCGCCCGCAGGCGGGTGGCGCACTCTCGGCTAGAATCCACCGCTGCCTTCGCGCAGTAGCTCCTCGACGACGTGCAGGAGGCCGGACAACTCATTTTGGACAACGTCCCACACTCGGTCGTTCTCGATCAAGTCGTATCCGTGCGCCAGAACATTGCGAAACGCGATGATCTGCGTATAGTGTCCAATCCGCGCGGCCACGGCGGGGTCGGACTTGGCGATCCGGTTCATCGCCTCCCCGATGATCTCGAAATTGCGTTCGATCGTTTGCCGAAAGACCCGGTCGCGTGAGTAATCCTCAAGCGTGCGCCCCCTGGCGAGATCCAGTATGAACTGGGTCGCATCACGAATGTCCTCGAGGTACTTGGGCGTCTTATGCTGCATAAAGGACGCGCCGCGTCCGGTTGACTTCTCGAATGAAGTACGGGTTCTTCATCGCTTTGGGCATGACCAGATCAACCGTGCGTCCCAGCAGTCCTTCAAGCTCTCTCCTGAAATCGAAATAGTGGGTGAGCCAGGGACCAAGGTCCTGTCCGGCTGCAAACTCGATCAGAAAATCCACGTCGCTTCGGGCAGGATCAAACTCGCCGTCGGCGGCCGAGCCGAACACTTCCAATCGGGCCACGTTGAACCTCCGGCACAGCTCTACGATCGCCGCTCGGTTGTCCTCGATCAACGGAATCATGGTCCACGCTTGTTTTGAGACGGGGTCATCTCCAGCTTGTTCGCACCGCCCTCGGCCACAAACATCCACGCGCGGTGCAGGGACTCGAATGTGCCCGCGTCGGTCCACCAGCCTTCGAGAATATCATACGTCATCGTGCCCTGAGCAATGTAGGCGTTGTTGACGTCGGTAATCTCGAGTTCTCCACGGCCGGATGGTTTGAGCGTGCGGGTGATGCCAAAGACTTCGCGGTCGTACATGTAGATGCCGATCACGGCGTAGGAGCTCTTGGGCTTGGCCGGTTTTTCCTCGATTCCAACCAGTCGACCCTCGCGCAACTCGGCCACTCCGAACCGCTCAGGGTCCGGCACCTCCTTGAGAAGAACCTTCGCGCCGCTACCCTGGGCGAAGAAGTCGCCGACGGCCCGGCGGATGTTGCCCTCGATGATGTTGTCGCCCAGCACGACCACGATCTTCCCGCCGTCGGCGAAGTCCTCGGCCAGGCGCAGGGCGTCGGCGATGCCCCCTTCGCCCTCCTGGTAGGTGTAATGAAGCCGCCGGAGGCCGAACTCATGCCCGTTCCCCAGCAAGCGCAGAAAGTGTCCCGCGTCGTTGCCCCCCGTCACGATCATGATGTCCTCGATCCCCGCGTTGACCAGGCACTGCAAGGGGTAATGGATCATCGGGCGGTTGAAGACCGGAAGCAGGTGCTTGTTCGTCACGCGTGTCAGCGGTGACAATCGCGTGCCCAACCCCCCGGCGAGAATCACGCCTTTCATGGGTTAACCGTCCTTCCGCGCCCAGTCGTAGGGGATATCGTTGCGGTGCGGATCGACCCGGAACTCGTCGGGGTTGTCGTACACGTAGCACTCGGTGGGGCAGTTGATGATGATCGCCTCGCCGTCGCTGACGCACTTGAAGCCGTGATAGACCAGCGGCGGGATCTGGAGCAGAATCGGGCGGTGATCCCCCAAGAAGAACTCGTTGATTTCGTTACGCGTGCGGGACTGCTCCCGCGAGTCGAAGAGCACCACCTTCGCCATCCCACGCACGCAGACAAAATGGTCCCACTGCTTCTTGTGGTAATGCCACGCTTTGACCACTCCGGGGTACGCCGCCGTCAGGTAGACCTGCCCGAACCCTTTGAAGAGGGGGTCATCCGACCGCAGCATCTCCATCAAACGGCCCCGTTCATCGACGAGAACCTTGAGCGGTTTGACCTGTACATCCTGAATCACGGGCGTTCGATCCTGTATCTACCGGCTACGACGCCGGTCAAGCATCCGTCGGCAACGGTCCGCCGCTGAACCGCGACGAATCCTATCGACGGATTCTGCGTCGAACAACCGACGTCCCCGAGAACCAGGTTTCGCTCGCAGCCGGCCCCGATGGTCTTCCGCTGGCGGAGCAGCACGGCAGCGGTGGCGGTATCGCTAACCATGCCACCGTTTCCGGTGGCAGCGCCTCTCCGGGGAACCATCGGCGTCGATGCAAGGGGGTCGAAAGGCGAGCGTCAAGTGTCCAGCCGCTTGTTACGATTCGCTCCGACGCGTCCCCTCGCGCGGCCATATCATGCGGGATGGACCCACATGTCGCGGGCTGAGTGTTCCACGGCCCCAGATATTGTGGCGACCGAGCCCTAGTGGAGGATGAACCTCATTCCGCCAATCTTCCCGCAACCGCTCCAAACCACCGGGTTATCGTGGATTTCCCATAGTTACTGGACCACCCGCCTTGGTATGCCCTATAATGCGCTAACTCTCGGATGAGCGGCGCGCTGACCGTCCGGGAACCTTCAGACCGGGTGTAGTGTAGGCCGAGCGTCCGTCCTACGAAGACAAGCCAAGAAGCGTCCGAGCGGGGAGAAAGCAAAGTGGCGAAAACTCGATCCCGCGGATCCCCCGAACCTCCCATAATGTGTCAGCTTCTGTCACCGGCCAACACGCCGATCCGCGCCTCAGAGTGCATCGGCCGCGTCTTCGCATCGCTGCGAGCGTCTTTCCCGGACCACCCATCTGCACCCGTCCGGTTTGACTTTGGCCGTGGATATCGAACGTTGAACTACGTAGGTTCGGTGGTTTGGGGAAAGTAACACGGTTAGAGAAGAGGGGAAAGCACATGTATTCATTTGCGCGCCACGACCACGGGTTAGCTTGGGTCACCCTGTCGGCCATTTCGTTGTTCGTTCATGGATGCGGTTCGATGTCCGCCGACAATCCGGCGGGGAACGGGGCGGCCGCGGGGACGGAGTCGGTTTCCCCGGCCTCGGACACTCTGTTTTCGACCATCGAAACCCCCGACTTCGGTCGCTACGATCTTGTGGCCCGGGGTCCGGACGACGGGAGCGGAGAGTGGCAGTTCGCCGTTCGGTCCGGGCGAGGGGCGCCCACCAAGAACGAGCTACGCTTTGTGTGGGACTTTGGGGATGGGACGACCTACGAGGGCGTGGAGCAGTCGTACTCGTTCACGACTAACGGTTCGTATGTCATCAAGGTGAAGGCGATTAAACTGGACGGCACGGTCGCGTTTGTATTGACGTTGAACATCGAGGTGGCGCTCGTGATCAACGCGCCGCCCATCGCCGACGCGGGCACGGATCAAACGGCAGACGCCAACGCGCTCGTGTTCCTCTACGGCGGTGCTAGTAGCGATCCGGACGGCGATCCGTTGACTTATCAATGGGTCCAAATCTCCGGCGAGCCGGTGCTCCTCCTGCATGCCAACGAGCCCACGGCGAGCTTCATTGCGCCCAGCATCCCGCAAGACGCCGACCTCGTGTTCGGGGTGACGGTCGGCGATGGGGGGTACAACGAGCAGGACACGGTGGTGGTGCGTGTCCTGAGGTTGGTCCAACCGGCCGAGACCGTTCTGGTTACCGCCGATGCCGGGGAGGATCAGCTTGACGTTGTCCAAGGAACGCCTGTGACACTGGATGGCAGCGGGTCCAGCAGCTCCGATGGAAGTCTTACGTTTGCCTGGTCGCAAATGCCCGTCCCGACGGTTGTCTTGTCCGCTGAGAATAGCGACATCACGACGTTCGTGGCTCCACGGCTTGACCCAGGAACAACGGAGGAGTTTCTTTTCGAACTGGTCGTGAGCGCCGGCGGTCAATCCGCCTCCGACCAAGTGCGTGTAACTGTGACGTCGACGTCCGAGCCGGTCATTGGGGGGACGGATCCGGTGCCGCCGGTACTGACTCAGCCATCGGAGGACGAGCTGCTTCTGTTCCATTTTGACCGCAACGCGCAGGATGCTTCGGCTACGGCCGCGCATGGGACCTGGCGCGGGACGGCTGACTATGCCGAGATCGGGGTCCTGGGGCAGGCCGCCTCATTTAGCGGCTCAAGCTACGTGGAGATTTCCAGCACGTCGGGGTTGGCGGTGACCGATCAGCTCACGGTGGCGGCCTGGGTGCGCTTCGACACGCTCCCCCCGGCTGCCGCGTATTCGTTCATCCTCGACACGACGGTGGAAAGTTCGCCGCGCACGGGCTATTCCGTGTTCTACCGCAAGTCGGATCAGGTCATTTGCGCGGAACTGTGGAGCGCGGGAAGTGTTGTTTTTGGCATTGATAGCGGGACCACTGCGTGGGCGCTCAATGCGTGGAATCACGTGGCTGTGGTGTTCGATTCGAGCGCCGGGCTGGGGGGTGGAGACGCCGGTCGCCTCTATGTCAACGGCGGTCTGGTTAGGTCGCCTCAATGGGGCGTCGGTCCGGGAGCCGGCGTCGGTCCGAAGGCGGCGGTGGGACGATACTTCGTGGGAGACCTCGACGAAGTGGAGGTATGGGGTCGGGCCCTGACCGCGACCGAGATTCAGCAACTCGCTCAAGTTCCCTCCGCATCGTCGGTCTGCGGCAACGACACAATTGACGCCGGTGAGCAGTGCGACCGCGCGAACCTGAACAATCAAACCTGCCAAACTCAGGGCTTCACCGGCGGCACTCTCGCCTGCCGGGCCTGCGCCTTCGACACCAGCCTGTGCACGACCACGCCATCGCCGGGCGCCATCACTGCAAAAATAACTCCCTCGAGAACAACCTGTATGGCGCCATGCGCCATTTTCTTTGAGGGCACCGAAAGCACCGATGCGAATGGCAATAAGATAGGAGATTCAAACGGCGGGCAAGGGCTGTTAGGAAATGATATTGTTGAATACACCTGGGATTTTGGCGCAGAAAGTGAATCTGACACCTCATCAGGAGGAAGATACTTTTCTGCTTTTAATGCAGCGCATGTGTATGAAACTCCGCAAACTTACACAGTGAAATTAACCGTGAAGGATAAAGATGGAAGAACGCACTCAACAACCCAAACAATTCAGGTTAATGCTTTTTCTGGAACGACTATTTGCCGCTCTAATACAAATGCACAAGAAGATATTGACGCATGTAATGCTGTAGGGGCAACTCTTGAGCCGCCCACTAACGATTACTCTCGTGTTGGGTCAAATACAAGAGTATTGTACAAAAGAGGAGATACTTTTAGTTATACTAGCGCACAAGACTATAATGGTAAGTCAAATATAATTATAGGAGCCTTTGGAAATAGCAATGAGCCCAGACCTTTCGTTCAGTATAAGGGAACTGTCGAAGGAGAGAATGGCGCTGCAATTGTCGGCAGTCTCAATGAGATATCTGTAATGGATATTCAATTCAACGGGCAATCTACTGTTAATGGAGTGTTTGCATATGGTGTATACGCTTGGTCAAATACGCTTAATTTGCTGTTCTTGCGCACAGCGTTTGATCAGATATATAGCAATGTCTTCTACACCGATGGGCTGTTTATGGCAAGCTCAAGGGTTAACGGACACAGCCCTGGCATCATGTACTACAGCGGCAGCCGTCTTGCTATTATCAACAGCGAGCTAGGCCCGGCGCCGGAGAGGCAAATTCTCTACGGCTCAGCGATCAATCGGGGTGTGATTACGGGGAACTACTTCCATGATACCCTTATGGTTGCGGTGCGCCTTTCTGCGCAGAGCGGCCTTACGATAAATGTTATTGTTTCTGGCAACGAGATCAGTAATTCGAATAAGTCGGGAGTTGCCATCGGCCTAGCTTCACAATTCGGTGTTGCTGATGTCTATGGCGCCCGCAATTTCCTTATAGAACGCAACTACATACACAATAACTATTCGTTCATTGATCTCAAAAGAGATTCATATTCAAACATCATCATCCGGAACAACATTATTGCAAACAACACTGTTAGTTTCGGTATATCCGCTATGACCGACCCTGCAGGAGGAGCAACAGAGCCAGTTCGAAAATTAAGATTTTATGGAAACACAATTTATTCTCCTGCTGTTGCCGAATCCGCTATTTGGATAAATCAGACAGACCATGAAGATGTGGAAATCTTCAACAACATTATTTATGGGGCTGCGAGCGCTAACTGGGTAAGAGCCATTCAAGTTGACCAATCTGTTGGAATGAATGAAATCACATCAAATAACAATTTAGTCTATTATCCTAATAGACCGGATGGCAAACTCTTCGGCGTCGGAACCGCTGGTTATACATTAACAGAATGGCAAACCAATTTTGGAAAAGATCAGAGCAGTTTACTTGGCGATCCGCTACTCATGTCTTCTTACCCAGTCAATCCGTCTGACTTCAAATTACAATCAACTTCTCCCGCTATAGATAAAGGAGCAAATCTTCCTTTGGTCTTTGAAGATTATGAAGGAACAAGAAGACCGCGAGGAGTAGGCGACATCGGCGCTTTTGAGCAATGATGAGGACACGCGGGTACGCAGCGCAATCTCCGGTTCGGCGGTCACGTGCGGCTGGCAAGCACCTAGGTCGGTCCAGGTTCATTTTGCGCCCGGCGCGGGCCTTCTCCCAAAAACACGCGCCCGACGCACGACGACGTTACCCACCCACGTCTGTGTGGGCTTTGTATCTCGCCGCCCAGGTGACCCGAATGGTACGCCCAGCCCCGCGTGCGTCCGCGTTTTTCGTCACGAACACGAGGCAATATGCTGGCGCTCCCTTCGCCGCGGATCCCTCCCGGGTAACCGGGACGATACCCAACAGTGTGGCCCAGTCATTGGGGATGCGCTTCGTAGCAGTACGCACTTCCTCCGCGCCGTAGGCCCAGTGGAAATAAACATCGACCTTTCGCTCGCGCATGAACCGAATCTGCGTCTGCAAGTCGCCAGTGGCGGGGATGAACTCCGGGCTGCACAGCCCGGCAGTGTCGTAAACAAACCGCTCCCCAAAATAACCGAGGACACCAATTTGGTCTGTAGCCACAATCGTGTCAGGTGGGGTGCCTTCCTTGAGCCACAAGCCGAGCTCGATCAGGCGTTCATCCATTCCCCGCGGGAACCTGGTTACGAACCACGTCTGAGAATACTGAATTCCAGCATTTATTGCGATGGCGGACGCAACCATTGACGTACGAATGAGCAGCCCCGCCCAACGATACCTAACCAGATCGGTCAAGCGAAATCCGGACGTCATTCCAACCAGCACTACAAGCGGGGTGATCATCAGGTAGTAGCGGGCACCGACCGGGAAACCGCGGATGCAGTAAAACGCTGCTAGGGCACCCAATACCGCAGGAGGCACCCAATACATCACAAAGCGAACGTATAAAGGCAGAGCGTCGCGCCGTTTGCGAACCACAAACCCTCTGATTAGTAGGCACAGGAGCGGGATGCCGTATGTACCCACCAAGACCGTCACGGTCTTGACCAGCATTGCTGAGGCGGGGCGCGTCCCACTCTTGGCCAAGAATGTATTGGGAATAGGTGTACCGAAACACGTAATCGCATACAGGTGCCAAGGGAGAACGATAGCAACTGCAATCAACCCTAGGGAAATGGTTCGGAGGAGGCTTCGATTAACAACTGCATCCGCGCCCAGCAAGACTGATAGGACAAGCGCGGCTTCAGGGCGAGCCAACGTCGCTAGCGCCAACAGCACTGTTCCAAGAAGGGGTGGTTGGTGTGCTTTGATACTCAGAAGGAATGAACGAAAACCACCGGCGATCAAACATAGCGTCAGCGGCACCTCAAGGCCGCTCATGCCCCATTTGATCAACCAGGGGTCGGTGACGACGATCAGACAAATGAAGAAACGACGTACCGCAGACTTTTCGTAGAACTCGCTTATGCTCCATAGTAGCACAACGAAGAGGAGAGACAGCGCAAGCGCAACGCTCTTTAGCGCTGCGACGGGGTCGGTGAACAGGCACAAGAAGGGCGTGCACAACAGTACCCATAGGGGGCCAGTAATTCCATAGGTCTTATGCCCAGGGTTCCACGAGAATCCGTGTCCGCCTGCCAGATTCTTCATATACCGCAAGTAGATGTACGCATCGTCGCAGCAGAAACTAAAGTACGGAAGCAAGAGGACGCCGGCAGCGGCGCATAGCAGCATCGGTGGCAGGCAGACGGAGAAGCGATGAAAGGTCCGGCTGTTTCCCATTTGGGTGAGGATGGTCATCTCGACGCCCACGAAGTGCGCGGTGCCACGCTTACAAAAGCTACAGAAGGCAGATCCATTCCTAACTGCAGGCCTCGGCGATGAGCAGGGCCCGCAGGGGCATGGCGCGATTCGCCGTCTTGCCAGAATCGTGTTCTTGTGAGAGCATGTACTTCGCCATCTTCCCGTGTTCAGGGATCGGCGTATAAGATACCCACTGGTCCGGGATTAGCAAGCATCCGCGCCGGACGTGACGCGGTGTGCCTTGCGCGAGCGTACTACGCCACCTTACAAACGAGTAGAGACTGGTTGAATGTTAAGTGAAGAACAAGTCAGACGTCTACGGGAGGTACCGGAGTTCAAGGATGGGCCCACAGGGTTCATCTCGCCTAACGGGGCACTGGACTACTTACAGAGAAAGTACATTGTGAACCTGAGCCGCTACTGCGACCTTTCGCGCAGCATCATGCTCGACTGCGGCTGCCACGAGGGCTGGAATATCTTCGCCTTTCTTCTGGAAGGCGGGCGGATGGCCATCGGCGTTGATACGAACGAGGTAGCGTTGAGCGTAGCTCGAAAGTTCGCCCGGATCATGGGAGTGGACGACCGCGTCCTTTTTTGTCGGGCGTCTGTCACAGAGCTGCCCGTTCGGGATAGAGGCGTTGACCTACTCTGCTGTATCGAAACCTTGGAGCACCTCGACGGGGATGCGGATCGCGCCCTGGTGGAAATCAATCGGGTAGCGCGCCAACTCGTCCTGGTCACTACTCCCAACAAGCTGTTTCCGATAGTCGCTCACGATACGCGCCTTCCGTTTGCCCACTGGCTTCCTCGACGTTGGCGGAGGACGTACGCACGGCTATTGGCGAGAGAAAAGGAGGAGGAGGGGAGCATCTTTCTAACACCCTTTCAGATCACGCGGGGTCTAGCTGACTTTCGGTTGGTGTCGAAGTTTCTGGGCTTCGACTCGTTTAAGGACTTCCTGGGCTCCTATCCTCACTATCTCCCATATATGGGCTCTGGCGTCGCCGGCGTGCGGGATTTGAGCAAGGCCAAGCGAGCTTTCTATCGGCTAGTTCACTGGGCCTTTCAACAAGGATCGTTCTACGTTCTTCCCTCGCTGACCGGGATATTCAGACGTGATGGGTCGTGACCGTTTGTCGTACGGGCCGTACCGGTTCCAGCAGCGCGACACGCCGCCACAGGCGTTCGACCGACACCGACACGGACGTCCGGGAGCTGCCGTTACTTGATAGGCGCGAGCATGCAGGACAGCTTGTGCGAGGGGGAAGCGTCCCCGTCCTCCAGAAAAGGGTCCCACCTCGCAAGGGGTTGAGTGGCATAAGCAACGTCCAACTCCGCTTTGACAAACACATTGTAGAGATCATAGAGAGCTGGGACATACGCTGGATCAAGGCCGATGGCCCGACAATACCGCCTGATTGCGTCGCCGATGGGCCCGTTGGAGCCGAAATTGCTCAGCGCAAACCGGCACAAATCCACGCACGGAAGCCCGGGCCAGCGAGCCGCACCCCAGTCAAGGACCACCGCGCCCGTCGACGCATGTTGCCATAGGATGTTACCGGGCCAGAGGTCCCCGTGGCAGCAGACGCTCGGTATCTGCTCTGCGCTATTACAGATAGTCTCAAAACTTTCCTGAACCTGACGTTTGACATCGCAAGCGACACGCGGGTCGGCCTGAATCCTGGAGATGGTTTTGGCATACTCCGCTTCCAGCCATTCCTGCGTCAACCCGCAGTGGCGCGTAGCAGCGCCGAGCTCGGTGAGCCATTGTTCAACCCATGCCAATCTTCTTTTTCGAGCCAAACGACGGGCGATACGCCGATTCCCGCGTGATTCGTAGAAGGGTATTCCAAAGTACTCGAGCCCGTCGAACTGGCCGTGGACGAGAACTTTCGGAACAGACTCGGACACGTGCGGTGGTAAAGCCTGTCTCAATCGGTTGACGACGCTCACCTCATGCTTAATTACAGGGGTGCTGGCGTGGCGGGCAACGGTCAGAACGTACCCGCGTGCGAGCCGCGCCGGTGGGATGACGATCTTGAGAACGGCATTCGGCCCCGCCTTCCCGGCGATGAGGTACCACGGGACCCGGCTCAGCCCCGAGAGGCCCAATGCCGATCCAAAATCATCGATGATCCTCTGGCAAACGCTGCTCATTTCTTCTCGAGAAGGAAACCGTAGCAGTAGACAAGACGCCTTAAGACTTCGCACGGAAGAAGCCTGGCCAGCAGTCGTTCGAGCCTGCGGTTGTAGATGTCGCTGCTATCTGGGCCCCTGAAGGCGACTGGCGCCGGAGCACTCAGAGGGATGAAGCGCTTGGGATGTCGGAATTCGGGCATCAACGCGTATGCGGCGATCTCGACAAACCCCGCGGTACGGAAAAGCCGCCGATAGGCGCGTAGCCCGTAGATGCGCGCTCCAGAGTCCGGTACCCGCCCCACCGTTAGCAATCGCTGAAGTTGGGGAGGAAGAATTCCGATCCATGGCAGTCTTGTTCCATGGTCGGGCGCCGTGCCGAGGAAATGAAGCAGCGAATAGAGGTTCTTGCTCGCCACATATAGCTCGCCGCCGGGGCGTAGGACGCGGTGCGCTTCGCGGAGCATGGCAAGCTGAGAATCCTCTGGAGAGCCACGATAGCGTTCTGCGCACCCGAGCCACTCGAGGACACCATTCATAACTATCGCGTCCAGGTATCCGTCCGCCAGCGGCAACTTCATGTCATCCCCAGCGCAGGCGGCCTTAACACCTGCACAACCCAACTGGCGACACCGGATGGCTGTGAAGATTGTCTGTTCATGGGAAACATCGACTACGTGGCAGTCGGCGCCCCTCTGAGCGATCGCTACTGAGACTGCTCCCAGGCCACATCCCAGGTCGAGCACCTTGTGTCCTCGTCCGATATTCGTAACGTGGATTAAGTCGCCTTTTGATTCGTCCGTAACATACGAAAACATCCCGGGACCAACTTCCGGGAGTGGACAGATTACCTTTTCGAGAGCTTCGAGCCAGCCGTCATGCCGAGCGATGCGAACCAACTCAGGGAGCGCTCTGGCATAGGTCCCAAACTCTTCGTCTTCCGCTCGGCGAGCGCTGTCGGTAAAATCAGCAATGCCGTGTCGGACCCGCCACGACTGTCCGCAATCGCTGCAACACACCTGGGCCGATCGTTCGCTCAGCGGTTGGTGGCAATCCGGGCAGCACAACCAACCCATACTCTCCTCTGTTACCGTCTCGTTACGCGCGCACATACCAATCTTCGTCAAACTCAGCTGCTGTAGGGTGGACTTCTTGTCGGACTAAATAGGTCCTCGCAATTGGTAAATTGGGCAACCTGCGTTTTGTCCTGTTTCTTTAGGCCGGGACATTTTCAGTTCACTTTCCCTATTGTAGGGAGCTATTTAGTCAATGTATCGAAGCGCACGAAGCCGTGAAACCACGACTTCATCAAGCTCTCGTGCTACCTGATTGGGAGTCTACTTGTATGGCCCAGGATCCGCCCCGATGGGCATCCAGTATATTGGGGCTCACGTCAACGCTCAGTCGTACTGCGGCAGACGGTCGGACGCTACTCTTTGGACAGCTTGGAGGCGAGTCCGGTCAGCTGCTGGCCGAGCCACGCCGCAATGAATCTGTTACCGGCGGGCGAGTAGTGACTGCCGGGCATGAACCAGTCATTCAACTGGGCAGCGTCACCCGGTGGAAAGGCGTTGGCCGCATCCAGACAGCACAGACCGTGCTGCTCACACCACTCGACCATAGGAGCATAGGGCGTCACGACGCCGCGGAGGGATCGCTGCAACGAATATCGGTCGGGAAGCATAACCACCACAGGAGCAGCACCAAACCGTTTGCACTCGGCGATAAACGCCTCAACGAGCTTCGTCACGATCTTGAAGGCAGTGCAGCGCTGGTTGAAAGCGCCGCGCTTTGCCGGTCCCACGAGTGGGCGATCCGGATCGAGGTAGCGTGTTTTAACCTTGATCCAGAGATGGGTGAGCATTCTTACAGTCATGGAGTAATCATACAATGGATTGGCAAAAATCGCTGGTTCGTACCAGTAGTCGTACTTTCCCAGATCGTTGATAGCGGCGGGTTGGCCTAGATACTTTCGGGCATCAGCGACCGCTGCAAGCGGGTTCGGCATGAGAATAAGCTCATTGTCCGATCCGAGCACAAACCGCGGTTTCGTAGCAAAGGCCGTGCTCTGCCAGTGCGTGATAAAGCTCCTGTACACGCTGACACTGCGGTCGAGACTGACCGGACTGATCCCCATGATGACAACAGCGGGCGATAGGTCAGCAGCTTCGTCGTGGAATCGGAGGTATGCCTGATCCGGTCCGTAGGCCGGGACGCCGTAATTCAGGACTTCCAAATGCGGAAAGCTCGCTTCGATCAGAGCAGGCCACGCGTTCTCGTCCGAGACTTCCGTACAGTAGACAAATGAGTCGCCAAAGACCGCAATTCGGGTGGTATTATACTTTGCGACCTTCGAGTATTCCTTGTCACTCCTGATTCCCTGGGCGTTAATCTGATCAAAAGAAGTTCTGCTGTTGGGGCGAAGGCGCCACCCCAGCCGGGGGTCAAAAACCGTTAGTGCCTCGGCCCGTTGTGCAAGAGTTCGCTCGATCAGCGTAGACTGGCGGTCAAACATCTCGGGCGTTCGCAGGATCTCCCAACCGAGCCAGCGCGGCGCGAGGGCAATGGCTAGGCAGGACATGATTTCGGTCAGCAGGCCAACAAGGGCGACGACCAGGATACGATACGCGACTCGCCTGCGTCTCGAAGTTATCGCTAGATTTCCGGTAGCAGTTTTACGGCGCATGACGATGTTAACGGCTCTGCAGTGACAAGAATAAGGATTTATCTGCCTGAGGATAGACCCGCGTTTTGGCCCAAGCCCAGAGGCTGAAGCAGCGCCTCGGATAGTAGCTGGGCCGCGATTTTGTGGGCCCGCGGTGTCCAGTGAAAATGTCCGTGTTGGCGGTACAGATCGGTTTGCGATGCGTGTGCTCGGAACTCATCGAGCGGCCGTATGATGTCCTCGACGGGGACCTTCGAGAGCAAATCGACCGGAAGGTTCGAATCGCGGAGACGGAAGTCGGGGATGTCGAGCAAAACAAACTTGCTCCCCCGTCGATCGCACTCGGCTTTGACCTCGTCAAGTAATCGCGCGGCGAGTCGCTTCCCGTAGTCCGCGCCGGTGCGTTGGGAGTCATGTTCCTGACCGGCGACAACGGCCATGTTGTCTTGCACCATTCGCCGTTTGACGATCGCAGCCATGCGCTCCCGTACGAGGGCGAAGAGGTGCGACTTCGCGGCGAGCCAACGGTACAGGCCGAACGAATACAGGCGGTTTCGGATGCCAATTGCCGGAAGATAGGTTGCACTCGCTCGCACGAGTTGATCGTTCTCATCGAGTCGATAAAGGTCGGAACGCACATTGTCGTCGAGGTCGTTCTGGAAGTATCCGAGAATAACCACATCGGGATCGAAACGGAATCCAAACTCCTTCAACATAATCAACTCTTCGGCGTTGCCGTACCCACTGACGCCGAAGTTAATGACTTCGACGGAGTAACCGAGCTCTTTCAGCATTTTTTCAAGCCGGTAGAGATAAGTATCCTCAACGTTCACCTCGTAGCCCTGCGTGAAGGAGTCGCCGAGCCCGATGATGCGTAGCGTGCCGGGTGGCTTCTCAAACGCGTACTCGCGATCGCTTCGAATCCCCATGGAGTTGATGCGAAACTCGGCGGTCATCTCCGGCGAAGTGTGCCAATAGCGGGCGTTTGGCACGTTTACGCGAATGCCAAACGGACTGTCTGTGACGTATCGCGGAAACAGTACCTGCGGGTTATAGAACCGGACGAACACCTCGCCCGCGAGCAACGCGAGGACGGAAGCCAGGGCACCCGCCGCGAGCACGAAGCAGATCCGCCGCAGTCTTCCCCGCGGTCGTCTCTTGGGTAGGTCGGCGCTGGCACTGTTCATAGCAGCCGAGGCATTACTCGATGTGTGCATCGCGAGTCAGAGCAGGTCATTTAACGCCAACGCTTGTTTCTCAATAGCCGACGCCGTACCATTTCCCTAATCACTAACGGAAGGAAGGCTGTATCATCCAGCAAATACCGCTTCGCTAGCCTTCGAGGTTCGTGTAATGTGCGGTGCAGCCACTCCAGACCGACGCGTTGCATCCAGCGCGGCGCTCGCTTCACGTGACCGCAGGCGAAGCTGAAACTGATCCCGACACCGATGTTGAGCTTTGCGCCGCAGGCGTCTTTGTTGGCAACGATCCACTGCTCCTGCTTCGGCGAGCCCAAGCCCACGAAGAGGATATCGGGGCGGGCAGCGCGGATCGTGGCCACAATTCGTTCACACTCCGCTGGATCGTTCTCGAAGCCGTAGGAGGGACAGTATGTGCCGGCCGCGCAGAGCCGCGGATGTCGCTTTTTCATGGTCTCGGCAGCGGCATCCGCGGTGCCCGGCGCACCGCCGAAGAGAAAGACGGACAGGTCGCACTCAGCGGCGCGGGCGCACAATGCCGGGAACAGATCCGAGCCGGCCACACGTTCCGGAAGAGGTGTGCCAAGTAGGCGCGATGCCCAGATCAGCGGCGTTCCGTCCGCGAGGACAAAGTCAGCCCGCTCATAAAGGTATCGTAGCTCCGGTCGTTTCGTGTAGCGGACTAGGTGATCGACGTTGGCCGTGACGACATAGGCGCAGCGTTCGCCTTGGGCGAGATCAAGCAGCTCGTCCACGGCCGTGGCGAAATTCATCGCATGGAAGCGCATACCGAGCACGTCCACGAGAGGAACAGGGTCGCGGGACGCGGCGGAACGGCGAACGGTCGCGGTGACGGTCGTCAAAACGGTCTCAGCCGCGCGAGCTGCCAGCGGCGCAGGAATCGCCGAAAGTCCGGGTCGTCGTAACGCTCGGTTCGCTGCAAACCCGCCATCCAGTAGCCCAGAAGAATGCACACGCCGCCGATCACGAAAGGCCTCTCGAACATTCGATACGCCGCGATGGCGATGGCATAGAGCCAGTGAGTGCCCATGAAATACTGACCGCGGCCCCAGCGGAGTCGGCCATGAAAGATGTTCCGAAACGACGAGCCGATCGGACGCAGGTGGATGAACCGTAGCTCCTCGTCGTGAAAACTTTTCGCCTTCCAGCCGAGCATTCGACAGCGGTGACAGTCTATGCCGTCCCACATCACCTCCGGCACGAAGCCGCCCATCTCATTGAAGCATTGGATGCGGTAAAGCTTTGTCTGGCCCTGTGAGAAGTCATCACCGGTGCGCTCAGGAACAAGTCGGTTACCGACGCGAAGCCAGGACTTACCGCTGGCCGTTCCGAGCCTCGGGTCAGCCTCGAACTTTTCGAACAGTCGCTCGAAATACTTCGGCCCGAACTCAAGGTCCCCATCGAGCTTGCAGACGTAGTCGTAGTCATCGAGATCGATGAGTGACAGGCCTTCGTTGAAGGCCTCGACCACACCGCCGCCGACTTTACGCGCGCCGCGGTTCCGACGCCGGTGCAGACGGATCCAGCCGTGTAGCTTGGAGGCGGCCTCGGCGATCTCTGGCGTCCGGTCCGACGAGCCGTCGTCGACAATAATCCACACGGCGGGCCGAACCGTTTGTGCCACCATCGAATCAACCGTGCGCTGCAGATACGACGCTTCATCGCGTACGGGAGAAATGACGGCATATCGCCGCATAGCGGAACTATCGCGTCACCGAAACGCCGTGTAGATCGCACCACCACAGGAGGACATAGAGCGCCCAGAGGCGGGTCCAATAGAGGCCGCGGTCGCCACGAAGGAACTGATGCCAGAGACGCTCAACCGCTCGAGGCTCCAGTCCCGCGCGCCGACAAAGAGATGGATCGAGAAGAGTTCCCGCAGCCTCATCGACCAACGCCCCTCTCAGCCAGTTATCGATCGGAAGAACAAAGCCCTGCTTGCGTCTCTGCCGTATCGCGTCGGGCAAGCTGACGCCGGACGCCTCAACGAGGCATCTTTTTGTTCCGAGTGGATAGAACCGCTCCATCTCTGAAACGGAAAACGCGAGCTCCACAATGCGATAGTCAATGAGTGGAAGCCGTATCTCGAGCGATACGGCCATGCTGACTGAGTCCGTGTCTCTGAGCAAGCGGTTTCCTAGATAATGATGCAGCTCGAGGAAGCTAAGCCCCGTGAGATCGAACCGACTTCTTACCCATAGTGGAAGATCACCAGCAAGCTCACCGGCCTGAAGATCACTCGCTCTATTGCTCAGTGACGGATCAACGAGCTGGGCCGCGGTCTCGGGCAGAAAGATCCGGTAAAGTAGATCATACACACTGGTCAGGTCGCCGACCTCGTTCAACAGGCAGAGGCTCTTGCCGGCTGACGACTGAGAGGGGAACCCGCCGCGCCACCATCCGTCGACGGACAACGCCGCCGAGCGGAGGGCGCCCCGGATCGCCGACGGCACCGGACTCAGCAGTCCCAGCACGAACCTGAGCCGCCGAAGCTGCGAGAAGCTTGAATAACCGCCAAACAGTTCATCGCCACCGGTGCCGGCTAGCGCCACGGTGAGGCCAAGTTGTCGCGCGGCACGCGCGACGAAGAACGTGTTGGCACCGTCAAAACTCGGCTGGTCCAGGGCACCGATCACGGCGGGAAGCGACGAACGGAAATCACCTCGCGTCAATCGGACTTCCTGATGATCGGAACCGAATGCCTTCGCCACCAGGGCCGCATAACCCGCCTCGCTGTACTCGTCCTCGTCGAAGGTCAGCGTGAACGTTCGGAGCGGCTCTTCTCTCTGTCGCTGTGCCAGGCCGACCACGATACTGGAATCGATCCCGCCCGATAAGAACGCGCCAAGCGGCGCGTCACTGACCACTTGCCGCCGGACGGTATCGGCCAGCAAGTCTCGCAGCGCAGCCGGCCCACCGTACCGGCCATTGTGCGTGGACGGGTCGGGCAACTCCCAAAAACGTCGCTCCGTCGACCGACCCGTCGCGTCCACCGTCAGAAGGCAACCTGCGTTAAGCAAGCGAATCCCACGGATTAGTGAGCGCGGACCGGTTACAAAACCGTTGGCGACGTAGGACCTCAGAGCGCATTCGTCAATCGACCGGTCAGCAACACCTCCCGCCAGCAGAGTCCGGACCTCTGAGGCGAACGCGAACCGAATACCTTCGCCCACAGGGCGGTTGCAGTAATAGAGCGGCTTCTCTCCCATCCGATCGCGGGCCAGAACGACTTGCTCGTTTGCACGGTCGAACAGGGCAAATGCGAACATCCCGCGAAGATGGTCAACTACAGACAGGCCCCACTGCGCGTATCCGTAAAGAACAACCTCGGCGTCGCACCGAGAGCGAAATCGATACCCGGCGGCCTCCAGTTCTGCGCGCAGGTCACGGAAGTTGTAGATTTCCCCGTTAAGAATGAGGACGTTGCCGGTCACGTCGTCGACCATCGGTTGGTGGCCGTCCGCGGTCAAGTCAATTACCGCGAGGCGCCGAAATCCAAGGTGCCAACGCGTGCCGGCCTCGCAGAGAATCTCAGACTGGAAGCGGCCCTCGTCGTCTGGACCGCGATGGCGCAAGCTCCGAATCATCGCGCTCAGACGGTCCTCCACTTCGATCGTGGCGTCGGCGAGAAGCCCGGCTATTCCGCACATGCCGCGGTATCCTCGAGCTCAGCGCGGCGGACGACATCAGCCGGCGGTTTACGTCCGACCACTCCGAAACCCCATTCACGAACCTCCGTGGTGGCGATATCGGTCAGCCCAAGCTCACGGTACCAAGCATGCACTTCCTCTTGCGTGTGTTCCCAGCGGTACCGTGGCGTGTAATGATCCAGCAGAAGAACGAGCCTCTCTCGCCACTGCAGCCGATGTTCGGGCCGGTTTCGCCCCAGGACCGTGCGGAGGTACTGCCGGCACATGGCCTGAGGCAGCCATAGGCAGACGAATGCGTGTTTAATCGGGCTCGGCAACGGCGCCAAAAAGCTCCGGGGTATCTGCTTCAACGCATGCCGGAGACCGGGGATTCGTTGGTAGACCCAGATGTAAACCTTGCCCTTGGGTTTGAGAGCCGGCAAAAGCGACGCGAAGGCCGCACGCGTATTCGGGTTGTGGTGCAGGACACCGGAGGAATAGATGATATCGAACGCTTGCTCAGCAAAAGGATGGCGCGTCAGATCCGCCTTGATGAAATGCGTGCGATCGTTGCCAAGCTCCGAGAAATGGCGGTAAGCGCGGTCTACGCTGTCACTCAAATCGGCGGCGAGAACCTCGCAACCAAGTTGGCTGATGGCCCGGGAGAGAGACCCGTTGCCGCATCCAGCGTCCAGGACCGTCTTACCGTACATCTCCTCCGCGCCGCAACCCACCTCCTTAAGAAAGAGTTCCGCCCGCTCGCGTACAGGTTTCGCCCAAGTGCGGTCACCGTACTCAAAGTGAGACCACTCGCTTGAAAAGGTCACCGCTATTGCCTCCCGGGCGCTTCGAGACGCGACCTCTTCTGATCCCTTCCGGTCGTCCGCGCTGAGCGATGGAACACCATTTACGATAGGGAAGCTATGCCCATGTTTGCAAATGAGCCGACCGCATTCTATGTCAAGTCGATGACAGGCCTCACAATCCTCCTCCAGGATCCGCAGATGAACGTGCGGATCCGACTCACCAACGCGACATTGCTCACATTTCCCGACGGGGGCGGTCTCCACGCCCGGGCGGGAAACAACGGCGCGGGCCTCACCCAACTGCAGGCCGCCTCGACACACTGGACACCTGAGCCAATCGATAACCCGCAGCTTCAAGCGACCGTTTCCATGCTTCGTGGGCGATCCCGTTGAGCGATAACGGATTCGAACAGACTTCCGAGCGTCATGGTCTCGCGCCGAATATCATGCAGACGCCGCACGTTTTGGAATCCGGCGGCGGCCATCTCCGCGAGCCGTTCCGTCGGCAGCTCCAGAGCTTCCCGCATCGCCGCAGCGAGTCGGCCGGGATCGGCTGGAGGCACCACCCAACCGGAGACGCGATCCTCGACCAGTTCGGCGATCGCCCCCACGTTCGTCGCAATAACCGGCCGATTCGCACGGAACGCTTCCATGATGACCACCGGCAACCCCTCGGCGAAGCTGCTGACGACGCAGGCACGGCTGGCCTTGAGAAGCTCCGCCACGGCTCCTTCATCGGCGTTTCCGGTAACTTCAACGGTCTCGCAGATGCCCAGTTCCACGATGGCGGACTCGATCCGTTGCCGAAGCGGACCGTCGCCCACCAGAACCATCCGGAACGCGATGGCCTCGTGCACCAGCCGTGCCGCCGCTTGCAGAAGGATCAAGTGTCCCTTTTCGGCCGAAAACCGCCCAATGGAGATCAGTTGCTTCGTCTCAGGAACAGGACAACCGTTGAGCGAGCATCCATGGAATTCCAGTCCGCATCGGACCACGTGGATTCTCGGCCACTGGTCCGGCGGCGTAATGCGCAACAGTTGTGCCTTCCCGAAGCTGCTGATGGCCACGACGAAGCTGGCATCCTTAACCTTGTCTGCGAGCGAGAGAGCGTGCGGATTATCGATCTCAAACGGTCCATGGTTCGTGAAGCTGTAACTCGGACCGCCCAACAGGCGGACGATCCGTACAACAGACGCAGAATTTGTTCCGAAATGAGCGTGGCAATGCACAACGCCATCCTTGATGAAACGACGGAGAAGAAGCGCGGCCTCGGCGAAGACGAACATTGAACGAAAAAAGCCCCGATCGGAGCGCCAGGCCATCCTTGCGCATACGGCTAGGGCATGCAACGCATGGGCTGGTTTGCCGACAGTCGCGAGTGTCGCTGGAATGATGTCTCTGAGCCTAAGCGGCAACAGGGCCTCGGTAAGTTCGGCCTCATTGCGATCCTGCGCATCGACAAGTTCTGAAGATCGGCGAATGGCATAGCGCTTGATCTTCCAGCCCTGATCCTCCATCGCTCGGATTTCCCGGCGGATGAAGGTGTGGCTGATCGACGGATACACGTTCACAAAGTACCCGATGCAGGGCCGTCCGGGGCGAGCACCCAGGGGGCGACCAGGGGCGATCTCCGGCAGGCCGACTTCAGCGATGCCGTCGCGCACGTCTTGGGCCGTTTAACACGCCTCTTCGGAAAGAACGAAAGAACACGGCATCCGCGACACCTGTAACCTCAAGGTCCAGTAGGCTTGTCGAGAACTCTCCATTCGCGAGGCTCGTGCGATCTTGTGATATGAAAATGCGCCGCAGGCACATTGGACCGGATGTTGGAGTGTTCAAGCCCGATTCGGTAGTGACGGCGTAACGATACCCGGCTCGCCTCGCTGCGTCGATGACTGTTTCGTTATGGTCGCCGTTTGGATAGGCCACGGAGAGGATCGGACGCCCGGTGATTCGTTCCAGCTCGCGCCGCGAACCATGCAGTTCCTCGTCGAGCGCACGATCGTCAAGCCGGGTCAGGATCGGATGCGTACGCGTATGGGAGCCGATCTCGTGTCCTTGCGAGGCGAGTTTGCGAACATCCTCTTCGGTCATCACGCGGTCTTGATTGTCGGGTTGCCAGCCGGTCTTGGCGGCCAGTCGCTCTGCGGCACTGACGACGGCGGCGCACGTCGATGGATCCAGCTTCTTCGCGGCGTCGAGCAGTTCCGAGGGACCGCGGGACGAAAGACGACGCCAATGTCGCTGAAGCCATTGGCGTCCTAGCTCACCATCCGGCGCGTCTCCTGCGTATTCGACCGCTTCAGTTGTCCGCAGGTGCTCCAGTGATCTGGCAAGTCGGTCGAACCATGGGGCATTCGCGGACCCGACAAGCGAAGCAATCACGAAGAACGTGGAACGAACGCCGTGTTTCTCCAGAATCGGCCGAGCGAACTCGAAGTTATCCCGATAGCCGTCGTCGAACGTGATCGACAACACGGGTCGGTTGGGGTGCGCGCCTCCCTGCAAGGCGGCCATCGCATCCGCGAGCGGCATGCAATCAAACTGCTGTGAGAAAAATGCAACGTGTGCCGCAAATACTTCCGGATTCACAACAAGATCGGGGCAGAAGTAGGCCCGGCGACGATCTTCGGGAAGCACGCGATGGTAGCATAGGATGGTCAGTGCACGCCCTTGCTTTCGACGGAGCCATCGTCCGAGAGCGCCTGCCGTGACGGCCTCGGCGATCGTGCTGCGAACGGCTGCCTTCATTGACGTAGACGCGGTGAGCTCCGAATGCCGGTGGAAGACGCAGTCGTTCTATCGGTATTCAATCAACGGCTGGGGCGACCGGTGAAGCCAGGACCGTAGCCAGTACGAGCATTGCCCCAGCGTCGCCGGGACCTTGCAGAGGTAATGATGGCTTGAGAACAACAGTGCGCCGCCCATCGAGCCCACTTGTTTGCGCAGGCGGATCGCGTTGCGGGTTATTGCCGTCGCGATCCACGCGCATGCAAAAACCAGTGGCCACCAGGACGACAACACGACCGACAGCACGCCCGCCCCCGGTAAGATGCAAGTGTACAGAAGATTGCGCCAGCGTGCTGCGCGCCAGTGGCGCAATCCCGGATGTCGCCCGCCGACCTCTGCATACGCGTGCCCGGTCCGCATGGATCGTTTCCAATACTGGCTGAAACGCTTCATATTTATATCATGCCGTATCATAGGCTCACGTAGCGAAAAGATTGTCAACCCTCGGCGAGTTCGAATGCGGTAGCATAGATCAGCCTCTTCGCCGGCAATTAGCGACTCGTCGAAGCCTCCGGCCCAGTCCAACACTTCACGCTTAAACAATGCGTTGCCGCCGCAGGTTTCAGCCGGGCCGGGCGGGACATACCAGTCGTGGTGCGCCCAGAAGTTGTAGATGCTGGACTCGGGTGCAAGTTCCTCGCATCGTCCGAACACGCACGCTGCGGTGGGGTCGGCGATCGCCTGCACGGCTTTGCGCAGCCAAGCCGGATCGAGAATGGTGTCGCCGTCGAGGAAGTGAACCAGGTCGTAGCTGACACTCCGCAGCCCTGCGTTCCGCGCCGCCGCGGCACAGGGTCGGCCGGGTCGGATGCGTATTACTTTGGCGCCGAGCTGTGCGGCGATAGAGCAACTATCGTCTGTCGAATCACTGTCTACGTAGATGAGTTCCATCCGCTCGGGCGGATAATCAGCGTCCCGCACCGAATGCCAACAGCGTGCCAGCCGCTCGCCTTCATTGCGTCCAATAACCACGACGCTGATCGACGGTAACTCGTCAGTCATTTGCGAGATACGGATTGACAAACAGCCGCATGGGTTGGTCGGCCGTGTCCTTGAATACCGATCGCCTCAGGCGATCCCAGCACACTCTGGGAAGCCGGCAGAGCGTCTTCCAGTTCAACCGCAGCAGCAGCCGCTTTTCCATTACAGCCACCGGCGGCTGTTTTGTCCCAACGACGATCACTTTCAGTAAAAACGCTGCGGCAAAAACGACGTACAGGAGTTCCACGCACAGGGCGTAAACTCGGCCGTGATGCTTGACGAAATAGCGCACGCGGCTGTTACGCTCCACGGTAAGGTACTTGATCCTAGCTTCGGGCCGAGGGTTCGCCTGGGGCTCACTCTGCCGGTCGAGGTGGATGATTTGTCCTTCCGGTGTGTACCAGACCTCGTAACCGGCGTCCCGAATCCGGCGGCAGAAGTCGATTTCGTCGTAGGTCAGGAAGAATGCCGGGTCGAGGCCGCCGACGCCGTTGAGAATCTCTCGACGGAACATTAGCGCCGCCCCGCTCACCCAGTCCACGGAGCGCTCGGTTTCCCCATCCCAGTAGCTCAGTTCGAACCTTCCGCAATGACGACTGTGTGGACGGCGCCAGGCCAAGCCCGTCAGTCCCAGTGCAAAGATCGTCAACGTGGGAAAGCTTCGTGCAGAGATTTGCCGTGAACCGTCGCCGTTGAGCAGTTTGCAGCCGGCCGCGCCAACTCTCGGCCGTTGCTCCAGGAAACGCATCACCGCGCCGATCGCATCCCCGCGCACGATCGTATCAGGATTCAACAACAGGAGGAACCGCCCCTGTGCGATCTCAAAGGCACGATTGTTCGCCTCTGCGAACCCGAGATTCGCACCGTTCTCCAGCACCAGAAACTGTGGGAACTCTTCGCGGATCCAAGCGGTCGAACCGTCTGTGCTACCGTTGTCGCTGATGATCACTTCCGCCGACGCTCCGCCGGTGGCTCCAGCGAGCGCGGGTAGGCAGTCGCGCAGCACACGGAAGTTGTTATAGTTGACGACGATGACCGAGAGATCAACCATCGCGGCGCATCGAGCCCGTCGTTGTTTGTCCACTACCGGGCAATGATCTGCCAGGGATTGTGACCGAGGAGTTCGTCAAAGCTGTCAGGAGGAATTCTCACTTCGTCCGGGTTTGTGCGGTTGTATTCATGGCTCGCGGTGCTGCACATCAGTGTGTCCGGCTCGAGACTCATCCACCCGTGATGGACGCCCGGCGGAACCACGATCAGGCTCGGCGTTCGCGCGGTTCCGACCAGGATATCGGCCTTGCGGTACATCGAGCTGTCTTCCCGGTCGTCCACGAGGACGAACTTCGCTGAGCCGTGCACGATGCAGAACCAGTCATGCAGCTCCCTATGCTTGTGGTACGCTCGCACCACGCGCTCGACACGGTCTCCGACCATGTACACTTGGCCGAACCTCTTTACAAATGGATCACTCTGGTGAATCACTTCGAACAGGTATCCCCGATCGTCTTCGTGAACCTTCAGGAACAACTGTTGAACGTCATGAATGTTCATGCACGGCTCCTACTCTTTCGGTCTCGAAATCCATGTTCCGCCAATGGACAAAGGGCTAGTCCGCGACTTCCCGCTTTTCCTGGAGATAAGCCTGCAGCGCGTCTCTCCAGTGACGAAGCGGCGCCACGCCAAACCCTGAAAGACGCTCGCTATCCAGGCGTGAATACGAAGGGCGCCGCGCTTTGCTTGGAAAAGCGTCTGATGTGACCGGTTCGATTGGGCAATTCATTCCGGCCAATTCCAGCGTGGCCACGGCGAACTCATACCACGTGCAGCCGTCACCACTGGTGACATGTATGGTACCTGTCGCTCCCGCTTCGAGCAAGGCAATGACTGCTCGGACCAAGTCGAATGTGTAGGTCGGCGACATGTACTGGTCCTTGACGACGCGAAGCGGCTGGCCGGCCCTGGCTCGTTCGATCATCATTTCCGGAAAGGTCCATCCTTTTCGACTGCGAACCGCGCCGAACAGACTGCTGGTGCGAAGGATAAGATGGTTTTGGGTGGCGGCCCGCACCAAATGCTCACCGGCCACCTTGCTTGCACCATAAACGTTCAGCGGACCGACCTCGTCGGTCTCGACATAGGGAGTTCGTCGTTGATGGTCCGGCCCGAATACGTAGTCGGAGCTGAGGTAGACCGGTTTACATCCACCTCTGACCGCGGCCCTCGCCACGTTGTACGCACCCACCGCGTTCACCTGGAACGCCTTGACCGCGTTTTCCTCGCAGCCATTAACGTTATGGAAGGCGGCCAGATTGACCACCACGTCGCAATCGACGGCGGCGAGCGCGCGCTCGACGGCCACGGCATCGGTGACATCCACATCCTCATGGGACAGCGGAAAGAAGGAATCGGCACGTAAGAATTTGGCGAACTCCTGCCCCACCTGTCCCGCAGAGCCGATGATGGCGTATTTCATACTCGTCCGTTCGGTAGAGAGAGCGGTCCGCCGCCCATTGCTTTGAAACGCTGCTCCATCGCACACAGCAGCTCGAGCCAGCGGATGTTGTAGTAGATGGGGTTGTCGAATTCGATCCCGGTCTCCAGGTGATCCCACATCTCGTCGACGGCCAGACCCACTGAATGCTTCGGTTCAAAGCCGACCACCTCGCGGAAGCGCATTCCGTCGACGCAGTAGCTTCGGGAGACGCCGACTTGCTGAACGTCAAGGTCGAGCCGGATGCCTTTGTGACCTTCCAGGGCGCGGCGAACCTCGTGGGCGAGTTTGATGACTTCGTAGTTGTCGGACAGGACGTTGAAGATCCTGCCGTGTACAAGATGATCGGGCGCGTTCAGCGCGACCATGTAGGCGTCCACGGCGTCGTCGATATGAAGCATCGGACGCCACATGCGGCCGCCGGCGTGGATCGTCAGGCGGCGCTTTGCGAATGCGTCGCGTGTGAAGGTGTTTACGACGAGGTCGTAGCGCATCCGCGGCGCTTGGCCGTAAACGGTGCCCTTGCGCAGCGCGACGGGGCAGAACTTGCGGTCGGCGAGTTCCAAAAGTCCCAGCTCGGCCTGCCGTTTCGACCAGGAGTAGGGGGCCTGTGGTTCAACGGGGGAATCTTCGGTCTTGACTTTTCCATCCGGATTGAGCGTGTAGTAGATCGAGCAAGACGAGGCGAACACAAAACGGCTCACGCCGCGTTCCTTCGCCAAGCGGGCCAGGCGAATGGTCCCCTCTGCGTTAATCGACTTGTTCGCATCCGGGTTAAACTCGGCTGTCGGATCATTCGAGAGCCCGGCTAGGTGAATGACGGTGTCAATGCCGTCAAAGACGTCCGCGCCCACTGTCCGGATGTCGTCCACCACGACCTCGATCTGCTCACAACAGGATTCCAGGCCTTCGTTACCGAACAACAGCTTGTCCAGAACGCGAACCTTATGTCCGGCCTTGAGCAACGCCGGGACCAGCCGGGTTCCGATGTATCCTGCTCCACCTGTGACGAGTAGTTGCATGAACAAGTGCTCCCGACGACCCGCTACGGGTTGGGTTGGTTTTTCGCCCCGAGCAGGCGGGCCAACACACAGGGCCAGCGCACATTAAGTCCCTTGTATTTCAAGGACTTCCATCAAGAAGTCGTTGTTCCATCCTGCGATTTCGCTCTTTCCCTTGATGCTGTCCTTTGAGGG
>Ga0315274_10002518_pt1 | contig 27549 bp, 24 predicted proteins | sample YL17G02_20_MG_FD_203700 | JGI IMG/M metagenome (GOLD analysis project Ga0315274, IMG submission 203700) | Sediment microbial communities from Yellowstone Lake, YNP, Wyoming, USA - YL17G02_20 | ecosystem: Environmental > Aquatic > Freshwater > Lake > Sediment | place: USA: Wyoming | collected...
TCCGAAGTACTTCGTCGCGTTGGCGGACCGATCCGCGGACGAGCAACAATGGCAACAGGCCGCGTTGTTCTACAACGAAGCGTGGGAGCGCAGCGGGGAGCCGAGTTACCTTGTGCAGGTCGGGGAAATGCTGCTTCGGGACGGGGAGGTCCTGAAGGCCCTCATGTGTTGGCGGCAAGCGTTGGTCCGCCAACCCGACCTCATCGAGGCCCACGAACGCCATCTGACGCTGCTGCTCCATCTCGCTCGGCTCTATGGGACGCCGCAGCGGTGGGAACAACTTCGCGACGCGGCGGAGGCGTTGCTGCGGGTCGAATCCGGGAAGACGGCGGCGCAAGAGGCTTTTGCACATCACGCCAACGGATTGGCCCTCCTCAACCTGGAGAGCCGGGAGGCGGGCAACACGGACTTGGGAGTGGGCGAGTTGCAGGAGGCGTCGACGCTGGCCCCGGACGTCGTGGAGTACCCCATCGACCTGGCCGCACAATTCGCTCGTCAGGAGAAGTTCGATAAGGCCGAACGCGTCTTTCGGGAACTGCTGGATCAGAACGCCTCGCCCGGCGCCGAGGCCTCCAAAGTACGGTTGGCGTTCGCCCAATACCTGGCCGGGCGGCAGCGATTGGACGAGGCCGCCGGTTATTTTGGGGAGAGTTTGAAACTCGCGGAAGGTGATGTCCCGGCGCTTCGCGAAGCGCAGATGGGATACGCCTTGTTCCTGGCCCAGCGTTGGGCGCGGGCGATGCGCGATGAATCGACGCGCCCCGGCGCGCAGGCCCTCTTCGACGAAGCGGAGGGGATCCTCAAGCAGTGCATCGACGCCGACCCGGAGGCGTTTGACGCTTACCTTCAAATGGCCGTTCTCTACAAATCCGCGGCGCGGCACGCCGACACGGTGGACGTCTGCGATCGGCGCATTCGTCGAGGTTTGTCGCGGAAGGGCGCCGAAGCGACCCAGAGCAAGCTCAGCATGTTCAGCCTGATGATCTATGCGTCGGAGGCATGCGTGGCGTTGGGCGTGACGACGGAAGACGCGACCGCACGGGAGAAATGGCTCGCTCGTGCTGAACAGTACGTCGCCGACGCCAAAGGCGAGTCGCCGTCGCACCCCCGTCTGCTCAGTCAGTCCGGGCGGGTCAAGCTGGCCCGCGGGCAGGATCGGCTGGCCCTGCAGGACCTTCGGGCGGCCGACGAGGCGTACACCACCTTCGACACGGTGAGTTGGGAGAACAAGATCATCCTCGCCCAGGTGCACCTGCGATTGAACGAGGCCGGGGCGGCGAAGGCCGTTCTGGAGAGCGTCCTCGACCAGGCCGCCAAATGGCGTTTCGGGGACCCCCTGTTCTGGAACCTCTATGCCCAGGTGCTCTTCCAGAACAACGAGCTGGACCGGGCGCTCACCGTCAGCGACCGCGTGCTGTTGATCGACCCGGCCAACGCCGACGCGAAACAATTGAAGGCCGCGGTTTTTGAGCGGCAGGGGAAACGTACGGAGGCCGGTCGGCTGCATGAAGAGTTGACCGGCTCGCCGGCGGTCAACGCCCTGTTGCAAGCGCGAGCCGCGACGCTCGGCGGAGACGTCGACGGGGCCATCGGCATCCTGAAAGGGGCGCTAGAGGCGGAGCCCGGCGACGTGCGGCTGGTGAGCGCGGCCGTGCACGAGATGTTGAACCTGGATCGAAATGCGGAGGCCCAGGCCGTCGTGGCGCGGGCCCTGAAAGCGAAGCCGGACGATCGGCAACTCGCCAAGCTGGACGTCCTCACCCGTCGAGACCTGACCGCCGAGCAGCGTGACCAGGCCATGTTGGAACTCATTCAGGCCACGGGCGATGCCTTCGAGCGGGACCTCGACCTGATCGGTTTCTATTCGCGGAAGAACGATTTTCCTCGAACGCTGCAAGGGATCAACGATGCGGAGCAGCACCTGATCGCCAAGGACACGCCGCTGGCGCGAAGCGCGACGACCATGCAGCACAGCGCGCTGCTGACCGCGAAAGTCCGCGTCGCCGCGCAACTCAACGATGCGGCGGCGATGGAGGCCGCACGGGATGCCGCGGCGAAGTACAACGTGGATGGCGCGGGCGGCAAATCCATCCTCGGCTGGTACCACATGCAGCGGCGCGAGTTCGACTTGGCGCTCAGCGCCTTCCGCGAGGCGGTGCAAGCGCAGCCGACGGACGCCGCGTCGTTCACTCGTCTGGGACAGTGTCTGCAAGTCCTCGGGCGAACCGATGACGCGCAGGGTGCCTATGAGCAGGCCGTTCGACTCAATCCCAACGAAGGCTGGGCCCATCAGGGGCTCGCGTTTCTCGCCCAAGTCCGCGGCGACAAGGAAACCTTCCAGAAAGAACTGTCGCTATGCGAACGGTTGATCCCCAATGAGCCGTGGGTGCAGGAGCAGCTTCTCCTGCGAACCGAGGACGCGGACCCGCAAGGCGCTATCCGTCGGCGTGAGGCGTTGCTGGCGGACCGCCCCGATGACGTCCGCAACCTGCAACGACTGGCGGCGTTGTACGAGACCGTCGGGGATCGAGCCAAGGCCGACGGGGCGTACGCGAAACTGCTCGAACTGAACCCGGAGGACGAGAGGAGCATCCAGTCCGCCGCGGGCTACTACCGCCGGTCCGGGCGACCGGAGCGGGCCATGGAACTCGTGATGAACTACGCTCAATCGCGACCGACGGCGGAGCAACGCGCCAACGCCCAATACCTCGTGGCGAACGAACATCTACAGCGCGGCGACGCCGAAGCGTCGGAGCGTACGCTGCTTTCGGCGGCGGAGACGGCCGAGACGGTCGAGAACGCGCGAGCCCTGGCGGAGTTCTACATGCGGGTCGCGAACCGCCCGGAAAAGGCGGGGGAGTGGTACGCCATAGCAATGGAGCGTGCCCGACGGATGAAGTCTCCCCTGTTGCCGACGTTGCTGGAAGCCGACATCGCGTGTTCGCTGCACCGCAACGTCAACGATATCGAACGGGCCCGCAAGGACCTCGAGGAACTTCGCACGGGCTTCCCGGATTACGTTCGCGGGCTTCTTTGGGAGAGTGAAATCCGCGCCCGGACGGGGGACATGGATCGGGCCATCGCCTCTTTGACGGACTACCTCGCCAAGCGTCCGAACGATCCGAACGCGCTGTATCAACGGGCCCGGCACCAGGTGGCCAGGGGACGCCTGGGAGCGGCGATCGACGACCTCGGCGTTCTCAGGAGAACCGCTCCGCTGGCGTTGGAACTGCAACCGCGGCTCTTGCTCGCGCGGCTCCAACTCCGCTCGGGCCGAAAGGACCTCTGGCTGGCGGAGTTGGAATCGCTGGTGAAAGACGCGCCGGAGTCCGCGACGGCCATCGAAGAGCTCGCCCGTTCGTATCTTCAGGAAAAACGGCTGGCCGACGCGGACCGGATCGTCACGGCCCAGATCAACCGGGCGGCGAACTCGCCCGACGCGCGATGGTTGCTGTTGCGCGGTCGTATCTCCCTGGACCTGGGCGACGCGGAGAAGGCCCTTTCGGACTTCCGGCGCGGGGCGGAGGTCAGCGACTTCTCGCCCGAAAGCGTGATGAACGTGCTCGACGCCTACCTGCGGCTGGGACGGTTCCCCGCCGGCGTCGAGTACTTCGAGAGATACGGCGGCGAGCAGCCTGCGGCGAAGCTGGTCTCGCGCTTCGCGCAACTGCTCGCCCGGGCGGGCAGCAAAACCAAGGCTGTGGACCAGTTCCGCCGGGCGATGGGGCTTGCGGTCGCGGAGACTTCGGAGGCGATCCGGGCCGTCGCCGACGACGCCCTGGCGGCCTTCACCGCGGACGACGCGATCGCACTCTTTGGCGCCGCTCCGCCGGACGCGACGATCGGGCGAGCCAATGAACGAATCCTGATCCGAGCCTTCACCGCCGCGAAGCGCTACGACGAAGCCGCGGCGCGGTTGGAGTCGATGATCCCATCGGCCGCCGATCCGCGCGAACGGGCGGGACTCCAGCATGAACTGGGCGACGTGTACCAGGTCGCCGATCACGCGGACCAGGCCGTCCATGCCTACCAGGAAGCCCTCAAGGATGACCCGGACAACTGGATCACGCAGAACAACATCGCCTATCTGCTCTCCGACAAGCGGGGGGAAAACAAGGCCGCCTTGCCCTATGCTCAACGGGCGGTCGCCCTCGCGGACAACGCCTTCACCCTGGACACGTTGGGCTGGATTTACGTCGGGCTGCAGCAGTACACCTTGGCCGTGGCGGAATTGAGCCGAGCGGTCCGGCTCGATCCTGACTACGCCTTGCCGTATTACCACCTGGGTGAGGCCTATCGTCGCAACGGCCAGTTCACCGAGGCCGCGGACATTCTCAAAAACGGGCGGGACGTCGCCAACAACGCCAACGACGCGGCGTTGGTCACGCTGATCGACGTCGCTACCGAAAAATCAGGCCGCCGGGACGCCGCGCCGTGAGCGACGGGGACTCCGCGGAATCCAACCCGCTAATACTCCAACAGTCGCCGAACGATCCGTGGAGGGTGGCATGCCCAAGCCCGGCGCAGCCGGGCGCCGGCATGGCGGCGCTTCGCTTGGCCATGCCACCCATCAAAGGATGGCTTGTCGGAACAGGTGGGTGCCATCGATGACGCGGATTTTCGATATGATTGACCGTCGATGATCTGGGCGGCGTTGTTATCACTTCTAGCTTGCTCCGGGGCGGTGTCGGCGAGCGAGACCGCGCTCTTCGCCCTCAGCCGACAATCTCTACGCGACTTTGCACGGTCGGGGAGGTTGTTGCGATGCCGCGCGTATCGGCTGATGCAGCGGCCGAAGAGCGTCTTGATGACCGTGCTCATCGCCAACACGACGGTGAACGTGGCCATTTACGCCTTATCGTTCGTGGCCCTGCACGGTCTTCGGACGGACCATCCGGCCCTGGGCGGTGCAGCCGGCGCCGGCGTGCTCCTCGCAGTCATCATCTTCGGAGAGGTGGTTCCCAAGGCCGTCGCCCTGGGCAACGCGAGACGGCTCGCCCCGCCCGCGGCGGGATTGATCTGGGCGATGCAGACCGTCTTGGGACCGTTGCAGTGGTTTCTTTCCGCCGTACTGGTGGACCCGATCACCAGACTCGTGGCCCCGACGACGGCGCCGCCTGACACGGTCGGAACCGAGGAACTCAAGCTCCTCGTGGAACACTCGGCCCGGGAAGGGCACATCAACTCTACGGAAAACGAGATGCTGCAGGCGATTGTGGAACTGGCGGAGGCCTCGGTCCGCGAGGTCATGACGCCGCGCGTCGATATCGAGTTCATCCGCGCCGGAGATGATCCCCGCGCCGCGTATCAGACCGTCAAGCAATCGCATCGTCGCATCCTCCCTGTTTGCGGCCGCGACCTGGATGACATTCGGGGTCTGTTGTTTGCCCGGGACGCCCTGTTGAACCCCGCCGCAGCGATCCACACCCTTGGGCGGCCTGTAAGTTTCGTCCCCGAGCAGATCAACCTGGCCCAGTTGGTGCGTCACTTCCATGACGAACGGACCCACATCGCTATCGTCGTCGATGAATACGGCGGAACGGCCGGGCTGGTCACGGTCGATGACGTGGTGGAATGGATCGTCGGAGGCCTGCCGGAATCGGAAGCGCCGGCGATCGCCCCGGCGACCGAGCGGATCGACGAGGATACCTATCGCCTGGCGGGCGATCTGAGCGTGCGGGATTGGGCGGAACGGTTCGCAGTCGGCGAAATCGATCGGCATATCGACACCATCGGCGGATTGATCCTGTCGAAGTTGGGACGACTGCCGCGGGCGGGGGACACGGTGCGGATCCGCAATCTCACTCTTACCGTGGAAGCGATGCAGAAGCGCCGAATCGAGCGGGTCCTGCTTCGGCGGGCGTCGAGCGAAACTGAGGCCGTGGGAGCCGCGTCATGAGTTGGGTGCTGATCGGCGGTGCGATCCTCGCGGGGCTACTGGGGGCGGCGTTTTTCTGCGGCTCCGAGACGGGTCTGTACTGCGTGAACCGCTTGAGAGTGCAACTGGGCGTGCAGCAACGTGACCCGAGGCTCTTGCGGTTGTCCGCGTTGCTGGAGAATGAGCAAGAGGCCCTTTCGGTGACGCTGATCGGCACTAACCTCATGCACTATGTGATTACCACAGCCGTCGCCTTCCTGTTCGCCGAGATGCTGGATGTGGGCGCGGTGGACACGGAACTCTACACCGTGTTGCTGGTCACGCCGGTGGTGTTCGTGTTCTGCGAGGTCGTTCCGAAGAACCTGTTTCAGCTTCACGCGGATGGTCTGATGCCGCGAGGAAGCCGGCTGTTGACCTTGGCCGATCGGGTCTTCCGTGCAACGGGGGTCGTTTGGCTGTTGACCAAGCTCAGCAGTGCGGCGAATCGACTCTTCGGCGGCACGACGTCCTTCCGTACGGCCACGGCGCCGAAACGACAGATGACCATGCTGCTCCAGGAAGCGCTAGTGGGCCAGACGCACGGGGAACATCAGTCCGACCTGATCGACCGCGTCGTACGACTGTCCGAGACGCCGGTTCGGGTGGTCATGGTGCCGCAATTGCGGGTGGCCGCCGTGGCGGCAACGGCGGACCGTAACGAACTGATCCGTTTCGCCCAACGGACGGCCTTCGCCCGATGCCCGGTCTACGGGAACCGCCGATCGCAGATCATCGGGGTCGTGAAGGTCGACGAGCTGTTGCGGAGCGACGACTGGCGGACGGTCGGCGAACGTCTCAGTCCGGTAACGACTCTACGGCCGCAGGAGACGGTCGCCTCCGCCATCGCCCATATCCGGCAGGGCGGCGGGGAGTTCGGCGTGGTGACGGACCAGGCCGAGCAGATGATCGGAGTCGTGACCCTCCGCGACCTGTTGGAGGAGGTCGTCGGAGAGTTCGGACCGGGCGTGTAGGAATGTGCCGCTGCCGTGCCGGCAGTGGCGGCCACGGCTGACATCCCTGCACGCCGGGATGGCACACCACGGCACAGTTGTGGGACGGTAGACCGATGGACGACTTGACCAAGCGGAGTATCGACGAGTTTCTTGATGCCGTGGCCCAACGGACGCCGACCCCCGGCGGAGGGAGCGTGGCTGCGGCGGCGGGAGCGTTGGCGTGCGCTCTCGCCCGCATGGTCGGGGCCTATTCCGCCGGGAAGAACCCGGAGAAGGGCGTCCGAGATCGAACCGAGGCGCTGGTGGACCGGCTTCGGCGCGTCGATGAGATTCTGCGGGGTCTTGTGACGCAGGACGCGGTCGCATACGCCGCCATGAGCGCGGCGGAGAAAGCGGCTCGTGAGAACACGGCGATGAAGCCCGCCCATCAGGATGCGGTGCTTGCGGCCGCGGCGGTGCCGATGGAAACGGCGGCGGCGGCGTCTCAGGCCCTTGCGGCCATGAACGAGTTGAAGGACTTCGCCAATCGGCATCTCCTCAGTGACCTCGGTGTGGCGGCTGTCCTTGCCGAGGCCGCAGCAAGGGCGGCTTGGTACATGGTCACGGTCAATCTGCCGGAAGTCGCCCATGCGGCGACGCGAACCAAGCTACGCGAGGGCATCGACAAGACCCTCCAACATTGTCAAAGCTCCGCCCGATCCATCGAGGGCTCCGTCCGCGGGCGACTTGAGGACCGGGAGACCGGCAGCCGATAAAGGGCAGTGATGGCCGAACCCCCTGCTTTCCACCTCGATATCGACGGCCTGGACGGACAGCCGCGCAGCGGTGTCGACACCGAGGGCGTCGTTAGCCAGCCTGAAGCGGGCAACGCCGACGACGCCGGCGCTCGTCCCCGTCCCGCTAGGCCGTGGATTGGGATTCGTTTCGACTGCTGCGGCGTGTACACCCGTATCTATCGCAACGCGGAGGGGACCGCCTATGAAGGCCGTTGCCCGCGATGTCGGCGAAAGGCCACCCTCCGCGTCGGACCGGGCGGAACCAGCTCCCGTTTTTTCACCGCCGAATGACGGTCGTACGTCACCCTCCCATTCCGCGTTGAAATTCTTCGGGGTCCGGTTTGCTTTGCCGCACTAACGCGGAATAATTGAATAGGGTCATAACCGACGGACTAGCATGATGGTCGCAGGCAGAGGATGCGACCGAAGGTGGTGCAAGTCGGGCCTGTCGCGCGGGACAGAGCAGTCGGGAAACGCGGGATTGGTGACTCATCTCCCCCAGGTGCGTTCGCAAGGTTCGCGAACAGGAGCAAAGGCGTTTGCGGTTGTCGCTCGGTGGTGTTCGGTTGTCGATCCGCTCGCGTAGGTCGTGGTCATTCGACATTCGACAATCGACATTCGACAATTGACATTCGTGGAGTTCGGGAACCGTCACCCTGTGGGCCGCGGGAGCGTTTGGGCCACGCGGTTCGGGTGTGGGTGCTTTCCGTGGGGGACCGGCGGGTAGGATGCGTGGACGGACCGCTTCCGTATGAGGCGGCCGTCCAGCCGCCCGTCCATGTCGCCAAGCCAACCACCAAACCGGGGAGTCTGTCCGAGTAATCCCACTTGACACACATGGTACGATGGGGCGTGTGGAGCAGGAAGGGCCCACGCTTTTCGGAGGCTCATGGATGAGTGAGACCTATCGACCCTGTCTGCCGACAGGCCGGCGTGGAATCCCGATCAGGATTGGCTGTTGCCGCCGTCGCCGCGGGAGTACCTGCAGAAGGAAGAGGAGCGGTTGCAGAAAGAGGTCGCCGAGTTGCTGAGCAAGGCGGAATCGACCGATGCGATCGAGGACGACCTGCATGGCCGCGAGTCGCGTGGCAATGAGCTGCCGGCGTTATGGGGGGTTGAAGAGATGCGCCGGAAGAAAGGAACCATGAAGAGCCTTCGAGCGAAGCTCCAGAGCGCCCGGGCATTTTCACTCATCGAGCTATTGGTTGTCACCGGCATTATCGCCATTCTCGTGGGGGTGCTGACGCCGGCGAGTGCACTTGAACACCCTGCCAGGACGCTCAGCAAATGGAAGACGCGGGCGGTATTGCCCCCAAGAGACTACCGGTCCATAGTTTGGAGAACAGTTCCTCCGCACCGTCGCACCCATACTTGGCCAGAAGATCCGCGTATTCGCCGTCGGCTAGGATCCTTCCTTCCGAGAGTCCGATCATTCGTGGTCGCATGTGGCTCAGGAATCGCAGGTCATGGGTTCCCATGAGTAACGACGTCCCATTCCGCATCCGTTCAGTCAAAAGCGCGGCGCAACGCGACTGGGCTTCCAAGTCAAGACCACTTGTGGGTTCGTCAAGAATCAGGAGACGAGGCGAGCCGATCAGCGCCTGCACAAGCAGGACCTTCTTGCGCATGCCGTCGGACAACTTGCGTATGGGTTCCCCCCGCTTGGACGTCAATTGGAAAGTGTTGAGGAGCCACTCGATTTCCGCGTCCATGGAGGACGATTGAGCCCGTGTGTTTCCCACATAATACAACAGCTCTTCGACGGTGAGCTCCTGGATAAGATCCTGTGAATCTCCGGCATACCCTATGTTGCGCTTCATCGCCCAGTCGCGGCTGGGATCCCCGCCCAGGACAGTCACCCGTCCCTCGGTGGGCTGGATCAGACCGATGGCGAGCCGCAGACACGTGCTCTTGCCGGCCCCATTCGGGCCGCAAAAGGCAACTGCCTCCCCTGCCCTGAGTTGAAACGAAACATCACGGAGTGCCACTACGGCGCCGTATCGTTTCGAGACGTGCTCATAGGAGACCAGCATTCCAAATCCTTCTTAAAACAAAGTTGCCGAGTCGGCGCCGCTCGCACCAAAGCACCAAGACAATGAAGAACGGAAGTCCGGGGAAAATTGCGAACAAGACGACAACGGCCCAGGCGGAAGCGAGAACCTGTATTCCAACCTTGAGTTTCCCAAAGAATCCCAAACGCCAATAGTCAGGGTAATTGTATAGGGAGATAAGCGAAACGAAAACCGCCTCCGTCGTGCTCAAGATCACCGCGGAGGCTAGGGCCAGCGCGCCGAGCCCGATCCGACCTTCGGAAAAGAGCAACGGAGAGCACGCCAGTGCAATCAGTCCCGACAGGCACGAGGCGGAGAGTGCAACGCCTACGGCAAAACCGGAAGGGGAGGCTCCGCATAGACGATAAAGCGTGAACGGCCATTGTTTGCCCAACATCTCCCATACGCCGTCGGAACCGACGATCATGCCCAGAGTCACGGCCAACAGGGGGTAAACTTCCACCGTGGTCAGCGTCTGTTTCTCTGCGACTGGAATCCCGGCGACTATGGCAAAGCTCCCCAGCGCGCACAACGGTAGGATCACGCCAATCTGTTTGAGTTGGGTCAACAACTGCAAGCAGCTCTGCAGGAGCCAGGCCGTCTGCGTCTTGAAGAGGACTCTTCGAATGGGCGATAGACAGATATTCACGACGCGCGATTCGGTCTCGTCGCCGGCATGTGCGAGGCGCGTCGTAAACGTTCTTAGCAGAGTGTAGGCGCCGATCACACAAACCAAAACACGCAGCAGGACCCCACCCAATCCTAGCAGCCAATTCAAGGCCGTTGCGTCGGTCTCACAGAGACGGACGAGAGTGAGCAATCCGAGGGCGCGTGAAAGCGGGTGCTCGTTGGCTCGCTGAAACACTTCGTCCCAAGAGAAGATCACGTTGGCCGTCTCGTGTGCTCCAAGCAATGCCGGGCTTACAATGGCCAGGAGGAGTGCGACGAGCAGGACGCGATTCACACGCCTCGCGGCTACGCGAGCCAGAAGGACGATCAGAACCTGTAGAACACCGAACAGGACCGCCACCGACACAACCGACGACAGCACCACGCCCGCCGCGCGCAGGGAGTGATCGGGAGTGATCCCCCAACGAAACGCTCCAAAGAACAGGCCGGCTGACCCCGCCCTCGCACAACGCGCCGCACACCAGTAGAGTAGCGTCGACCGCGGGCTGAAAGGAAGGAGAAGCAGAAGTATTGGCCACTGTCGATCGGTCACCAACCGCCATGCCCCGGGGATCCCCACAACCAGCAGACCAACCAACAGGCATGTACTGCAGAGATCGGCCAAACCGGCGACCTCAGGCGGCAGCCGACGCGTCGTCTCATACGAAAGAATGATTGCCGCGGTCGTGAGAATCACCCTGAACACCGCAGCTATTCTCGCCGTCAGCGACATCCGGCGAATGGCGAGGAGCATCTGAAGATTCAGAATCGCCGAGAGTTGCCCGGCCGTTGACATCGCGATATCGTCCGCTTTCTGCGCCGTGACGGTCACGAAAACGGTAACCGTTCACGGCCCGGAAGGGAATAAAGAGGGGATGGGTTGGCCACGGAAGTGGGTGGTGATGGCGGCACGCAGGTACTCGAACGCCGAGCGGCCTAATCGCCACGATTTGGCGGATGGACCCCCGAGGAGGCAGTCTGACCACGTAGGAATTGACATCGGAACCGCCGACGGCTATGATCCGCGCACCGCGTCGTGGTAGGGACCGTCGTGGATGACAAGTTCACGGGGTTGGGCGGCCCGATCGGTTCAGATTAATTGGATAATCGCCGGTCCGGGCAGCTCACCGCCCGGGAGCGTTCGACTTGGCTACGCTGCACGTTTTGCAAGGTCCGGATAAAGGCCGGACGTATCAGACGCCGGACGAACCCGCCGTCATCGGGCGGTCGTCCGACCAGATCCACCTTTCCGACCACACGGCCTCACGTCGGCACGCGGAAATCCGCCCCGACAACGGCTCGTGGCTGCTCGTGGACCTGAACAGCTCGAACGGAACCTACCTCAACGGCCAGCGGGTGGTCAGTCCCACCGTCCTGCGGCACGGGGATCAGATCAAGGTCGGCAGCACGTTGTTGGTGTTCACCGGTCAGGAGCACGTCGAGGCGTTCAGCGGCCCGGAGATGATCCGGGACTTGGTGGACTTAGACCTATCAGCCTCGAAGGGCGAATCCTCGATCCTCAGCACGGTGGACGCTTCCGAGGAGAGCGTCATCCTCCAGCCGCCGGAAACGGCCGACGCCGTGGTCGCCTGGAATGTGGTCTACAAGATCGCAGAGGCGATCGGGGCGATCGAGTCGGTGGAGGCCTTTCTGGAGCGGGTGACGGACATCCTCTTCGAGCACTTGATCGTCGATCACCTGGTGCTGCTGATGGGCGCGGACGAGGGTTCGAGGCTCACGCCGCAGGTGGTCCGCTATCGAAGCCGCGACAAGGCCCGCCGCCCGAAGCTCGTAACGTCTCGAACGATCATCAATCACGTGCTGAAGACGCGGGAGGGGGTGCTCTGCGCGAACGCGATGACGGACGATCGGTTCACGGGGGAGAGCAAACAGGACAGCATCCACCGCCTCGGACTGCGAAGCATTATCTGCGTGCCGATCATCGCTCGGGACAAGATTCACGGGGTGTTCCACCTCGATTGCTCGATGTCGCACCACACCTACACGCAGGAGCAACTTCGCTTGGCGGTGGCGATCGGTCGGCTGGCGGGGATGGCGATCGAGAATCAGCGACTGTTTGAATCGCGCGTGCAGACGGAGCGGTTGGCCGCGGCGGGCGAGGCGGTGGCCTACCTGTCGCATCACATCCGCAACATCCTGCAGGGGATGCAGGGCGGGGCGGAAGTCGTGGAGCTGGGCATCAAGCGGCAGACGATGGACACGGTGAGGTCCGGCTGGGCGTTGGTGCGGCGTAACCTCGATCGCATCTACGTTCTGGCCATGAACATGTTGACGTTCAGCAAGGAACGGCAGCCGAGAATCGAGACGGCCCAACTGAACAAGGTCGTCGAGGACGTCATCGCCCTCGTGCAGAGCCGGGCCGACGAGCATTCCGTCATGCTTCTCACCGATTTGGAGGAGATGCCCGCGATCCCCCTGGACCCGGACGGGATGCACCAGGTCGCGCACAACATCATCCTCAACGCCATCGAGGCCGCCCCGCCCAAGGGAGGCCGCATCAACATCTCCACCCGGTATCAACCCAAGGACGCTCGCGTGACCCTCTCCATCGGCGACAACGGTCCGGGCATTCCGCCCGAGGAGCGGGACCGTATCTTCGACGCCTTTCACTCCTCCAAAGGCCACGGTGGAACGGGGCTGGGTCTCGCGGCGGCGAAGAAGATCGTCGGCGAGCTAAACGGACTGATCGAGGTCGAAAGCGTGGTCGGCGAGGGTACGACGTTCCACGTGAAACTACCGGCCGTGCACGTCCGCCTCGCCGACAGCGACAAGACCCACGGCCCCGGACCCCAATAACCCGCCCGGATAGGTGCCACTGCTGTGTCAGCAGTGCCGATCACCCGCAGGAACCCATCGGAGCCGCGAGCGGTAGAGACCGGACAATCCTCAGAGCCGTCCCGGCGCGCCGGGATAAGGAAGCGGGCAAGTCTCTGACACGCGAGCGGGATGATCGTTCCGACGCGTCATGCGAAACGAGTCGTTAGTCGCAGAAATGCGAAAACCAGAATGACCCCCTTTTCCGAATGACGCTCACCCCTTCGGTTGGACCTACGCGGTGAGCGATTGCGGCCCGTGGTGGGCGGGGTTATACTCCGCCCCGTTCGAAACGTAGGGTGTTCTCGGCGGAGGCGTTGATCGGATGCCCGTGTATGAGTATGTCTGCAAGTCGTGTGGGTACGAGTTCGAGGAGTTCGCTCGTTCCATGACGGACTCGGACGTCGTGACGTGCCCCGCGTGCGGAAAGCGAACGGGGAAACGAAAGCTCAGCGTCTTCGCCGCCCGGCAAGGGGCGTCGAAACCCGTCGGTGTGAGCGCCGGCGGTCCATGCAACCGATGTGGGGATCCGAATGGCCCCTGTTCCGTCTGAATCGGCAGCCAATCCCGCCGCCGCGGCGTACCCCGCGCGAGCGGGGGTGTTGACTGCGCCGGTCGCCGGGTTCCTCGCCTGGCTGGTGCCCGGGCTGGGGCACCTTTACATCGGGCAACGAGTCCGGGGTTGCGTCTGCCTGGTAGCGATCACAGTGACGTTTTGGACCGGCGTGGCGATCGGCGGCGTTCAGGGGACCGTCGATCCGCACGAGCGGACCTTGTGGTTCCTGGCCCAGCTTTGTACCGGTGGAAACACGCTTGCGGCCTATGCCCTCCATGGCGCCGTCGCGCCGGACCGGACCGCGGGCGCCCCGCCGGCGTTCGTCGCCCATTGGCTCTCCGCCGACGTAGGCGTGCACTACACCGGAGTCGCAGGCTTGTTGAACTTGCTCGTGATCCTGGACGTCCTCGGACGGGCGGACACGCCCCTTCCGATCCGGCGTCGGCGCGATCACCCACCAGGCGCCCCATGACCGCGACTTTGTCGGCTTTGTTCACCACCGCGATCGACCTCACCGGGACGCAGCGTTTTCTATTGATGCTGCCGCTGTGCCTGAGTATCGCGGTGGTTTACAAGACGACGCGGCTTGAGGACGTTCGCGCGATCCCCGCCGCCGCCTTGATTCTCTGTGCGACGATCGTCCTGGGCATGTGCGCGGTCGGCCTGGGATTGTGGGCCCTGTTCTCCATCATGGTCTAAGCGCCGGTTCGCACCCATGACGGCGAACCCATCATCCGAAACCCTCGAACCCGTCAGCGACGCCGCGGACCACGTGGCCGAGGCTCGGCAACGAGCACGACAGGTGCTGGCCGGCGAATCGCACATCGGCGCCGTCGATGACTGGCGTCGAGCCTTGGTCGGCGCCCGCGACGCCCTGATCCTGATCTGGCTGGCGTGGGTCGCCCTTCATGGTTTCGGCGACCCTCCGTTCATGGGATGGATGCTCGTCGCGCTGGCCGTCGCCCTCGCCCTGCTGGTGGGCATCTCCACGGCACGATCCACCCGTACCCAAGTCGAATATTACGCCGCGGAGCTTGACCGCGAACGAAACGAAATCCGCACCAACTTCGAGCACGAACGCGAGGAGGTCCGCGAGCTGTACGCGGCCAAGGGCTTCCGCGACCCGTTGTTGACGCAAATCGTGGAGACGCTGTCTGCGGACGACGATCGGCTCTTAAAGGTGATGATGGAGGAGGAGTTGGGGCTTTCGTTGTATCACGTCAATCACCCGTTGATCGTAGGGTTATGGAACTTCGCCGGGGCCCTCGCGGCGGGTCTGGCGTTGGCCTTGCCGACCGCTTGGATGGCCCCGGACTCCGCCCACTGGTGGATGCCGCTCGGCGGCTGTTTGCTCCTCGCCGCCGCCTCCTGGGTTTCCGCCCGCTCCACCGGGCGCAGTATGATCGAGTTCTTCGCCGTGGGCGTGGTGATGGCCCTGGTTACCGGCGGCGTGACCTACGCGTTGTCGCAATGGTTCGCGCAGTTCGTCGCCCGCCCGAACGGGGAATGAGTCGTCGGGTGGGTCCGAAGATAAAGCGTCGGGTCGATGACCTGACTTACGCGGCTGCTCATTTCTCCTCCAGGATGGATTCAACGTCGCGCGAAGCGTGCAGGACGCGGGCAACACCAAGCGGCTGGGAGTCAGGATCGTAAATCACGAGGTACGAGTGGACGGACCAGAAGCGGATAGGTTGGTCGGTGAGGTCTTCCCGGCGATGGCCTATGAGCGGCGTTTCGGCAAGCTTACGCATCGCGTCGTGAAGATCTGTGATGACCCGGTCCGCCGCGGGCAAGCCGGCGTGTTCGACGAGGTAGTTCCAGATTCCGAATAGGTCTTTTCTGGCCTCGTCGGCCAGCACGTATTGCTTCATACGGCTCCGCCACGGCGTTTTCGACTCCGTTCGTCGAGTTCGTTGAAAACTTGCTCGCCGTCGTGGACCTGGCCGTTCTTGATCTGCTCCAAACCGACCGCGATCTTTTCGCGGAGATCTTTTCGTGCCGCCTCGCGGGCAAGTTCTTTTTCTTCAAGCAGTCGAAGGCTGTCCCGAACGACCTCGCTGGCCGACTGGTAGCGACCGGAGGACACCCGGGCCGCGATGAAGCGTTCAAGCTCCGGCGTCAGGGACACGTTGATCGAGATTCTGTTGACCATGCGCCTATTTTAGCACCTGTAGCACAATGTGTCCATTACGTGCTACACGGACCATGAGCCCGATAACCTCAAAGCGAGAATCGAAGTCGTGCCCACTGTCTTCAGACGTAGGCGTGGTGATGGCCCTCGTCACCGGCGGGGTGACCTACGCGTTATCGCAGTAGTTTTCGCCTGCCCATGGCCATCGCTGTTCTCCCTGACACTGGCTCCCAACCTGCGAATGATTATACGAAGGCCGTCAAGTGATTTTCACCACGGGCTGCGAGGAAATCTGCGCAAAACCCCGTTACTTTTTAGAACGGGATCGAACGGAAGTTTGAGGACGTAACCGACCCATGCGTGCTCGAACGACTCATTCAACGGTCCGAATGCAAGAGCAAACTCGTCGGTTCGATGTTGCTTGTCCGCAGGCTCGTTCCGGGGGCGAGCGGCGATCAGCCGCAAGTAGACGACGAACGAGTCAGCGCGTGTCCGACACAGGTAATCGACCAACGCCCAGGCCTGCGCGTAGCGGAAGACGGTCTTGGCCGCGTCCGGCGTCACGATCTCGGCGCCCCCAACCAGGTCCGCAAGCGGCAAGAGACGCCCCGCCGACAAGGAATTTCGCAGAGATTGTTCATCGACGACCGCCGCACTCGGCGGCACGCCGACGGCGTCGCGAAAATCGGCGAGGCGCATTTGGTTTACGACGTGCCCGTCGCTCGCGACCTCGCGAGGTAGGACTTCGAATTGACACGCCAAGCCTTCCATCAGCCATTCCGGGTTGTCCGCATCGCGCAGGAGAACGCCGATGTTGAATAGAATCTGATGGGCCGCTTCATGTTGAACCACCAACCGGTTGAACACCTCCACGAGAGCGTCGCGTTGCGATTGCCATTCCGTGACGCGCTCCGGCGGCGTCGGTGGGTCTCGCTGCGACTGGGCCTCGTCGATTCGCCGGGAAATTTCGCGCACCTTGGGGAGATCAAGCACGTTGCAGAACGCCGCGATGTTGCTGCCCGCATGGTAAAAACCGGGGGCCGACGCGTCGGCAAACCCGACGGTACGCGCATATCGCTCGAAGTCCGCATTCCGGCTGAAGAGGAGCACGGGCAGCGGCTGAGACGGCGGATGGACGGGAAGCCTTAGCTCGTCACAGAACCGTACGACGGCCCGGTAGGTCGCCTCAAGGCGTTCACCGACGGAGGCCGCCACGGAGTTCTCGCCGTCCGAGGCAATCGAGAAATGATCGGTGCCGCGGATCCGAAAGCCTTCGCCGCCCAGGGCCGGCAGGCGCGCGGCGTTCGCCTCATCCGGGGAAACCCCTACGGGTGGACCCGCGGACGTGTGCGTCGCAAACACCGTCGCAAGTACAGCGGCTGCGTGCACGATGGTTTTCCCCTGTGTACGTCCGATCATGCGAGTGGACTCAGCGTTTTCCGTAGCGGCCCTGCAAGGTGACAACGGTCTGTCACGATCGCGTCGCGGTCGGGCGAAACTCGTCGAATCGCCAAGCACCGTCCGCCGATAGACGTTGGCGGTCGGGGGATGGCGCGACCCATCCCACAGGATAACGGGATGCGGTCGCCGGGACCACGCAGGCCATGCCCGACCCGCGTCCAAACGCTGCCTCCGATCTGCTCGCGTTGCTCTCCGGCGTGGCACAGGTTGCTGCAACGGATGCCGAACGACTGCACGTGGCCGCGGAGACGCTGGGTCGCGCGAGCTCAACCGATCGGGCTACCGTCACGGCTGCGGTTGAGGCTGACATCCGCGACGCGATCCCCGTCCTGGCCGAGTGCGTCTTTCGAGTACGGGCGCTAACCACGCGCATGGAACGCCTCGCCCGGCTCGGTTCGTAGGCCACCGGCGGCGACCTCCGCGATCAATTCACGAGGCGCGCCGATGTCGGCGACCTCGACTCGTCCGAGGAAAGCCCCGGCCTGGGGCGAGCCGAAACCAGTTTTCCGGGCGACGAAGGTGATGGTCAGGTCGGCGCGGATCGTAGGCGCCGCCGGAATCCCGCTGTCGCAATCGAGTCCCGAGGGTAGGTCGATCGCCACGACGGCGCGCTTGCCGGCGGCGTTGATCGCGTGGATCAACTCGGCCAACGGACTGCGGACCTCCCCGGAAAAACCGGTCCCCAGAAGCGCATCCACAACGACCTCGTCTTTCGTGATCGAGCGGACGAGAGCGCTTTGCGCGTCGGCATCGACGGCGGTGATGGGGTTGAGTTCCATCGCCTGGATGATGCCCAAGTTCGCCGACGTGTCGGGCGTCAGGCGCGATGCATCACCGGCGAGCAGCACCCGTACGGACCAGCCGGCGTTGTGCAGGTGACGGGCGATGACACATCCGTCGCCGCCGTTGTTTCCGGTCCCGCAACAGATGAACGCCCGCCCGATCGGTCCGTACGCTCGGTCAATGACCGCAGCGGCATTTCGCCCGGCGTTCTCCATGAGCACGAGTCCGGCCATGCCGTAACGGCCAATCGCCAGTTCATCCACTCGACGGACCTGCTCACGGGTCAGGGTGATGGTCATTTGAGGCGGCTACCTCGCCGGCTTCGAGCGGCGCGTGGTCGGTCGGAGCGCTGCGAGTGGTATCCTCTGCGACCGTCACCCGCGCGCCGCCGGCCCGGATCGAACGATGAAGAACGGTCGTCGCGGTTCGTACTTGCTGGGTGAGGCCCGTAGGCCACGCGAAAAGAACGAGCAGCGGAATACTGCACAAGGCCAAACCCCATCGGACCGGGCGACCGCCGGCGGGCGTCGCCGGCTCGGCTTCGCCGCCCATGTACGCGGCGGCCACGATCCGCAGGTAATAGGCCGCGCCGATGGCGCTGTTCACCACTCCGATGATCGCCAGGGCGATGAGCGGGCCGTGCATGGGATGGCTCGGACGAAGGGAAAACGCACTGCTGAAGATGTAGAGTTTGCCGAGAAACCCGGCCGTGGGCGGAAAGCCCATCAAGCTGAAAATGCAGATCGCGAAGGCCAGCGCGGACGCCGGGGCGCGTCGCGCGAGCCCGTTGAGGTCGTCGAGCGTCTCGACATCCCGTCCGTCCGTCTTGAAGCAGGCGAGAAGCGCGAATGCACCGAGGTTCATCGCCCCGTAGATGACGATGTAGAACAGCAGAGCGGCGACGCCGTCGCGCATCGGCCCCTGTCCGCCGACCGGCCCCACCAGAACGGCGATCAGCATGTAGCCCGTGTGGGCGATGCTCGAATAGGCGAGCATGCGCTTGACGTTCTTTTGCAAGAGGGCGAGAACATTGCCCACCGTCATGGTCGCGGCGGCCACGATCCAGAGCATCCAATTCACTTCGGAAGGAAGGTTCCAGTCGAGGGCGGTCAGAATCTTGCACAACGCCACGAAGCCCGCAAGCTTGGGTACGAACCCGAGCAAGCCGGTGACGGGAGACGCCGCTCCCTCGTACACATCCGCGGCGTAGGCATGGAACGGAACAGCGGCCACCTTGAACGACAGCCCCGCGAACACGAGGATCAAGCCGATCATCATGGTCGCGCCCATTGTCCCCGTGGGCCGCAGCGCCGATTGAACGGTATCGCCGACGACGCGATGGATCGTCGTCGTGCCCGCCGCGCCGTACAGGAAGCTGATGCCGTACGCGAGGATGGCCGCGGAGAGTGCCCCGAGGAAGAAGTACTTGACCGCCGCCTCCGACGCCCGGGCGTCGTCGCGGCTCAAGGCGACCAGTATGTACGTCGGCACGCTGACCAACTCGATCGCCAGGAAAAGCACGATCAGGTCGTTCGCGGACGCCGTGAGCAAGACGCCGAGAAGCGAGAAAAGGATCATCGACATGTACTCGCCGCGCTCATCCGCCACGGGCTGATTCCAATTGACCAGCACGATGAGCGTTCCCACGCCAAGCGTGATCCAGCGCACGTAGAACGTGAGCGAGGTTAACCATAAGCCCGGCAACACGTCCCCGCCGCGGGGAACGTCGAGGCGGATCGTCACGATCAACGCCGCGAGGACGGTCACCAGTGCGATCGGCGATACCCACTGCCCCCGCTGCGATATTCGCATCACGCCGACGACCAGGGAAAGGCACGCGCCCGTCAGTAGGATGAGTTCCGGCCCGAGGGGGACGAACCATTGGTGGAAAGTCATGGCCGCACCTCCTTAGGATGCGCCGGTTTCCCGTTCTGATCCGCGAGCTTTGGCCCGCCCGACACCGGCGTCGTTTCGGCCGGCTGCTCATCCCAACTCGCCACGTCCGCGAGCTTTTCGGACGCGGAACGGCGAAGGATGTGCTGCCGCACTGCGACCTCGAACGTGTCCAGCATTGGTTTGGGATAGACGCCGATGAAAACGCAGCACAGTGCGATGGGCGCGAGAATACCGATCTCGCGTCGCGTCAGATCCTTCGTCAGACGAGTGGACGTGTCCGGCGTGCCCGGCGGCTCCGTCACCGGTCCGAAGAGCACCCGTTGACACATCCACAACATATACACGGCCCCAAGGATGATCCCGATGGCCGCGGGAATGACATACCCGTATCCCAATGGCCCCGCGGCGCGACCGTCGAACGTCGTCCCCGACGTCGCGGCCCCAAGCAGAACCAGGAACTCCCCTACGAATCCGTTCAGACCCGGTAAGCCGATACTGCTAAGCGTGAAGAAAATCAGGAAAAACGCCAGCCACGGCATCGGCCGCGCCAGTCCGCCGATTTCATGGATATTCCGTGTGTGATATCGCTCGTAAATGCAACCCACCAGGAGGAACAATGCCCCAGTCGATAGGCCGTGGTTAATCATATAGAGGACGCCGCCGTTCACCCCGGCGACTTTCAGACTGAAAAGCCCCAACATGCAAAAACCCAAGTGCGAGACGGAGGAATACGCGACGAGCTTCTTGACGTCCGTCTGGACCCAGGCGGCCAATGCGGCGTAAATGATCCCAATGATCGCCATTACCGCGATCGTCGGCGCGAAGCTAAAGGAGGCATCAGGGAGCATCGGAATGCTCAGGCGGCAGAAGCCGTACGTCCCCAGCTTGAGCAACACGGCCGCCAAAATCACGCTGCCGGCCGTCGGGGCCTCGGTATGGGCAAGCGGGAGCCACGTATGAAACGGGAACAACGGCACCTTGATGGCGAACCCTGCGGCGAAGGCCAGGAATAGCCACCACTGCACATGCAACGGCAGAAACCCATCCTGCCCCATCTGCGTCAGTTCTTCGATGTTCAGAGTGATATAGCCTTGGGTTGTATAGCTGTAATAGGCGAGGTATACGATGCCGGCGAAGGTCAGAACGCTGCCGGCCAGTGTATAGAGGAAAAACTTGCCTGCCGCACGCCGGCGCTCCGCTCCTCCCCAAATACCGATCAGGAAAAACAGAGGAATCAACGTGAATTCAAAGAAAACGTAAAACAGCAAGAGATCCATGGCGCAAAAAACGCCCAACAGACCGACTTGAAGAAGGAGCAGAAGAACGTAGTATTCCCGCACGCGGGTCCGGATGCTCGAAGAACTCGACCAGATGGCGAGCGGCAGAAGGAATGCGGTCAATGCAACAAGCCAAATACTGATGCCGTCGACGCCGACGCGGTAGCCGATGTCGATCCTTGCCGTTTCCTGGTCTTCCCCCACGATCCACGGAATGGAATGGGTCAGAAGGTAGCCGGTCTCGCCTCCCTCAATCAAGGGCTTGGCTTTGTGAAAGGAAAACAGTGCCGTCACCGTCAATGCCAAGGTGATGAGGGAATACGAAAGGGCGCTGCGCCGTACGGAAACGTCATCGCCTCGCGGCGGCAACATCAGCAAGATCGCCCCCGCGAGCGGCGAAAAGATGATTAGACTCAGAATCCAGCTATCCAAGGAAACTACTCTCCGAACCCGTTCCTCGCCGTACGCAAGCCCTCACCCGTCAGAGCACCAACCACAAGAGCACTACGACTCCCGCGACCATGGTCAACGCGTAGCTTTGCAGCAAACCGGACTGCATGGTGCGCAGCAGATAGGCCATTGCGCGAGGAATCGCTGTAATGACCCAAATGAGACCGTCCACGAAATAGTCGTCAACCCCGACGCAGAACCGTCCGGTTTGCCGGAAAGGCCGCACCACCGATACGTCGTACAGTTCGTCCACGTAATACTTGCCCCAAAGCAGCCGGTGAACGCCCACCGCAGACGCTCTAATCAAACCAGGAATCCAGGGCTGTCGAACATAAGCGATGTAGGCAATGAGAATGACCGCAATCGACAGTCCGCCGGACGCCGCCATCAGTCCATATTCACTCCAAAAACCTCCAGGCGCGACCGCCGCCGCGCCGTGCGCACCGGCGGTCGTGGGGTGCACGGAGGCGAAGGTGCTTTCGAATACCGGCGACAAGAACCGATGAAACACTCGACCCGTCGCATCGACGCCCACGTATCCCGCGGCCAGGGCGCCGACACTGAGCACACAGAGTGGGACAAGCATCCAGCCTCCCGACTCATGGGGGCGAGCGCCCTCAGGCACTCGCAGCGGCCCGTGAAACGCCAGGAACACCATTCGGAAAGTGTAGAACGCAGTCAGGGCGGCCGTGACCAACGACATGCCGCCTAGAATGGGATGAGCGGCGAGTGCATGATGGATGATCTCGTCCTTGCTGAAGAATCCGCTGAACAGCGGAACCCCGGCCAATGCGAGGGACCCCACCACGAACGTCGCGTAGGTCCAGGGGAGGACTCGCCGTAATCCGCCGAAGTGGCGCACGTCAATGACGCCGCTCAGGGCGTGCATGAGGCTTCCCGCGCCGAGGAACAGCAAGGCCTTGAAAAAAGCGTGGGTGAAGAGATGGAAAACCGCCGAGTCAGCGGCATAAACGCCCAAGGCCAGGAACATGTATCCCAACTGGCTGATCGTCGAATAGGCCAGAATCCGTTTCATATCCGTCTGGACCAGTGCGATCGTCGCCGCGAAGAGAGCGGTCACAGCGCCGACGACGGCAACGACCGTCATCGCAGTCTCAGAAGCGACGAAGATGGCTCCGCAGCGTGCGACCATGTAGACGCCCGCCGTAACCATGGTGGCTGCGTGAATGAGCGCGGATACGGGCGACGGACCCTCCATCGCGTCGGGCAACCATACATGCAATGGCAACTGCGCGCTCTTCCCACATGCCCCGCAAAACAGCAGCAAAGCGATCGTCGTCAGCAATGTGTCACTGATCGGTTCCCCGGAAGCAAGCAAACCCTGCTGCACAAGCCCGAAAACGGAGCGGTAGTCGAGCGTCCGGAAAGACAGATAGATGAGCAGGATGCCCAATCCGAAACCGAAGTCCCCGACGCGGTTGACGAGGAACGCCTTCTTTGCCGCCGCGGCCGCCGCAGGGCGGCCGTAGTAGAACCCGATCAATAGATAGCTGCACAGGCCGACCGCTTCCCAGCCGAGGTAGAGAAGAAGAAAATTGCCGCACAAGACCAGTGCGCACATGGAAAACACAAATAGAGCCAGGAAAGCGAAGAATCGCTCGTAACCGCGCTCAGGATGCCCATGCTGACGCATGTAGTCGCGGGAGTAGATGAGTACCAAGAAGGATATGCCCGTAACGGTCACAAGCATCACGGCCGTGAGGGGATCAATGAGGAAGTCAACTTTGAATGACGATCCCGCGCCGTCCGTAATCCACTCGTAAATGGGAATAGAGACGCCGGTTGCGCCGGGAGGGGCATGGAAGACCTGAGTCAAGATGGAGATTGCGGCAACCAACGCTCCGCCGACCCCCAGGATCGCCGGCCAATGCGTCCGACCGCGAAGGACCGGCCCCAACACGCCCGCAAGGACCGCGCCCGCGAGCGGCGCCAGCAGCACGACCAGACCACACAGTTTCAACGTTTCGACGGACATTCGGTCCTCTTACCCGCGCATCAGCGACCATGTGTCAGCGTCGAGCGTGTCTCTGCGACGATAGAGAAGCATGACCAACCCCAGCGCAAGCCCGGCCTCCACCGCGGCGATCACCAAAAGGAACAGGGCATACGCCTGCCCCTCCAAATGATGATGCCATCGAGCGAAAGCGACGGCATTCAATACAACGCCCTGAAACATCACTTCCGTGCAGAGGAATATGACAATCAGGTTTCTGCGGGTCAGGAACCCGACCAGCCCCAGGGCGAACAAAACCGCGCCCACGATCACATATCCAATCGCTGGGGGCATCAGAACGGTTCCGCCTCTTTACCGATTTGGCCCAAAGCTCGATGCGGACGGCGAAGGGCGCCCGAAGTAACGCGCTTGCGAGACAGGGCGATCGCTCCGACCATGGCAATCAACAGCAAAACGCCGGAAAGTTCAAGGGCGACCAGATGTCGAGTCATCACCGCCGCACCGACGGCCCTGGTGTTGCCCACAGGCAACGAAGCAGTCGCGTCGGTTTGGCTCTGGCCGCCGGTGAGTAGTCCCTTCTCCACCGACTGCGCGGGGAAATCCCGAATCCGTCCGGCAATCGTGGCCATCAGAATGAACCCGACCAGCACCGCCAGAAACGGCTCCCGTGTTCGGCGATCGTAAATCGGCGACCCGGGTTGTTGCGCCAGCATAATCACGAAGAGATAAGTAACGAGGATGGCCCCCGCGTAAATGATGACCAACGCAACAGCCAAGAATTCCGCTTCCTGCAATACAAGCAGTGCCGCGACGGCAACCACCACGGCGACGAAATAGATCGCGCTGTACACCGGTTTCGAATGGGTAATGACTCTCGCCGCCGCCAGAATGCCGATGGCCGCAAACACATAGAAATAGAGCCCACCGCTCCCGCCCGCAGAACCCTTCATCCCGGAAACCGCAAGAAGCCCGACCAGAGTTGAGACTCCGAGCGCGGCGCCGATCGCCGTCTTGGACGGTCCCGTGCGTGGCAGCAGGAAGTAGATCGCCGCTCCGCCCAGCGCGGAGACAAGATAAAGCACGTAGGCGTTCGACGAAGTCATTCCGCCGTAGCTCCCACAACCGGCGACGATGGCTGTGACCGATTCCCCGTACCTACATAACCCGTTACGTGCGGGTTCTTGCGCGGTTTTTCCGCCGCAGTCTGATCGAACATCGCCAGCAATTCCTCTTTGTCCAAAATCATCTCCTCCCGCGTTCGCCCGACCAGGTCGAACTGGGGAGTCAACTCGATCGCGTCCACCGGACAGGCTTCCTCGCACATGCCACAGTAAATACAGCGAAGTTCGTCAATGTCGAACTTCGCGGGATACTTCTCCCGGTCAGGCCACGGCGACTCCGCCGCCTCGATGTGAATGCAGTGCGCGGGGCACGCGGTCGAACACATGTAACACGCCACGCACGCCACCCGCCCCTGCTCGTCGCGATTCAGACGGTGTACTCCGCGATAGTTCTGAAGACGCAGATCACGCTTTTGCTCCGGGTATTGCACGGTGAACGTGTTCTTAAGCAGAGTTTTTCCCATATGCCGCAAAGTCGTTCGCATCCCGTCCACGATCTGCGGAAGATACAGGCGCTCCGATGCAGTAAGCCGCGGCTCATCAATACGCAGGACATCGGCGTCGGAAATCATACAGGCATCTCCAATCGGCCGCCGACTGCGCGACCCGAACTCGGCAGAGTACCGGGTAGGTTGACCTGCCGCCCGGTCACACGCAGGCGCGCGGAGGACGCCGTCAGCAGGGCAACGACGACAATCGCGAGATTCCCGCCCAGCGTCCACAAGGGCGACCGCTGTCGTCCGGTGAACAATAACATCGTCGCAAGCATGAATAGAGCCAGGGTCATCGGAATCAAGCCCTTCCACGCCAGCCGCATCAGTTGATCAAACCGAAACCGCGGCAGCGTCCAGCGAATCCACATCATAACAAAGAGGACAATGACGATCTTCAGCGAAAGCACCCCGATCTTGACGAGAACCGCGTACCACTGCGTCGCGTCGGCCTGGGTCCATGAAACTCCGGGAAAATGCCACCCGCCCAAGAACAGAACGGAGATGAACGCGCTCGCCGTAATCATGTGAGCGTATTCGGCCAGGAAAAACATGCCGAACTTAAGGGCACTGTACTCCGTGTGGTAACCGCCGACCAGCTCCTGCTCCGCCTCGGCTAGATCGAAAGGCGTCCGATTGGACTCGGCCAGGGCGGTAAGGAACAGAATCGCGAACGCCAAGGGATGGAGAAATACATTCCACTGTGGAATCCAACCGGCCCAGTATCCGGTCTGGGCGAGCGTGATCCCTTCCAGTCGCAGCGTTCCGACGGTCAAAACGACGACAAGAATGCACAGTCCCATGGGGATTTCGTAACTGAGCATCTGGGCCATGGCGCGAATGGCGCCATATAGCGAGTATTTGTTATTGCTCGCCCATCCGCCGAGGACTACGCCGTAAACGCTCATGGAGGCGACGCCCAGAATGTACAACAGACCGATGTCAGGGTTCGCCACTTGGATATTCACCAGCCGTCCGTCGACCTTCAGTTGCCCTCCCCACGGAATGGCCGCGAATCCGATGAAGGCCACCAGAAAGATGATCGCCGGGGCGAGGATAAACAGCGGCTTGTCTACGTGGTCGGGAACCACGTCCTCTTTGAACATGAACTTGATGCCGTCGGCAATGGGTTGCAGCAGGCCCCAGGGACCGACGCGATTCGGCCCGTAGCGATCCTGAATCCAAGCCGCGATCTTCCGCTCAAAGTAAATGCAGTATGCGACCGCTCCCAGCATGACCGCGAGGACGGCCAAGGCGAGCACAACGCTCACACCGAACTGACTCGTCAAAAACTCACGCATGGAAGCACAATCTGCTAATGCTCATGCACCGGCAACTCCGGCGGAGTATGCGCTTCCGCGAATGCGGGCATGGCCGCAGCCATCAGTTCACGAACTCGCTCACTGGAATAGAGCCCCGCGAATCCGGCAATCTCATACAAGTATTGTCCATCGCGCCGCGCACCGTCCGGCGGGTCAATGGCACGATCAAACGGCTGGAGCAGTCCAGCCGCGTTGACGAAGCTTCCCGCCCGCTCGACCCATGCGCACGCCGGCAAGACAATGGCGGCGCCGGCCATTAGGTCATTCTCGAACAAATCCTGAACCACGAGTAATTTGAGATTCGCGGCGATCTTCGCCGTATTCTTGTCAACCCAGGGCTTCGGGTATCCGCCGACAATCCACGCGGCGCTGAACTCACTCTTACCACTACGCTGCACGAACTGTTCGAACGTCAGGACGTGCCCGCCCGCGGCCTGGATCACCATCTCCACGCCGCGCCGATTCGGGCACTTCTCCTTTAGAATGGTGAAGCGCACGGCTTCGCCTTTGGCGCCCATCGGGAAAGACTGATCCTCCCCCTCCATCGGCACCGGGCCCAGAATCAGGGCCGACTGCGGAGCAACCTCGCGAATGAATCGCGCCAATAACCACGCCTCTTCAGTGGACATGAACGGCGACAACACTGCCGCGACCGTCTCCGCCCCCTTCTCGCGTACCTGCTCCTCGATCCGAAAACGCACGATCTCGGGAATGTCCTCCCAGTTGGGGGTCGTTCTCTCGAAACCCCGTCGCACCAGGGGGGCGTGAATCCGCCTCTTGTCGTGCACATACTTGAAACCAAAGCGGCCCTCGTCGCACATCCACCATTGGTTGACTCCTGGATTGAACCGTGGTTTCAGTCGGTACACGGTGTCGTCGGCGTGA
>Ga0315274_10002520_pt1 | contig 27529 bp, 23 predicted proteins | sample YL17G02_20_MG_FD_203700 | JGI IMG/M metagenome (GOLD analysis project Ga0315274, IMG submission 203700) | Sediment microbial communities from Yellowstone Lake, YNP, Wyoming, USA - YL17G02_20 | ecosystem: Environmental > Aquatic > Freshwater > Lake > Sediment | place: USA: Wyoming | collected...
ATCTTTGAGCGCGAAGGCCTCTATCCCACCGGTAAGATCCGCACGGTCCTTGACGTGGGCTGCGGCCTGTCGCTGAAATCTCAATATATCGACGCCGACGTGAGGGTCGGCGTAGACATCTACCGACCGTTCCTGGAGAAGATCGAGGCGGACGCGCCGTACGCAGTAGTCAACGCCGATGCCCTGGAGATCGGTAATCTCTTCCTTCCCCGCTCATTTGACCTGGTCCTTCTGTTGGACATCCTCGAACACATGCAGAAGAAGGACGCGCTTCGCGTGATGGACATGGCGGAGCAGATAGCGCGCGTGGCTGTCATAGCGGAGAGCCCGAAAGGTTACGTGCCGCAGAATATCGACATATGGGGACACGGAGGGCACATCTACCAAACCCACCGCTGTAGCTGGGAACCGGAGGAGTTCGCTGCCCGCGGGTACCACGTGCTTCTGCGCGACTACACGATGTCCGACGTCAAGCGGCACACGGAAATGGACGCCGATCCGCACATAGTCCTCATTGATGCAATACGACGGTTTGACCTGGTTGACGAGAAGGAGAGCAAATGAACGTCCTGGTGACTGGCGGATTGGGAACAGTCGGCCACGTGCTGGTGCTCGAATTGCGCTCGCGAGGGCATGATGTCTGCATCAGTGACTTTACGCATCATCACGATCCGTCGTATTACCGTTGCGACGTCGGCAGCTTCATGCAACTCGAACGGATCTTCGGCGAGGAGAAGTTCGACTACGTCTACCACCTCGCGGCCGAGTTCGGTCGCTGGAACGGTGAAGCCTACTTCGACAACCTGTGGCGGACCAACGTGGTAGGGACCAAGAACATGATCCGGCTGCAGGAACGCCACGGGTTCCGCCTTGTCTTCTTCAGCTCCTCCGAGGTCTACGGGGACTGGGAGGGCGCGATGTCCGAAGACGTCATGGACAAGCACGAGATAAAGCAGCTCAACGATTACGCCATGACCAAGTGGGTCAACGAGATGCAGATACTGAACTCCGCGGCGCAGTTCGGCACGGAGACGGTCCGCGTGAGGTTGTTCAATACATACGGACCAGGCGAGTACTACAGCCCTTATCGGAGTGCCGTTTGCAGGTTCATCTACTATGCCCTGCATGACATGCCCTACACGGTCTATCTCGGCCATCACCGCACGTCCACCTATGTGACGGATACGGTAAGGACCCTGGCCAACATCATGGAGCGCTTCAAGCCGGGCGAGGTCTACAACGTCGGCGGTGAGGAGTATCATGACATGAAGAGCGCCTCAGACATCATCCTGAACTATCTGGGGAAGACCGACGACCTGGTCGAATACACGGAGCTGGAAGCGCATACGACGAAGGACAAGAAGGTTGACGTATCCAAAGCCGTCCGGGACCTCGATCATCGTTGCGAGGTGAGCCTGGCAGAAGGGATACCCAGGACGATCCGGTGGATGAAGGCGGTTTACCTGGGCGAGACTGACGAGCCGGTCCGTCCCGCTCAGCTCTCGGCTTTCCTTTAGAAGCGGGTGACTGACGGTTACGACAGATATGGCGGACAACACGGTTTCGTGCTGCGCAAGCGGGGATGAACGTAGTGGCTCGTCCCGTGCTGCACGACGCCGACTGGGAAGGACTGAGAACGTGCCGCTGAGGATCAGCATCAACGCAAAGCGGATTGAGGCACCTTACGGTGGAGGTAACCGCTTTTGTACCTTGCTGGAGGAGAACCTTCAGGCCAGGGGGTGCCACGTCTTCCGGCAGATAGCCCCGAAGCTTGACCTCATCTTCATCCTCGCTGCAGAACGTCAACTGGCCATTACCGCCTATGACCTCGAAGCCATCGGCGAATACGTCACGATCAACCCGAACACGGCGGTTGTACTGCGTGTCAACTCATGTGATGAAGCACGGGGCGCTGACCTGGGATGCAACCGGCAGACTCTGGAAGCGGGCCGCATGGCTGACCACGCGGTCTTCGTGAGTGAGTTCATACGACGGCACTATGTTGAGCGCGGCTTCGACCCGGCAACGCCCGACTCCGTGATCCTTACCGGCTCCGACGAGCGGATATTCAACCCAGGTGGCCGAGCTGAACGTCAAGGGAACGAGAAGCTCAAGATCGTCACCCACCACTGGTCAGCGAACCTGCTGAAGGGATTCGACATCTATCAGAGGCTGGACGAACTCCTCGCGACTGAGCCTTTCAGAGACCTTTTCGAATTCACGTACATCGGCAGACTGCCGCTTGGGATGCACTTCTCTCAGACGCGCGTCCTGCCGACACTCGACGGAGTCGAGCTCGCAAGGGCGCTCAAGGAGCATCATCTGTACGTGAGCGCTGCCAGATACGAAGCGGCCGGCAACCACTACATCGAGGCGATGCGCTGCGGGCTGCCCGTGCTGTACCTGCGGTCGGGCTCCCTGCCCGAGTACTGCGCCCCTTATGGCGTCGAGTTCACCCTGACGGACTTTGAGGAGAAGCTTCTTGAGATCCGCGAGCGCTACCCGGAGCTGCGCGGGCGCGTGCTGGCCTGTCCGTATGGCGCTGCTCCCATGCTGAACGCGTACTGGGACCTGTTCCAGCGGCTGGTCTCCGAACGCCGGGCCAATCCCCGCCCCGCCGCGCCGATCGGGGCGCGGCTGCGGCACGCGGCAAGACTGCTGGGCAGAAAGATCCGCAGCGCGGGAGGCAAGTTGTTGGAACCGCTAAGAGGCTAAGGAATGGATCGCGTCACGTCCTCTCAGATTCCCGAGTGGGTCGCTTCTCTCGCCGATGACGTTTGGCGCTGGTTTCAGACTGTCAGGATACCCGGCCATCCAGGATGGGTGCGGTACTGCACGGAGGGCTCGCTCTTCGAACCCGGAGAGCGTGCCGGCCTTGGGCTGAGCTGTCTGGCGCTGAAATTGCTGCATATGCTCGGAATGCTCAGCCGTCTCGACACGGCCGAGCGGGGGCGATGGCTCGCGCACATTCAGTCCTTCCAGACCGCGAGCGGGCGCGCAGCAGGCTATTTCGAGGACGAGGCCGTCCTGCGAGTGGTGGACCGATGGTGGCGGAAGGACTGGGGAGTGCGCCGCGCAGAGACGCGGCAGGCATGCGCGGCGCTCCTGTCCGCCGGCTCGCAGCCGCTCACTCCCCTGCCGGTCCTCGCATCCACTCCGCGGCAGGTTCGACGCTTTGTGCGCAGGCTGGACTGGCGCAATCCCTGGGCAGCCGGATCCCACGCCGGACATCTCATGTTCTTCCTCCATGCCAATGCCACGTCCTTCGGAAGCGCAGCCGCGCGTGACTCGCTTCTTCCAGCGCTCCTCGAGGAACTAGATTCCCTCCAGGATGCCGAAACCGGCTGCTGGGGCGTGGGGAATCCGTCGCCCGCAAGGCTCATCAACGGCGCGATGAAAGTCATCACGGGATACGATTTCGCCGGCATTCCCTTCAGCCATCCCGAACGGCTGATTGACTTCGCGCTCTCGTTAGCCAACGAACGGGACGCCTGCCACCACGCGGACATCGTGTACGTGCTCCATCAATGCAGCCGTGCATCGCCCCATCGACAGAGCGAGGTGCGCGCCTTCGCCGTCTCTCGGCTTGAGCAGCTTGTGCCCTTCAGAAAGGAAGACGGCGGATTCTCCTTCAATAAAGAGGGCACTGGAAGGACCTACTACGGCCTGCCCATTGGCCAGGGAAGGCCGGTCAGTGACATTCACGGAACAACGCTGTTCGTGTGGACAGTGGTCATGCTTGCGGATCTGCTGGAATGGCGTGACAGGCTCGCGTGGCGACTGCCCGTAACATAAGCATGTGGGCCCCTGGCAATGTTCTAAGCTGGAGGCCCAATGGCAGCGGCTGAAAGGGAGCAAGGAGCTATGAGTATCTTAGGCCGTGTCCGCTCCGACATCACGAAAGCCAGCGGACGGCTGGGTTTCGTCGGCCGCGCGCTGCTCGGACGCCTCAGGGGCGCCCGAGAGACGGGGCTGTATTACGTCGTTGAGAAGGCCGCCTGGTCGATCCGCCATGACGGGGAGTCAATAGTGCGGAGTCTGCATACTATTCAGCCCGATCTGAACTGCCGCGTGGTCGAGAGTGCGCGGCACCTGTACCATCAGGTCGTGCACTTCGGCTCGCTTTGGACGTTGTGCAGCAACATCCGAGTGGTCCACGAAAGCAATCACCTTGTCGCAACGGTATTCCACGGCCGAGAGGACATGAGCGAAAGGTTCAGAGGGGCGTTCTCGCGCCTGAGGGAGTTCCTGCCGCGCCTGAGAATCGTCGTCACCCCGTGCACCCTGATGGTGGAGCGGCTGACGGACTGGGGCGTTCCGGCTCAGAAGCTCCGCCGGATCCCGCTCGGAGTGGACCTCGACATCTTCCGGCCCGTTGGCGCCGCGGAGCGCCAGGAGATCCGGAATCGCCTGGGAATCCCTGAAGACGCCGTCTGCATCGGCTCATTCCAGAAGGACGGCGTCGGATGGGAAGAAGGACTGCAGCCGAAGCTCATCAAGGGGCCGGACGTATTCCTGGAAGCGGTGAGGCGTCTGTCGGGGATGTACCCTGTCTACGTTCTGCTCACCGGCCCTGCGCGCGGATACGTAAAGCGCGGCCTGGAGGCGGCCGGCATTCGATTCCGCCACGACTATCTCCACCTCATCGAAGACCTGCCTTCCTACTATAATGCGTTGGACCTGTATCTCGTCACCTCCCGCGAGGAAGGAGGACCAAAGGCATTGCTGGAAAGCATGGCCACGGGAGTGCCCCTGGTCACGACCAGGGTGGGAATGGCCCCGGACATTGTCCAGCACGGACGGAACGGAATGCTTGTTGACGTTGAAGACGCGACGGGCGTGGCCGGCGCAGCTTCACTCCTCATCGAGGACGGCGAGTTGCGGCGCCGTGTGGTCGGCGCCGGCCTGGAAACGGCGCAGGCTTATGACTGGAAGACCATAGCGAAGCAATACTACGACCAGGTGTACGAGGAGCTTCTGTGCGGGTAGCGGCCCGCTCTGCGGAACCATGGCAGAACCGACCCACAAAGCAGAACGACGTGTCGAGAACGGCCGGCTGGTCTATTACCTGCGGCCAGCCGATATTCCGTTCTGGGAGCAACATTGGCAGACGCACTTCTCACCGGACGTTTACCGGTGGGCTGAGAAGGGCGCGCTGGGGACGTTGGAGGAGCCCCTTGCCCGCTGGCTGCCGAAGAAGGGACGCATCCTGGAGGCAGGCTGCGGACTCGGATGCATCGTTCTGGCCCTGAGGGTAAGGGGATACGATGCCGAGGGAGTGGAATGGGCTCGGGAGACGGTGGAGGTGGTGCGCTCGGCGCGGCTCGACCTGCCCATCCGGGTGGGCGACGTGAGAAACCTGGATGTCCCGGACGGACACTACGCCGGCTACGTCTCCCTCGGCGTCGTCGAGCACCAACGGGACGGAGCGGAGCCGATTCTCCGCGAGGCGTGGCGCGTTCTGGCACCTGGAGGGATCGCATTGGTGTCGGTCCCCTGGTTCAATCCCCTGCGTCGCTTGAAAGCACGCCTGGGATTCTATCGCGGCAATGCGGAAGACCTCGACTTCTACCAGTTCGCACTCCGCGAAAAGGATCTCACTGGAATCCTTGCGAGCGCCGGGTTCCAGATCGTTGACGTCACCGCATACGGCGCCGTGAAGGGCCTAAGGGACGAGGTCCCGTTAGTGAAGTGGATGCTTGGGTTGCAGTATGTTGGGCCGCGCCTTGACGAGTGCATAAGGGTGTCGCTCAGGCGATTCCCGCGGTTGGCACAGCGCGTGGCGCACATGTTGTTGGTTGTGGCCCGAAAACCTGCGTAGCGAGCTGCAAGGTTATGGCGAGTTTAGCTGAGCTTCAACTTGTCCTATTCTTCACCCGAGGAGTATCGCTCCGCACGTGGGCGGAAGTCGGCATGCTCGAGCGAGAGATAGCGCTCTACCGGGCGCTGCGTCCGCACCTGCGTTCCATCACCATGGTGACCTATGGGGACGAGAGGGACTTGAGCTATGGCGAGGCGCTGGGTGACATACGTGTGGTCTGCAACCGATGGAAGTTGCCGAGCAGGCTGTATGTCCTCATGATTTCCCGGCTCCACCCTCTGCGATGGAAAGGGCCGACCGTCATCAGAAGCAACCAGGTCGCTGGGGCGGACGTTGCGATGCGAGCTGCGCAGCGCTGCGGTGGGAAGTACGTTGCCCGTTGCGGCTACCTGCGCTCCTACGTCATGGAGCAGCACCATGGCCTGCGCTCCCCGCAGGCCGAGCAGACGCGCGCGCTGGAGCGAACGGTCTTTCGCGCCGCCGACATGGTGGTGGTAACCACTCCCGAGATTCGCTCGGCCGTGCTGGAACGCTATGGCGTCCCCGAAGAACGCGTGAGGGTTATACCGAACTTCGTTTTGACTGAGATGTTCCGCCCTGAGCCCAGCGCCAGTCGCACTGGAAGGCGGCTGTGCTTCATCGGCCGCCTGCACAACGAGAAGAATCCTCTGGCCCTGCTTGAAGCCATCAAGGGGCTTGACGTGGAGCTGGACATGGTCGGAGGCGGAGAGCTGGAGGAGCAGGTGCGCGAGAAGGTACGGTCGGATGCGCTGCCGGTTCGACTTCTGGGGCAGGTGCCGCACCTGAGGCTTCCGGCGATCATCAATGCGAGCGACGTCTTCGTCCTGCCCTCTCTATATGAGGGTCATCCGAAGACCATTATGGAAGCCATGTCGTGCGGGCGGGCCGTGATAGGGACGAACGTGCCCGGCATACGCGAGCTCATCCGCCATGGCGAGACGGGCTATCTCTGCGGCACATCGCCGGAGGAGATTCGCGCAGCCATCGAGGAGCTGCTGGCTGACCCGGAACTCAGGGCACGCCTGGGAGAACAGGCGCGCGCCTTCATCGTCTCACAATTCGCCCTGGAGCGAATCATGGAGCTTGAGCTTGCTTTGCTGAGGGAGCTGGCCGAATGACTGATGAAGAGGAGAACTCGATGGAGCAGGGCTGCGCCGGCGGTTTGCCGGCGATCGGGCTGAGGCTCATCACCAGCATCCTGCTCAGGGTGTTTTCAATCCTGCCGGCCAGCGACCGGGAATCATTCGTCAAGACAGTGATCGCCCGGCGGGCGGCCGACCTGCCGCCCGGCGAGGCGCTGCGTTTCCTGTTTCGACTGGATGCCGCTCTCTACCAGCTCGAGGGGAAGAAAGCCGTCGAGTACGGCGGCGGTACGCACACCAAGCATCGCCACACGGGCTACCACGACTTCTTCGTCGCGCGTATTCGCAGGGGCGAACGCGTGCTGGACGTGGGGTGTGGCATCGGCGCGCTGGCATTCGACATTGCCGACAGGTCCCACGCCGCTGTGCTGGGCATTGACCTTGACGAGAAGAACATCGCCGACGCGCGCCAACGTTACGCCCACCCTGGGGTGGAGTACCGCGTGGGCGATGCAACCAGGCAGCTTCCAGAGGGACCGTTCGACGTTGTGGTACTGTCCAACGTGCTCGAACACCTGAGCGACCGAGTGGAGTTTCTGTGCCGCCTGAAGGAATCGGCGCACCCTGCTCGCCTTCTCATTCGCGTGCCGTTGTTCGAGCGCGACTGGCGGGTCCCGCTCAAGCGCGAACTGGGCGTCGAATGGCGGCTGGACGCCGGGCACGAGGTGGAGTACTCCCTGGAATCCTTTGCCGAAGAGCTGGAAGCGGCAGGGCTGAGTATCACCCACCAGGAAGTGCGGTGGGGCGAAATCTGGGCGGAGGCGGTGCCGAAAGATGTCTAAGCCCATGGCAGATGCTGCACCGACAGTCACCGTCCTGATGGCGGTGCATGACGGCCAGGATTTCGTCAGGGAGGCCGTCGAGAGCGTACTGGCGCAGACCTTGCGGGATCTCGAGTTGCTTATTATTGACGACGCATCCACAGACTCAACACCTGAAATCCTCGCATCGCTGACGGACCCGCGCGTGCGCATCTTGACAAACAGCGTCAACCTGGGCCTGACGCGATCGCTCAACATCGGGCTGCGCGAGGCACGGGGCGAGTTCATTGCGCGGCTCGACCACGACGACGCGGCTGCACCCGACAGATTTGAGAAACAACTGGCCTTTCTCAGCGAGCATCCGGACTGCGTCGCCGTCGGATGCCGCTTGGAGCTGCGAGGAGAAGGGGAGAAAAGCAGGCTGAGCCTGTGCTGCGTGGACAACCTCTCAATCCGATGGAAACTCCTTTTCGACACCGCCCTGCCCCACCCCACACTGACCATGCGCGCGTCCGCAGTGAAAGCCGTCGGGGGGTACGACGAATACTTCCCCTGCACTATGGACTACGACCTTGAATGCCGCCTGGCGCGCGTAGGCAAGCTGCACAACCTGCCGGAGCCGCTGGTCCTGTACCGCGAGCATCCAGGGCAGATGTCTGCCAAGAGAAAAAACGAACAGCAATACTACAAGATGCAGATCAGTTGCCGCGAGATGGGGCTTGTGCTGGGCCGGGGATCCGTGGAGCCTCGCCTCCAGGCGCACGCAGAGGCTGTCCTGACGCGCGGGCAACTTGTCCGGCCTTGCGAGGCGCGGGAGGCGGTCACGTTCAGCCTTCGGTTGGCACGGCGTTTCAAAGAGCTTCACCACTGCCCCGGCTTCATGTCCAGTCAGCTTGAGTGGATCCTCAAGGAACACGTGAAATTCGCTGCGCTTTGCCTGGTGCGAGGCCGGCTCGGCGAAGCCCTCATGCGCGGCTGGATGGCGCTCGTTCTGGCACAAAGCGGGCTGGTGGACAAGCCGCTGGCCCGCGTTGCCTCAGCGGCGGCGGCACGCCTGCGCCTATCCGGGGGGCCTCGTGGCGAGCGCCACCGCCGGACGGTCCTGATGCAGACCGGCTGGTTGGGGCTCCAAACGGAGGTGTGGGTCTATCGGCAGGTCACGGGACTGAAGCGATATCGCTGCCACGTGGTCGCCTACGGGCACGTGAACCGCCGGCAGTTCCCTTACAGTCCGGTGCACGTTCTGGACCACCCGAAGCTGCTGGGCCACCGGCGCTTGCAGCTTTCCTGCGCCCTGCGGAGCTTGCACTGGCCGTCCACGCCGTACATGCACCGCTGGCGGCTCAGGCGAACGGTGCAGAAGGTGCGTCCCGACATCCTGCACGTTCAGTTCCTGCGCAATGCGCCCCTGGCGGTTGCGGAGGCCGAGCGCTTGGGCATCCCGCTTCTGGTCACGTCCCATGGAACGGACGTGCACAGGGCCCGCATCAACGAACAGTACCGTGGTGAGCTTCAGCCGGTCTTTGAGCGCGCCAGCCGGGTGATCGCCGTCTCCGATGCCGACGTCGCCAGCCTCTTCTCAGTCGGATGCCCGCCCGAGAAGGTGGTGCGTATGGACCTGGGGGTGCCCTTGCCGGACAGCCTCGCGGATGTGGCGGGCGCCTCAGACTGCGTCAGGGTCGCCTGCGTGGCGGCGCTGCGGGAAGTAAAAGGCCACAGGTACCTGCTGGAAGCGTTCCGGCTGGCCCGGGCACGAGATGAGCGCCTGCGCCTGACGCTCGTCGGCGGCGGCGAGCTACGTGACCAGGTTGAGCAGCAGGTGCGGCAGCTCGGCCTGGAAGACTGCGTGGAGCTGACGGGCTGGGCCGAGCCCGACCGGGTGAGCAGGATCCTGGCAAGCTCGCACATTTGCGCCCAGCACAGCGTGCGGGCCATCCTGCGCATCAAGGGGTTCGGCCTGTCCTGGGAAGAGGAGGGCCTGCCCATCAGCCTGGCAGAGGCGGCCTCCTTCGGCCTGCCCCTGGTGGCCACGCGCAGCGGCGGCATACCGGAGGTTTGCCGTCACGGTGAGAACGGCTTCCTCGTCCAGGAGCGGGACGTTGAAGGTATGGCGGACAGGATCCTTCAGCTCGCCGCCGACCCGGGCCTGAGGGCACGCATGGGCGCGGCAGGCAGAGCACTGGCGGAGCGGGACTTCGACATCGAGAGACAAAACGCCCGGCTGGAGTCGCTTTACGACGAGGTCCTGGCCGAGGCCGGGCGCATGGGATGAACGCAAACGTCAAGAGCCATTGGATCAAGGAGGCCTTCGAGCCGGGGCTTGTCACTGTGATCATCCCAACGTTCAACCGCGCGGGGCTGATTGCGGACACGCCCCAGTCTGTCCGCGCCCAGACCTACTGTCCAATCGAGGTCGTCGTGGTGGACGACGGGTCCACAGATGGGACGCCGCAAGTGATGGAACGCTTTGCACGGGAGGCGGCCGGTGACCTGGGAGTGCTCTATTTTTGGCAGGCCAACCAAGGGGCGCCGGCGGCCGGCAACCGGGGCCTGGCCGAGGCGCACGGGGAGTTCATCCAGTTCCTGGACTGCGACGACCCGCCGAGGCCTCCGCAGCGGGCGCGCCGGCAGGTAGGATCCCCCCTCGCCGCTCATCACGCCTGCCCTGAGCCGCGCACACGCTCTGAGAGCCTCTAACTATCCGGCCGGAAGCAGGTACACGCCGGTCCTGACCCAGTGCTCCCACGTCCCGAAGTCCGGGTCACCGCCCTGGCGCAGCATCTCGGTCGCTCACGAACAGCAGCCGCTCGATTGAATCCTCCGCCTCAAGGGTCTTCACTTCCATGCCGGCAAGTCCTTTCCGGTTACCCCCGCAGATCCTGCGCCGAACAGAAACTTGTGCAGCCTGTATACATCGCCAAGGGAGGGATTGCAACCAGCGCACGTGTCGCCCGGATTGTCTCGCGCAGTCTACCCCCCCGGCAGGCATTACACTTGACGGCCTCGCGCGCGAGGGCATAATAGCGCCGACGGCCGGCGCAGATGTACGGGGCAAGGAAGGCACCCTCACCCTCCCCTCTCCCGCCGGGAGAGGGAAAGGGAGAGGGAACTGCTATTCCTTTCTCTTCCGGAAGATCAATAGGAGCAACAGTCAATCATGGCTGAACAAGAAGCCAGAGACGTTGTGATGCGCGGGGTGAATCTGCTGACGAACCAGGGGTTGGACCTGGAAGGACGACTCATGACAGAAGCGGACGTGAGGCAGATAGCACAATGGGGCATGAGTGTTGTCCGCGCTGGTTTCTGCCGGGTTGAGAATCCTGATCGCCCTTTCGAGTACAACGAGGAAGCCTTCAAGCGGATCGACGGGTGCCTTGACTGGTGCGAGAAGCACGGCCTCAGGTGCGTCCTGTGCATGTGGGATGACGAGACAAGCGTGGGGGGCTTGGCAAGATCGCCCGGAAAGGTCTGGAGCGACAGACAGTTGCAGGAGAGGTTTATAAAACTCTGGGCCGCGGTCGCCAAGAGGTACAAGGACAGACCCACAACGCTCTACTTCGAACTCATGAATGAACCCAGAGCGGTGGAACACGAGGACTGGAATCGCCTGGCACGTTCGGCGACCAAGGCGGTACGGGCGGTAGACAAGAGACACACTATCATAGTGGAGTCAAACAAGTGGGGCAGCACAAAGACATTCCCGGACCTGAAGCCCACCGGTGATCCCAACACAATCTACAGCTTCCACTTCTATGACCCGATCATATTCACCAATCAACACGCTCCGTGGATGATTGCGTTCAGCCAGTTCTACACGGAGACCGTGCCCTACCCCGGGGCTCCTCCGCGTCTCGACGAGTACATCGCTCGCCTGCCGGGCTATACGGATCAGGTCAGCCGACGCGACCTGGAGAACAGCAGAGGCGTCTGGAACAAGGACCGGCTCGAAGGGCTGCTCAAGCCCGCCCTGGAGTTCAGTCAGAAGCACGGCGCGCCGCTGTTCTGCGGCGAGTTCGGCGCAAACTGGCGTGCCCCGAGGGAGAGCGCGCTGAACTGGCTCGGGGACGTGCTGGACCTGTTCTCCAAGCACGGGGTGAGCTGGACGTATTGGTACTACAGGGACATGGACTTCGGCATCTTCGACAATCTCAGGCTCGACTATACGAGCCCTCCTGACTACCTCGACCGTGAGAAACTGGACCTGCTCCTTCAGGGCATAGGTTAGCCGCTGATGGCGGAAGCCAGCGCCAGCGGGTGCCACGGGCCATTGACACTACACGAGCGGAGTCTGTATCGGGCCCATCGCCTGTTCAAATCTCTGAGGCCAGTATTTGTACCGGTTCGCAGTCGCATGGCCGAGCAATGCCTTGAAGCGCCCATCGACACTACCCGACCTATCCGGATCGAACACCCAAAACCGCCTGATGATGGTTTCGCTCACCGTACCTAGGGAATACAGATACCGAAAGAACAGGTCACTTGGCGGCAGAGAATACCCAATCACGAATACATCGCGAGCGTCCGCGAGTTCCGCAGCAGCGCGACGCCACACATTGAACAACGCGCGATTCAGGTCCCGCTTGTTCCAGGTGGGCGGCACAATCACCGGCTCCGGCTCCGCTGGATGACCGTCCATGTGTTGAAAGGATCCAATATGCGATGCAATATCCAGCGTTACATACTCTGGTCGGCGATCAAGCTGCCACTTGAACCTTGAGAAGTAGCTGCCCAAATCCCACGCGAACACCTGCTTGCATTCAGGACACCAACCCCAGTTTAGCGAACCATGCAGCTTCAGGAGCGGCACGGCACTCATATTGGGTTCCTCGGAAAGCCCGTAATCAACCATCATCCTGTTTGAGTGTAGAGCAAAGTCTGCGGCTACGTCGTAGTTGAAAGTTATGATTGACACATCCAGCGGTGGCCGCAAGTCCTCCCGGAGATGCTTGATCAGCTCTGCAAAGTGAACATACGGGTCAGGTGCATATACGGAGTCACCAAGGACTCGAAATCGCATGGTACGCTCGATCGTCCTGGAAATCACGACCTTCATACTCCTACAGAGGGACTCGATCTCCTTTGGCTCGTGCCTGGGAAATCGACCCAGCGTGCGTCCCATCTCGAAAGCTGAGAAAACCTCTTCGACATTGTGGATTCCGAGCTGGGATTTGGAATGGACGGATTGAAGAGCGGCATGTCCTCGGATGACCCGCTTGAAATCCTCCGTCGCCTCGCCAAGCTCGCCCTTTTCCAGAAGGTTGCGGGCCACATCCAAGAAATCATCCATAAGGGGCGCTCCCCCCTGCTTCGAGGCGCCCGCACCTAAGATGAACAGCACCTTACTCATTGTCAGCGACCCCCAAGCGACTGGCATACATCGCGAACCAAAGCCAATAGAGAGGAGTCTACGGGCAATCCTCCGCCGTGTCAACACGGGCTTAGCGCGACCACGGCCCTCCGCTGGCTGCTTCCGCGCGTTGACGCCCGGCCGCCGGCCGGTGTATGCTCTACGTCCCATCTCTTGTTCGGAAAGGCAAGCACATGCGAAGTGCACTGGTGACCGGCGGGGCGGGATTCATCGGCTCTCACCTGGCCAAGCGGCTGCTGAGCGACGGATGGGAAGTCTACGTAATTGATAACCTGTCAACGGGTTACATCAAGAACCTCGACGAGGTCCGGCAGTCCAAGCATCTGCACGTCACCCTCGACACGATAGACAACGAGCCCGTGCTGACCGAACTGGTGGACCGTGCGGACATGGTGTTTCACCTCGCGGCGGCAGTGGGCGTGCGGCTGATCGTGGAGGATCCGGTCCGCACGATCGAGACGAACATCCACGGCACCGAACTTGTCCTAAAGCGTTGCGCCACAAAGGGTAAGAAGGTGCTGCTCTCCTCGACAAGCGAGGTCTACGGCAAGGGGTCCAGGGAGTCGTTCAGGGAAGACGGCGATCTGGTATTTGGCGCAACTACGCGCTCGCGCTGGAGTTACGGCTGCTCGAAGGCGATTGACGAGTTCCTTGCGCTCGCGTATCACCGCTCCCGGGGGCTGCCGGTGGTCATTGTGCGGCTGTTCAACACGGTGGGGCCGGGTCAGGTGGGGCATTACGGGATGGTTGTCCCTCGGTTCGTCGAGCAAGCGCTAAGTGGTGGCCCCATAAGGGTTTATGGAGACGGCAAGCAGGTGCGATGCTTCGCCCACGTCGACGACGTGGTCGAGGTGATGTCCCGTCTGGTCGACTGCGAGGCTGCGGTGGGCGAGATCTTCAACGTAGGCAACGACAAGCCCGTCACGATGAGCGAGCTGGCGGAGCGGGTGCGGACGCTCGTAAATCCTGATGCGGAAATCACTTACGTGCCATACGAGGAGGTCTATGGGCCCGGCTTCGAAGACATCCGCGTGCGGGTGCCGGACCTGCATAAGTTGCAGGCTGTCATAGACTTCCGACCGACGAAAGACCTCGACCAGATCATCCTCGACGTGAAGGAGCACCTGTCCAAGGCGTGAGGGCACGCGGCAGTTGCCGCAAGCATATATATAGTGGGCGCAGACCTGCGCACTCTGTATGCCTCGCCTGACGCTGAGCCGCGGTTCAAGCGTTGGACTCAGGAAAGTATACCCGTGTGCTGCACCAAGGCCTCAACCTGCATCCCCTGGGCATATGGTACTCGACAGATTAGTCCCACTTGCGGCCCACGATGGAGATGTGCGTACTGCGGGGCAATGCCCAGAGTATGTATTCATCGGGCCCAAGAAGGAACACAACGACCATAGGACTTGAGTCAAGGGGGCATCAGATGGCGCCGCTAGGGCGGATTGAGAGTTCGCGTTCGATCTCCGCGACTTTGCTCTGCCAGCAACGATTTAGCGCTGTCCTGTCTAGTAGACCGCGCGATATGGTCTGCGCCAGGAGTCTGCCCGCATCCTTCTCGGGTAGTCGACCGAATTGAGACTCACCAGTCAATATGGCCTTGGCAAGTTCAACAAGCTTGTTGGCAGAGAGCTCCGTCAAGTCCCTGTGCAACTCCTTGACGCGCGTGAAAGGAGTGTCTCGGGGACATTCTTCTACTTGGATACCGAGCTGCGACAGGACACTGTCCTTGAAGAGAACGTAATCTATGTTGGATGGCTGTTGACAGCAACAGGCAATAGCAACAAGAGCTTCATTCAAGTTGCTCTTGTCATCGTCCACGAGCCAAACGGAGAGCTTCCCCTCATCCGTATACAGATCCCCCAAGGGGTCAGCTGCTATCTCGTCCCCGTTCAACCACTGGAACCGCTTGTTATACCACCTGTTCCTCTTTATCTTCCTGAGAACAAGGGCCACTATTCCTTACTCTCCAACTGCCTCAGAGCTTGCTGCATGTCTTCTGCGAGGAGTCTACAGTCCTCACGCCCAATTGCTGACCGGATATGGGGAATGGCTGCAGCGTCATCCATGGATGCAAGGCCCAAGACAGCACCGTCTCTGACCTTCGGCGAAGCGCACTTGAGAGATTCGCAGAGTAGCCACAATCTCTGGTCGTAGGTGCTGCGGTGTTGCAGACGGCCAATCCAGCGGAGCGCCTCAGAAGCAACGTCCGGACTTGCGTCCTCCCGCAGGATGAGATGTGCGACCTCCACCACGGCAACGCCACCGAACTCTTGGATCATGGAAACGAGGCCACGCGAGAGATCGGTTTCCATGCCGTCTTCGAAGAACTGCCCCGCAGCACTGCCCAACAAGTACTTCGCCTTCCGCGGAATGTCCGTGGCGGGCTCTCCGTTGACGGAAGCGGCATCTGCAACCTCGCGCAAAACGCTACGCTCGCGCGCTTGGTCACCCAGCAACACTCCTGAATAATGGTCGGCCGACTCTACCGCCGAGCCGCGCGACTGCGAATCGGAGGGAATACTTTCCAGAGTGAACACATAGCGGGTCGCCGGATTTCCCGTGACACCGGCCGCAACGGGAATCCACTCACCCAAACTCGTAGTGCGAGCCATGCCTCTGGCCTCGGGCGGAGGTCCAACCGGGTACGGTTGCAGGCGTGGTTCGGGGGCCGTTGCAGCCAGACCATTCATGGGATATCCCCCTGCTGCGCAATCTCGGCACCCAGTTCGAGTAGCTCGCCAAACACGATCTTAGATTGTTCTGGCGAGAGTTCACCCCTGAACTCAGCTGAGGTGTTGATGTCCATCTCAAGCCGACAGGCAAAATGGGAGCCAAGTTCCGTTTTCTGCACTCCCGCGTCCGAGAGCGAAACCTGGGCATGCATCAGTTGCGCCACAGACCACCTGCAAAGCCGGTTGACCTGGAGGCCTGGGACCCCAGAACGCGAATCCCGTGGCCTGTTAATCTGGTAGGAGAAGTCCGAAGACCCCTTGGCATCCAACTTGACAGCCGGCAGATACGCTGAGATTTGCCTGTACCCATCCTCCCGGTCTTCGACAAACTGGAAGAGCACCGCACCAAACGCGAACCTTCTTAGGGGAGGGCAAGAAGGAAGAGAGAACCACTGTGAGACCATCTTCGCGAACGGCTCCCGTGACTCGAGGAATGGCCCCAATACCGGGAGTCTGTCACCTTGTTGTGCAGCCGTCTCACCCGCTGCGTACAGCCAATCTAAACGCAACGGCTGCGCTTTCAGGCTAAGCTGTCCGTCCGCAAATGGTCCTTCGTCTTGACTATCTCCTAATCTTGGGTGGGACTGCCTCTTCTCAGGGGCCTCTCCGAACAAGAGTTCCCACCATGCGATGGCGTCGTATTCCGCAGTAGGAACCGGAAAGGCCGTCACTCGGAGACTCTGCGTCAGCCATGCGCTGACAGGCGGCGTTCTTCTCTCCCGCTTGGTCATTTTTCCCGCTGGTAAGCGCCTCCCCTCCGACCTTGTTACCCAGAAAGAGCGTACCCGTTGCCAACATCAGTTTCAAGTCAGTTCTTCGCCACGCAGCGTGTGGTGCGAGCGTAGGCGGGAGACTGTGCTTCACAGGCGAGCGGGGCTGGGATACATATGGTCTGCAGATCTCCTCGCCTCGCGGGCTCATGAATCTCTCGCGCCCATGCACACCGAGCCCGGCCGAGAGCAATCACCGCGAACCCGGCCAATATCACCAGGCGCAAACGTCTGATGCGCTCTCCCCCTTTCGAGTCTTGCTCTGCCAATCGGAACCCGGCAATCGAACGTCCGAATCCCCTCACTCCGTCGCTCCATATTTCCTCAGCAGCAGGACCATGTCAACCGCCCCCCTGGAGGTAGCCCATTTGAGGGGAGTCATGCCGAATCCGTTCCTGGCGTTAGCATCGGCGCCGCGCGCCAGCAACTGCTCCGTCACGTCCCTCAGGCCGGTGCTCACGGCGACGTGAAGCGGCGTGTTGCCGAATCCGTCTTTCACATTGACGTCCGCGCCCGCCTTAAGCAGCAGCGCCAGCATGTCCTCACGCTTGCCCTGCGCCGCCATGTGCAGCGGAGTTTGGCCCTGGGCGTTCTTGGCGTTGACGTCCGCGCCTTTCTCGACAAACAGCTCGGCTATCTCAATGCTTCCCGCGCGCACGGCCAAGTGCAGCGGCGTCATGCCGTCGCGTCCGCTCGCGCGCGCGTTAGCGCCTTTCCCGATGAGCAGCGCGACGAGATCAGGGCGCCCATGGTCGGCCGCGACAAGGAGCGGAGTGTAACCCTGCCTGGTGGCGGCATCCACCGCGGCGCCCTTCTCCAGAAGCTGCTTCGTGATATCCATGAAGCCCCACTCCGCGGCCCAGTGCAGCAGGGTCCGGCGCTCGCTGTCCCTCCCTCCAAGGTCAGCGCCTTTCTCCATGAGAAGCTTTGCGGTCGCGCTGCGTCCTTCGACCACGGCAAGGTAGATCGGCGTAAGGCCAGCATCATCCCTTGCGTCCAGCTTTGCGCCCTCCTTCAACAGCAGCTCGACCGTGGCGTCGTTGCCCTTGCGGGCAGCTTCGTGGAGGGCCGTCAGGCCCTGGTGGTCCTTGACGTCGGGCGAGATCTTCGCGGCCACCAGCAGCGCGACCACCTCGTTGTTGCCCGCGCGGGCCGCCAGGTGCAGTGCGGTTTCGCCGGCATTTGTCCTCGCCTTCACGTAGCTCATGTGTTCCAGCAAGAGCTTCACCACGTCCGTCTGCCCCGTTGCGGCCGCAGGATGCAGGGGTGTCCAGCCCAGGTTGTCCTTGGCGCCCGCCGGCGCACCGTTGGCAAGCAGCAGCGCCGCGACGTCCTTGTGTCGGTTCTCAACTGCTGCATGCAGCGGCGTCGAGCCGTTGTTGTCCTTGGCCCGCACGTCGGCACCGGCTGCCAGCAGCAGTCCGACCACGTCCTCATGACCCTCCTTGGCAGATAGATGAAGCGGCGTGGAGCGCAATTTGTCCTTTGCGCGGACATCCGCCTTGTTCTGAAGCAGTAACTCAACAGCCTCCTTCTGCCCGTTCAACGAGGCCCAGTGCAAAGGCGTGCGGCCCAGCAGGTCTACGGCGCTCACCAGTTGAGCATCCCCTGCAAGCAGTTCGTTCAGCCGGTGCAGATCCCCCTGTCTGGCCGCATCATGAATCTCATCGGCTCTCAGCGGCGCAGCAAGGATCAGAACGCTCGTCAGCACCAAGGAGGCTATAACGCGATGCATGCAGCGATTCGACATGTCGAGACCCTTTTTCTTCTGACAGGCTTTCGGCCCAACTGAAACGCGGCGCTAAGGCCAGGATGACCCCCTCTATTATACACGAGCACCAAGAGCGGCGCATGCCGACGGCCATAGGGGACACACCAGATTCGCCTCTCCTCGCTCAACGCGTCACGGAGAGTTTGACCCGGGGTAACTGGCAGGCCGAGCCGGTTCCCCGGCTCATGAGGACCCCAGGTTAACTGCTGAAGAGGACGCTGATGCTCTGACGGTTGTGGATGCGGCGGATGGCCTCGGCAAAAAGCGGCGCCACGCTGGTCACCTGGACCTTGGCCGACGGGGGTACCGCCTGCGTCTCGACCGTGTCGGTGACCAGGAGCTTCCGAATGCAGCACCGTTCCAGCACGTCCATGCAATCCCCGGCGAACACGCCGTGCGTGACGGCAGCCAACACGTCGGCAGCCCCGCTTTCGGCAAGCGCGTCGGCGACCCGACCCAGGGTGCCGCAAGAGACGGTGAAGTCGTCCACGATGACGGCCGTCTTACCCGCAACGTCGCCGATAACTTTCGTGATAACCATGCCGCCCTTGTGATCGAGCCGCTGCTTGTCGGCTATGGCCAGCGAAGCGCCCAACCGGTCCGCGTAGGCTCGGGCCTTCTTCGCAAATCCAGCATCTGGTGACACCACGACGATGTCGGACAGACCGAGCTGTTTGATCGCCTCGCAGAGCACCGGCGCGGCGTAGAGGTCGTCCACGGGCACTTTGAAGAAGCCCTGGATCTGCGGCGCGTGCAAATCCATCGTGATCATGCGGTCAACGCCAGCTGCCTCGATGGCATCGGCGCATACCCGCGCCCTGATGGAGACGCGCGGCTCGTCCTTCTTGTCGCCCTTGGCATAGCTGAAGTAGGGCACTATAGCCGTCACTGAGGCGGCGGATGCTCGCTTGAACGCGTCGATCCAGAATAGCAGTTCTACGAAGTTGTCGTTGGCCGGGAAAGCTGTCGACTGGACGACGTAGACCTCACGGCCACGGACGTTCTCCTGGATGCGCACGAAAAGGTTGCCCTCGGGAAACCGCAGGACTTCGCCCTTGCCGGGTTCAACGCCCAGGCACTCGCAGATGGCGCCCGTCAGCCTGGGGCTCCCCGATCCGCCGAAAACCCTGATCTCGTCAGCCATGGTTACGGTCTCCCCACTCGCCCTTGCGGGTCTATGGTAAACGGCGCAACGATTTTGTCAAGCGCGCCACGGTTTCTCCTCCATGGCCTGCCTCTGTCTCTTTTCGTTATCTACTCCAGGTAGTGCTCGGCCTTGATCTGGCCGTCGAAGTGCCGGCTACTCCGTGTCGCCAGAGCCGCCCCTGACCGCAGTACGATCACGTTCGCGCGGCTGCCGCACACGCCGGGCTGTTTGACAGACCCTTCGGCTGGGCACAGAATGTCGTTCCCAATGCCTGTCGCGCGAACGCGAGGAGTGATACTGCGCAACCCATAGGCGCTTCAGTTCCACAAGAGCGAGGGCCGCCACGCGATCCGGTGGTTCGTCCGGTAGCAGGGATAGTGCGCTGCGCACTCACTTGACCCCTCTGCTGCCGCTCTGATATAGTCATCTAGACGACTTCGTCTGGCCTCGATTGCACCCCTGTCCGGTTCTCTACTGCTCTCCCCAGGATACGACATGGTAGACGCGGCTGAGTTGGGGAAGATTGACTTCACCGTGCCGCGTGAGAAAGCGCCCGCCCGCCTGCTCAAGCGTGTGGCCAATCAGATGCGGCGCGACATCGTCACTATGCTTGCCGAGGCCGGCTCCGGCCGGACCGGCGCGCTCGTGACGGCCGAGGAGCACCTGCTGCGCGGGGGCCTCGGGAGCGCGGTGGCGGCGGTGCTGGGTCGCCGCTGCCCCGTGCCGCTGGAATGTGTGGGAATTGATGACCAGTTCGGCCAGAGCGGAGATCCAGAGGAGCTTTTCAAGTTCTACGCTCTGTCCGCAAGCCACGTCGCCCTGGCGGCGAGACGGGCAATGGACAGGCGAGGGTAGCTCGTCTCCTTCTCAGGCCGAGCGTGCATGTTTGAGGTACAACTGAGACCTTCGGGCGGGAGTGGACAGTGAGAAAGAAAGGACTACTGGCCGGATTTGTGGTGGGAGTGTTCGTTGGACTGTTTTTCGCCCCGGGGCTCGCCGGTCCCGCGCCGAAGACGGAATCCATTGCAGAGACCTTCGGCCTGCCCAGCGAATGGGACACGTCACTCTTTGTCCCGCTGGGGGTGGCTCTGCGTGAGATCCAGAAGCAGTACGTGGACGATGTCGCCCCGGACAAGCTGCTGGTCGGCGCCTACCACGGCATCCTGAGCAAGCTGGACGATTACAGCGCTTACATGCCTCCGGAGCCGTACGAGGAGTTCAAGGCCGACACCGAAGGGGAGTTCGGCGGTCTGGGGGTGAGAATATACTTCAACCCGCTCGACAAGCTCTTGAGTGTGGATCAGCCCATCCCAGGCACGCCCGCGTTCCGGGCCGGAGTTGTTGCCGGCGACATCATAACAGCAATACGCGAAGTGTCTACGGGGGCGGAATACGATCCGTCTAAGTTCGAGGACGTGCATGAAGCGGCCAAGGTTCTCCGTGGCGCGCCAGGCACCCAGGTGACCATCACGGTGTTTCACAAGGAAACGCGCGAGCAAGAGGACATCACAATAGAACGCGCAATCATCAAGGTGCCCGGCGCCCGAGGCGAGCGGATGATCGACGAGGAGCGGAAGATAGGGTACGTGTACGTCGCCTCTTTCCACGAGCATACCGTGGGAGATCTGGAGACCAGGCTCAACGAACTGAACAAACAGGGGCTAAAAGCGCTGATTCTTGACCTGCGGTTCAATCCGGGCGGCCTGCTCAGATCTGCTGTGGAGGTGTCCGACATGTTTCTGGACAGCGGCGTTGTGGTGAGCGTGCGCGGAAAGGAAGGGCCAAGAGCCGTCGAACGGGCCACGAATGGTGACATTCTCAACGGCGCGCCCCTCGTTATCCTGACCAACCGCTACAGCGCCAGCGGCGCCGAGATCGTTGCAGCCGCAATAAAGGAGAACAAACGAGGCATCCTGGTCGGCGAGACCACCTTCGGCAAGGGAAGCGTCCAGAGCATCATAGAACTCGGACGCGACAAGGGCGCGATAAAGCTGACCACTGCCAGGTACTACACGCCCGACGAAGTGTGCATCGAGAAGAAGGGGATCGTGCCCGACGTGGAACTCAAGCTCTCAAATGATGAGATGCGAGAGCTGGTTCTCTCCCTGTCCGACACCGTGCAGTATCCGCCGGAGCCGATAAATGAAACCACACTGAAGCCCAACCAGGAGCCGATGAAGGATACCACACCAAAGCCCAACCAGGAGCCGAACAAGGAAGAGGAGAAGAAGCCGTTCCGCGACGTCCAGCTTGAGCGAGCGGTGGACATTCTGATTGGCATGCTGATCCAGCGGGAGAGGGGCTCCTAGGCACCACGGAGCAGTTCGGGCACCTCGGCCAGGGTGCTGATTACAGTTGCGTCGTGGCAGTCGTGCAACCCGTGCGCGCCGCGCCGGAGCCAGACGGCCCGCATCCCTGCGCCCACGGCCCCAAGGACGTCCTCCTCGTAGCTGTCACCCACGTGGAGCGCCCGCTGCGGACCCACCTGGCACCTTGCCAGCGCTTCCGAGAAGATCCTCGAATCGGGTTTCTCAACGCCCACCTGGAACGACGCAGTCACGGCGTCAAAGAGCCCCCACAAACCCAGGCCCTCCAGCAGTGGCACTATCCGTACGTCCCAGTTGCTGATGATCCCCAGGTGGACGCCGCGCTCCCTGAGCGCTTTCAGCGCGGGAATGACGTCCGGGAAGACCTCCCAGGCCGTCGGCGAGGCGAAGTGATTCCATAACTGCTCGAAGGCCTGATCAGGATCCGGGATGGTGCCGAAGCGCTCGAAGGTCAGCATGACAACCTCGCCCCACCAGCGGCGTGCGTCAGCGTCCGTGGCGCCGTAGCACAGCCCCTCGCCCTGGCGCTGGCGCCGCAGAACCGTGCATACGTGCCTGAATCGAAGCAGCACGTCCTCCGCATCGGCATTGATGCCCCGCTCTCGCAGCGCCCTGGCGTAGACCTCCCCGACCGGCGGGACCGGGTGTACGAGAGTGTTTCCGGCATCAAAGAAAACGCAGTCGACGTTCAAGGGTCTTTGCCCCTGACAAAGGCGAGCGGGAGGAACCTGCAGCGGTTCAGCCGCGCGCGCCATTATAGCGACGAGGTCGCGGAGGACGCAGAGGCCGTTCCAGAAACAGGATCATAAGGGTATCCTCTTCCTCAGCGTTCTCTGCGCCCTCCGCGGTGAGTTCTTTCTGTTAGACGCTTTGGGCGACAAAACCTCGGGCTGCAAGCCGCCCTCCCCCGCAGACAAGATGTCTTTGACAGGGCCGAGGAACGGGGTTTAGTATGTGTGTTGAATCGGCGCCCCCTTAGCTCAGCGAATAGAGCGCTGGCCTCCGGAGTCAGAGGTCCCGGGTTTGAATCCCGGAGGGGGTGCCAGCCTTTTGTGCGTCTGCTGTTCGTCGAGGAGTTCGGCACAGTTCCTGCAGCACAGATCAGACTCCTTGATGCCGAACGGCACAAGGCAAGTCTCAAAGCAGCCGGCGCGTCCCCAAAGCCCCGCTACAAGACAGAAGCCTGGACGACGCAGAGGTGGCAGCGTTTCTTCGGTATGCTCACCGTAGTGAGCCACTCGGTAATATCTGCGAAGTGCTTCTTCACACGGGCATGCGCGGAAAGGAATCCTCATAGGTGGGAATTGACACCCGTCAAGCGACGGGGTAGAGTGCTCTGGGTGCTACGGTTTTCGCCCGCCCCCCGCCGCGCTCTTCAACCGGCGCTTGCAATCTCCCCACATAACGCTCGATCTTGTCCGTGAATCAGGATTGGGCCTCAGTGCGGTGAAGAGAGGCCTTAGTCTAACGCTCGAATCTCACCAGTCTCCGTGATAATTACCGGAAACCCTTCCGCCTCGGAAGGAATCTGCTGAATCAGCTGATCGGTCTTCTTTGCAGCCAGAACTCGAATACACGGTTTGCCCTCGAACTTCCCGATTGCAGTACCCACCACGCCCGGAATGGACATCCATTGGTCGCTGTGCTCTTCGAGGACTTCCTGGATCGTCTTTGCTGCCATTCTCCTCTCCTCTCCGCCGGCCTTAACTGCCTTCGCACAGCCCGACATGTAAATTGCCAGAACCCCTATCGCGACGCCGACTGTCCGCAGCCACGAGGGCGCCACGGCCTTGATCACATTGATCATAACCGCCCCCAACTTCTGAGATTAAGGGTGATAGATGCCCCCGAAGGCTCCTGACGGGGCTCACAGTACCATAGAAAGGGGGCTGGAGCCGCCAGCCCCCTTTGTCTTCGCAGGATCAGTGAAGGGTTATCGAATCGCTCGTCTCGACGTTTGCGCCGGGATTGTATGTCCAGCCACCCTTGGCAACAGTGTCAACGACAAAAGTGAACGTTGTTCCCGGTGGAGGATTCTTTACTGAGTCAGATTGCAGGGATACTTGCCCATTGGCACCTGTGGTTCCGGAATCACTGTCACGGGTGGCACCCTCCCAGTGTCCGTTCACTGTTGCACCATCAACGGGACCACCAGACGCATCGACAATGGTCACCGTCGCAATAGCCCACGCAAACCTGTTCCGGCCGGCGCCTTTGGTGCGCGTAGACATCACGATGCTGGCCACATGCATGGTGTGCTCGGTCACATTCACCACCGTGCTCTTAGAGTCGTTGCCGGCGTTGTCGTCAGGATAGCTCTGAGACGCCGTTAACGTGTGATCTCCGAGAGAAGCACCGCTGGTGCCCCAGCTGAAGGTGAGGTTCCGCGAAGAGCCTGCCGACAGGCCCCCGCTGATCGTCTGCTGGCCGATCGTAACGTTGTCGCTCTCATCCTTCAAGGCAACCATGATGTCGGCGCTGACGTCCTGGTTGCCGACGTTTGCCGCTGTGACGTTCACATTGATTACGCTGCCCTTGACCACCGGACTCGGAGCGCTCACATCCGTAGTGGCAATATCCGTGACCTCAGGGACCGCTCCGCCTGTGTCCACCGTCACGCCGAACTCTTGCAGCACCAGATCAATGCGGTTGGCAACGGCCATGGTGCCGGGCCCGTTGCCGGCATAGAGCAACCCCACGGGATTGTGGTCGGGGTCAGTTACCAGAAGCGATCCCGAATCGCCAGCCAGGATGAAGGCTGTGCCGCTTTCAACGATGATCTGATCCACGAATCGCGCTGTGCCCGAACTGTAGCCGACGTACACGGTAGCATTCACGCCGGTTACCTGTCCGGTAGTCAGCCCCGTCGTTCGCCCGTATTTCACGACCTGCTGGCCTAGTTCTGCTGGAACGATGGTCGCGTCAGGCGTTCCATACCCGTCCGCCGGCGTCGCGCTGCCCAGCATCCCAGTCGTACAGAGGGCAATTGCCGCATCAACCTTGTTCTCGGCTCGCCTGCTGAATGTGATCGACTTGAACTTGTAGAGTGTGCCGATGACGTTATTTGGGTCGAACGCGCAGCCTGTGTCATAGCGGCCTGGTTGTAGAATCTTGCTTCCTATGGGAGCATGATTTTCGAGCGCGTATACGTGATTGTTGCTCAGCGCATACACATTGGTGCCATCCGTAACCCTGCACGCGATCGTGCCAGCCGAGCATTCCCCCTCGTTCCCGGTCGAAACGCCGATGGGAACCGGGCGGTCGAATCTACCCGTCGCGCTCAAAGCGTGAATCTCGCCCGATACCATTGCGCGCACCGGGACGCCATCCAATGCGTTGGGGATGTTCTTGGCAGCCTGCGAGTTCTTGACCAGGACGATGACCTCGTCCGAACCGGCGGCTGTCCCCACCACGCCTTCAATGCCCATCAGGCGCTCTGTGTGCCGCTTCTGGGCCTCAAGAGCACGTGCACTGGGTCGCCGCGCCGAGGCAACGGGCGCCAACGTCAGTAGGACGGCCACGACAACTGCCATCGTAAAACAAAAATAGCGCTTGGACATCGTACCGCCTCCTTCTCTCTGCGCAAGCTCAAACGGAACAAAGCCCCTCAACTGCCCCCAAGTAAACCGATCTTTCCCGTTTTCGTTTGGTCTGCTTGCACTTGGCCAGTAGCCAGCAGTGTACCATTGATCCCCCGGCTGAGTCAATGCTGAAAACGTGGGCATTCCCGCTCTTCATCGCCCTGTTTCGTGCCTTCTGCAAGCGCGTCTACACCCATTTCCGCCCCCCTGACACGTCCCGCTGCAGACCTCGCCCGTGAGTTCAGATCGCTCCACCGGCAAGCCCAGCTCTTTGGCCCACTTCATAGCCGTTCACCTGCCCATGACGGCACGTTTAGACATCAGACATTGCCTGTCCCACTCAAGTCCGCCGGCCACTCCGCCAGGTACACCCCGTGCTCAGGCCCCGGCCAGCCAGCGTTGAAGATCACGCCGCTCTGATCGGGCAGCACGAAGGGGTAGGGGAACGGATCCGAGTTCTTGCCCATTGACACCGTTTTCGGGTACGAGCAGATGACATGCTCGTTCCACCCCCCCCGCAAGCCCTCGACCCCCACGGCGAACAGCTTGTCGAAGCCCGGCCCGCCGCCGCACACGATATGGCGTGAATCAGGCGACACCTGCATGTGACCGCCCCAGCGGCCTGGCGGGTACTTGGCGGCGAGGTCCACGCCCGTTCGCCAATCCGTCACGCTCAGCCACCACTCGAACGTGAAGTGGTTGAAATTCGGCCCCAGTTCGATCGGGTGTGGGCAGAGGTAGCTGACGATGTACTTGCTGTCCGGCGTCCACAAGTAGTGGTCGCGCGCGCCCCACATGTCCCCGGGACGCAGGGTCTCCGCAGTCATGCGCATGGGCTCATCGAACTGGCCGTCCAGCGTGCGGAGATGAATGACCTGGGGGACATCCCGCTTGGGCGAGGGCCACCGGTCGTAGGCATAAAGGGTCGGGTCCGTCGGGCATCCCACAACGTGACTGCAGAAGTAGCCGTCCGCCTCCAGTACGATGCGCGGCGGCTCCCCGGGAGCCAGCAAGTAGTGACGTGATTGGACGGGTTCGGTGTACGGCTTGCCGCGGTAGTGAAAGACCAGTGCGCGCAGGCCGTCGCTGAGGAAGTTGATGGCATTGTGGGTCCATCCTTCCGAGTGAAGGGATGCCAGTTCGCGTCCCGCCCGAATGTCCCACAGGATCACGCGATGCCCATCACCCTCCTTGGCGACCAGGGAGGCCATGTAAGTGCCATCACGGACTTCCGCTGCGTCGTAGCCGGAGGGGAAGGGGTATTCCACTTCCCCGGTCGTCAGGTCGAGCATGAAGCAAGATCGTTCGCCCTTGCCGCTTCCCGCCCCTCTCCCGCGGAGCAGTACCTTCCGGCCCCCATCGAGGAAGCAATGGAACTGGTGGTACAACGTTGACCAGGGCTCTCCCTCGTCCGCCTGGCCGCGCGTGTGGATGCGCAGCACACGCCGACCGCTGTCGGGATCGGTCCAGCCATCGAAAACCTTTGCGGCCTGGTCGAAGAGCGACGGCACTTGACGTTCAGGGGCTGGAAATGTCATGTTGCCTATCTCCCGATCTTCCCCATATGACCCCTGTCAGCCAACACCCATCCCGCCGATCAGGAAGTGTACCGCCGATACAGGGGCCCGTCAACTCTGTCGGGTAGAAACAGACGCAAGCCTCTCAATCCGATTAAGGAGAATCGACAACGAGCTTTGCCGAGTTCTGTTACAGGCGCTCGACCCGGCCGCTCCGGTAAAGTTCGAAAAGCGTCGAGAGAGCCTCGTAGCTCAGGCGAGCGGCCTTGAGGGGGTCGCTCCTCAGGATCTGGTACATGTACTTGAACGACTCGAACTCCACCGACAGATAGCCATCGTATCCTATGTCGTCGAGGGAGCGGAAGAAGGCCGACCAGTCTATGCCCCCCTCCCCCAGAAGCGGGAAAATGAAATCCCGACCCAACTCCCCGGTGCGTCCGACGGCGTCTTTGACGTGGACGTGCTTTATCCTGTCCCCCAGCTCGCGAATGGTGTAGGCGATATCGTCGCGGGCCAGGAAGAAGTGGGAGGGGTCGAGGGTGATAGCCATCCGCGGCGATTCGAA
>Ga0315274_10002522_pt1 | contig 27525 bp, 32 predicted proteins | sample YL17G02_20_MG_FD_203700 | JGI IMG/M metagenome (GOLD analysis project Ga0315274, IMG submission 203700) | Sediment microbial communities from Yellowstone Lake, YNP, Wyoming, USA - YL17G02_20 | ecosystem: Environmental > Aquatic > Freshwater > Lake > Sediment | place: USA: Wyoming | collected...
GGTCGCGAAAGGGCTCGCAGACCACGCTCTCCTTGCGTGTGGCACGGATGAACGGGCATTGGGAGTCTCTATGGGCCAAACTCCCCCTGGCCGCCTAAAAATCTACCCACAATCCTGACGCAGACCCGACGCCACGGGAACGTGACCGCGCGCCGTGCGTTACGCGGCGGCGTCGGATAGAATGCACACGGTTACACAGTTTTTTGGAGAGCCATGGCATGTTCGGTCGCATGAAAGAAGACCTGCAACGGGAACTGGCCTCGATTCGAGAGGCCGGGTTGTACAAGGAAGAGCGGTGGATCCTCTCGCCGCAGGGGGCCGACATCCGGGTCGTCTATCCGCAGGGCGACCCGCCGAGGGAAGTCGTCAACTTCTGCGCGAACAACTACCTCGGATTGTCGTCGCATCCGAAGGTGATCGCCGCGGCCCGCGAGGCGCTCGATAGCCATGGATACGGGATGAGCAGCGTGCGCTTCATCTGCGGGACGCAGGACATTCACAAGCAACTGGAGCGGCGCATCAGCGAATTCCTGGGGGCCGAGGATACGATCCTTTACGCGGCCTGCTTCGACGCCAACGGCGGATTGTTCGAGCCGTTGCTCGGAGCGGACGACGTCCTCATCACCGACCAACTCAACCACGCCTCGATCATCGACGGCATTCGTCTGTGCAAGGCCAAGCGCCTCATCTACGCGCACGACGACATGACCGACCTCGAAGCGAAACTCCAGGAATCGAAAGGGGCTCGCTATCGCATGATCGCCACCGACGGGGCCTTCAGTATGGACGGGACCATCGCCCAACTGGACAAGATCTGCGATCTCGCCGACCGATACGACGCCCTGGTCATGGTGGATGACTGCCATTGCACGGGGTTCATGGGAAAAACGGGCCGCGGTTCCGCCGAACACTGCGGGGTGACGGGCCGCGTCGATGTCATCACCTCGACTCTGGGAAAGGCCCTCGGCGGGGCGTCCGGGGGATTTACTGCGGGGCGAAAGGAAATCATCGAACTGCTGCGGCAACGATCGCGCCCCTATTTGTTCAGCAATACCCTCGCCCCCGTGATCGTGAAGGCCTCGCTGGCGGTCCTTGATTTGTTGTCCGAATCGACGGCCCTTCGCGACAAGCTCGAAGCCAATACCCAGAGATTTCGCACGAAAATGACGGAAGCAGGTTTCGACATTAAACCCGGCAGTCATCCGATTGTCCCGATCATGCTCTACAATGCCAAGCTCAGTCAGGAGATGGCGCGGGACTTGTATGAGGAGGGCATTTATGTGATCGGCTTCTATTTTCCGGTCGTCGCCAAGGGACTGGCCCGCATTCGCGTGCAGCTTTCCGCCACCCATGAGTTCCACCACATTGACCGCGCCGTCGAGGCCTTCACGAAAGTCGGTCGCAAGTACGGCATTCTCGGCCAGACCAGGGTGCAAATCGTCGCACGGTATGCGGAGTAGTCTGCCCGGCGGGCTGGGCAGTGCGGATGAATGAACCATGAAGGGGATTGTAGTCCTCATCCTTATCCTCGGTATTTTGGCGTTTTTCGTCAGTATGCTCCTTACGCGGGAGACATTTCGAGACCAGGGGGAAGCGCTGGCCGTCGCCTTTGCGGCCGTCACCGACGAAACCCTGGAGATGCAGATCGGCGTTCCCACTCTCATCCCTTTGGCCGATCCGCCGGACTACAACGAACAGAGCGTTCCGAAGTGGGATGAATGGAACGAGAAGCATTTCCAGATGCGCGACGAGGCAGGGAAGATCGTTTCGTTGCGACGCATCGGCACCAGTGCCCTGTTCATCGGCGAGGTGGCCGCCGGCGTGCCGGAGTTCATCCTCTGCGCCGACCTGAAGAAGGGCGCGAACTATTCGTGCGACTTCATCCCCATTGTGGCGAAAGGCAAGAAGTACCGTTACTCGTTCACTGTCCCGACCGAACCTCAAAAAGTCGGTCGGAAGACGTTCGAGTTGGTGGGCGATAAGTGATCGTTGGGGCGTCGCTCCGCGCGGGGGGCGTCCTGACCCGTCGCTTGCGCTCCGGGTTCGGATGCGCGTTTCGTTACGATAGACTGCACCGCGTGGATTTGCCCGCCATTGCCGACCGACTGCGTCGTGAGGTAAACCGCCTGGCGTTCGCCCGGCCCGTGACCCACGTCTACAACCCGCTTGAGTACGCCTGGGAGCCGCACGCCCGTTACCTCGAGCGCTATGGCCGCGGGCGGAAGGAGGTCGTGCTGGTGGGCATGAACCCCGGGCCGTGGGGAATGGCCCAGACGGGCGTGCCGTTCGGGGAAATCAACTTCGTTCGTGATTGGCTCCGAATCAACGGCCAAGTCGACAAGCCGTCGCGCGAACATCCCAAGCGACCCATCACCGGCTTCGCGTGCAAGCGCAGCGAAGTGAGTGGAGCAAGGCTCTGGGGTTGGGCCAAGGAGAGCTTCAAGACTCCGCGGCGATTCTTCGAGCGGTTTTTTATCGCCAACTACTGCCCGCTGATGTTCATGGAAACCACGGGCCGTAACCGCACGCCCGACAAGCTGCCTGCAGGCGAGCGCGAACTGCTCTTTGCTGTCTGCGATGTTGCTCTACGGCGGACCGTGAAATGTTTGCGACCGCGATACGTCATCGGCGTCGGCGCTTTCGCCGAATCCCGTGCCCACGAGGCGCTTGAGGGTCTCGATGTCATCATCGGCGGGATCCTGCACCCCAGCCCTGCCAGCCCCGCCGCCAACCGCAACTGGGCCGCCCGGGCAACCGCCCAACTGGCTGACCTCGGCATCCGTCTCGGCCCGCCTGTCCTCTGACTCCGGGTAGCGCCCCGTCACAGCTCAGTCGAGGGGTGGCATGGCCAAGCGCAGCGCCGCCATGCCGGCGCCCGGCTGGGCCGGGCTTGGGCATGCCACCCCACCCGAAAGTTAGAGAGCGACGGTCTACTAGTCGTCGAGCCGCCCGATCGAACTCTTCCCGCGGAGCCGTTTTCGCTGCCCGGCCGCTTGCTTCTCGTGGAGGCGGCGTTCGCGAGCGCCGCGCGGGATCTTGGTCGCCTTGCGGACCATCCGCGGACGCAGCGCGGCGGCGAACAGTTCGTAGAATCGTTCGACGGCCGACCGGCGGTTGGCGAGTTGCGTGCGATGTCGCATGGAGACTATGTGCAATCGTCCGTCGCCGGTGACGCGCCCGCCGAGATGGGCGCGGAGCCTGCGCTTCTCGTCGTCGGTCAGGTGGGAACTCGCCGCGAGGTCGAACCACAGGGTGACGCGGGTGTTCACTTTGTTGACGTTCTGTCCGCCCGGTCCGCCGCTCCGCGAAAAAGAGAACGTGAAATGTTCTTCACCGATACGGCGGCGGAGGGCGTCGATCATGGCGGTTTCGTCGTACACGAGTTGCTCGGGCGGGATCGCTCTTAGGGGTTGCCGCCGCGACCGCCCGTCCGCGGTCTGACCTTCCGCGAGAACCAATCGAGCAACGGTCCGCGCGATGGACCCTCGTCGGGGTCGGCGGCGGGATCGCCCTTCGCGTCCGGTTGTGCGTTCTTGGTCTCCGCGAAATGCCGCTGCTGCAGCACCGCGGAGAGATATTTAATGCCCAACGCCGGCGTTCGCCCGGCGATGTTCATCGCCCGTTGGAAATCGCTCGCCGCGGCGGCGAAGTCGGCGAGCAAGAGGTAGCAGTCGCCTCGAATGGTGAGTGCATCGGCGTTGTTCGGCTCCACGCGGATCACTTCGGTCGCGTCGGCGACGGCGTCTTGAGGCCGTCCCGCGGCCGCGTTCGCCATCGCCCGTCCCAGCCGCGCCACGACCAATCCCGGCGAGCCGCTCAAGACCTCCTCAAAATACGGCAGCGCCTCCAACGCCCGTCCGATCTGAACCAACGCCAACCCGCGCAGCGCCTTCGCCCACGGAGATCCCTGGTCCATCGCGCTCGCCTGCGAAAGGTCTTCCAGACTGCGTTCCACCTGGTCGAGCAACAGGAGCGCGAGGCCGCGCCACAAGAAACCGTTGGGCGCCTGCCCACGCAGGGCTAGCAAATAGTCGGCGTCGCTCGCCATGCGGTCGTATCGACCGACCTGTCCGCAAAGCACCGTATGCAATTGCCGCGCCTCGAAGTCGTCGGGCTTCACTTCTAGGTAAGTGTCCAGCAACTTCAAGGCCTCTTCCGCGTTGCCCGCGACCGATCGCTCGACGGCTTCTTTCAGGTGCGTCGCCGCCTCATCATCGCCCGCAGAGGGCGAGGCCGGCCAGTTCGGCGGCGCGACAGTCTTGTACAATTCACCGGCCGCTCGTCGGGCGAGGGCGGCCGGGCTGCCGATGCTCGACGCCGAGGCGTCCGCGCCTCCCAGGATGGATTCCGCCTGCTCCGATTCCAGCATCCCCTTCGCCATGGGCATAGCCGCCTCGGCCATCCGCAACGGTCCGCGAAGCTCCCAGGGCAGCTGGTTAATGAGATCGAGCACGAGGTCCTCGGACTCTTTGGCCTGCACGGCCGCGGCCGTCTGCTGTCGAACGGTCTGTTGCTTGACGTGCAAGGCCCAGGTCAGCGACAGCGCGATCACCGCCGCGACCGCGGCCAACGACGTCAACTGATGACGCCCGACGAACTTCGCCGCCCGCAACGCAATCCCCGTCCGCTTGGCCACGATCGGACGGCTCGCCAGGTAGCGACGCAGATCGTCGCGCATTTCGGCGGCCGTTTGATACCGACGCTCGCGATTCCGCTCGACGGCCTTCAGGCAAATCGTCTCCAGGTCCTGTGGGATGGCCGCGTTGAGCGAGCGCAGTCCCGCCGGTTCCGAGCTGAGGATCATGCTGATCACCCGCTCCCGCGTCTCGCCGGGATACGGCGGCCGTAGCGTCAACCATTCGTACATCGTCGCCCCGAGCGAGTAGATGTCGGCGCGGTGATCCACGTTCTCGGGGTTGCCGCTGATCTGTTCGGGCGACATGTACAGCGGCGAGCCGATGACCTCGCCGGTGATGGTGACGCCGGGCTGCTCCGCGAGCCGCGCAAGACCGAAGTCCGAAATGCGCATTCGACCGTCGACGCCCAACAACAGGTTGTGGGGCTTGATGTCCCGGTGAATCACGCCGCGCTGGTGGGCGTAGTGCAGGGCGTCGGCGACGTCGGCAAGGTGCGAGGCGATATAGTTGAAATCCTCCGCCGAAGTGCGAACCCCCGGATCGGGGGCGATGATCACACCTGACCCGTGGCTTGACACACTGCTCGCGTGAGTCTCCGCGTGTTGCGACGCTCCGCGCGACGGGCTTAGGGCGACGGTCTCGGCAAGGTCCACCGTCGAAGCGTCCGGCGCCGCCGTGCCGCGCAGGTCGGCGATGATGGCGTTCAGCCCGCAGCCCTCGATGAACTCCATCGCGTAGTAGTAGACTCCGTCGGTTTCCGCCTGGGCGTAGATGGGGACGATGTGGGTGTGATGCAGCTTTGCGGCGGCTTGGGCCTCGCGTTGAAAGCGGACAACGGCCTTGGCCGTCGCGCTTACGTGCCGTTCCAGCACCTTGACCGCCACGATGCGTTGCAGCGATCGCTGCCACGCTTCGTACACGGTGCCCATGCCTCCACGGCCGATCTCGCGGCGAAGTTCAAAGTCCCCCAGAATCATAGTTGGTGACGTGCCGTAGGGTCCGGCCGCGCTGCTCGATGCGCCGGTTGCCGCTGGGGAGATTGGATGATCCGGTTTGGTGTGCAACGCTATGGCTTCTCTCGGTAGGCCGGCGATCCAGCGGCGATTGTCTGACCCGCCGTGCCCGCGCCGCGTACCGCGTCCCGCAGCCGCGGCGAAACCTCCCTATTGTAGTAGACGGACCTGGTGCCGGCCTGGTTTGCAAAAACTTACATTTTCACCCTGGCTTAACGCAACCCCAGGAACCGGGCCTTGTCGCCGTCACGCCCCGCTATCCTACACCTGAACGTCGCCGGGTCCCAAGCTATCTCGACCCGCCCGCATGTTGGGACACTTCGCCGACGGTAACTACCTTGCCGTACATAAGGTTAGGCGCTTTGAGTATACCACAATCGCGTCTCAAACCCAAGTGCGACGGTGTTACGATTCCGGCAAACGATCCGGTTCGCCTCCACTACATAGGTTGCGCCATGGCCGCACGGACGGCAAATGGAATCCGCCGGGCCCTTTATAACCGTCGGAGCGTCCCCGAGAGCGGCAGTCGAGCGTACCGCAGCGGCGATATAGGCGGATTCGGTCAGGAAGAGGCGATATTCGGGAAACGCCCCGCGGCGTGGAGCCGGCCCAGCTCCAAGTAGCTTTGGACCACGTGGTCGATCGCCCTGAGGTCGCGGTCGGTGACCTCACGCACGATCTTGCCGGGGACCCCCATCACGACCGAGCCGTCAGGGATGATCGTCTCTGGAGGGAGCAACGTTCCGGCGGCGATGAGGCAGCGGCTGCCGATCTCGCAATCATCGAGCAGGATCGCGCCCATGCCGATCAGGGTCCTCGGCCCGACGCGGCGGCAGTGGACGATGGCGCGGTGGCCGATCCCCACGTCGTCGCCGATGTCGAGCGGCGCACCGTGCGGGGTATGGACGATGGCACCGTCCTGGACGTTGACGCGGGCGCCGATGCGGATCGGGGCGATGTCGCCGCGGATCATCACGTGGTGCATCACCGTGGAATAATCGCCGATGACGACATCGCCTCCCACATAAGACGTCGGGGCAATGTACACGTCGCGTCCGAGGACCGGGCGGATGATCTCATTCATCATCGGCCATTATAGACGCAGCGCGATGCCTCCGCGATCTTGCACCTCAAGGCCGAACGACTTGGCGGAATGAAGATGTACACGGGCGGGACCTCGTGCCACTGTTGTGTCAACAGTGGTTTCGCCTCCACGATCGACCCACTGCTCACAGAGCAGTGGCACACACCGTCATCCCGTCATTGCCGGCACGGCCAAGGCGACGAGATTCGACGTGTCGAGAAAAATCACGCGTTGCGCTTCGGGGTCCCGTAGAGATAATGGTCGTGCTCGGCCGCGCCGTCACGAGGCCAGTTTGGATCGTCCGGGAACCGCTGCGCCGCACGGGCAAGTTCCAGAAGCGGCCGGTCGCCGTCGGATTCCGCGACCAGCACCAACCGGATCGGCGCGTTCGGCGGGAGACCCACCGGCTCGTCGGGTACGAAAACCTTGCCGTCAAAATGGGCACGAATCGAGGCCATCACGTCTCTGAGTATAACATACGCCGCCCGGCGACGCAATCCGAACTGCGAGCGGCAGCGACCGGACCCGACGTGACGAAATCAGAGCCGCGAACGGCAGTGAGCGGATACTGCGGACGCGCACCACACGCCCGGCTGGGCGGAATGCCGTCGTCCCGGCGCAACGAGAACAACGACATCGGGTCGCTTCCGCTCCCCGCTCTATTCACGCTACCCCGCCGCCCGCCGACGCGACACGACCACCGCCCCGGCCGCGAGCATCAGCGCCGCCATTGCGACCATACCCCACGCGGAGATTGCCGGGATCGGACAAGGTTCGGCGTCGTTAAATCCTGGGCAAACGTCACAGGCATCCGGGACGCCGTCGGAATCCGCGTCGAGATGGTCACCAAACTCCACGCACACATTCAAAGATGCATCATTCAACCTCGTCGGAGTTAGGTTGACCCCATTGTAGCTGAATGTTGTTCCGACTTCCAGCATTGACTCGACGATGTCAAGTTGATTCGCAACGGAGTTCGTTGGAAGTAACAAATGAGGAAGCATATCTAAAAGTTGCGAATCACCAGTTCCAAAGAACTGATCCGTATGAATAATCGCTCCGCGGTATACATCCGTTCCCAGCATCCCCCATCCTAAATTATTATAAACATAGTTATTATCATATCCAATAGCTCTTCTGTATTCGACATAAAACATGAACCCGTTGGAAGGAATCTTTATGGCCTTTAAGACATTGGGAGTCTCTAGAGGTCCAAGGACATAAGCCCCGCTCTCATTCGTAAGTTGCAATATCTCATTCGCCTCAAACCATCCTATCTTTTCTCTGTGGACTGCGTTGAAGTATCCTTTCGGAAAGGATGCACCCAGTACATCAAAGGGATCGAAATACTCCAGGGAATTACAACTTCCTTCTAATATATTCGCGCCGCAGTCCCAAGCATTAGCGTGATACGCTCCAAAATTATGCCCCAATTCATGAACTCCAGTTCCGTCATTAAGTTCACCTGCTCCATTAAGTCTTTGCACTGATAATAAAACTCCTCCGTCGTTTGTGTATTGTTCTTTCCCCACACTCCCAATTCCGCTCCATTGGCAGCCAGAATCAAACGGGATAACCATTACAACCCTTTCATAAAGGGAAAAATTGACAAATGAGTCCAGTTCGTTAAAGATAGCCTGATTCCAGAATGCATTCTGTCCGTGACATAGCTGCACTCTAGTCAAACTCAAGGTATGCCAGCCGGAAACATCTCCCGAGAGAGAAGTTCTTTCATAGGAAACTTGCTTTATCCAAGAATGAATCGAATCTGTTCTAGACAGACTAAACACTCTGTCATATGCCTCAGTAGGAGTAATTGGCTGAACAGGATTCTCAAAAGAATTCACGAGGAGGAGGATCGTTGACTGGTCGCCGATGTTCTCCTGGGGAGCGCCCCTGGCGTGTACCTTCTCCAGTTCAGTGAGTGTATCCACTTGAAATCCTTCGGGGGCTTGGATACCGGTGACGCTGACCCGTGCGCCGGAGGTCAGTCGGCGGGGGGTAGAGAAGCGCAGAGGGTGGATCGTTTCGTCGTCCGTTTGCAGGGAATACTCGGTTGAGGAGCGATGATTCTCAAGGTCGCAAGAGATTGTGACGCCCAGGGTGCCCACGAGGGTTGCCGTACTTGGTCCGCCGTCCGCGGATTGATTGGTGGTGTCGTCGGCAAGGGCCTGACCGGGTTTGATAGCGACGGGGTCCGGCTGGCTGGTTTGCTGGGCGAGGGCAGTGAAAGCTGACGCTGCGAGCAGGACGATGAAGGTGACGATTCGCATGACAAACTCCTCAAAGTTCCGTGCGAGATGTCCCGGCGATCCGGGATCGCACGAGCAATGTAGACCCATTGTACGGTCACCCGCCGGACCGACGCAAGCCCCCAAATCGCTCGATTTCGGGGATCGGGGGTCGGGGTTGGACCGCCCTCGGTCCCCCCTTGGTAAGGGGGGATGGGGTCCGGTCGCTTGCGGGCGTACTCAGGTCCGCACGCGATCGAGCAGCACCATAGCCAAAGTTCCGAAGATGAAAATGGGTATCCACGCGGGGAAAGCGGACGCCGTCTCGGAACGGATGTTCTGGGCCACGAAGGTCACCACGTAGCACAGTCCGCAGACCGACAGGCATTTCCCCGCGTCGCCCAGAACGTTGGCCGGCGAGCGATCCAGAAAGAAGGGAAGCCCCAACAGCAGCAGAAGCAGACTGACGATCGGCGCCGCGATTCGCGCATGGCGGGTTCGCACGATCGAGGCGCGGTCCGCGGTTTGATCGGCCTCCAGCTCCCGCAACTGGGCGAGGCTCAAGAAGCGCACCCATCCCTGCGATTGTCGCAACTCGATCGCTTCGGGGCTGAGATCGCTCTCGTAATACGTCGGGTAGCTCACGCGTTGGTCCTCGCGAGGTCCAAGCCCGGCGTTACTTGCGGACAGCCGCGTGGTCATCCGCCCGCGATCGAGGCGCCATCGCCCCTCCGGTCGGAGCGAGCCGGGCGGCTCCCAGGTCGCGCGGTCGGCCTCCCACGTCTGCATCACCGAGCCTTCGTCGTTGCGGACCAGGACCAACAGACGCTCCAGTTGGCGGGTGGTGGGTTGGAACCGAGCGGCGGACAGCAGGGCGCCGCCTTGGTCACGCAGGAAAAGGACCTCATAGGCCCGCTTGCCGTCGGCGTCGTCGTGGGTCCGGGAGAGTTTGTGGGCGACGGACGGAATCAGCCACTCCGTGTCCACGACGAGCAGTCCGGTCATCACCACGCCGAAAATGAGCACGGGTCGGGCCAGGCGATACAGGCTCACCCCGGAAGAGAGGATGGCCGTCATCTCATTCAGGCGGCGCATCCGCGCCAGTACGGCGGCGCAGGCAAACAGCGTAATCACCCCCGACAGTTGGCCGAAGTACAACAGCAGGTTCGGCGCGTAGTAGTCGGCGACGTTGCCCAACACGGTGAGCGCGGGGTAGCCCTGCTCGGTGAACTCGTCCATGTTGACGAACAGGTCGAGCACCACGTAAAGGCTCAGCATCACGCCCAGCCCGATCAGATAATTGATCAGCAGCGAGCGGAGCAGATAGCGATCGAGCACCGAGGTCATCGAACGAGCGGTCCCTTAACGCCGCAGCACGCGGGCGAGCGTCCACCAATCCAACGCCGCGACGGCGGCGATGCCCGCCCACATCAACGAAAGCCCGACGGCGTAGGTGGGCGCGTTGCACGCCATTTGCCGGCCCGCGACGATGGTGAGGATCACCACCAGCGAGGGCACGAAGCTGATTCCAAAGGCCACCACCATGTGCGACCCGCGGAGCACGATCCCCAACACGGCGCCGAGGATGACCAATCCGAACACGCTGACGCTGTAGGCCGTGCGCTCATGGATCGTGGCCACGATCTTCCGCCCCACGTCGCCGAGCACCTCGCGGGCGCGGTCGCGGCGCTCCGTCAGCGGGTCATCCTTCGCCGCCGAGGCCTCCGCCCGGAGTAAGTCGTTCTCGGAAAGTTGCGCAACTCGCTGGGACCACTGCGACGTCACCGCTACCGGCGCGAGGGTCTCCTTCGGCCGAGCGACGGAAGACGCTCCGTCGCGCATCTGAACGTCGAACAGCTCGATCCGCACGCCGCTCTCGGCGAAGGTGTCTCCGCGTGCCAGGTCCACCGTCGCCCGCTTGGCGGCGTAGGTTCGGCGTCGCCCCTGTCGGTTTTCCTCGACCGTGACCTCGGTCAGCTCGATGCCGCCGTCGCGCGGAATCCGACCGGCCTGGGCGGCTTGCACCGTATACCCTCCGGCGGAGTCGGCAAGTGCCACCCGCTTGTCATTCGCCCATTCCGCGAGCAAATCGTCGTAGACCATCCGTCGCCCGACGTTGGCGCGCAGACGGTCGAAGGCGTCGGCGACTTGGTGCCACAGGATCGGGCGGGCCCAATAGTGAAACAACTCGCCGAGAGTGAGGAACTTGATCTGCGGAGGAAGCAGCGTGGGCAGCTCATGGGTCGGAATGGATTGTTCCGCGAGGTCGGCGAAACGCCCCGCGCGGCGATCGTAGAAGCTCAAGCCGGACATGGACCCCGACGCCCGGAGCCGGGCCTCGTCGCGGTCGAAGCGCAGATTGACCTGCCGGGCCGTTCCGTAGCGGACCCACTCCTCGCCGTCCACCTCGACGAAGGCGACCCGGCTGAGGACCACGCGGTCGCTCTTCGCCACATCCACCGCGCTGTCGTCGGCGTAGATGCGGTATCGACCGCCGAGGGAGATGCCGCGCGGGCGGTGGAGCCGCTGTTGGACCAGGGCGCCGATATCGGCGCCGACGAACTCGTTGAGGTTCCGCACCATGCCGGGGATCAGGAAGTTAATGAACGCAAAGCTCACGGCGGCCGACGCCAAACTGAGAACGACGGTGGGCACGAGGAGCACGTATAAGTTGATCCCGCTGCTTCGGCAGGCGACGAACTCGTTGTCGGCGCTGATCCGCCCGTAGGTCGCCGTCGCGCTGAACAACGCCGCGACGGGGAGCGTCAACGCCGCCGCCACCGGCAAGACCAACGCCATGAGGCGAAAGAGCTGGCCCGGCGTCGCCTCCCCCAGCTCGATCATCTCCAACACGCCCCCGCCCAGACCGAGCACGCCCGTGAGCGCCGTGGCGGTCAGCAGGAAGGTCTTGCCCATCTCGCGGAAGATGTATTTCTGGAGCGTCCAGGGGAACGGCATACGCGTGTGAACCCAGCCAACCCTCGTCCGTGCTGCGGCGCCGTCGCCTCCGACCACCGCGCGGCCGGATGGCAGCCCGCTCCTCCGCTGCAGAGGTTCCGTCACGAGACGTGGACCAAGAGGGTACGCAATTCCTCGTCGTTTGCAACCACGACGTCAAAAGCGTGTGCCCCCGGCGGCGGAAAAGCCGATAACGATTTCAAACGCGATCCGATAGGTATCGCGGTAGGGATTGGTACTACAACACTATGTCTTGGCGTCGTAGAGACGAGTCGCTGCACAACCCCGTTTACGGGGTTTTCCCGCGCCAGCGGGTATCAGGCCGGCCCTTTAGGGCCGGTCGAGCACGGCGAACCGGTTTCCCCGCAGCCCGTTTCAACGGGCTTGCCTCGATCCGTCGGGCGTTTGCCGTACACGCCGCAGAAGGAAGCCCGTTGAAACGGGCTGAACCAAAAAGGGGGCGACGCCGGACCAGCCGTAAAACGGCTGGCCTGTAGCCCTTCGGGCAAGGCCGCTGAAGCGGCCTCAGTCGTGGCCCGTCAACGAGTTAGCGCTGTAGTGTTAGACCGGATGCCCACGGATTATCAGCGAAAAATCGTCGAGCTGGACGAGTTGCTCTCCGTCGTCGCGGCCGCCCGCGCTGCGAGCAAGACGATCGTGCAGTGCCACGGTTGCTTCGATATCGTCCACCCCGGCCACGTCCGCTATCTGGAGTTCGCCCGTCAACAAGGCGACATCCTCATCGTCTCCGTCACCGGCGACTTTGAGGTGTCCAAGGGGGACGCCCGGCCGTATATCCCGCAACAGTTCCGCGCCGAGAACTTGGCCGCACTCATGTTCGTCGACTACGTCTGCATCAATCCCGCTCCCACGGCCGAGGGCATCCTTGGCCGAATCAGACCCGACGTATACGTCAAGGGGCGGGAGTATGAGCGTTCCGCCGATCCCGGGTTCCTGGCCGAGAAGGCCGTGGTCGAGGGCTACGGCGGCAGGATCATCTTCTCCAGCGGCGAGATCGTCTTCAGTTCCACGGACTTGATCGGTCGGATGCCCAAGAGCAGCGAGGCCCAGTCGCATCGCCTGAACCTCGTTTGCCGCAACCATGAGATCACGACCGAATCCCTGGAGGCGACGCTCGACCGATTCCGCGACCTACACGTGCTCGTCGTCGGGGACGTGGTCGTCGATCGCTACGTGCTGTGCGATGCGATCGGCGTCGCCAGCGAGGCCCCGATGATCAGCCTCGCCCATCGCGACGAACGGTGTTACGTCGGCGGAGCGGCGATCGTCGCGCGCCACGTAGCCGCCTTGGGCGGGCACGCCTTTCTGCTCAGCGCCGGGGCGAAGGACGAACCGTGTCGGATGGTTCGCGAGGTCCTTGAGACGGAGAGCGTCGAGTCGAACTTGATCGACTCCCGACCGGCCATGGTCGAGAAAACGCGATTTCTGGCCGAGGACTGCAAGCTCTTCAAGGTCGATCGGGCGCAGCGGATTCCGCTCGACTCCGTGGCCGAGCGCCGCGCCGCGTTGATCCTCGAACAGCAATCTAAGGTCGCCGACGCCGTCATCTTCTGCGATTTCGGCTACGGGATGATCACCGGATCACTGCTCACCAGGGTCCTTCCGACGCTTCGACACAACGTGCGGACCCTCTCCGCCGACGTGAGCGGCGGACGGGCCAACCTGCTCAACTTCCGCAACGTCGATCTCCTATGCCCAACCGAACGAGAAGCGCGGGCGACGTTGAACGACTATGATTCGGGTCTGTCCTCGGTCGCGTGGCAGGTCCTGCAACAGACCCAGGCACGGCACATCATCGTCACGCTGGAAAAACGGGGCCTGTTGGTCTTCGAGCGCCGCGGCGAGAAGCGAGACTCGCCGGACTGGTCCGCGCGGTTGAAGAGTGAGCAATTGCCGGCGTTCTCCGACCATGCGGTCGATCATCTAGGCTGCGGCGACGCCCTGCTCGCCGCGGCGACGCTCTCCTTGGCCGCAGGGGCGACGCTGATGCAATCCGCCTACCTGGGCAACGCCGCCGCCGCCGTCGAAGTGACCACCCTGGGCAACCACCCCGTGGGGATCGACCGGCTGAGCGAGCTTTTGCGCATCCGTCCGGAGCTTGCGTCGCCGTCGCCGGAGGAACGCCCGGCCGGGATGCGGATTCCGGTTCAGGTCAGCTAGACCCAACGTCATCGCGGCGTTGGCAATGACTCTCATCGGCCGGGGCTTCAAGCTCATGCCCGGCGCGCCCGAAACTGTTACGCAGCCGGAGCTGGTTGCGCGGTGACCGTCTTTTCTGTTGAAGCCACAAAGCGACGGATATCTTCGCGGCGGAAGGTCACGAGTATCCAAATCAGGACCGGCACAAGAAATGTGCAAGTTGGGGCAACAACGATGAATTCGAGGACCGCCGCGAGAACATTGTTCCAGAACTGGCTCAGTGTGTACAACGCCCAGGGCTTCTCGATGCTGAACCAATGAAGAAGAAGGATGTAGACTTTCAGCGCGACGAATCCATTGGCCAGCAAAACACCATAAAACAAGGCCTCCCACCGCCGCCGCCAGGGGATGGGCGTGGCCAAAACGAGAGCGATCGTTTCCGCCATCGGCAAGTAGCCGGCCAAAATGCTGTCATAGGGAGTGGTGGTAAAGTGCGGGGAGCCCCGTTTGCCGACCTTAATCTCAGAATCGAACCTCCCCTGCTCCGCCTGTAGGGGTCGAAAGCGGACGACGCCGCCGGAGCCGAACGAACCGAATAGACCATTGCCCGCGGCCCGGTAGAGCGCCGCGTAGCCCTGCCGTACGCCAGGCCAGGGTACGCACAGCACGCCGTAGATCATCAATAAACGGATGACGAACCCTGTAAGCGGTCTACGTGGCCACATCGGGCTTCAACTCTTTATGTCGCATGGCCCACCGGGACCAGACGATCCAAAAGAAGATCGGCAGAAAGATGTACAAAGCCTGCCACACGTCGATGTGCATTGTCTCAAACGCTTTCGGGAAGTACACCCCGGTGTAGTAGAGACTGATGATTCGCACCACGTTGAAGGCGAGAAGGACCGCCATTCCCAGCGCAAGCGGCACCAATCTGGCCGTCAGCGAAACCGAAATCGGCGATGCCAGGACAGCGAAAACAAAAAACGCCGAGGCCTGAAGTGCATCGCACCCCGCCTCGAGACTGAGGGCAAATCGCGGCGAAGAAAGCGTTACGCCGCTTACCCCGGCCTCATCACCCAACAGCCCAAGAACCGCGGCGGAAACCTTGGCGTTCCACGCCAGGTAGCTATTGAAACCATCGGTTTTGGAGAAGCCCGTATAGAAAAAGAGATTGAACGCCGCCATCAGGCCGCCGAAGATCAGCACAAAGCGTAAGACGGGTCCCTTGTCCGCAAACCACGAGCTTCTGCTGCCTTTCGCGCCATCGCGTCGAGTCCCGGCGCGCCGGGAAGGCAGCAGTGCCTCGGACCGGATTCGACGGCTCCTGCGTTGCCGGTTGTTAGCGATTCGGGCCATTGCATGTCTACATCAAGTAAACCAGCCCTCTCGCAAATGTTCAACCGGACGACGGTATACCCCGACCTTCTTTGGGATTTAAGTTTCCGAGCCGCGCCCGTGACGAAGCGGTCTGTTCCCGTCGCGGAAAACCGCTCCCTGACGGTCGCGGCTCGGATAGAAACGACCCCTTCCCACACGCCCTCTGAGGCGCGTTGCGTGATGGACATTCTGCCGCCGCTACGGAAATGCCCACGTCAACTCGGTACTCACTCTATCGATGGACGGCCACGATCACGCACGGGCAAGCCTACGCCGACCATAGAACACTGTCCCCATCGCCAAACCGATCAGCGTCATCACAATCAGGCCCCATTCGGAGACAGCGGGAATGGTCCCGTCCCCCTCGCACACACACACAAACCCGTCCACTGGGCCAGGACCACCGTCCGCAGGACTCACAAATGGTGGGTCGTCGTCGCACCCCGTGGTGCCCTCCGGCGGGTCGTCGCACGTGGGCGCGGGAGGCGGACACGGCGGACCGGGATTGAGTTTCGTCTTGAAGGTATAAGTTTTAGGAAAGCTGGCGCGGATGACGCTCAACGGATGTTCGAGGTGTCTTTCCAGTACCTTTCCATTCAAATTACCCATGATGCTATTCTTGTCGGTGGCAGCCTCAGTAGGACCGCCCGGCCCCTTGTCGATGGCACACGGCGTGCGGAATCCTTCACCATCTTTGTAGTCATCGAAAGCACCAATCATGTGACCGACTTCGTGAGCCGCAGTTCCCGCTCCTTGCTCGATGTACCATTCTTGCAATCTTGCGCGCACATTTCCTGGCATCACTTTCACCGTATAATGTGCACCAGCCGCTGCAGCCACGAACTCGACTTGAACATTGATGGGAATTGGTTTGACAACCTGTTGGCCTGGTATTTTACATTCGAATTGAGCGATGCCAGACCAACGCGCTTCGATTTCTGTCTTCCATGCTGCCTTCTTGGCGGCAAGCGCTACATCTGTGACGCCTGTTTGCTTGTCAAGGAAGATCTTGATTTTGATCAGGAATGTGTTCCCCGTAAGACTACGTTCGAACTTGGAATCCCAACTCCCTGTACAGTTCTTGCGGTTCTCAACGTATTTCGCTGCTTGCTTCGTCGTAACGTCACTCGGAGGAACGTCGGTAACTCCACTGGCAAGCAGTTGGGATGGATTGCAACTCATGCATATTAAAATGATTGGGTGGATGACCCGTCCGACGCCCAATGTACCGTAACATCGCGAACCTATGGCGTGCCGCATACCGGCGCGTAGTCCCCGACTCGACAGTGTGTCCTCCCATGTCGCTCCTTTACGTCTCATCATCAGCACTCCTGCAAGAAGGTTCTACTCGCGCTAATGCCGGCTCCGCGGCCCGGCGCGACGGATTGATTATCCCCGGGCAACCCTACGCCGACCATAGAAAACTGTCCCCAGCGCCAAACCGATCAGCGTCATCACAATCAGGCCCCACTCGGACACGGCGGGAACGAAGGTATCATGCTGCCCGCTGACCAGCCTCGCCACCTCGACGCCGCCCTCCGGTTGGCTGAAGAGCCCGATCGGCGTCATCGGCGTCGTGGTCCCAAATACGTAGTCGCCGTTGCCGGGCGGCACCCGGTCAATCACGAGTTGGACCCGGAGCGGAACGTGGTTGTACACGAAGGTCCCGGGGCTGATCTCGAACTGAAAGAAGACATCAAAAAAGCTGTCCGCTTTCGCTGGATTTCCCGCTTGCTCGGCGATCGTCCCGAGAGTGTGTTGGAGCGTCGGCACAAGGGTGTGGCCGGCTTTTAAGTGGATGCCGCCCACCCCGGTTTTTAGGTCCATCGATACGATCTCGGTATCGATGACATCAGGCCCGACGTGTCCCGGCGGACCCGTGACCGTAGGAAAGTTTGCGGAGGCGGTCAGCGCCCCCGTGCGACTGATGGTCGTAGAGCCGCCCAGCGCGAGATTCGTCTCGACTAGGTTGTCGAGGTTGATGTCGATGCCCAGACGCGCCCCGGTCATGGGCAAGGTATCCGTCCCCGCGCCACAACCGTCGATCCAATGGGCTCCGGGCCCGCATTGTGCCAGCGCGGGCCTCGCAGCTGCGAAGCAGACGACCGCACAACCCATCGCCAAGCCCACTCGAGCTGTTCCTCTGCGATTGTTTCGCTTCATTTTCCAATCACTCGAACTTTTGCGTTTCATGGATAAGCCTCCTGAAAGACGGGTAACCGCGCTACGACAGCCACCTCCGTGGCCCGGGCGCGACGGAATGGTTATGCGCGAGCGTCCCTGCTCGTGCCCAAACTGTTTGCGTGCGATGTTTGCGTACATGGAACACCTCCTCGATCAAAAGAAAACGGAAACCCGGCATTACCGGATTCGGAAACGTTCAAATGCTTGAAAGGCGAACGGATCGCCGCCGACGCGGACGAACCCCTGGCGACGGTCCGTCCCCCACCCGTGCTTCGCATGGATGGGGTACCCGGCGCACGGAGGCGAACACTGGCGGTCCAGCCGCCAGTGGCACCCAGCGGGGACGGCTTGCACGTTGCCCGCGGGGGCCCGGTCGAACGAAAGACCGACCCTCTACACGATGCGGCTGGGATTGGGGGCAGCGCCATACGCTTTCCCCTACGCTTCGCTGCGTTTAGCTCAGTAGCTCTGACGCGCCTTCAGGCCCACAGCGAGGGCGTGACAGGAACTCAACCCTCGCTACGCCGTCCGGTAATCTAGCAAAACCGCGTGGTGGCGTCAAGCCTTTTTTCCTGTTTCTTCATTTTTTTCCGTACGCAAGGCCGGTTGTACCGCCGGGTGTTACTCAGGCGGTTCCGTCGTCGTTTGATGGCACCGTCACTTCAACGCGACGAAACGGCACGACCGAGGAATCCGCGTTGACGGGGTCGAAACCGCGTGTTGTAATGCGAAACGGAGAATGGGCGATTAGCTCAGTTGGCCAGAGCGCCTGCTCGACACGCAGGAGGTCACAGGTTCAAGTCCTGTATCGCCCAATCGTAAGTGCTGTAAATACAAGGACTTATGAGAAGCCGCCGGGAAGTCGCCCCGGCGGTTTTTCGTCGGTGCTACGCGGGTGCTACGGTTCGCCCGGCTCTCGCCCGGCAGCCACGGTCGGGCCGTCGGTTCTACGGTCCGGTGCTACCTTGCGAAAGATTCTTGCCCGGCGGCCACAAGCGGCCCGTTTTCGTGTTGGGTGGTCCCAGGACACCGGACGGCGTCGCCGCGTTGAACGTAGGCCCGTCAACGGCCTGCGGTCACGGCTTTGGCCCGTTCGTAGGACTTCCCGCTCATGCCCACGCCCGCGCCCACGGCGTCGCGGGTATCAGTAAAACCCTCCGGTAACTTACCGCTGGGTTTCTTTCGTCCGCGTCCGCCACTGCCACCTGCGCCCTTACCAGCCTTTTCGCGTTCCTTCGCCTTGGGCTTCTCGATCGCCTCCAAGTCCAACCCGAGCGCCATACGCTGCCAGCGAGAGGATTGTTGTTGCTCGACGCCGAGGTCTCTTAAACCTGACACGATGTCAGATTTAGATGGTCTACCCCGTTTGGCTCGTTCCCCGCGTTCGGCGAGCGCCTTGTCTGGCACGGACGCCATGCGCTGCCAGCGAGAGGACTGGTCGGGCTTGACACCAAGGTCGGGCAGGTCTGGGATCATTGTCGCATCATGCGATTTTGATTTCCGATTCCCACCGGGCGTTTCACGTTCTTTTCGTTCGGCCATCGCCTTGAGCAGGCCGCCCGCCATGCGTTCGGCGTCGATCTTCACGAAAGCGGCGTCGTTCCTAGACGGCCCCCCTACCCTTGCGGCGCTTGAGCGGCGGCCTCATCGTGCAGAACATCGCGGGCGAGAAGTCGGGCGACGAGGGAGAGAATCTGCACCCATTCGTACGGCAGCCGATCGACCACCGCCCGAATCTCTTGGACCGCGTTTTCGTGTAGCCGCCGGTGAACTTCTGACAGGTATCTCTGCGTCATAGGTTGCCTCCAAACGAGCAGCCCGGTAGCACCCGGCTATCCGCTCCAAGAAGCGGCTGGACCCTCGCGGGTTGCCACGGGTACTACCGGGTTGTTCGCATGGGCGCGTAAGCGCCCTGGAAGCGTTGAACAGGGAACTTGGATTCATAGCGCCCGGATGGTCGCCGAGAGCGGCCCTGATGTCCAGCCGCGCGAATCCCTCGGCCAGGAACCTAGGGTTTGGACTCTTACGAGCCGTTTGGTGAGATGTTTTCCGGCGATTCCGCGCCGTTCAGGCTCGCGGGTGATGGAACGTCGCCGCGTCGTCGGCATAAAAACGCTCGGCGGACGCGCTCCAGGAACTCCGTCCGCTCGGCTGCCGAGCAGCACGACCATAGTTCCCACAAGCCCGCCACCCGATCGGATTCAGGAAAGAGGCCCGGCAGTTGCTCAGAGTGCGCAATCAGAGCGGGTGTCATGCCCGGCGCGTCCGCACGCCCGTTTTTGCCCGCTGCCGCGCGCCAATCCATCCGCAGCCCGTCGCCCCAGGCGCTGATAGTGCAAGTCCGCCTCTGTCGGCGCTCGCCCAGGGGGATCGTCGGAATCGACACTGCGGAACATATCGGAACCGTCTGCGGGTTCATCACGCGGAAAATCGTCGGCGTCATCGTAAACCACTGCAATCGAACTTCCATGACCGGCCCCGCGCTGCCGATCCAAAGCACGCGGGAGCCGGTCAAGGCCAGGCGAACACTACGCCAAAATGCCGGAGATTTCGCAGAGCCGCGCCGGGCGAGCTAGGTTGAAATCGACCCTACAAACCAGGCGGATCAGCAATTGGTACTTCTGAAATGCGTCCTCGCCTTCGTCGGAGATGCGGATTTCTGCGCCGGTCCGCAAGGCGAAAATGCACTCCTGGAATCGACCGACGAAAGAAGAACTTTCGTTAAGGGCCACCCCTTGGGTAATCGGCAGTGCACTGGTGATGAACCGATCCATTTGTGCAATCGGCCAGGGCGGTTGGAGATACCCGTTCGTGGTGGCTTCGGTCAATCCGGCCAACTTCGCGGCGTCGCGCGGTGACAGAATGTAGGACATCTTCTCATCGGCCAGGACATTCGCGGGCGTATCCCACAATTTCTGTGCCGCAGTCAGCCACTTCGCATAAGACGTCGGACTGCCAGCGCTTGTCACCGTCGAAAGTCCCGTCCGACCCTGAATCCCCAAGAACTGGTTTGCGCCGCCAGTGCCAACAAGGCCATTTTTGTCTAAAAATGCGGCGCAACCGGCGGCCAGACTTTTCTGAATCTCCTCGACAAAGTTCGGCGAATCGGTGGCGAGTTCCATACTGGAACGTACGATTGTGCCAAACGTTTTCGGACAGAAAAGAATCGCCGAAAACGCGGCATCGGAGCCGACGAACGCGCTATTTTCCCCCTTCGCCTCCACGGCGGGGTCAAGAATAAGTGTCGCCATTTTCAGCGTGTCGGAATCCATCACCACAGACCGACTTCCTGCGGCTTGTAAAACGGACTGGGCCCGCGCCAAATCTATGACTTCGGAGGACATTTCGTCGGGAACTAGGTAACCTCCTAAACTATTGACGTTGCCCGACATGCTGAACTGCTCAAAGTCGCGCTTCCAGTCGCCGGTGATGCACGCTCGTATGTAATGCCCGATGTGCCGACCACTGTAGCGCCCTTCCGACCCGCCCTTGCCCGGCAATTCCGCAACCTTTTGGCCGCGCTCCAGGAGATATCCGACTTGCCCGCGCTCGTCCGTGAATCGAACAGGATCGCCGACTGCATTCGCTCCGCGACTGGCGTGGAAGTCGCCGTCCTTATCCCAGTGTCCCGCCGGTGGTCGGCAGATTCGCTGGCCGGGCGCGCCGAATCGTTCAAGTGTTTCCGCCGCAGACATTCGACTGTCGATCGCCGCGACTTCGTCCGTATGGCGATCAAATTCCTTTTGCTCCGCCGCACTCATGTCGCGGCCTCCTGCGGCCTCACTTTCAGCTTTTTCGTAGACGGCCCGTGCGGCGCGGAATGCGGTCTCACGACGTATTTGCAGTTCTCGAACGGTCATTGCCATAGATCACCTTGAAAAAATCCCTCGCCCGTGATGCCAGTCCGAACGTAGACTGTCTAACGCCGCAACGCGAGCACTCAGTTCTCCAAACTCCTCAGTCTCCACGGGCGTAAAAGCACGTTGCTCTTGTTCCGCCACTTCGATAATCGCTTTGAGCCGCAAGAAACCCTCGCCGCGCTCCTGCTCCATTTCGTTCATCGTCGGCCTCGTCGCGGCAGATGAATGCGGCGGACGAGTGCCGCTAGTTCCGGCGAGCATGCGCTTCCTTTACCTTCGTCAGCATTTCCTTCCCGATACACGATCCGAGCGCGGCCAGTTCCACAATTTCGGCCTGTGTGATGGGTTGCAGCAGTTCACGGACTGCGGCCTGCGCTCGGTCCAAAACATCGTCACCGACGCGCTCGCCGAACATCGTTACGTCGACGAAGCGCTGAATAATCTCGGCTGCCTGTTCGCAGCTTGGCCGCGTCACTGCATGTCCCCCGACACCAGCTCGAACAGATTGAGGATCAGCTTGCGCGCCTGTCGTTTTTGTTCTGCGGTGAGCGCGCCCGGCCTCCAATTCACGGCTTCGGCGATCCCCGCCAGTCGGCTACGCAGCACGATCGGCACCGCCGTATCGCGCAGGCGTTGGACCAACAGACGCGCCGCCTTACAAAGCAAGGGATCAAGCTCCGGCGCGCGACCGAAGACCTCCATCGCGGATTCGGCTTCCCGAATCCTTCGGTACTGGCTCACCCATGCTTCGATGGTGTCACGGCCCCATTGCTGCGGTCCAGGTCCAGGCAGGGGTGGAGGTAGGCGACCTTCACGCGCCCAACGGAACGCCGTCGGCCTTGATACTTTCGCCGCCGCCGCCACGTCCTCAACACCAAGGTTGCCGGGTTCGATACGTTCGCTCATCGTCAGAACTCCTCACGTCGCTTCTATTATACCACAGTCTCACGATAAAGCAAGCGTGATACTAGAAAATCTTTTGCTCACGTCGAGTCGGTGAAGTCGGGATCGTCGCCCGGCGGATCGGCGTAGTCCGGGTCGTCGTCGAGCAGTCCGAGCCGACTTAGTTGCTCCCGTTCGGTGATGGAGCGGTCCCGTGGCTCTGGTGAACTGAACTCCCACCACGCCCACGGACGAGTCCGCCAAAACGGCCCGCCACGCCCCCGGCGCCGAACGCCGTCCAGCATGGCGAATACGTGCTCTGACAGGTCGGCCCACGCCGCCCTCAAGGTTTCCCGGCCTGTCTCAGGCGGGAGGCCGCCGCTGACGTAGAACCCCGTCATCAGGTGCCAGACCGCACTCGGCGGCCACTCGTGACGGGTTCGCGGTACTCTTCTGACTCGTGGCATGGTCAATCTCCTGTTTTTCGGTAGGCGTTGGCCGTGATCGGCAGGGAACGGCTCTCCGCCGGCGGTTGAACGTCCAGCCCCAACTCCCTCAGCAAGCGAGCGAACGCGATCCGGCTGTCCCGCTCGATACCGACTTCAGGACGTGCCTTGGGCGAGCCGCGCCCATCCACAAACGTCAGCCCGTGCTCGGCGATCGCCACCCGCGCTTCCACGCACCGATCCCAGGACTCACCCGCCAAAGTCAGCAGGCGGATGTGGTGATCCTCAAGTTCATACTCGGCGACGACGGACGCCCACCAGCGGCGAGTCGCGGGTTTCAAGTGCTGCGGTGCCCTCTTTTTTTCAGCCATAAGTCAACTCCCACTCAACCGGGTACGACGAAAAGCGCAGCGGGGACCAACAACGGTTCGCGGCACGCTTCATTTTTGTTTTGTACCCTCTACTCCCCCCCCTCACGCGCGTTCGGCCTCAGCCTCGACGGCCATAATCGCTTCGCGTTCACGGGCGTCCGAGTCGTCAACTTGATCCTCTTGGCGTACATGGTATTGTTGGCGGTCTTGGCGTACTTGGCGTACTTCGTCTGTAGTTTGAACTCCGCCAACTCCGCCAACTACGTCAACTACGCCATATTCTCTGTCTAGGGGTATTTGGCGGACTAAGGACCACATCCACCTACGCTTGCCATTTTCGATTACTGGACGAATTGTGATAGGTAGTTTCTCACGGGCGCGCTCGATGGATCGTTTTGAAAGGCCCAAGCTGTGCGCCTTGGTGAAAACCTGCGGTCCATGTACGGGACCGTCGGCGAGGATGTCCGCCAAGAAATCTGCGGCCAACTGCACCACACTTGCGGACTCCGAGCGTTGACCGGATAGGGCCTCGTCTGCCTTGACGGTCACGGCCCCGGCTTGCCAATGCACCACGGGTATTTCAGGATCGTCGTCGGATGCATTCACTTCATAGGCAAGCCCGGTCTGGTCTGCGGTAAGGTTCGCTTTGATGGGCAGCATAAGCCGACGTTGCGGTTGCTCTTCGTCTCGGCAGACCAGCCACGTTGCACGAGCAGCCGCAGAGAATGCGATACTTCCGATGACGCGGTGCATTGCCGTCGTCGCGGCAGCCGCTCCAGGTTTGTTCAAATGGCTCACGAGAACGATCGCAACGCCCGTGTCTGCGGCGAGCGCGGCCAGCGGGGCAAGGCAGCCCCTTACCTCGACGTTATCGTTGCCGCGCGCCTTGCCCATGAATGCGGTCACCGGGTCGATGATGATGAGCGAGCAACCGTCGGTCGCGTCGATCGCCGCCTCGAGCGCGGGCATGTCGTGTTGGAGGTTGAACCCACGGACACCCCGGCGTTTTCGCTCTTGGTCGGTGTACTCGATACCTTGGATCGCCACGATTCGGGCCAGGTCCGCCCCGGCAGCTTTCAGACGCGGTACGATCGTGTCATCGATATCGTCCTCAGCGCTCACAATGACGACGCCGCCGGTTGGGTTCGGCTCGCATAGCGAATCCGGCCACGGACGCCCGGACGATATTCGTTGGGCAAGGTCCATCGTCAACAGCGACTTCCCGATTCCGCCGTCACCGGCGAGCAACGTCAGCTTTCCGCGCGGGATCCGATGCTTCCAAAGCCACAGCACCTTACGAGGCGTCACTTCGTCGAGCCGGACGATCACCGGCGTGTCGGACTCAGCCGATTGCGTTGCTTCGCTCATATTGAAGCCTCCATGCCTTGCGGGCGCGTGGCGCGGCTATCCTCAGTCGCGGTGGTGATGGTTTCGCTTGTGAACAACGAATGCAGTCCCGGCAGTTGAAGGTGTGCGACCACGCCCGGAACGCTTCACGGGTCAGCGACCTACACAACTCGGACGTGCGTTCGTCTGCGGATTGCTGCACGGCAAGGGCAAGGTCGGGAATGGACTCGCCCGCCGTCGGCTCCTGTAGGATCGCGTACAACTCGCCCGGCGATCGCGGGACGGCCCGCTCGGAAAGTATCCGCTCCGCTTCGTCCAGGTCGGGAGCGGTTCCCGCGTCGGCGCTCTGTCTGATATACCCGACGACGATTCCCACAAGTCGATCGGCAAAGTCCATGTAGCGTAGGTCCAACGAACCGCAGACGCGGGCACACTCAGAGGGCTTCGCCCAGGCCGCAGCCAAAAGACGGCGTTCGGCCAGCCGTTGAGCGTTCGTTGTTTCGTTGGTACAATCCATAGGACCTCTTTAGCTCGCAGTGGGTTCTCGCCGCCAAGCGGCCCGCTGCGAGTTTTTGTTTAGACTCCCGCCTCGACTTGATGGACCGTGCGCACGCGAATGAACTCGTCGATATCCTCGATTCGGTAACGCACGGAAGAGCCGATTTTCACGTATGGTAAAGCGTAACGCCGCTCGCAAGCCCAAACGCTCAGCGTGCCGGGTTGAATGCCCAACAGTTCGGCGGTCTCGTTGCGGGTTAGCAGTTTCTTTCGATCAGTCGCCATTGCGGTTAGCTCCGTTCGACGCGCCCTATCGCGCGTCGTTCCGAAGTAACCTTACAACACGCCGATTACGAAAGTGGAACCAGTTGCGAGCCTATTTCTTGGGAAGGTACTTGAGGCGAACGTTTTGGACTGTGCGGCTGCTAGTGTTCATGCGCTTGGCGGTTTCACCATCGACCGCCGAAGCGCTCCACGCGGGGTACTTGGCGCGAATGCTGTTCCATTCGGCCCGAACAAGCTGCCAGCGTGCAAGTTTGTCATCCTGTGTCCCGTGCGTTCGTTCGTGAAAAGCGCGGTCGTGCGGTGATCGCTTTCGGCCCCGTGCGGCGTGGTGCTCTTGTCTGCGGTTCTGTAGGGACTCGATCCACTGCCCGACCTTGTAGGCGAGCCACAGGGACGCGGGACCGTCACCGGCCTTACAGGCGCGGTCCAACTCGCTCAGGACGCAGACAAGCTCCCCGGCGTCCCTCTTGGCAGCCGGGATCGCGGTCGTCGATTCGAGGATGGTCCGGGCGAGCCGTTCGGCGTCTTTCCGCCAGTTCCGATGCTCGCGGTCGATTAGGCGTTTGGCATGGGCGAGCAGCCGCCGCTTGTCGTCATCGGTGGAGGCCGTGTAGGTGAGCCGCTTTTCAATCCCGGTATCTTCAGTCTGAAACTTCACGGCACGCCCCCTTGCTCCAGCTCGCCGCCGGCGGTCAACAATGCCCGCGTAGCGGCTTCAACCGACGCCCGCACGGGGTCGAGGTTCAATCTCGCGTAAATCTCCGTTGCCCGGCTTGACCGGTGTCCTAAACTCTTGCCGATGATCGCCAGACTTGTTCCGAGCGCGCATTGCCAGGAGGCCAGAGTTCTCCGTAGATCGTGCATATTCAAGTCGGGCAGTCCGGACGCTGCCCGAATTCGCTCCCATCCGCGCTTGATGCCCGGCAGCTTGCCGTCCTCACCGCGAAAAACATACTCGCCGCCGCCGTTCCGGCTTCGCAGGATGCCCACCGCAGGGATCGGCAGCACGACGACCATCGGTCGGGCGTTTTTGCTTGCGGACGCCGGGATTCGCCACAGCCCGCGCTCAAGGTCGAGGTCCGCCCAGCGCATCCGCTCGGCGTTCGACTTGCGGACGCCGGTCAACAGGAGCAACTTGACGAAGTCCTGCACGTCGAGATCAGGGTCGGCGTTTAACGCAACGAAGAATTGCTTGATCTCCGTCGGCTCCAGGAATCTTTCGCGGCTTTGCTCAGGATACCGTTTGATTCCTTCGGTCGGGTTTGGCTTGTCGATGTCGAATTGATGCCGCCCGTGATTGAACACGCGGCGTAGAAGCTCTAGGACGCGGTTCGCTTCAATCGGGGTGTCCCGTCCGATGGTCGTATGCAATGTCGCCGCTTCCTCAACCCGCAGTGACGTAAGCGGTCGGTTCCGCCAGCAACCGAGGTGCTTATCGAATCGTCGCCCATCCTCTTTCACCGAACGCACGTTGCAATGCGGTTCAAGGTGAGTCTTTCGGTAATGGTCGAACACGTCGCCCAGGGTCGCTTGCCGACGTTCCAAACGGCGACGTTCTTGGGGATCGGAGCCGCCCGCAATCTCGCCGCGAAGTCGGTCGGCGGCCTTGCGGGCTTGCTCAACCGTTACGTCGCCGAATCGCCCGATGAAAACGCGGGTCGGTCGCCCGGCGATCCGCTTGACCAGATAGAAGCTCTTTACACCGCGATCCGTGACCGCCAACGTGAGTCCCCGTGTCCGGGTGTCCTGCACGTACAGCCGTCCTGCGCGTGGAGGTTCGATGCGTTCCAATGCCGCCTTCGTGAAGTTCAACGTCGCCATCGTCGAATCTCCCGGCGCAACGCCGGTGCTACGGCGTGCGCTAATTTCCATGCTTTCGGGTGTTGCGCCATGAATGTACGGATACCGCTAAGTCCCGATGCTGTCAATACCTATGAATTGCGGTTAGCAGGCGCTAACGTGCCGGGATATGCTCGACACGCAGGAGGTCAGAGGTTCAAGTCCTCTATCGCCCAGTACGCGACTCGATGCCTTTCGACGACAACCCACGCCAGCACAACCACTTACGACGTTCCGTCCATGTGAGCGCCCATCAGGACCATAAGGCTCGTCGGCCGCGGAGCGGGTAATTGTGCGGTTCGTCGCTATGGGTTCAGGGGATGGTTCGAGTGCGCCGGCGGGCGGCGCGGCGG